>ERZ1031467.140-NODE-140-length-19403-cov-13.251395_pt1 | contig 19403 bp, 21 predicted proteins | sample MGYA00517105_ERZ1031467 | MGnify/ENA primary metagenome ERZ1031467 (study PRJEB33719, sample SAMN04261155) | wastewater metagenome | biome: rural village; feature: human; material: feces | host: Homo sapiens | place: El Salvador | collected 2013-01-07 ...
GACAAGCCCATTGGCAGAATTAAGTATGCACTAAATTAATTCCGCCAACAGGTTTTTTCAGTTTCATGCTTGTTGCTGATGCGATAGTATTTACTTCCAATGTGATATTGGTATAATCTTGTTTGTCGAAAATTCCAATATTTGGATCATTCGTATCTGCAAAAACAATTGCATGGAGTGTTTGTGCTTTAATGTTTATCGTTAGACATAAGCACAAAAAAGATAGACAGAAAAATTTTCTCATCATATTTATTTAATTGTGTTATATAAAGTGTTCAAGTATTTGTCATTAGGGAATATGCTTAAACCCAATATAAGTAATTCTTTGCTACAATTATAATAGCTTTTAAATAGTAATGAATCTGAAGAGTACATTTGCCATTCTTCACTGTTGAACCCAACCAACAATGTTTTTTTTTGCTTGTTGTTCTCATTGAATTCAAATGCGATGTGTGGTGCGAAAGGCGTTTTTAAAGAAGAGACCATAAATCTGTAGTTGCTCTTTTTTTCCATAATTTTTTTTAAGGCAGATGTTTGACCTTTTGTTAGTGTTTTGCCTTTGCTTGTAGTTTTATAACCACAAATAGTGAAGTCTTTAGTATTGGACTTCTCAAAAGGAGCAAGTGTATAGACTGTTGCTGTTTCGCTTGGTTTTGTACAGCTGCATATAGCAAGTATTGCTATAATGCATAAGGAAAAATAGAAAATTCTTTTCATGATTTAATGTTGTTTTTGTTGTATTTTTTATTATTTATTTTTAAGCAGGAATGCGCTTGGTATGTATGCCGTTGCAACCATACAAACACCTGCGACCTCAACCACAACACGTTGTTGTCCTGCGATGCGGGCAACCTTTCCAATAACACCTTTGAATTCGCCATCTATAATTTTAACAGTATCACCATTTCTATAGTGGCATTGTTCGGATGAAACTATTCGGACGTGTTCGTTTGCAGTATTAGTTGCTTTTATAAAGTTTCTCATGGCTGAATATGGGATCGTGAGAGGAGGGTGTTTACCGTTTTCTTCCAAAGGTTTTGTTTTGTCAAGATAGTATTTTAGTATAGGTGTTCTCCCATCCATACATTTTGTTTTGATTATAGAGTCTGCTACTTCTCTTGTGGTATATATAAAAAACAAATTAGGAAGAAGAGGCTGTTGTATTCGCTTCTTCTTCCCTAATTCTATTTTTATAACATAGTGTGTCGGAACGTATGATAAATTGTCTGCATTTGATATTATGTCACGTGCCTTTTGAATCCTGTTATAAGTCACACGAAGTACAAACCAATTGTGGTCAGCTTTTGGCGCATATTCCGAGGACACCCCTGTTTGTGAGCAAAGAGCTTCGGGGAGGACATCGGAGGTAAGTCCGGTGCATGGTGACAAGTTATTGTCATTTAGGGTATGCGCATTAAACAATGCGTTCATATCGTTTTTGTGTTTGCGTTAGATTAGCAATACAACCTACAGTCTGTTTGTGGCTACCAATGTTGTCAGTCCAGTTATTATTGGTGAACTTAAATAGGTACACAACTATAGATTCTCAGCAAATTTACTATTTTTTGTGGATTCAAGCAATAGTATTTAGCGATTTTTTTATTCTTATTTAGTTTTTAGACTTGAGTATCATTAATTGTAACGTTTATACAAATAAGATAGCAATAATAAAAAGCACATTTCTATTTATTCAATTCAACATGATTCCCATATTACAAATGGAAAAACTTATAACTTAATCCGTTTTTAATTCTTGCAAGTAGAGTTATCCGTTCACTGCTTGCGCTTGTTCCATTGCGCCATGATGAGATTTGTGGTGGGCGTGGTGACGATGTTGAGCACGAGGAAGTAGAGGATGATATGCCAGTCGCTGCTCTCGCCAGTAATGTCGAAGCCGAGCAGATAGAACACGCCGGAATACACCATCAGAAGCACGAAATAGAGAAAAAACTCGCAGGTCTTTTCTGCTGTCACTTTGTTTGTTGTCATAACTGTATGTTTTTGAAGATTATTATCGGGTTGATACTGTTTGGAGGGTGTCGATATTGTTTGGATGGATGTTGATATTATTAGAAGGGATGGTGATATTATTAGGAGGGTTGGTGATGCTGTTAGAGAGGTTGCTTGGCTGCAGATGCTGATTGTCTGCGCAACTGCACCATTGCGCCAATCAGCACGACATCGCCAAGCACCCATGCAGCATAAGCGAACCACTCGCTGTATGCCTCGATGCTCAGCAGCGGCATGAGGAAAGCCAGTGCGGTTGCGGCGTCGAAGAAGTCTGACTTCAGCAAACTGCACGCAATGGCACACAGACGGCGACGGTCGGCAAGGGCGAGCCACAGCGCTCTGCCCGCTACGGCGAGCAGGAGCACGGCGCAAGTGGCGATGAGAAAGGGCGACACATGCTGCATGCCGTACTCAAGCAGTGCGTCGAGCTTTAACCACAGGCAGAGCAGCACGCCCATAGCCATTGTTGTCTCGTTTCTATACTCGTTTGTTTCCATAGCGTGTTGTTGTTTTTTTATCAGAATGGATGTTATGGTTTTAATCAGACGAGGCTGTTTCAGCGTTTTGTATTGTACGGGTTGTCGATGTCCAAAAACAGGTCGAGCAGCACGCCCAATGCGAACACGGCTGCGTACTTCAGTCGGCGCCATCCCGTGCGCGGCTTCTTCGTTGCGGGCGCCTTTTCGGTGAAGTATCTCTCGGTGGCGAACAAGCCCATTGTAGCCTTTGCCTCGCGAATGTCGTCGGAGTCGTCGTCGGTTTCGGCAAGCATCTGCTTCAGCTTTGCCTCCTCCTGCTCGCTCAGCGTGGCGTCGAAATAGCCCTCTATCAGACTGTGTATATCGTTCTTTGCCATCAGTTTATGTTTTTATAGGTTTCACGAATCTGTTTTCGCGCTCTCGAAAGCGTCTGTCTTACGTTCTCCTCTGTCATGTCTACGGCGGCGGCAATCTCGGCGAACGAGTATCCCTCGTAGTCGCGCATCCAGAGCACGCGCCGCTGCGTGTCGCTGAGCTGCATCTCCACTATTCGCTTCACGGTGTCGAAGCGTTCGCGCATGTCCTGCTCCTTTGCGTCGTCGGTGGCGCCGCAGACGTTGGTTGACTGTGCGCTGCGGTGGGCTGAGCGCAGATAGTCGATGCTCACGTTCTTCACTATTGTGGCGGCTATGCGCTCCGTCTGCTGCTGGTCGGGCGGCATGTTCTTCAGCGTCCACAGCTTGCAGAACGCGTCCTGCAGCACATCGTCAGCGTTGTCCTCACCGGCTATGCTGCGCGCCGTGGTGTGCAGTCGTTGACGTATGCGCGTGAATATTGTCAGTACGTTGTTTTCCATTGTCGTGTCGGGGGGTGCGTTCTGGGTTTGTCGGTTGCTTGTTACATATATATAACGTGCGACGCATGGTTTTGTGACAAGCTGGTGCAGTTTTTTTTAAGGGGGCATCCGAAATATGGAGTGATTCAATCATGAACCTATAAGTAGCGGAGGTCTCCGGCCTCCGCAGCACCAAGTAGAATACAAACCATTACTAATAATAGAGTTTGTATCATTGGTTGCTGCGGAGGCCGGAGACCTCCGCTACTAAAAAATTCGATAAATCCGCTTAATCTGTTGTTAATACCTGATTCGGCTTAATACTGTATCATCTGCAGCACGTCGGCAATCTTCTCGATGCCTTCCTGCAGCGGTTTCTTCACCATCTGCTTGATGAACATGTTGAGCTCAGCCTTGATGGTGAGCTTCATCTTCGATGTTGTGGAGGTGACGGGCAGCAGCTGAATCCAGAAGTTGAACGGGATAGGGCTCTGCTCGCTCTCGAACTTGATGCACTTCGGCTCGTCGCGGTCTACGATGCGCAGGCGGATTGATCCTACCGGCGGCACGTTGACAGAGAGCGAGTCGGAGTCGAACGTCATATCCTTAATCTTCTCTGCCTGCTGGCGCGCCTCCTCGGGCATCGTGTCCTTCATCAGCTCGTAACGCTCCTTCAGAGCCTGCAGGTTGCTGAGGTCGCTGAGCTTGTTGTAGACATTCTGCTGCGGATAGTTGATCTGTCGTATTGTACTTTCGAATGTTGTCATGTATTTTTTCTTCGAAAAATGTTGAGGTGTTGAGATGGTGAGATGTTGAGAAATGTGTTGAGATTTGCATAGCTAATGTCACCACTTCAACATCTCACCACCACACCATCTTATTACTTCTTCCAGTTAGCCGGGTCCTTGCGCCACTCGTGCAGCAGCTCTACGTCCTCGTTCTTGATGTAACCAGTCTCAAGAGCCTGCTCTACGACGTGGTCGTAGTCGGTGAGGGTTTCGAGGCGTACGTCAGCCTCGGCAAAAGCCTGAGCTGCAATTGGGAAGCCGTATGTGTAAGAAGCCACCATGCCCACTACCTGATAGCCTGCCTCGCGCAGAGCTGCAACAGCCTTCAGCGAGCTGCCGCCGGTAGAGATGAGGTCTTCTACGACAACCACCTTAGCGCCTGCGGGCAGTTCGCCCTCGATGAGGTTCTGCATGCCGTGGTCCTTAGCCTTAGAGCGCACGTAGACGTACGGGAAGTTGAGCTCGTCGGCAACCAGTGCGCCCTGAGCGATAGCGCCGGTAGCTACGCCTGCCACAGCCTCTGCCTCGGGGAAGTGCTCGAGGATGGTGTGAACGAGTTCGAGCTTAACGTACGAGCGCAACCAAGGGAACGAGAGAGTCTTGCGGTTGTCGCAGTAGAACGGAGATTTCCAACCTGATGCCCATGTGAACGGATCGTTGGGCTGAAGCTTGATGGCCTTTACTTCGAGAAGTTTAGAGGCGAAGTCTTTTTTGAGTGTACTCATTGCTGTAATTATTAATTTTTAATTCTTAATTTTTTAATTGTTACCTTTCGGATATTTAATTGAGATGTTTAGTCTTGGGTATTCAATAATGCAAATGTAGATAAAATTATCGAAAAACCGACGTGTTATGCCCTACAATTTGTAAAATTCAATAACTTTGCAATCAATTCAAAACTCAAAGCTCAAAATTCAAAACTCAAAAATGCTCCACACTCTCAACGTCTCCATTCCCTCACCCCGCCAGTTCACCTATCCGTTCTGCTACGACGTAGACCCGCTTGCTGAGGCTGCGTCGCTGGAGCTGCAGCGCTACATCGCCGACGCCGACCTGATGAGTACGGAGAAGGGTTGTGGCAAGATGTTCGGCGTGCTGGTTGTGGAGTATGAAGACGAGTCGGGCGCATTGCAGCGCGGCTTCCTTGCCGCCTATTCGGGTTTGCTTGGCGGTAGGAATGACTGGCCTTACTTCGTGCCGCCGGTGTTCGACGCGCAGCAGCCCGACGGCCATTTCAAGCGCACGGAGCGCGAGATAAGCGCCATCAACCGTGAGATTGCAGCCATTGAACACGACCCTGAGTATCTGCAGAGCGTGGCGCAGCACGAGCAGACGAAGAAGCGCTTGCAGGCTGAGGTGGACGCGTTCAAGGCTGAGGTGGACGCTGCGAAGGTGCGACGCGACGCACGCCGCAAGAGTGGCGAGCCGCTGAGCGAGGAGGAGCAGGCGGAGATGATACGCGAGAGTCAGTTTATGAAGGCGGAACTGCGCCGGCGTCGCAAGGCTATGGAGCAAGCCGAATCAACACTCAACACTCAACATTCAACATTCTTAAAATCGCTTCAGCGCAAGCGCAAGCAGATGAGCGACGAACTGCAGCGCTGGCTCTTCTCTGCCTATCGCATGCTCAACGCCAAGGGCGAGGAGCGCGACCTTATCGACATCTTCCGCGAGTACACGCACGCCATGCCCCCAGCCGGAGCCGGCGACTGCTGTGCACCGAAGCTCCTGCAATACGCCTATCGGCACCATCTGCGCCCCGTCTGCATGGCAGAGTTCTGGTGGGGCGAGTCGCCTGCGTCCGAGATTCGCCACCATCTGCACTACTATCCTGCTTGCCGCTCGAAGTGTCTGCCCATCCTCACGCACATGCTCAAGGGACTGGACGTGGCGCCCAATCCGCTCGCTCAGAAGCGGCACACCGCCGAGCCGCGCGTGCTGTACGCAGACGAGTATATAATGGTGGTTGACAAGCCGGCGGGCATGCTGTCGGTGCCGGGAAAGGCGGAGAGCGTGAGGTCGGAATTCTCTGACTCGGCGAATATCAGCGTAGAAGAATACTTCGCCAACCTACAGTTACCCACGAATTCTCAACTCCCAACTGAGCAATTCACAATCGGCGAAGCCGATAATTCAAAACTCAAAACTCAAAACTCAAAATTCTTAAAAGCCGCCCACCGTCTCGACATGGACACGAGCGGACTGCTTGTGCTTGCCCGCACCGAGCAGGCGTATGTAGAGTTGCAGCGTCAGTTCGCCAGTCGCGAGACCGTGAAGCGCTATGAGGCTGTGCTCAGCGGCGTGCCAACTCAAAACTCAAAACTCAAAACTCAAAACTCTTCCGCGCAGCCGTCAGGCTGCTTGGAAGCCATCTCTCTGCCTCTCATCGCCGACATCAACGACCGTCCGCGCCAGCGTGTGGACATGGAGCACGGCAAGCCCGCACTAACATTATATAATATAGTAGAGGTGAGGGCAGTGGATGCGAATACTGCTGTGGCGTACACAACAAAAAAGGTGGACAAGGGCCGAACCCTTGTCCACCTGTATCCTAAAACCGGTCGCACGCACCAGCTCCGCGTGCATTGTGCCCATCCGCAAGGTCTCGCCTGTCCTATTCTCGGCGACCCCCTCTACGGCATCGAGCGCGCCGACCGTATGTACCTGCACGCCGCCGAACTCACGTTCCGTCATCCCGTCACGGGCGAAACGATGCACTTCCTTTCGCCCAGCGGCTTTTAGCAAACAAGTAGCGGAGGTCTCCGGCCTCCGCAGTACCGTGTATGCCCTTAATAGTTATCAAGTAGCGGAGGTCTCCGGCCTCCGCAGCACCATGTATGACCCTCATGTTTTTTATATTTTCGCAGTAAAACCTCACGAAAAGTCATCGTCACCCGAACGCAATCCGATCGGACGGCGGACGGAATCCGATCGGACGGCGGACGGAATCTGATTGGACGGCGGACGGAATCTGATCGGATCGCGTTCGATGTCCGATGGATATACATGGAGTCCTCGATGCTTACCTTCGAGTAAACCAAGAGTTTTTGATGTGAACTATTAAAATGATTGCTTTGTTATTAGTCGTATTTCAAATAAAAACATTATCTTTGCTCCGAAAATGTGTCACAAGTGACAGCTTTTCGTAAAGTATGATAGTAGATAGAACCACTTATGTTGACCAATTAATCCGTTCCAAAGGCAACGGACTAATTAAAATCATTACTGGATTGCGACGTTCAGGTAAGTCTTTCCTCTTAAAAACGCTATTCCGAAAACATCTGTTGGATGAGGGAGTGCAAGATGATCATATAATAATCATTGATATGGAAAGTCGAAAAAACAAGGCTTTCAAAGATCCTGATTATTTGCTTGATTGGGTGGAAGATAAGATGGTTGATGATTCCGTATATTATATCATCATTGATGAAGTACAAGAAGTAAAGGACTTTGTGGAAGTCCTTTCTACATTATCTGTTACTGAAGGTGCTGACGTGTATGTTACTGGCTCAAATTCTCGTTTCTTGTCATCTGACGTGGTTACGGAATTCCGTGGCCGTGGTGATGAAATTCATGTCTGGCCTCTTTCTTTTAGAGAGTTCATGTCTGTTTATGATGGCTCAAAAGAAGAAGCATGGGCAGAATATTGTATGTTTGGAGGCCTTCCTCAACTACTTACCCAAATTGGTGATGACAAAAAGTCTGACTTCTTGCGTCACCTTTATCGTACTGTTTACCTTCGAGATATATACGAGCGAAATACAATCGAGCTAAAACCAGAATTTGAAGAGTTGTCTAAGACTGTAGCTTCCAGTATAGGTGCGCCTCTTAATGCCTTAAACATAGCAAATACATTTAAATCTGTCAGCAAAGTACAAAACATAACCGACAAAACGGTGTCGGCATATTTGGCGTATATGCAAGATGCTTTCCTTGTGGAAAAGTCCGAGCGATATGATATTAAAGGTAGAAAGTACATAGGCTCACTCTCCAAGTATTACTATCAAGATGTGGGGTTGCGCAATGCCATACTTTCATTCAGACAGAATGAAGTTACCCACATCATGGAGAATGTTATATACAACGAAATGCGTATGCGTGGTTGGCTTGTTGATGTAGGCAACATAAATCACAGAATAAGAAATTCTGCTGGGCAGCAGCAACGGGTCACACTTGAAGTCGACTTTGTTTGCAATAAAGGAAGTGAACGTATTTACATCCAATCTGCCTACAAGATGCCTGATGCTGAAAAATTTGAACAAGAAAAACGTTCTCTAAAGTTGATAGACGACTCTTTCAAAAAGTTCATCGTTATTGGAGAACACACAAAACCATGGTGTGATGAGGATGGTATTCAAATCATAAGCATCTATGATTTCTTGCTTAATTTGTCATGTTGAGGAACCGCAAGTGCGGTGTATGAGAGGTCGGAAAACGAAAGTAGGAAGAAAACAACTTCGTTTTCCTCCTACTTGATGTATGATGTGTTATCCGTTCAGCTTGTTCTTGCTTCTCATGTACGTGCGCTGTCCGTAGATGGCAATCACGACGAAGCAGACGAACGGCAGCACGAACGAAACGTTCACGGCTGGCATGCCGAAGAGCTCGCCACAGTCGATTATCGAAGCCTGGAGCGGAGGTAGAACGCTACCGCCGAGGATAGACATGATGAGACCCGCAGCGCCGAACTTGGCGTCGTCGCCCAAGCCCGTGAGCGCTATGCCGTAGATGGTGGGGAACATGAGCGACATACATGCGCTGACGCCTACCAGACAGTACAGACCGTAGATGTTCTGCAGGAAGATTACGCCGCAGACGAGTGCGCCGCCCACAATGGCGAGCGTCATAAGCAGGTGGCCGGTGTTGACGTAACGAAGCAGGAACGTGCAGATGAAACGCGAACAGCAGAAGATGATCATCGCGATGATGTTGTACTGCTGCGACATCACCTCGGCAGCCTGCTCGGTCATGCCCTCAGCCATCAGTATGCGCGTGCCGTACTGGATGATGAAGGTCCAGCACATGATCTGAACGCCTACGTAGAAGAACTGCGCTATCACGCCCTCTCTGTAGTGGGGCAGCGAGAAGATGCGGCGCAGCGTCGGCACGAAGTTGATGTCGTGGTTCTTGTCGCCGTTATGCGGCATCTTCTTGAAGAGGATGAGCATGAACATGGCGAGGATAACGATGCCGATGGCAAGGTACGGAGCGATGAGCACGCTCAAGTCGCTCTCCTTCACCGCCTCAAACTGTGCGTCGTTGAGCTGTGCGCGCGCCGCTGTGTCGAGCGGACTGAGCTTCGCCTGGATGAAGTTCATCGCCACGAACATGCCCAGCAGCGAGCCCATCGGGTTGAACGACTGCGCAAGGTTCAGACGGCGTGTCGCTGTCTCCTCGGTTCCCATCGACAGGATGTAGGGGTTCGACGATGTCTCGAGGAACGACAGACCGCACGTCAGTATGAAGTAAGCGACAAGGAACGGATAGTATTCGCCCGTCATCTTAGCCGGATAGAACAGCAGCGCGCCGAGCGCATAAAGTCCGAGTCCGACAAGCACGCCGGCCTTGTAGCTGTAGCGGCGTATGAACATGGCTGCGGGGAACGCCATAGCGAAGTAGCCGCCGTAGAACGCCACCTGAACAAGTGCGCCGTCGGTAGCCGACATGCGGAAGATCTTGGAAAACGCCTTCACCATAGGGTTCGTGATATCGTTGGCGAAACCCCACAGGGCGAAGCACGACGTGATGAGGATGAACGGTACGACGTAGCTCACGCCGTCCTTTGATAGAATAGATAGTTTCATTTGCTTTGTTTAGATTTCAATTTTACGCATCTCTGCCACCGATTCCACTTCGCCCTTGGCGAGTGCCTGACAGAGTATGTTGCCTATGGCTGTTGCCTCTACGGGTCCTGCCTCAACGGGCACGCCGAGAGCCTCTTCGGTAAGACGGTTGAGTAGCTTGTTCTGCGAACCGCCGCCGATGATGTGCAGTTTCTTTATCGGCGTGGGCAGCATCGCATTGAGGTGTGCCGTTGCCTCGGCATACTTCGCTGCGAGCGACTGCAGCACGATGCGCGTTGTGGCAGCCTTTGTCTGCGGCACTTCGAGGCCGTGTGCGGCGCAATAGTCGCAGATAGCCGCCTGCATCGACTTCGGATTCTGAAACTCCTTTGCGTCCACCGGTATCACGGTCTTTATCTCCGCTTCTGCGGCAGCAGCGAGCAGCGTGTCATACTGCTGTTCGTCGCCTTCTTCCTTCCATTCTGTCATGAGACGCTGCAGAAACCACAGTCCGGTGATGTTCTGCAGGAACGTAATCTTGCCGCCTATGCCACCCTCGTTGGTGAACTCTGTGCGGCGTGCTTCCTCGGTGAGTATCGGCTGGTCGAGCTCTACGCCCAGCAACGACCATGTGCCGGAACTGATGAACGCTACCGGCGACTCGTCGTCCTTAGCCGGAACCGCCGCTACGGCACTCGCCGTGTCGTGCGAACCGACTGCTATGACGTCCACTTCGCCCAGTCCGGTCTCCTCTGCGATGTCCTTGCGCAGCTTTCCGCGCACGGTGCCCGGCATAACGATAGGGCAGAAGAGGTGGCGCGGCAGCTCGAGACGGTCTATGAGTTCCCAGTCCCAGTCGCGTGTCGTGGCGTTGAGCATCTCGGATGTTGAGGCTATTGTGTACTCGGTGTTTGCTTCTCCGGTGAGGAAGTAGGAGAAGAGGTCGGGCGTGAAGAGCATCTTGTCTGCAATCTGCAGCTGCGGCGAGTTGGCTTTCTTGAGGCTCAGGAGCTGGAACAGCGTGTTAATCTCCATCACCTGCGTGCCGTTCACGCTATAGTGAGCCGTGCGGTCGGTGTCGGCGAAGAACTCGTCAGCCATGCCCTGCGTACGGGCGTCGCGATAGCAGACGGGGTTGCCGATGAGGTCGCCGTTGCGGTCGATGAGTCCGAAGTCTACGCCCCATGTGTCCACGGCGATGCCCGACACCTTCAGTCCGAGTTGTGTCGCCTTGCGCAGTCCGGTCTTCATGTCCTCGAAGAGAGCCGGAAAGTCCCAGTAGACATGCTCGCCAAGGCGCACCTGTCGGTTCTGAAAGCGGTGTACGAGCTGCATCGTGAGCTGCTTCTTTCCGCCTTCCGCCGTAATGGTTCCGGCGACGACTCGTCCTGAGCCGCCGCCGAAGTCGATAGCTAAATAGGTCATATTGATAAGGTTGATGTGGTGAGGTGTTGAGATGTTGAGGGGTTGATGGGTTGATGTGTTGAGGTGTTGAGATGTTGAGGTGTTGAGATGTTGAGATGTTGAGATGTTGAGATTAGATGTTGCTATTGTCACCATCACACCAATCTCAACACCTCACCATCTCATCACCTCACCATCTTTTTTATCCCTTCTTGCCCAACACGTAGCTCTCAAGGTCGTCGATTTCCTCGTTTGTCAGCGTGTTGTACTTGCCGCCGCTGAGCACGATGATGCGACATGCCATCTCGAAGAACATTGCGCGCTCGAACACTTCGTCGAAGGTCTTGCCGCAAACCACCTGTCCATGCTTCAGCATGAGAGCAGAGTTGTGGTCCTTCAGCGCAGCCTTAACAGCCTCTGCAAGCTCGGGTGAGCCCGGACGGAAGTAAGGTATAATCGGTATCTCGCGACCAACGTGGCACGGCACCTCGGCTGTTACGTTGAAGTCCTTCGGTGTCTCTGTCATGCACGACACTACGGTTGCGTACTTCGACTGGAAGTGGAGCACTACGTCGCAGTCGGGGCGCTCGCGGAGCACGCCGAGGTGAAAGCCACTCTCCATAGAAGGCTTCACGCCGTTGAGCACTTCGCCGTCGCTGACGCGGCAGATAGCCACCTTCTCTTTCAGAAGTGTCGGCACCCATGAGCCTGTGCCTGAAACGAGCGCTTCGTCGCCGATGCGCCATGAGATGTTGCCACTTGAGCACAATGTCAAGCCTGCATCGCCTACGCGGTGAGCCTGACGCAGAAATTCCTGTATCTGATAATCCTGTATCATTGTTTTTTTCTTTGAAAAAGTTGAGAGTTGAGAGTTCTCAACTCTCAACTCTCAATTATAAATTATTTGTAAATCGGTCCGTAGTTCTTGCAAGCGCGGAAGTCTGCGCCCTCCTTATCCATGCCGAATGCGTTCCATGAAGCCGGGCGGAAGATCTTCTCCTCCTCCACGTTGTGCATGCAAACCGGAATGCGGAGCATAGAGCAGAGCGTGATGAGGTCGGCACCTACGTGTCCGTAAGTAATTGCGCCGTGGTTAGCGCCCCAGTTGTTCATCACAGAGTAAACGTCCTTGAACGGAGCCTTGTCTGTGAGGCGCGGAACGAACCATGTTGTAGGCCATGTCGGGTCGGTGCGCTTGTCGAGAACAGCGTGGATCTCGGGGTCAACGTCTACGGTCCATCCCTCAGCGAGCTGCAGAACCGGGCCGAGTCCCTTCACGAGGTTCAGGCGAACCATTGTAACGGGCATGCCGCCGCGTGTGAGGAAGTTAGAAGAGAAGCCGCCGCCGCGGAAGTAATCGCGGTTAGCCGGATACCATGTGGTAGCCTGGAGGCAAGCGTCTACGTCCTTGTCTGTCATCTCCCAGAAGTGCTTCATCACCGGCTTGCCCTCTGCGTCGGTAGCGGCGCCAGAGCCATCGAGTGTTGTAGCGCCCGAGTTGATGAGGTGGATAATACCGTTAGCTGCCATACCGGTAAGTTCCTTGCCGGTTACGCGCTTCACAGCCTCGGGGCTCCAGTATGTGCGCACGTCAGAGAAGATCTGTGCTCTGCCCGTGAGCAGGTGGTTGAAGAGCATAGCCACGCCGTTGCCTGCGTCGTTCTCGGTAGCCAGTGTGATAGGCTCGCGCAGACCGTTCCAGTCGAACGAGGTGTTCATGAGTGCTTCAGGATAGTCGCCGTTCGGGTAGAAGTCGGTCCACTGGCGCTGGCCCTGGAAACCGCCTGCGATGGCGTTGTGTCCGATAGCCTCTTCCTTGTAGCCGAGCTCTGCGAGGCGCGGGTTGCCGTGCATGAGGTCCTTCATGATCATCATCATCTTCACGATGAACTCCCAGTCCTGGTCCTTCTGCTCGCGTGTTTTTGCCTTCTCTGGGCGGTTAGCGATGTCCTCGCCCTCGTTGGGCATACAGTTCTCGCGAGTCCACTCCATAGCCTTCTCAAACTCTACGTGGTCGTAGATGCCTTCTGTCATGCGGCGGATGATTTCGGTGAGGTCGACGCTCTCGTTGCGCATGCCGAGATACTCCTGGAAGAAGTTCGGGTCGACGATAGAACCGGCGATACCCATGCAGGCAGAACCCATAGAGAGGTACGACTTGCCGCGCATTGTAGCCACTGCCTGAGCAGCGCGTGCGAAGCGCAGAATCTTCTCAGCTACGTCAGCTGGGATAGAGTCGTCGGCGAGGTCCTGCACGTCGTGTCCGTAGATGCCGAATGCGGGCAGACCCTTCTGTGCGTGGGCAGCGAGCACGGCTGCGAGATATACTGCGCCCGGGCGCTCTGTGCCGTTGAAGCCCCATACAGCCTTCGGCCAGTGCGGGTTCATGTCCATTGTCTCGGCGCCGTAGCACCAGCATGATGTGACGGTGATGGTAGAGCCGACGCCCTCGCGCTCGAACTTCTCGGCGCAGGCAGCGCTCTCTCCGACGCGTCCTATTGTAGAGTCGGCGATGACACACTCCACGGGTGAGCCGTCACCGTTGCGTAAGTTTTCTGTGATAAGCTTTGCAACCGAACGTGCAAGGTTCATTGTCTTCTCTTCAAGACTCTCGCGTACGCCACCCTGACGACCGTCGATGGTGGGGCGAATACCAATTTTGGGATACTTGTTCATAGATTCGTTTTTTAGGTTTTATATGAATGTTTCTGTTTTTTCGTAGATTGTCGTGTGCTTTGTGCACATGAATAGTGCAAAATTACAGCAAAAAAACGAGATGTACAATTATTCAGGTTAAAAGCTTTATGGCACGGATTGGCATATTCTTCCAACAATTGGGCAAAAATGTGAACAAATCAACGGAATTAATGCTATTTAACTATTCAAAACTCGCAGTATTTGTCAATTGTTTATACATTTGCGATGCTCTTTTAATTTATCAGGGCGCTTTTCTTCCGCAATGCCTATGGCTAACGCCCATGCGGAGAGGGAGGGCGTCCTATGAAAACACAACGTATAACGGCATGGCTCGTGGGCGTTGCCGTGCATCTAAATTCAAACAATTATGAAGAAATTATTTCTCGTGGCAGCTTTCGTGCTGTCTTCAGTAGCATCGTTCGCACAGCAGGCAGCAGGCACATTCACTCTGCAGCCTAAGGTAGGTCTCAACGTGGCTTCAATGACAGAGCTTGACGGCTCTGACCCGCGCATCGGCTTGGCTGTAGGCGCCGAGGGTCAGTATCAGTTCAGCGACCTCGTAGGCGTTTCGTTCGGCTTGCTCTACTCGCAGCAGGGCGCTACCGGCGAGTTCAACCTCATGGGCTTCAAGGGTGACCAGACATTGAAACTCGACTATATCAACGTGCCTATCCTCGCCAACGTATATCTCTACAAGGGTCTCGCCGTTAAGCTCGGTATCCAGCCGGCGTTCAAGGTGAACAGCTCTGTGAAGACTTCTGCTTATGGTAAAAGCGGATCGGTAGACCTCGACAACGTTAAGGGCTTCGACTTCTCTATCCCAGTAGGTCTCTCTTACGAGTTCAGCAACGTAGTGTTCGACGCACGCTACAACTTCGGCTGCACAAAGATTGCTGACAATGTGGATTGTCGCAACAGCGTGTTCCAGTTCACACTCGGATACAAGTTCGCGCTCTAAGCTGACACTTTAAGGGGGTGCAGTTGTCTCAACTGCACCAACCAAGCAAGAACTGCACCAACCCAAGCATGCAGTGCACCAACCAAGCAAGCAGTGCACCAACTAAGCAAGCAGTGCACCAACTAAGCATGCAATGCACCAACAAAGCATAATACTAATTGATTCTTACAACGAACACGAATAACTCGAATCTCACGAATGCAAAGTTTATCCATTCGTGCTATTCGCGCTATTCGTGTTCGTTTTTTTATTATAACTAATTCTGCAAGAAAGCGGATTAAGCGGTTTCTATATAATATCCATGGTTGTTTCGGCTCCGTAGCGGCGGTATCCTGCCGCCGCAGCAATAAAAAACGCTAATTGATTTATAACAAACACGAATAACCCGAGCAAGGGCGTCGTACCCTTTATACGTTAGTATCTCAATCCGATAGTGAGATAGGCGTTGCCGTAATTGTCGATGCCCTTGGTGCGCGAGTCGAGGTATCTGTAGCCAAGCTCCACGATCGGCGAGAACTTTTCAGTTTTGAGGTACCAAGCCAGCGAAGCGTCGTAAGTGTTGCGCTTCCAGTCGGGACTGCCCAGGGTGCTCAATGACTTCACACGCACGTCGAGCGCATGCTTGCTCTTCACGCCGTTGAGCAGCTTGAAGCCCAGTCCGCCGCCCATGCTACACCCATTGGAGTAGCTCTTCGCACCGTCGTTCTTGTAAAGCGCGATGTTGTCCTCCGCGGCGATGAAAATATAGGCAAAAGGAAGAAGGTCAACGTGGAGCTTGAACGAGAAGTCGACGGGGGTTATTCCGTGGTGCTTCACTCCGCTTCCTGCCGACAACTCGAAGAAGGTCTTCTCCTTGAATGCCTGTGCATGTACAGACGCCGCTGGCAAAGACAGCAAAAACATTATTGCACAAATCAATTCCTTCATAACAATGTGGTTTGTAGTTAGCGATTGCTAATTTAGCGATTATTATTGAAGCGAGCAAGCGGAAAGTCTGGAATTTTCATAATATCGTATGTAAACGTAACAACAGATCAAGTTCTACTATTTAAAATTCGTGCGATTCGTGTTCGAAACACAGAATATCGTTGTAAAATTCAAATTGTGTTATTGCTTGCTGCGGCGGCAGGATACCGCCGCTACGGAGGATTCACGTATATACAGAAAAAGGAGTCACTCTTTACGAGTAACTCCTTTTAGGAATGTGGTGCCACCAGGAATCGAACCGTGGACACAAGGCCAATTTATAGACAATGTCAGTCCTTTGCTCTACCGCCTGAGCTATGGCATGTATACAAAAAAGAGTCACTCGAAATGAGTGACTCTTCGTAAGTGGTGCCACCAGGAATCGAACCGGGGACACAAGGATTTTCAGTCCTTTGCTCTACCATCTGAGCTATGGCACCATTGTGCTTTTTATTAAGCGAGTGCAAAGGTAGACATTTTAAATTTACTGTGCAACTTTTTTGCCGCTTTTTATGCAAAATAAGTGCAAATAACCAGCAAAGTCCCCGAAAACCCACAAAAAAGCCTCCTTCTGAGAGCGTCACGCTCAAGAAGGAGGCCACCAGAAAGGTTGTTTACCAAAACGCATCTAATAGTTATTCGTTATTCGGGCGCATTTTGCGAGGCTTTCCGTCAGCCTTGTTCTTTCCGCCCTTGTTCATTCGTTTCGCAAGGTGCGCCTTTGTGAGGCGTTCCTGCTTAGTAACGAGCTCGTTTTGATCGGCGTTACGATTATATGACCCGCCGGAGAGCTGAAAGTAAAAAGCGGAAGCCGTTTTTTTAGCTGTTTTTAAACGTTTTTCCAGTGTTTCGCAGCTCATAAACACTTTCAAAGCAACTTTTTTCTATATTTAGATAAAATTTTTACGAAAACTTGCACGTATTACGAAAAAAGTGATTACCTTTGCACTCGCTTTTGAGATATATCTCATCCGGCAATCGGGATGTAGCGCAGTTGGTAGCGCACTACGTTCGGGACGTAGGGGTCGCAAGTTCGAATCTTGTCATCCCGACAAGGCGACAATCGTTTTACGGTTGTCGCTTTTTTTGTGCCCGTAATTGTGGTGCAATCTCATCAAAAAACACTAACTTTGCAAACAATCGCAATATACAAAGCATTTTTAAGATTATAAATTACACATTATTATATATATGGACATTACTAACACTCTCGCCAAGCTCCGCATCAAGGAGCTTAACGCAATGCAGGAGGCTGCTCTCGCTGCTATTCTCCATACCGACCGCGACGTCGTAGTGCTCGCGCCGACCGGCAGCGGCAAGACGCTCGCCTATCTGCTACCCATAGCCACGCGTCTCGACGCTAAGCTCGACGAGGTGCAGGCGGTAGTCATCGTGCCGAGTCGCGAACTCGCACTGCAGTCGTGCGAGGTGTTTCGCAGCATGGGCACCGGTCTGCGCCCGATAGCGCTCTACGGCGGACGTGCTACGATGGACGAGCACCGCGAGGTGATGCGACTCCGCCCGCAGATAGTGTTTGCTACGCCGGGCCGACTCAACGACCATATCGCAAAGCAGAACTTCGCAGTCGACCACGTACACTGGCTCGTGCTCGACGAGTTCGACAAGTGTCTGCGCATGGGCTTCCGTGCCGAGATGCAGACCGCTGTGGAGAGCCTGCCTAACGTGGAGCGACGCGTGTTGCTCTCGGCTACCGACGCCGAGGAGATGCCGCGCTTCGTGCGCATGGGTAGAACGGAGCGCGTCGACTTCCTCGACCGCGACGAGCAGACGCCCGACCGCATCAGTCTCTTCACGGTGAAATCGCCCGAGAAGGACAAGCTGCAGACGCTGCTGCAGATGCTCCTCGAGTTCGGCGACCAGCAGTCGATCGTGTTCCTCAACTATCGCGATGGAGTGGAGCGTGTGGCGAAGTTCCTCGCTGCGGAAGGTTTTGTGATCAGCGCGCTGCACGGCGGGCTCGACCAGCGTCAGCGCGAGGAGGCTGTCTACCGCTTTGCCAACCATTCGGCTAACGTGCTCGTGGGTACCGACCTCGCCGCTCGCGGTCTCGATATTCCCGATGTTGCCAATATCATACATTATAACCTGCCCGTCGGAGCCGACGAGTATGTGCACCGCATCGGCAGAACCGGACGATGGGACGCCACCGGACGCTCGTTCATCATCCTCGGTCCTGAGGAGCATCTGCCCGAATACGTGAAGGAGCAGACAGCCGAACATGCGCCGCAGCCCAAGAGGGGCACAGCGCCGCAGCCACGCATGGCTACATTATATATAGGTAAGGGTAAGAAGGATAAGGTGTCGAAGGGCGACATACTCGGATTCCTCTGCAAGACCTGCGGACTCGAAGGAGCGCAGATCGGCAAAATCGACGTCTACGAGCGCTACGCATACGTGGCTGTGAGTCGTTCTGTGGCAAAGCAGGTCGTAAAGATGGCGCAAAACACGAAAATAAAGGGTGTGCGCACAAAGGTAGAACTCGCTTTCTAACCTCGCCGCCCGCGAGATTTTTGGCCTTATCGCTTGGATAGTTATTCAATTGTATGTAATTTTGTGCGCATAATAGTATAGATATACCGTATGAAGACTAAGAACGACAGAATAGAGATGCTGAAGATGCTCATCTCGAGCAACGAACTTGGCAGTCAGGAGGAAGTGCTCAACGCTCTGGCTCGCGAAGGCTTTAAGGTGACGCAGGCCACGCTCAGCCGCGACTTCAAGCAGCTGAAGGTGGCTAAGGCGGCAAGCATGAACGGCAAATACGTATATGTGCTGCCCAACGAGACGATGTATCGCCGTGTGTCATCACCGCGCTCGGCGTCCGAAATGGTGCGTCTGCCAGGGTTTCTCTCCATCAACTTCTCCGGCAACATGGGTGTAATACGCACCCGACCGGGCTATGCCAGCTCCATAGCCTACAACATCGACAACGGACATATCGAGGAAATTCTCGGTACAATAGCCGGTGATGATACTATTTTTATAGTAATTAAGGAGGGGGCAACACAACAGCAGGTCGTAACCAAGCTGAGCTACGTAATTCAGGGTCTGACGCTCGAACACTAAAAACTTGGCTTTTAAAGCTCAATTTATACTAAAACCGCCCATTTTGGTTGATTTAAGTCAAATTGAGCCTAAAAATGAAGTTTTTTTGAAACTTTTTTGTCAAAACACTTGCAAGGTAATGATTTTTGTTATACCTTTGCATCCGCTTTCGAGAACGAACCAATCGAGCTAACAACGAGATAATCGTCGGGGTAGGAAGCAAAAAAATGAAGAGTTCTTTGAAAAGATTTACATAAACAGACAAGTAGTACAAGAAGCAAGTCTTACATTATTTATAATGCACAGACTTGGGTAAAATACGAACCGTTAATCTTATATAAGGTTAAAACTTCAATAATAAAGGAAGCTCGTTCTGAACACAGATACAAACAAATGCCGATCTCTTCGGAGGTTAGC
>ERZ1031467.147-NODE-147-length-19227-cov-4.669935_pt1 | contig 19227 bp, 18 predicted proteins | sample MGYA00517105_ERZ1031467 | MGnify/ENA primary metagenome ERZ1031467 (study PRJEB33719, sample SAMN04261155) | wastewater metagenome | biome: rural village; feature: human; material: feces | host: Homo sapiens | place: El Salvador | collected 2013-01-07 ...
ATCACATCTATGCAAGCAAGCATCATATATATACAAAACAGCGAAAGCCCCCAAGAAGCATAAAACTTCTTGGGGGCTTTCGCTATATCTTCGTTTTTCAGTATTTACTTGGCGTAAGCTACCGAACGTGTTTCGCGTATTACGGTGATCTTTACCTGACCCGGATAAGTCATTTCGGTCTGTATCTTGTTGGCAATCTCGCCCGACAACTTCTCTGTTTCCTTATCGTCCATCTTGTCGGCACCCACAATTACGCGCAACTCACGACCAGCCTGTATGGCATATGTCTTTGTCACGCCAGGATAAGACATTGCTATTGCCTCGAGATCGTTAAGGCGCTTGATGTAAGCCTCTACGATTTCACGACGTGCACCGGGTCGTGCACCAGAGATAGCATCGCACACCTGAACGATAGGAGCCAACAATGTGTTCATTTCCATTTCATCGTGGTGAGCACCAATGGCATTGCAGATGTCCGGTTTCTCCTTATACTTCTCGGCAATCTTGGCACCATAGAGTGCGTGCGGCAATTCGCTCTCCTCGTCAGGCACCTTACCTATATCGTGCAACAAGCCTGCTCGCTTCGCCTTCTTGGGATTAAGACCAAGCTCAGCAGCCATAACAGCACAGAGATTGGCTGTCTCGCGTGCGTGCTGCAGAAGATTCTGACCGTAAGACGAACGATACTTCATCTTGCCGACAATACGTATGAGTTCGGGATGCAGTCCGTGTATGCCAAGGTCGATGGCTGTACGCTTACCGGTTTCGATTATTTCGTTGTCAAGCTGCTTCTTTACCTTAGCCACAACTTCCTCGATACGTGCAGGATGAATACGTCCGTCGGCTACAAGCTGATGCAAAGCCAAGCGGCAAACTTCACGACGTACGGGGTCAAAGGCTGATATCACGATAGCCTCTGGAGTGTCGTCTACTACGATTTCCACACCGGTGGCAGCCTCAAGAGCGCGTATGTTGCGTCCCTCACGACCGATGATACGACCCTTAACTTCGTCGTTGTCGATATGGAATACGCTTACCGAATTCTCGATAGCGGTCTCGGTAGCCACGCGCTGAATTGTCTGGATGACGATTTTTTTAGCCTGTGTATTGGCGTTGAGCTTTGCCTCATCCATAATCTCGTTGATGTAGCTTGCGGCATCGGTACGGGCTTCATCCTTCAAGCTCTCTACAAGGCGGTTCTTAGCTTCCTCTGCGCTCAGTCCAGAGAGTTCTTCAAGCTTCTCGCGTTCCTTGGTCTGCATCTTGTCAAGCTCCTCCTGCTTGATAGCCAGAAGTTTCTTCTCGTTGTCAATGCGCTGCTGGCACTGCTCAACCTCCTGCTTACGGCGTCCAAGTTCCTCCTGTCGCTGATTGAGCGAAATCTCACGCTGCTTCAGACGGTTCTCGTTCTGCTGAATCTTCTGGTTGCGCTGCTGCACCTCCTTTTCAAGTTCCGACTTCTTGTTGAGGAACTTCTCCTTTACCTCCAGGAGCTTTTTCTCTTTCAAAACTTCAGCCTCCTTAGCGGCGGCTGCTATCATTTCATTATATTTTCCCTTTATATAGCGGAAAACAGCATAGCCTGCGGCAAGCACTACGACGAGTGCCACCAAGGCTGCGATTAATATACCAAACATATTTTCTTATTACTTATTACTTTATTATGTTTCAGTTATTTCTTTTGTCGTGCAGATTCTGCTGGTTTGTTGTGCAGATTATGCATGTTCAGTCTACCGATTAAGTCTAACAGCACAAAACTCCTACCCTTCAGGCTTACACCTTCAGAGCATCCTCTATTTCCGAAGTCAATTGTGAGATTACGTCACGATAAGGCTTGGTATCGTTGCGCGACAGCTCCATCTCATAGCGCAGGGCTATGTCAACGAGCGCCATATAAAAGATCTCCTTCATGTTTACGGGTCCTTTATATCTCGCTGCATACGTATTTATCGTACTTGTGATAAGAGTTGCGGCATCGCGATACAACGGTTCGTCCTCCGGACGCACGTTGACAGGTATGTCCGTATCATAGACATGCAGCCTTATCCTAAGTTTCTCCTGTTTGTCCTCAGCCATATTGCTCTGGAATGATTTGGCACACGGGCTACTGCTGACGCATTGCTGTCGTCGGTTGGCAGTGCGACTTCTACTTGTCGCTCTCGCCGAGCAGCGTTATGCACTTGTCGACTTGGCGTATCAGGCGTGCTATACGCTTTTGCGCTGTCTCCATATCACCGTCGGTAATAGTCACCATACGTGCCAGTTTAAGACTATCGTAGTCTGCACGCAGTTGTGCAAGCTGCTTCTCCAACGCGTCCACTTTGGCAGCATGGCTGTCAATTGTGGCCTGCAAAGCAGTATTCCTTTCCTTCAGTTCATTATACTGAAGTATCATCTGCCTGACACGTGTAGTGAAAAGGTTGATAGAATTGGAGTCAGCTTCCATTTTGCTACGTTTTGATTACAAAATTAGTTTATTTTTGTGAATGTCACAAAAATATCGACAGTTTTCTATACTTCTGCCTTTTTATTTTTTTGTCGTTTCGTCTTCTGCCGCCTTGGGTTCTTTCTTGGCAAGCATTACCACCTGATATACAAAGTCAGTTGTCCACTTCTGTGTAAAGCCGAGACGATGGTTGTATTGGCGTACGGCAACAACCGACTTCAATACGGCTGCATCGGTATAGTCGTTCTTGTTGAATATGCCGTCAACTGTCTTCTCGGTCATCTTGTACAGAGCACTCTTGAATATTGAAGGCAGACGAAGCTTGAACTTCATAAGGTTGCCCATAAGCATCATCAAGTCCTGTGTGAAGCCCTGAAACTGCACAAGATAAGCCTGCACATCCTGCAGTTTGCGGCAGTTCTTGCGTACACTCTGGTCTATTTCCTTAAAGAAGCTGTCGTCGGTGCCGTATATTTCCTTCATCATCTTGCGACAAGCGGTCTTCTCACCTACTCCAAGCTTGTTGTTAACTGTAGGAACATGAAGCGTGGTTTTGAACACTCTGAGGTCGGGCAGAGCCGCAAGGTTGGTGATACCGACATTAGAAGCTATCGTAGCCTGGAAGTACACACGCACAAGATTCATGTAGTCTTCCATTCCACCAGTGTTTTTATCGTCGTTTTTCTTTCCGAAAATCTTTGAAAAAAGTCCCATAATTGATTTTATAATGTTTGATTATCTTTATATTTTGATGATTATTTCTTGCAAAATTACAAAAAAATATCAAACAGACAAGCTTTTTCATCCCCTATGCTACAATATTTGTCCTTTTTAGTAACATATTATATTTTTAAAGCTCCAAACACATCGTAAACCAACAAAAAGTAGTATCTTTGTACACATTTAACACATTAGTTATTAAAAATAGTAATACAACCAAACCACCTATACATGAAAGGAATCGTTTTAGCAGGTGGATCGGGTACGCGCCTCTACCCTATCACCAAGGGCATAAGCAAGCAGCTTATACCAATATTCGACAAGCCGATGATATATTATCCTATATCAGTGCTCATGCTTGCAGATATTAAGGACATTCTTATCATATCGACTCCAGCCGATCTTCCGTCGTTCAAGCGCCTGTTGGGCGATGGCAGCGACTTTGGCGTACGCTTTGAGTATGCCGAACAGCCCTATCCTGGCGGTCTGGCTCAGGCTTTTATCATTGGCGAGGAGTTTGTTGGCGATGATTCTGTATGCCTTGTATTGGGCGACAATATATTCTATGGTGCCGGATTCTCACAACTTCTGCATGAGAGTGTGCTCAATGCCGAGAAGGAAGGCAACGCTACTGTGTTCGGTTATTACGTCAACGACCCTGAGCGTTATGGTGTTGCAGAGTTTGACAGCAACGGCAATTGCCTCAGTATCGAGGAGAAACCCGAACATCCGAAGAGCAACTACGCTGTGGTTGGACTCTATTTCTACCCCAACAGCGTAGTAAACATCGCCAAGACAATAAAGCCAAGCAAGCGAGGAGAGCTTGAAATCACTACAGTAAACCAAGAATATCTGAAGCAGGACAACCTGAAGGTAAAGACATTGCAACGCGGTTTTGCATGGCTTGACACCGGAACACACGACAGTTTGTCAGAAGCAAGCACATTCATTGAGGTCATTGAGAAGCGTCAGGGCCTTAAGGTGGCGTGTCTTGAAGAAATAGCATACAAGAAAGGGTGGATAACCGCACAGCGACTCAAGGAAGTGGCAGAGCCAATGAGCAAAAACGAATATGGCAAATACTTGCTGCGACTTGCCGAGGAGGGCTAAGCCGTAGCATAAACAACACTTTATTACATAATGCGGCAGCACAAAGAGTTATAATATACCCAAAGAAATGGAAGAGAACAACAAGATTGGACAAAACAATTCCCAACAAAACGTAGAAGAGTCATCGTCAATCAATCTACAACTCGTATACAAGACACTGGTGCTCAACTGGCAGTGGTTTGTATTGTCAGTAATCGTATGTCTTGGAGTAGCGTTCTGCTATCTGAGATACGCCACTCCAGTATATCAGGCAAGCGCAAAGTTGCTTATCAAGGACGACGACTCTCAAACTTCACGCTCGGGCAAGAGCGCATTGATGACATCAAGCACACTCGGCATCATGACCAACTCTACTGGTATTGACAACGAGATGGAGATACTCAAGTCGGCAAGACTTGCCGAACAGACTTGCCGCGACCTCAAACTTTATGTCACTTATAAGAAAGAGGGAAACATCAAGGATAATATTATATATGGTAATGAGCCGATAAGCGCCGATATTGACCCTATACATCTTGAGAAACTCAAGTTCCCCATCTTCCTTGAGATTGTAAGCAAAGAGGGCAGATATCACATTACGGGTAAATACCAGAAGGTATCTGACTACGACGAAAGCGCCAAGCCGATGAAATATACCATTGACCGTACCGCCGACCGTCTGCCTTTCAGCATCAATACAAGTGTCGGCATCATCTCGCTAAAGCGCACCGAAGCCAAAGCCATGCCCGAAGGCAATGTCCTAAAGATTTGTATCATGTCGCCGACTATGGCTGCCGTGAAATATACGAAGAGCCTTTCGGTAAGCCAGACTTCAAAGACTACTACTATTGCGCAGCTTGTATTGAATGACGAAATGCCCAAACGTGCCACCGACTATCTTAAGCAGTTGGCTGAATGCTACAACCGTCAGGCCAATGAGGACAAGAACGAGATAGCTCTGCGCACCGAACAGTTCATCAATACTCGTCTGGAGAAAATCAACAGCGAGCTTGGACAGACTGAAGGCAACCTCGAATCAACCAAACGCCATTATCGTATCGTCGACCCGAAGATAAATTCTACATCGGCAGTAACCAATACCGACGCATTCAATCAGAAACTTGCAGAGATGAATACACAGATAGAACTGCTGTATAGCATCACCGAGTATATGAACGAACCGTCTAACAAGTACCAGACTCTGCCTTCTAATGTAGGCTTGACCGACCCTACTGCAGCCAACCTCATCAACAAATACAATGAGATTGTAATGCAGCGCAACCGCCTGTTGCGTAGCGCAAGCGAGACATCTCCAGCCGTATTGCCGCTTACTGCACAACTCGACGAACTGACATCGAGCATTCGTCGTGCTATGAGTCAGGCTCAACGCAACAACGAAATTCAGCGAAACAGCATTCAACAGCAGTTCAACACCTATGCAAGCCAGATTGCTTCTACCCCTGAACAGGAACGTATTCTTACTCAGATAGGTCGCCAGCAGGAGGTAAAATCGGGTCTGTACCTTATGTTGCTGCAAAAACGTGAGGAGAACTCAATCTCGCTTGCTGCCACAGCCGATAAGGGTAAGCTGATTGACGAACCTCAATTTAATGGCAAGATAAGCCCCAAGGGTGCTATTATCTATCTGATTGCACTTGTACTGGGACTTGCTATTCCTGTCGGAATATTGTTCATCATCAACTTCTTCCGATACAAGATAGAGGGTCACGACGATGTAGCAATCCTCACGTCGCTGCCCATTATCGGTGACGTTGCAATTGCAAGCGACACTGCAAAGACAAAGACCGACATCGTGATACATGAGAACGAGAACAATCTTATGGAAGAAATATTCCGCTCTATGCGTAGTAATATCCAGTTCCTGTTGCCCGAAGGCAAGAAGACTGTGATGTTCACATCTACCACAACGGGCGAAGGCAAGACGTTCACAGCAGCCAATCTGGCTGTCAGCTTTGCATTGCTGGACAAGAAGGTAGTACTCATTGGTCTTGATATCCGCAAGCCTCAACTCGCCGAACTGTTCGAAATCAACGACTATCGTCATGGTATTACCAACCTGCTTGTCAAGTCTGCGCCTACAGAAGCTGACATTGACAGCCAGATTATACCTTCAGGTGTCAACAAGAACCTCGACCTCTTGATGGCAGGACCTATCCCGCCAAACCCAGCCGAGCTTGTAACACGCAAGTCGCTCGACGATATATTCGACATACTCAAGCAGAAATACGACTACATAATTGTCGATACAGCCCCTGTAGGACTTGTTACTGACACATTACAGATAGCCCGTGTTGCCGACCTTACAGTATATATGTGTCGTGCTGACTACACTCCAAAGTCAAGTTTCAACCTCATCAACGGTTTGAGTGCAGACAATAAGCTGCCTAAGGTGTCTATCGCTATCAACGGCATCGACATGTCGAAGAAGAAGTACGGCTACTATTACGGCTATGGCAAGTACGGCAAGTACGGCAAATACGGCAATAGTGGAAGCAATGTGGGCCATGGAAGCTTTAGTTCGTACGGCAGTTATGGCAACTACAGCAATAGTGGCTATGGCAATAAGAACGACAAGTCAATAAAATCATAACAAAAACAGACGTTATATAATAACGTACACACATTATATATATATGGTTATTGCATTAGACTTCGACGGAACGATCGTCGAACATAAATATCCTGCGATTGGCGAGGAGATTCCTTTCGCTACCGAAACAATTCGTATGCTCATTGCCGAACGCCATAAAGTAATATTATGGAGCGTACGTGAGGGCAAGCTTTTGGACGAAGCAGTCAACTGGTGTCGCGAGCGTGGCATTGAATTTTATGCCGTCAACCGCGACTATCCGGAAGAGACAATGACCAACAACAATCATTTCTCGCGCAAGCTGAAAGCCGACCTGTTTATCGACGACCGCAATCTTGGAGGTTTGCCCGACTGGGGAATGATCTATCAGATGGTGCACAACAATATGACATGGAATGACGTGATACGCAACGCACGCCCTTCGCTCAATTCACACGAGGCTCCGAAGCGCAAGAAGAAGTGGGGAATCTTCTAACAAAACAATCTCCACTTTAAAACATAAAAGCAACAATACGCAAATATTTGAGTTCAATACTGTTATTAAGGACTCAAATATTTGCGTATTTTTTATTTTTACACTATATTTGCATCATTACATTAATAACGCAACAAGCCCCAAACAAGCCCAACACAATGCCCCGGTTTGTTATATATACATGTAAAGCGATATAGAGAAACATATAAAGCGATATAGAGAAAGAAAAACCATAAACAATTAATATATGAAAAGACTATACCTATTATCGTTGCTGATAATGTTGTTTGTCAGCACATCGGCGTTAGCCTCTCCACGTACTTTCAGCCAAGCAAAAGCCATAGCTGAACGCAAAGCGGCATTGCTTGGCATAAAGATTGACAAAAAGGCAGCTGCCAAAGCTCCCTCAATGAATGGCGGAACCACAACTGCCGTGTCACCCTACTACGTTTTCCCATTTGGCGAAAACAAAGGATTTGCTATCGTTTCGGGCGATGACGATATGCCAGAGATTGTAGGTTATGCCGACCATGGAACCTACGATGCCAACAATATGCCTGCTGCAATGGCAGCATTTCTCAACAATTATCGTGCTACGATTGAAGCTATGAAGCAAGGCAACGCCTCAGCTATAAAGAATATAGCAGAAGCCAAAGCTCTGCGCGCCAACAATACACGTGCAACTACAGCCGTAAGTCAGTTGCTGGGAGATATAAAGTGGAATCAATCAGAGCCTTATAACAACATGTGTCCTAAATACGACGGCACCAATCTGTCGGCAACAGGATGCGTAGCTACTGCTATGGCGCAGGTAATGATGTATTGGAAATATCCCAAAGAACTGAAAGCCGACATTAATAAATACGAGACTTCAACACACAAGTTGACGGTTGCAGGCGAATTAAAGGGTCAGAAATACGACTGGGACAATATGCTCCCCACATATACAAATAATAATTATACCCAGACTCAAGCCGATGCCGTAGCCAAACTGATGTTGCATTGTGGTAAAGCTGTAGAAATGGACTATGGTGAGGAATCGGGAGCCATCGTTACACCTGGCCGTCTTGCCAAATACTTCGGCTATGATTCCGACCTTATGCTCAACCTTATGCGCACATGCTTCACTCTTGCGGAGTGGACAGCAATCATTGATAAGGAGCTTCAAGCAAAACGTCCGATTCTATACAGCGGCATAACTACAAATGGTGGTCACCAATTTGTATGCGACGGAAGCGACGGCAACGGACTCTACCATATCAATTGGGGATGGGGCGGCTATCAAGACGGCTACTTCGACATCACCATTCTTAATCCTGGTCAGGGTGGAATAGGTGCAGGAAACGTAACTGATGGCTACAACCGCAACTGTAATATGATTATAGGTATACAGCCAGACAACGGCAAAGTGGACGAACCTTTAGCAGACGTGCCCTCACTTATAATAGAATACTATAACAGCGATGAATTTACGTCAGGTATAGAACTGACTAAAGCCACACGCAATAATACCAAAGAAAACTTTACTATTAAAATAAATGATTGTTGGGATAATATCTATTCAACAAACATAGAATGTTTATGTGGTTATGGTATAAGCGATGGTAAAGGCGGATTCAAACTAATATCCGAAACTGAGAACATTCTAATGAACGGAACGCGATTTGGCACAATACTAACGATAAACAATCGTTTCTCGCCCAATGGCACTTATACCATATACGCCATATACAGCACCGACAACGGAAAGACATGGAAAAAGTGTGCCTACTATTATATGCAACCATACGTTGTGAAGTCTACGGCTACCACTCTGTCGCTCGTAAAGACCCAACTCACAGCCGAGATAACATCAAAAGAGACACAATACAGTGGAGTTGAAGGCACATTCGAGCTTAGTATCACCAACAATGGTGATGATGAGTTTATCGGACTGATCAACGCGTACACATCAAGCACAGCCACATGTCCCGATGACGCAATCGCACAACCATACATGACCATACCCGCCCACTCTACCGTAACGCGCGAAATCGGTATCACACCAACAACTGTTGGCGATATGTACGTGTGGATTGAAGACGGAGAAAGTGGCGAAATGCTGCTGAATGCAAAGAAGTTTAATGTTGAACAGTCTACGGCTCCGTCGTTTGTTCTTGAAAAAGTAGAAACTAACGCAACCCCTGATGCATACGAATTAGAGAACGCACGTCATAATAATTATATCGTAAAGGCTCCCAGAGTGGACGATGATAAAGCTGAGTTCACATACTACATAAAGAACAATGGAGGAACAGCAAGTGTGAAATGTTGGACAATAGCCATAAACGCCGAAACTAATAGAGGTCCATATACAGAAAGGACTATAAAGTTTCCGGGAAATGGCAGTGTCACAACCATATCATATTCATACACTCCGAAACAAGTCGGCAGTAACACAATGTATGGCGACATACGTCTATTCAATACAGAAAACTCGGAACGAATAAACATCACATCTAAAATACCTAACATTACATACTATTTATTGAACAATGGCATAGAAGTAGGAAGCTATGAAATGGCAGCTATATATCCCCTCGTCTACATTGCTGGCAAGCCCAATGCAATAAGCGGAGTTACGGATTCGGCTTCAAGCTACGTGATTGGTGGCACGAGCGAGATAACAATCCTTACCGAAAAAGCTGAGCGTCTGCCGATATTCCGCATTGATGGCAGCAAGGTTTGCGACGTGATTACCGAAGCAAATACAGCCAAGCACGTGACAGTTGCACCCGGACTGTATATAGTACGAGGAAAGAAAATAGTAGTAAAATAGTACATGAAGAGCTGCAACACAGCAGTAAGACACAAGACAATAATATTTTAGTAAATTCATTAAAAGATAAAAACTTTTGGCATATTCGTCAAAAGTTTTTATCTTTGCATACGATAAGACATTTTAAAACAAACCATCAAAAAGCGAGACATTTGCCTATCGGAACACATTTACTCAATCAAAAATAGAGAAAAATGAAGAAAATACAGGATATGACCGACGAAGAGTTGGCATTATCATACATCGATGGGAACAACCGCGCTTTTGATTTGCTGTTGCTTCGCAATCAGTCGAACATATACTCATACATACTTTTTATTGTGCACGACCGTGAAACAACCGAAGATCTGTTTCAAGACACGTTCGTGAAGGCTATAGCATACATGCAGGACGGGCGCTACACCACGTCGGGCAAGTTTGGCGGATGGCTCATGCGCATTGCGCACAACACCGTGATGGACTGGTATCGCAGTCTGGCACAATTCCACTTTGTCGAAGCCAACAAAGACAACGACCTCTCAAACGTCAGCGATCCGAGCTTGGTTGTAGGCAATATCGAAAACCAATACGTCAACAGTCAGACGCTGAAGGATGTGCGCCGACTGCTCGACATGCTTCCTATGATACAGCGCGAAGTAGTATATATGCGCTTCTATCAGCAGTTGTCGTTCAAGGAGATTGCCGAAACGACAAACTGTAGCATCAACACCGCTCTCGGACGCATGCGTTACGCTGTGCTAAACATGCGACGCATGGCAAAGACATACGGTATGACACTACAGTTGTCAATATAAATATGTAAGACAGAATTATCCGATATACAGTTGGGGATTTCCTAAAATCAATGTTTTAGGAAATTCCCAACTATTGTTTTTCCCTCAGGTGTGAGCACGCTCTCGGGATGAAACTGTATGCCATGGATGTCGTACTGGCGATGACGCATAGCCATTATCTCGCCATCGTCAGACATGGCTGTCACCTCAAGGCATTCTGGCACCGAATCTTTTGCTACCACCCAACTGTGATAGCGTCCCATCATGACACGCTCGGGCAGACCTTCGAAGATGTAGTCGTTGCCCAACTGCGTTCCCTCGGTTTGCACTCCGTGATACACTTCTTTAAGATTTTCAAGACTCGCACCGAACACTTCGCCTATAGCCTGATGTCCGAGACACACGCCAAGTATAGGTTTGCGTCCTGCGTATGTGCGTATCACGTCGAGCAGCAAGCCCGCTTCTGACGGTATGCCGGGTCCGGGACTTAGTACAATCTTGTCGTACTGCTCCAAATCCTTCAACTCGAACTTGTCATTACGAACCACATCGACCTCCGCTCCCAGCTCTTTGAGCAGATGGGAGAGGTTGTATGTGAATGAGTCGTAGTTGTCTATAATCACTATTTTCATTTTTCAGCTTCTTTTATTGCTTTTCTTAATGCTCCTAATTTGTTGTTTACTTCCTGCAGTTCATACTGAACGTTGCTCTTAGCCACTATGCCACCGCCAGCCTGAAACCACAGTTCGCCGCCACGGCTTACAAACGTGCGTATAGTAATGGCCTGGTTCAGATTGCCGTTCAGTCCGATAAATCCTACGCATCCGCCATAAGCGCCGCGGTTGTGAGGTTCGAGTTCGGAAATAATCTGCATTGCACGCACCTTAGGCGCGCCCGACAACGTGCCCGCAGGGAACGTATCGATGAATGCCTTTACGGCATCTGCCCCCTTATCAAGCTGTCCGCTGACACGGCTCACGAGATGCACCACGTGCGAGTAATACTGCAAATCCTTATAGAAATCAACCTTAACGTCATGGCAGTTGCGCGAAAGATCGTTGCGTGCAAGGTCAACCAGCATCACATGTTCGGCATTCTCCTTAGGGTCATTGCGCAGGAACTCGGCAGCACGGCGGTCGGCATCGGCATCGCCCGTGCGTCGTGTAGTGCCCGCAATGGGGTCGATATAAGCCTTACGGTTCTCTATACGGCAGTGAGTTTCGGGTGAAGAGCCGAATATGCGGAATCCTCCGAAGTCGAAATAGAACAGATAAGGACTGGGGTTGATGCTGCGCAACGTGCGGTAGAGCTTGAAGTCGTCGCCCTCAAAATGCTGTATGAAGCGGCGCGAAATGACCACCTGAAACACGTCGCCACGCAGACAGTGCTGTATTCCGCGTCGTATGTTGGCACGATGCTCGTCGTCGGTGAGTGGCGAAGTACACTCGCCGACAGCACGAAATCCGTAGTCCTGACCCACAGCCGAATCGAGCGATAGCTTCATAGCATCAAGAGCGTCGTCGCCACCGAGTGTGACGAGCGTCATGCGACTGTTGAAATGGTCAATAACAACGATGTCCCTATACATTACATATAATATGTCGGGCGCATCGTTCTCCTTCTGCGTCTCGTCCTTAACATTGATATGCTCGAAGTAGCGCACCGCATTGAACGTGGTATAACCGAACAATCCGAACACATCCGAATGTTCGCCACTGATGTCGAAGTGCTGCATAAACTCGTTGATGGCAACATCGCAGGTATAGTCATCATCGATGTTGCGACGCAATACGCTACCGCCTGGCAGCGAGAATGTAGCCACTCCATGGCCAATGGCTATGCTGCCTATCGGGTGAGTGGCTACAAACGAGCGGCTGCTCGAACGGTCGTGATAGTCGCTACACTCCATCAGCGCACTCTGCACGCCACGATAGCGCATGCGCATATATACCGAAACGGGTGTGTACATGTCGGCGAGCATGTCGCACGACACTGTATTGTATTTGAATTTAGAAGTTTCCATATTCGCCAGCCATTTGCTTGTTATTGAGATAAGTCTCCACATCCTTGTCGCCACGACCGCTCACGGTGAGCACCACCACATCGTCCTTCTTGAACTTTAGGTGCTGCAACGCAGCAATGGCGTGTGCCGACTCTATGGCAGGGATAATGCCCTCCATACGGGTGAGTTCGTATCCGGCGCGAATAGCCTCGTCGTCCTTAATGGCTAGAACGTCGATGCGTCCCTGCTGGGCAAGATTGGCATGCATAGGACCAATGCCCGGATAGTCCAAACCGGCAGAAATGGTGAACGCCTCCTTAATCTGTCCGTCAGCGGTCTGCATCACCATGGTGCGCGCACCGTGAATGATGCCCTCCTTGCCGCAATGTATTGTAGCAGCAGTGTAGTCGGTGTCGATGCCATGACCAGCTGCTTCTGCCAGCACCATCTTCACCTTCGGATTGTCAACATAGTGGTATATCGTTCCGGCAGCATTGCTTCCGCCGCCGATGCAAGCCACAAGGCAGTCGGGATAGTCGCGACCTACCTTCTCCTGAAGCTGCCATTTCAGTTCTTCGGAGATGACACTCTGCATGCGAGCCACAATGTCGGGATAGGGATGCGGGCCCATTGTCGAGCCAACAATGTAGAATGTGTCCTGCGGATGACAACACCAGTCACGTATAGCCTCCGAACATGCGTCGCTGAGGGTCATGTTGCCTGTGGTGACAGGATGCACTTTGGCCCCAAGCATACGCATACGCTCCACGTTGGTGTGCTGGCGTTCGACATCGGTCTTGCCCATAAACACCTCACACTCCATATCCATCAATGCGCAGACTGTAGCAGTGGCCACTCCGTGCTGTCCGGCTCCGGTCTCGGCAATGATGCGTGTCTTGCCCATCTTCTTAGCCATGAGAATCTGCCCGATGGTATTATTTATCTTGTGCGCACCCGTATGGTTGAGGTCTTCACGCTTCAGATAGAGCTGGCATCCGTACTTCTCGCTCATACGACGGGCGTAATACAGCGGCGAAGGTCGACCTACGTAGTCGCGCAAAAGTGCACGATACTCGTTCTTGAACTCCTCGCTCTCGATGATTGGGATGTAAGCCTCCTGCAAGTCGGTTACGCACTTGTGCAGAATCTCAGGTATGTAGGCACCGCCGAAGCGACCGTAAAATCCGTTTTTAGGTTTTGCTAATGTCATAATATTTTGTGTTTTTATTATTATATAATAAGGTGTAATTACTTCTTCAATGCATCGAACAACTGAGTCAGAGCCTCGTCGGCATTGCCTGTGGCACGAAGCAGAGTGACGAACTTGCTGCCTATGATGGCACCGGCGGCATTGTTCTGCGCGCTTTCAAGCGTCTGGCGGTTGCTGATGCCGAATCCTATCATGCGCGGATTGTGCAGATTCATGGCATTGATGCGCTGGAAGTACTGCTGCTTGGCTTCGTCGAAATTCTGCTGCGCACCGGTTATGCTTGCCGAACTTACCATATAGATGAATCCGTCGGTGTGACGGTCGATAAACCGGATGCGCTCTTCAGACGTCTCGGGCGTTATCATCATGATGCAACGCAGATTGTAGCGGTCGGCAAGGGGCTTTATCTCATTGAGATAGTCGTCGAACGGAAGGTCAGGGATGATGAATCCCGAAACGCCGCACTCTACACAACGCTGGCAGAAGCGCTCATATCCGTAGTGCATGATGACATTGAGATAGCCCATAAGCACCAGCGGGATATTCACCTGCGACTTGATTGCGTCAAGCTGACCGAAAAGCGTTTCGAGCGTCATGCCGTTCTTCAGTGCAACGGTTCCCGCACTCTGTATCACCGGACCGTCAGCCAGAGGGTCGCTGAAGGGTATTCCCACCTCAATCATATCTATGCCGTGGCGCTGCATGGCGAGTATCACGTCGGCAGTCATGTCCTTTTCGGGACATCCCGCACAGAAATACAGCGACAACAGCTTGCAGTCGCCACGCTCTGAAAACAATCTGTTTATCTTATTCATATCCTATGGTTTTTTATTTTTTATTTAAGTTTCGCAAGCGAAAGTAGTTAAGAAGTTAAGGAGTTATCGCGCCCTTCGGTCGCTAAGGAGTTAAGCCATTAGTTTTTTTCTTAATTTATAGCTTTAAAAGCATTTGGCTTAACTTCTTAACTCCTTTAACTACTGAATTCTCTGAACTTGCGAAAGTTCAGTTTTTTAGATTATCTATATATTGAGCAATCGCCCTATGAACTCTTCGAGCAACCCGACATCCTTAACAGCCGGCTCGGTCTCAAACCTCGAATTAAGGTCGACGCCTGCAAACCGCGTATGGCTTATGGACTTGATGCGTTCGGCATCGTCCGGCCCTATGCCTCCGCTCAGCAGGAATGGCACTGTGCCTTGATAGCTGTCGAGTAGCGACCAGTCGAACTGCATGCCGCTTCCGCCATAACCCGTACACTTGGTGTCGAAGACAAACATGTCGACCAAGCCCTCGTACTGTGCGCAACGTGCAATGTCGTCGGCAGAGGCTATGCTCATAGCCTTGAATATCTTCAGTTCAGGACGTATGTCGGGCACTATGGTAGAGCGCAGATTGCGTATGAACGTGGGCGACTCGGAGCCGTGCAACTGAACTGCGTCAAGCTTGAAAGCCACTACATGCGTAATGATGTCCTGCACCGTAGCATCGACAAACACCCCCACTCTATCAATGTGGCGCATCTGACTGGCATCGGTGGCATGGCTCATGTCGGCATCAGCAAGGTCGGGCATGAGTCCGGTGCGCACACGCTTCATGTCGACATAGCGGCTGCTTTTGGGATAGAATATAAATCCCATGTAGTCGATGGGCAGCTGGGCCACGGCACATATGTTGTCGGGCTGGCGCATTCCGCACACCTTAATAAGTGGTTTAATCATATTGCTCATTTTGCGATTTGTATTACATTGATTTTCAGTGATTTATATCTTGCCTTCAAAAAGGGGTCCTTTTGCATTGTAAAAGGAGTCCTTTTGGAGTGCAAAAGGGGTCCTTTAGGAGTGCTAAAGTTGTCCTTTTGGAGTGCAAAAGGAGTCCTTTCGGAAACGGCATGTTCTGCACCGCTATTTCTGTAGCATTTGCTTGAGCGCCAAAGGCGGGTTTTCTTCCTTCATAAAGCGTTCGCCCATGAGGAAACCATGATAGCCAGCCATGCGCAAAGCCTCAAGAGTGGCGGCATCCTTCAGTCCGCTTTCGCTTACGCGGCAAGTGTCTTCGGGCAGACGACTGGCAAGACGGAACGATGTCTGCACATCGGTGTGAAACGTCCCGAGGTTGCGATTGTTCACTCCCGACATATCAGGCTGCAGGTCGGCATATTCGGTGTCGGCTTCGCTATGCATTTCGAGCAGCACCTCAAGGTTGAGGTCGTGCGCCATATTGAGCAGATCGCGACACTCGTCCTTCTTCAGGCAGGCTGCAATCAGAAGCACAGCCGAGGCTCCGCAGAGGCGAGCCTGAAAGAGCTGGTATTCGTCGATGACGAAATTCTTATAGAGTATGGGCAGCGTAACGCCACTCTTGCGTGCCTTAAGTATGTCGCTGTCGTCGCCTCCGAAGTAAGGAGTGTCGGTGAGTATGCTCAGTGCCGAAGCTCCCGACTGCTGATAGCCCAGTGGAATCTGTGCCGAATCGGCATTCTGCTTTATCCATCCCTTCGACGGCGAGCGACGTTTGAACTCGGCTATTATGCCCGTCTGACTGCTCTTCAGAACCTGGCTCATCGACGGCACGGATATGCCTTGCTGCATGAGCAGCTCCACCTCCTGGTGTATGGTGCGCTCGGTGTGGCGTGCCTTCATCTGTTCGAGGTCGACACGCTTGCGTGCTACGATTTCTTCTAATATATCCATTTTATCCGTTAATCTCCCTAAACTTCTTGAACGTTGCCAAGGCTCGTCCGCTATCTATCGACTCGCGTGCTATGTCGATACATTCCTCAATGGGTTTCTGTCCGCGTTCGAATGTCTGGATGCCGAATGCCGCATTGGCTATAACAATGTTCTTCTGGGCTGGCAATGCACGGTTTTCAAGCACTGCATCGAATATCTCGGCGGCTTCCTTTTCGGTGGCACCTGCTACGAGTTCTTCGGGCTTTGCCTTCTGCATACCGAGATTGGAGGGCGAAAAGATGCGCTCATAGGTATTGGTGGCAACCTTGAAGTCGCCCGTAAGCGAAATCTCGTCGTATCCGTCAATGCTGTTGACTATAGCGTAATCGACACCCAAGCGACGATATACCTCGCTGTAGAGCTTCATCTGACTGAGTGTGGCCACGCCCAACAGCTGACATTTGGGTTGCGAGGGATTGACCAGCGGACCGAGCAGATTGAAGCATGTGGGAAACTGCAAAGCCTTGCGTATCGGACCAACAAACTTTATTGCCTTGGCAAAGAGCTGGGCATGCAGGTAAACGATGCCACACTCGTTGATAGAACGGTTGAGCTTGTCAAGGTCGGCAGTGAACTTCACGCCGTGCTGTTCGATGACATTCGAGGCTCCTGAGGTAGAAGTGGCAGAATAGTTGCCGTGCTTTGCCACCTTATATCCTGCTCCTGCTATGACAAAACATGAAGTGGTGGAAATGTTGAATGTGTTCTTGCGGTCGCCTCCGGTGCCTACAACGTCGATGTAACGGTCGCAGTCGAGTACGGCAGGAACTCCCGTTTCGAGTATTCCGTCGCGAAATCCAAGCAATTCGTCTACCGTTACGCCACGCATCTGGAGCGCTGTGAGCAGTGCCGAAATCTGTTCGCTGGGATATTCGTCGCGTGTTATACCAAGCAGAATGTCCTTTGTCTCCAGACGGCTGAGTTTCTCGCCGCCGAGAACCTTTTCCAAAATCAACTTCATTGTTGCCATATTACAATCCTTTTAAATGTTGTCAACTGTTATAACTCCCTTGAATAGGGATATAAAAAAAAGACCTGTCGCGTGAGCGGCAGGCCTGTCTTATTATCTCTATATACGAAAATAATGCGTAGGTGCTATCTTCTCACGACTTTTCAGATCTTGAGCTACGCCACCACCAGAATGTAAGCTGTGCATTATTCATATACTGTATTCTTTTAATTAGTAATCTATTCGATTGCAAAAGTAAGAAATAATTATTAATTCACAAGTTTTTTGAAGACTTTTTTATCCAATCACTGATATTTTGTTCGATTTAGTGTATTCTGAGTATAAAAATGTATTATTACACCTTTATTATATATGGGAAAAATAAAATGCGCCAGAATATAATAATAAACAATCATCGTCGTTAATGATAATAAAGACGTAACAACAAACAAAACATTTCGCCTATGAAGATTTTTACCCCAGACGAGGCTCGACCCTCAGAACTTACGCTGAACATCATACGCCAGATAGCATACGCCTATCGGGTGATGAAAGGCGACGGACAAAACGAAGCGTATATGACAAACTAATTGCTTAAAACTAATTTATTAAAAAGAACATCACTTATATGGAAACACTTATCTCACCTTCGTTGCTGTCGGCCAACTTCATCAACCTCAAGAAGGACATCGAAATGATCAACAACAGTGAGGCCGACTGGCTTCATCTGGACATTATGGACGGCGTATTCGTACCCAACATCTCTTTCGGTTTCCCCGTAATAGAGGCTGTAGCTAAGGAATGCAAGAAGCCGCTCGACGTGCATCTTATGATTGTACATCCCGAAAACTACATCAAGCAGGTGGCTGCTACGGGCGCCATGATGATGAACGTACACTTCGAGGCTTGCGTACATCTGCACCGCACCGTCCAGGAGATACATGCCGCAGGTATGAAAGCCGGCGTTACGCTCAATCCTTCTACTCCTATCTGCATGCTCGAGGACATCATCAACGATGTTGACATGGTGCTGCTCATGAGCGTTAACCCTGGTTTCGGCGGACAGAAATTTATTCCTGGCATAGTGGAAAAGACTCGCCGACTGAAGAAAATGATTGAGGAGAAAGGCAGCAATGCCCTTATCCAGATTGACGGTGGCGTTAACGACAAGACCGCACCGCTGCTGGTAGAAGCTGGAGCAGACGTATTGGTAAGCGGCAGCTACATATTCAAGGCAGCCGACCCAATCAAGACAATACACGACTTGAAGAACTGCAAATAATACTCAATTGAGAATTGAGAATTGAGAGTTGAGAGTTGTTTTAGTTGAGAGTTGAGAGTTTAGAATTGAGAGTTTTTCAGTTGAGAATTGAAAATTGAGAGTTGAGAATTGAGAGTTATGATT
>ERZ1031467.148-NODE-148-length-19049-cov-7.307729_pt1 | contig 19049 bp, 9 predicted proteins | sample MGYA00517105_ERZ1031467 | MGnify/ENA primary metagenome ERZ1031467 (study PRJEB33719, sample SAMN04261155) | wastewater metagenome | biome: rural village; feature: human; material: feces | host: Homo sapiens | place: El Salvador | collected 2013-01-07 ...
GAACCTACATTACCATACTCATCGTAAACGCAATCGTGATTCCAGCCATCCAAAGCATCGCAGTTGGCATTAGAAATGAACTCATTGAGACTTACAGGATTTTCTGCAGTAGCAGTACCCAAAGTCACATTACGGCGAACATCACTGATATACTGCTTGGCAGCCTTCAGTTCCTCCAATGTAGCGTTAGGATTCTGATAAACGGCAACAGACTTAGATACGTCCAAGCCTTCATCCACAGCTTCGTTGATAGCCGTCACCATCTCTATGCGCAGCATATAACAATCATATGCCTCTCTTGTCAGGGCCTGCCACTCGATACCATATTCTGATGCGCCCTCTGCCTGCATGTTCAAAGCAGGGCGGAACAACTGGTCTTTAGCTTCTTCACCCTCGCCATCCAAGCCGTTATCATTAGGATTCCATCCTGCACGGGTATTGCTTGTCTGATCCTTGCTGGCGATGGTATCTGCCTGAATTTCAAAGCTCTTACCATCCTTCAAATAAATCTCCCAGTTACACTTATCAAGACCCTGGTTGTTGTAATCTACATAAGAGTTACCACCATTCTCATCACAGCTATTTAAGAAAATCTTTCTGCCGTAAGTGTTGTCTTTAGAATTGTTGAAAAGGGTGTAAGTACCGTTAGGAACACCATCCGTCTTGTTTGGGACGATGGCAATAGCCATACCCTTGTCACCCAAACTTGTCTGGGTGCCCCAAGCATTGCTGTTAACGAGGAACTTCTGTGCCTTTACGTTATAAACATACACTGTGTCAGTACCATCCAACTTCAACTGAACTGCAGGGAATGCTGGTGCTTCCACTTTCTGTGCCTGTGCCTCTGTAGCACCGATGCCGGCTGCTAAGATGGCTGAGAAAAGTAAACGTTTATCCATTGCTATTTGGTTTAAATTTGGTTTGAGAAGTAGTTAGCTTCTTAACTCTATTGAATAATTGATTTGCCTGCAAAATTAGCAATAAAATGAATACATGCAACTTTTTCGGGTGGAAATCTACACTAAATTTAGATTATTTAACTAAAATCAAACCATTTCTGAACAAAGAAAAGAGTGCTACCTTATTGTATAAGTGTCGTTTTACAACAAATGTGCTTTTTAAGTTAGCACAAAAAAGCAGACAACAAGCAACCCTTTATGTTAAACATAGTTAAGGAAACAGGATTTCTTGATTAAAATCAACTAAGTTTCTTAAAAACTTGTTATCTTTGCACCTGATAAACTAACAGGCATCAGCTATAAATAAAAATAAATCAATATGCAGAGCATTTATGATCAAATCTCAATAGGTAGGAAGCTATTTTCTACGCTGTTTTCAGGAGGTACTTTTCACGTCAGTTCTCCCCAAAAAGGTGGAGCTTACGTAATCATACCCAGTGTTAACTAGCAATAAACCAAACATCAAATAAATAAAACATGAGCAACCGTTTAATTAAAGATTCGCATTTCGCGATCATCGGTATGTGCGCAGCATTGGCCCTAGGTGGCTTCAATGCCTGCACCGACTCTTACGACCTTGACGAACAGGGAAACAATCCTGAATGGTTGGGCAAGAGTATCTACGAAGAGCTGCAAAACCCTAGCGGTACCAGCCTTCAGGGTACTTTCAACACCTACCTCAAGCTGATTGACGACCTGGGGTACAAGGAAGTGATGTCGAAGACGGGTTCCAAGACTGTGTTCGTTGCCAACGACTCAGCTTTCAACAAGTTCTTCGAAAGTAATTCATGGGGCGTACGTTCGTACGAAGAGCTGACTACCCCTATGAAGAAACAACTCTTCTATGCTTCCGTGCTGGATAACGCTATCCAGACAGAGATGCTTTCTAACGTGGAAAGCAACGGAGGCGTCCTCTCTAGAGGTATTGCACTGAAGCACCAGACTTCTGCCAATGCCATTGATACGGTATATCATTTCTACAACCGCGGCGTGATGCCACAGAACAACTCCTACTGGGATAAGTATATCGACGGCATCGATGTAGTGATGGACAACACCCGTCCGATGATGGTACACTTCACCCAGGAGCAGATGCTGAACAACGGTATCACCGACAACGACTTCTCCGTAATCACCGGTCGTCCTTACGATGGCAGTACCTACATCTTCAAGAACAAGGTCATCGCCAGCGACATCACCTGTCTGAACGGTTACCTGAACCAGACAGACGGCGTAATCGTACCTCCAGGCAACCTGGCACAGATGCTTCGCGAAAGTTCGGATACAAAATGGTTCAGCCGCATGCTCGACCGCTTCTGTGCACCTTACTACGATGCACAAACCACCCTTAACTACAACGACAATGCCAAGCTCAACAACACCCACCAGATTGACTCCATCTATCAGTGGCGTTACTTCAGCGAGCGTTCGCAGGGAGCACAGGCATTGGAGCGTGACCCACAGGGCGTGAAGCTTCCTACAGACAAGCTTTTAAGATTCGACCCGGGATGGAACCAGTATTACAGCTCATACGGCACCATGCTCGCCGATATGGGTAGCATGTTTGTTCCTACCGACAAATCCATAAAAGACTATTTCACCAATCCGTCTAACGGTGGTTACAACATCATGAAGCTCTACGCCAAGAAGCCAATCGATGACAACGACGATCACTTCGCAGAGAACCTGGATAGCATTCCTAGCAATATCATCCGTTCGTTCGTGAACAACCTGATGAATGCATCCTTCGTACAGTCAGTGCCAAGCAAGTTTAGTACCATCATGGACGAGGCGAGTGACCCTATCGGCATCACAACAGGTGACATCAGCAAGACCACCAACGGCGCATACGACGTGAGAATCGCCAACAACGGTGCCATCTACATGCTCGACCGCGTGGTTCCACCTATTTCATATAATATCGTATCTACCCCAGCCTTGCTTCGTAAGGCACGCGACCTGGGTGTGATCAACTGGGCCATCCAGGACAAGAGCAACCTGAAGGTGAACTTCTATGCCTACCTGCGTGCCAGCACAGCCAACTATGCGCTGTTCCTGCCAGACAACCACGCTTTCTGCGGCGGTAAGGGTGTATCTACCGATTTCTACTATGTAGATCCAGTTTCCCTGGGCAAGAACTACAAGGAAGGTCCTCGTGTGCTCCACTTCTATTATAAAGATGTGAACAAGGACAATATCATCTCGGCATCTGCCTTCAAGTACAACCCTACCAATGGTTCCATCAGCGAAGATTCAATCATCGTAACAGCGGGTGAGGTGACCGACCGACTGATTGATATTCTGAACTATCACACCGTATCTCTTGCACAGGGCGAGAAGTTCGGCAAGAACAGATTCTACAAGACCAAGCATGGCGGTGAGATTAAAATCAGCGGCACAGGCGTTGGCGCTACCGTGAAGAGCGGTGCTCAGATCAACGGCATGGCAGGCATGAACTTCGCTTTGCCAGCTTCAGAAATCAAGGAAGCTACTACCGACTACAGCAATGGTAGCACCTTCGTCATCAACCGCGTGATTCAGGCTCCACAAACCAGCGTATTCGGCTGCTTAAACAACCACAGCCAGTTTAGCAAGTTCATGGAATTGTGTATGCCAGCCGACCTGAGCTCTATCCTTACCAACATCGGTATAAAATCAAGCGAGCAGAAGCAGTTCACCGTGTTCACCAACCAGTTTGATTCAAACATCAACACGAACAGGCTGTACGACTGCCTCGATTACAACGTAGCGTTCTTCAACACCTACAACTACACGCTGTATGCCCCAAACAACGAAGCTATGGACGAAGCCTTCAAGCGCGGTCTTCCTACCTGGGAGCAGGTGCAGCAGGTACTCGCCGATGCAGAGCATGCTTCAAGCGACCAGCAGTTGGCAGCCAAGGCAAAGGCAAAGGATATGGTGGAGGCCATCAGAAACTTCATCCGCTACCACTTCCAGGACTTCGCGCTCTATGCCGACAACACGGTGGATTTCGGAGATGCTCCTGAAACCAACGGCAAGTACCGCTTCCAGACATCCTGCGTAGATGGCACCGTATATAAGCGTCTGAACGTGAGCGGCGGAAGCGACAAGCTCCATGTAACCGACATCGCCGGCAACACCATTACCATCAATGGTAACGACAGCAAGAAGCTCGTGAACTACATGACTCGTGACTACACCTTCTACAAGTCGATGATCAACACCTCATCGTTCACAGCCATCCATGAGATTTCCGAGCCACTCTGCATCAACAAAAGCAAGCGCTACGACGACCGCTTTGCCAGCAACACCGAAGCTGCCAAGCAAGCACGAATCAAGCGCCTCAACGCTTTGTACTATGCCCAGAAGCACGGACAGAAGTACTACAAATAAATTCACAATCAAGCATGTAATATAATGAACAATATAAGAACATATCTTACAGCAGCCGCCCTGTGCAGCACCATGACCATCGCCGCCCAAGGGCAGCGTGTATCAGGTACTGTATCCGACGAGTTTGGTCCTGTGATTGGCTGTAACGTCATCGAGAAGGATGCCAACAACCGTAACGTCAACGCTACTGTTACCGACGTGAACGGTAACTTCCAGCTGACAGTGAAGAATCCAAAGCACAAACTCGTTGTCACCTTCGTGGGTTACAAGCCATACTCTAAGGTGATCGGCTCACAAACCAACTTCGAAATCCAGCTCAAGGATGAGAACCAGATTGAAGCAGTTACCGTGGTTGCCAAGCAGCGCTTCCGTGGCGATGGTTTGAGCATTCCTAAGAACGAGCTTTCTGTGGCTACACAGACCTTGAACATGAACAAGGTGGATGGTCTTGCCTTTACCAGTGCCGACGAGGCATTGCAGGGACAGATTGCAGGTCTCGATATCGTGGCCAACTCTGGTAACCTGGGTGCCGGTACTACCATGCGTATGCGTGGTGTAACCACCATCAACGGTTCTTCTGAGCCTCTGATCGTAGTTAACGGCAACATCATGGATGTGCCGGGTGCCGAGAACACCGACTGGTCAACCGCTACCGAGGAGACCTACAGTTCTCTGCTTTCCATCAACGTGAACGATATCGAGAGCATCGACATCCTGAAGGATGCTGCCGCTACCGCCATCTGGGGTGCACGTGGTGCCAACGGTGTCATCAGTATCAAGACCAAACGCGGTAAGCGCGGAAAGATCCGCATCAACTATAACTTCATGCTCCAGGGCACCTGGCAGCCAGATGGTTACAATCTGCTTACCGGTGATGAATACACCATGCTGATGAAGGAGGAGTTGTACAACCCAACCCAGAATCCTTCGGCTACCACCAACATCAACGAGTTGAACTACAACAAGAGTTGGGCAGAATACAACAACTGGAATGACAATACCGACTGGGTAGATGCAGTGCGCAAGATGGGTTGGAACCAGACACATGGTATCACCATCTCGGGTGGTGGCGAAAAGGCTACCTTCCGTATCTCTGCCAACTACGACCACCAGTTGGGTACCATCATCAAGCAGCAGCTCGACCGATTCTCAACCCGCTTGAGTTTGGATTACTACGTGAGCGACCGTATCAAGTTCTCTACCGAGTTCCCTCTTACTTATACCAAGAACCAGAAGAACTACGGTAACAACATTCTGGGCAAGGCTTTGCAGATGGCTCCTAACATGAGTATCTACCGTGAGGATGCCAACGGCTTCGATACCAACGAATACTACATCATGCTGCCGGAAGGCAAGGTGGGTGCAGGTTCTACCGTGAGCGGTACTTCTTCAGAGCAGTTGAAGTCAGTGCGCGGCATCGGTAACCCTGTTGCCATCGCCAACCTGGCTTACGACAACGAGACCACCTATCGCATCAACCCTGAGTTCAAGCTCAACTACTATCTGATGGGTACAGAGGAGCGCAAGACACGCCTCGACTACGAGGGAAGCGTTTATCTCGATGTCTTTTCAAAGAGCAACCCTACCTGGTATCCAGGTACCCTTTCTACTGCAGGATGGGAGGACGGTAACTACAACCGCTATGCGATGGACGACTACAACTCGCTGGCATTCACCACCCGCCACCAGCTCATCTTCACCCCTTGGTTGGGTAACGACCTGGCTTGGACGATGCTGGGACGATGGGAGATGACCAAGGGTAACGGCTACGGACAGAATGTAACCGAGAACCAGTTGCCAGACGGCGTAAGCTCACCTACGGTGCCAGCTTACCTCCGCAACATGTCAACCAGCAACGGCGAGTGGCGCGGTATGAGTGGTGTATTCTCTACCCACGTTTCTTATAAGACCCGTTACAACGCCGACTTCACCGTGCGTGCCGATGGTACCACCAAGTTTGGCAAGAACAACAAGTGGGGTTACTTCCCTGGTGTATCCGTGCGTTGGAACATCAGCGATGAACCTTGGATGCGCTGGTCACGCAATGTGCTCTCCATGCTCGCCGTACGCCCATCATGGGGTGTGAACGGTAGGACTCCTGGCAGCGAGTACCTGCAGTATGCCAAGTACGTAGCCGGCAGCATCTATGGTAACGGTACCACTACCCAGACAGCTACGAAGGCAGATGGCTTGCAGCTGGTAGATTTGAAATGGGAGAAGACCACTTCATGGAACCTCGGTGCCAACCTGGGTCTCTTCGATGATAAGCTGGAGGCTGACTTCAACTACTACTACAAGAAGACCAACGACCTGCTGAACGCTGGTGTGAGCATCGCCTCACAGACAGGTTTTGCCAACCTGGCATGGAAGAACATCGGTTCGATGGAAAACAAGGGTTGGGAGTTGAACATCCAGGGCAACCGATTCATCAAGGCAGGCAAGTTCTCGATGAGCGCCAGCTTCAATGTGGCTCAGAACTTCAACAAGATTACCGAGATGGATCCTACCGTGCTCGATGGTATCAATGAAGACTGGACAGCCGATAGCCGCGGTAGGTACTTCAAGCGTATCCAGGTGGGTAACGCACTGGGTTCAATCTTCGGATTGCGCGCTCACGGAGTATATCAATATACCTACGACTACCTGACCAACCTCCGCCGCCATAACAACTGGAGCAACAGCCAGCTGGTTGACTACCTCAACAACGAGTTCCTGCCAGCAGGCAAGACAGCTCCTGTGGCACTGAACAAGGAAGGCAAGGTAATCACCGGTTCCGACGGTTCACCACTGCGCATGACCTACAACTCAAGCAACGGTAGCGAGACCTACAAGTTCGACGGTGGTGACGTGATTTACGAGGATGTGAACAAGGATGGTACCATCAACTCTCTGGATATGGTATATCTGGGCAACTCAAACCCTAAGTTCTCGGGAGGTTTCGGATTCACCTTCAACTACGGCGACTGGTCATTGCGTACCAACTTCGTATTCCGTACCGGTTTCAAGGTAGTGAACTTCGCTCGCATGGGCTTGGAGAAGATGTATGATACCACCAACCAGAGTTCTGCCGTGAACTGGCGCTGGCGCAAGAACGGCGACCAGACAGAGATACCACGCGCACTCTATAACTATGGTTACAACTGGCTCGGTAGCGACCGCTACGTGGAGGATGCTTCCTTCCTGCGCTTCAGCTACGTAAGTTTGAGCTACAATGTGCCTAAGGAATTCCTGAAGCAGTTTGGTCTTAACCAGATGCGCTTCGACCTGAGCGGCCAGAACATCTTCGTATGGAGCAAGTATAGCGGCACCGACCCTGAGCATGCCAACAGCGGCTGGAACTTCGCTTCCGACAACTCGCAAACTCCACGAAGCAAGTCATTCACACTGCGTATGACGCTCGGTATTTAACCCATCTTTAAATAAAGATAACAATGAAGAAAAAAACAAACCATATCATCAAGAGCCTGGCGGTAGCCTTCCTCGGAGGCTTATCACTCTGCTCATGCACCGACTTCCTGACCATCTACCCAACAGATAAGACCGTGGGTGAGAACTTCTGGAAAAACAAAGACCAGGTTGACCAAATGGTCACAGGTGCCTATACTGGAATGATTTCTGGTTCCAACATCGAAAGATTCATCATGTGGGGTGACTATCGCTCTGACGTGTTGAGAAAGGTCAGCGCACTGGATAATAACACGCTGGACAACATCAGCAACGTGGACCTCTATCCTAGCAGCGGCTACAACTCATGGTCATCTTTCTATTATGTCATCAACACCTGCAACCTGGTGATGAACCATGCACAGGATGTACTGGCTGTGGATCCTGACTATACCGAAGGTGACTACCAAACCACCCGTGCACAGATGCTCGGTCTTCGCGCACTCTGCCACTTCTATCTGGTTCGCACCTTCCGCGACGTGCCATACGTAACCAAGGCGTATGAAAAGTCAGACGACCTGACCCTCGACGGCCAGCTGGCACCTGATTCTACCCTGCAGCTCTGCATCAACGACCTGGTAGAGGCAGAAAGAGGTTGCTACAAGTACGGCACCTTCGCCGCCGACGACTGGCGCAGCGTAGGCTTGCTGAGCAAGGATGCCATCAATTCCATCCTCGCCGATGTATATCTGTGGCGTGCTTCGCTCTGGAGCCAAACCGACAAGGAGAAGGCAAAGACCTACTATCAGGCTTGCATCGACTATGCCGACAAGGTGATTGAATCTCACAAGAGATTCTACGAGAACAACTACAAGGGTTCTGCATCCAGCGATAACGCTACTGCTCCTTACTATCTGTTGAGCGGTAACCAGGCATTCTACAAGAACTTCGTGGAAGGCAATTCACGCGAAAGCATCTTCGAGCTCCAGTTTGATGGAACCAGCAACGTGAACAACCTCGTTCGCCAGTACTTCTACAAGCATAAGGACGCAACATCAACCTATGGTATGCTTGCAGGAACCATTGCAGTGGGTAATACGCTTGGCGATGAGCCAACACCAAGTACGCAGAGTGCATCAACTTCTGCCTTGTACCAGTCGGCAAACGACTATCGTTATTACGACAACAGCTATGGTGTAAACATTGGCAACGCCTCATCATTTGAAATCAGAAAGATGGTGTATAACCAGGCAACCACATCTAGCATTCCTACCAACAAGCAGGGTTACACCTACAAGCAGACACGCGGTTTCGACAACTACAAGCAGAACTGGATTATGTATCGTATCACCGACGTAATGCTGATGAAGGCAGAAGCCGAGACACAGCTGGCAGGAACCGATGCCAACAAGCTGAAGCATGCCTTCCTGATTGTCAATGCCGTGAACAAGCGTTCGCTCGACCCATTGGCAGTAAATAAGGATTCATTGGTTTATAAGGATAACTACGACAAGCAAGCCAAGCTCGAACTGCTCTGCCTCCAGGAAAGAGGCCGTGAGCTTCTCTACGAAGGCAAGCGCTGGTACGACCTGGTTCGCTACAGCTATCGCCACATGACGGGTGTAGATCCTACCAAGACCCTCTACGAGATTGACCCTAAGGGTAGCCTCTACCCTACTTTGGACGATGCCGACAATGAGTTCAAGAACATCCTGAACGCCAAGTACAGTACAAACATTCTGAAGTTTAAGAACGAGGCATTCCTCTACTGGCCAATCCTGCAGCAGGAAACCAAGAACAACAAGTTGATCCATCAGAACCCGGTTTATGTGGAGACACAGACTTCCGAGCGACAGGATTAACAGCATCATTACACATTATTATATATATACATTAATAAATAGTATAGCAATATGACTAAGTTCATTCATAAGATAGGAGGCATGATGGCACTCGCAGCACTGGGTGTTGCGTCATTCACATCTTGCTCTGAAGAGATTGATGACAGTAACCTCTATACTTTCACCGGTCAAACCGTCATCGACTATCTGCGCAGCGACTCAACCTTGAGCGACATCGCCAAGATTTCCGACCGCGCAGGCATGTCTGACCGCTTGTCTGCCTACGGAACTTACACCTGCTTCGCCCCAACCAACGAGGCACTCAAGGTTTATATCGACTCACTCTACAACGATAAGAAGAGCGATAACCACAATGGTCTTTATGCAGGTGAGGTACCAGCCGATAGCGTCATGAACCGCCTCTGGAAATCAGAGAAGTGTGATTCCCTCTGCAAGGACATCATCGAATCGCACGTAACAGGTCAGAAAAAGACCACCAACGACTTCCTCACAGGTGCCGACATCACCATGATGCTGGGTAACACCCATACACCAAAGCGTGTAAATGGCGAAATAACCATGGATGGTACCACCCATTTCATCAAGACCGACCAGGAAGTGGAAAATGGTATCGTGCAGGTAATCGACCGCCTCTTCTACCGCTCAACCAACTATATCATCGACGAGATGGATGCAATGGGATGCTACGGGCTCTGGGTAGAAGCCTTGAGAAAGACAGGTATCGACAAGATCTTGCAGGAAAACATCCGCACCAAGGGCATCAGCTGGTTCAACATCGAACCAGAAACCAAGTATCCATTCGCCGACTATCCAACCAAGTGTAAGGTGGGATTCACCATCTTTGCTGAGCCAGACGAAGTACTCAAGAAGGAAGGCATCAACACCTTTGCTGATTTGGTAGCAAGAGCCAACCAGGAATATGCAAACTGCAAGAACTGGTATAGCTATGTGGAGGATGCAGGCATCAACGTAAGCACCGGCAACGACTACACTAACCAGTGGAACGCCCTCAACATGTTTATCCGCTACCACATCCTGCACTATGCACTCTCTACCGACAAGCTCGTTTATTCATACAACGAGTTGAAGGATATGGATGTATATGAGTATGTTCGCACCCTGTTGCCAGGAACCATGTTCAAGCTTACAGGTATCAAGGATCCAGGTGGTAACGTAGGTGAAATCCGCATCAACCGCCAGCTGAATACTCCTACCCTGACCAGCGACCCAGGTAACACCAACCGCAATGGTACAGCTTACCTGGAGGCAAACCAGGTAATCGACGAAGGTATCCTGGTAGGTAACACCAAGATCAACTCACGCCAGGCAAGCAACGGTTACGTTCACCCTATCAGCGGTGTGCTCGCTTACAAGGAGACTGTTCCTAACAAGGTACTCAACGAGCGTCTCCGCTTCGAGTTCATGTCACTCTTCGATGAAAGTATGACCAACCGCTACAGAGGTTACACCGGAGCCGACCTGAAGTCATTCTTCGGCCGCACCGACCGTGACATCACAGCCGTTCGTATTCCAGAGGGTTACTTCGAGAACATGGTTATCTACAACGGCGATGCATCACGCGTTTATTATCTTACCAAAGACCAAGCAAACGGAAATTATGGCAACGACTGCTGGAACGACTACCAGGGCGATGAACTCTACTGTAAGGGTGCATACGACTTCGCCATCAAGTTGCCACCAGTACCAAAGGATGGTACATACGAGTTGCGCTTCGGCTATGTGAACAACGGTCTGCGTACCATCGTTCAGTTCTACCTAGGTCACTCTTCCGACCGTTCAACCATGACTCCATGCGATATTCCATTGGATCAGAACATAGATCTGAAATCAACTACCGTGGGATGGACAGACCCAAATACCGACGGTGACAATGGTGCAGCTGTAGATAAGGCGATGCACAACCGTGGATGGATGCGTGGTCCTAACTACTTTAGTAACAAGAAGTATGGTGAGGGATCCACTGCACGATTCAAAAGCGATGGTGGCCAGCATCACATCCGCCGCGTGGTAACCAAGCAGTACTTCAAACAGGGTGAAGAAAACTGGTTCCGTTGCAAGACAGCGATGCCAGAGAATACCGAAGCTGAATTTGAGCTCGACTACATCGAACTTGTACCAGTAAGCGTGTATAACCACCCTAGCCTCACCGAGGATGTATTCTAAGCCTCACCGAGGACGTATTCTAAAGAAATAGAATCAAAATCAAGTAAAAAGAATAACATGAAAGTAAGATATATATTAATGACAGCAGCTGTAGCCTTGGGTCTCCAAGGCTGCAGCGACTGGGATGACCATTATGATGCCAACGGCAACAACCTTCCGGGTGCCGACGCTACCCTCTGGGAGCAGATCAGCAGTCGAGATGAGTTGAGAAACTTTGCCACCCTCCTGGAGAAAGTGCATTACGACGAGGCGCTCAAAAGCAACCAAAGCTTCACCGTATGGGCACCTAACATCAATGCCAACGACTTCAAGAAGTACAGCACCATGAGCGACAGCTTGCTGAAGGCAGAATTCCTCAACAACCACATCGCACGCGGCTATCACCGTGCATCGGGCGACATCGACGAGCGCATCCACTTCCTCAACAAGAAGGTATTAGACTTCCAGGGCAGCAGCAACAGCTACGTGCTCAGCGGCCAGGCAGTGGATAGCACCAACATTCTGAGCAAGAACGGCGTGCTGCACCTGATGAAGGGCATGATGGATTTCCGTCCTAACTTCTATGAATACTTCGCCCGCGAGCACGAGGGTGGCGTGACCACCAACTCGCTGAAGGATATCTTCATGAGCAAGATGAAGCGAGAGATTGATAAGGACAAGAGTGTGGAAGGTCCGATGAAGGATGGTGAAGTTACCTATCTGGATACAGTTTATACAGAAACCAACCAGATGTTCACCCTGCTCAATGCCCAGCTCACCAGCGAAGACAGTACCTACACGATGATTGTTCCTAGCGACAAGGCTTGGGAGAAGGCTTACAAGCACGTGGAGGCATACTTCGACTACCCTGAAAGCTTCGAGCCATTCACCCTTACCAACGATGAGAAGACAGGTAAGCTTACCTACACCATCGCAGCAAAGGTAAACATTGATGCCGACAGCTTGAAGAAGGAGCATACCATCCTGAGCATCCTGCAGCCATTGGTATTCAGCAACACCGTGAACCCAGCACTGAAGGGCGGCAACATCCCAACCGGTGCTACCGACTCTATCCACAGTACAACCAATGTGTATTCACGCAACACCCTGAACTACATGAGCGAAAACAGCAGCCGCGTGGATGATGCCGCAGAGCTGTTTAAGGGGGCTACCAAATACAACATGAGTAACGGTACTGTATGGTTGACAGGCGACTCACTCTACGCAAGACCATGGGCAATATGGAACCCTATCTTGCATCTGAAGGCTCAGTACGGTAACTATCAGGCAGGTACAAGCAATGTAACCCTGGCAAAGACCGTGACCGTGGGAAGCAGCGACCGCAACCCAAGCGTAAAGGGTTCCATGCACACCCCAGCGTTCTATCAGGTATCATCAGCCATCAACCAGCGCCCAGAGGTATTCCTCTACGCTCCACAGGTTCGATCTACAGCATACGCCGTATATCTGACCATGGTTCCTGCTACCATCAACGATACCACAGCCGTGCCAACCGAGCAATCCATCGCTCTGCGTACCATCATGCACAATAGTAAGGGTGGCGCTCCTAAGGCACAAGCCAGCACCGGATATCCAACTCCAGGTGCCCTGAAAAAGGATTTCGACCACATGAACAGAAACATGGGTGCAGTGAAATTCGATTACGGAACCAAGGAAGAATCTAAGATTCTGACCAAGTACATGGGTATCTTCAAGCCAAACATGAGCTACACCGCCCTTCAGAACGACCCAGCTATTCGCCCTGTGTTCAATGTATATTGCAGCACACGTACCCAAGGTGGTAGCACTGAGCTCCGCATCGCAGGCATCGTCCTGGTACCTCAGGAGGCAGTGGAATACTACATGAAAAATGGTATGATTAGCGACTATACGGGCGACATGCCAGAAATCTTCTGGAACCTCACCGGCTCCAGCAATTAATCAAACATGAACTCAACATTTGAAAACAATGATAAATTTCAGAATATTGGCAATCATGGGCTTGATGGCTGTGGCAGCACAGGTCAACGCCCAGGAAGCAACAGATGACGCAGCAAGTCAGAAGAAGACGGCAGCAGCTCCTAAGTTGCCTGAATACCCTATGATGGAAATCACAGGTACCATCTACGATGCAGCTACAGGAAAGCCACTCAGCGGTGTACAGGTTCAGCCATTGGGCAATGCCAACTATGCTGCCATGACCAAGGACGACGGTACCTTCACCATCAAGGTGCCTACCTTCACTACATCGCTCTATCTCTTCACTTCGCAGTATGCCAGCCAGCAGGTTTCCATCGCAGGTAAGAGTCATATCACTGCCAACATGCTCAGCGACAAGTTCAACGAGATGTACACCAACGGTACGCAGCTCGGTGGCGCTGCCAGCGTAAAGACCGATAAGACAACCACACAGATTTCTGTAGAGGACCTCATCAGCGAACAGCTCGGCGGCGACGTGCGCACCATCAAGCGCTCAGGTGCTCCTGGCATCGGTTCTGCCATGTTTATCCGTGGCTTGAACTCGCTCAATGCCAACGCCCAGCCGCTGGTAGTAGTGGATGGCGTGCCAATGGACATGCAGTATAACGGCACTTCGCTGCAGACAGGTATGTTCAACAACCAGTTGCTGAACATCAATCCTGCCGACATCGAGAAGATTTCAGTATTGAAGAACGGTACTGCCATCTATGGTGCCAAGGGTGCCAACGGCGTTATCGTCATCGAAACCCGCCGCGGTCACAGCATCGCTACCCGTATTGACGCCAACATCGGCGTGGGTGTGAACCTGGTACCAAAGCTTCCTAAGATGATGGATGCCAACCAGTATATGAGCTATGCCACAGAGATGCTGGGTACTTATCCGGAAATCAGCAAGATTATGGAGAACAATAATCTCAATTTCCTGAATAACGACAAGAACAATTACTATTATAATGCATACCACAACAACACCGACTGGAGCAAGGAGGTTTATGAAGAAGCCTTGAGCCAGAACTACAGCATCAACGTGCAGGGTGGTGACGATGTGGGTATGTACAACCTCTCTCTGGGTTATACCGACGGCAAGAGCACTGCCAAGAAGAATGGCTTCAACCGCCTGAACATCCGTTTCAACAGCGACCTGAAGATTACCAAGGGCTTCGCTACTGAGTTTGACGTTGACTACGTGAAGTTGAGCCGCGACCTCTTTGATGATGGCGCTCCTAGCGACTTCAGCAAGGGTACCGTGACATCGCCTACACTCCTGGCGCTGATCAAATCGCCTATCCTCAACCCATACGTATTCAACAAGACCACAGGTCAGTTGTCTTCTACCCTCTCTGAGGCAGACGATTTCCTGAGTGCACTGGATCCCAACCTCTCGCTGGCAAACCCTACTGCCCTGCTGGCAAACGGCAGCGGCAACAACAAGAACCGCATGGAGAACTCTATGTTCCACGTACGCATCATGCCTAAGTTCGACCTGGGCAAGGGTTTCAGGCTTTCAGAGAACATCAACTATACGTTGAACCGTAACTCCCAGCGCTACTATCGTCCGAAGGGCGGTGTGCCAACCTTCTATGTAGAGGGCTTGGGTATGGTACAGACCTTGTCTGCTTCCATCTTCGCCAAGGAAGAGACCGTGATGAGCGATACCCGCTTCGATTTCTCACGCATCCTGGGTGCCCACACCATCGACGCCATGGCAGGATTCAGATACCTGAACTACGGTTATGAGATGAACAACCCTACAGGACAGTATCAGAGTGCCGGTAACGACCTCTTGCCAAACGTATCCAACAGCATGGACTTCAAGGATGCCAAGGGTGAGGATTACAAGAAGACCAGCCTTACCTGGTATGCACAAGCCAACTACAACTACAAGAACCGCTACTTCCTGGAGGCTCAGGCAGCCCTGGAGAGCAGCAGCAGCTTCGGCGACAAGGCCACAAGCCTGCGCATGGGTGGTGTAGCATGGGGCTTGTTCCCTAGCGTACAGGCAGGTTGGGTGATGACCAACGAAGAGTGGTTCCCACAGAACATCGGCCTCAACTATCTGCGCCTGAACGCCGGATTCGAGATCAGCGGTAACGACGATATCAACAACAAGGCAGCACACACATCGTTCGAGGTATTGAAGTTCCTGCACAACGCCATCCCAGCCGTTCAGCTCAACAACATCGGTAACGAGAATGTGACCTTCGAGAAGACCCGCCGCATCAACCTGGGCTTCCAGAGCCAGTGGCTCGACAACCGCCTGGGCTTAGGCTTCAACTACTATATGAACCATACATCCGACCTCCTCACCATAAAGGATTTCACCACTCCTGTGGCAGGTGTGAAGAGCTATTGGAGCAACGAGGGTTCTATGGACAACACCGGATTTGAGGTAAGCCTCAACGGTAAGCCAGTGGTAAGCCGCAAATTCACCCTGGAGCTGGGTGCCAGCTTGGGTCACTACAAGAACGAGATCAAGAGCTTGCCTAACGAGAAATACGTAGCCATCAACGGCAATGCCAAGGGTGCCAAGGGTTATACCTCTTCTATCTATGGCAGCGGCAACGTGGCAACACTCGTAGGTCAGAGTGCCGGTGTATTCTACGGATACAAGACTGCAGGCGTATTCGCAACAGATGCTGAAGCAAAGGCTGCCGGAAAGGACGGTTATCTCTACCAGCTCGACGAAACCGGTGCCAAGAAGTATTTCAAGGCTGGTGACATGCACTTCGTTGACCTGGATGGCGACGGCTGCATCGGCGAGAACGACAAGACCATCATCGGTAATCCAAACCCGGATATCTATGGTAATGCATTCATCCGCGCCTCTTACGGTAACTTCACACTCTCTGCAGTGTTCGGCTACTCGGTGGGCAACGACATCTTCAACTACCAGCGCAGCGTAATAGAGGGCGGCAAGAACTTCTACAACCAGAGCACAGCCCTGGTAAACCGCTGGAGAAGCGAAGGTCAGGTGACCAATGTTCCTCGTATATCTTACGATGACGAGATGGGCAACTCACGCTTCAGCGACCGCTGGATAGAGGATGGAAGCTATCTGAAGCTCCGCTCACTCAACCTCAACTACAAGGTACCTGTAAGCACATCCTGGTTGCAGGGTCTTCAGGTTTGGGTAGAGGCAAACAACCTCTTCACCCTGACCAAGTATCTGGGTGGCGACCCTGAGATGTCAACCTCCAACGCCGTGCTCTATCAGGGCATCGACACGGGTAGCATCGCATCAGGACGCACCATTACAGTGGGTTTGAAGCTTAATCTCTAATAAAAAAGTACAATCACAAAGCATCAAAATAATGAAAATTAAATATTTCATAGCAGCCACTCTGGCTGCCATCACATTCAGTTCATGCAGTGATATGTTCGATGATGGATCCAATCGTTACGTCTATAATCCGGAACTCAACGAGAAGGTGGATTCTATGTTCTATATCAACGGTATCTTGAAAGGTGTTCAGCAAGCCATCGACCAGAACGTGCTTGTCAATGAGCTTCGTGGCGACCTCGTGTCGCCAACCTCTCATGCCTCTACCGACTTGCAGCGCCTGGCAGCCTTCGACTATGCCGACGGCAACAAGTATGATTCTGCGTATGTTTATTACCGCATCATCAACAACTGCAACTACTACGTGGCTCACCGCGACACCACCCTTGCTACGGGTTCAAGCCTTGTGGCAATGAAGGAGTATGCCGAGGCAAAAGCCATCCGTGCATGGGCTTACCTGCAGCTGGCTCGCAACTATGGCAACGTGCCTTTCTACACCCATCCTCTTACCGATATCTCATCGGTAGAGGGTGCTGCCAACCTGGAGAAGAAAGACCTGAACGGCATCGTGGCTGCCCTGGCTCCCGACCTGGAGCAGTATGTGAACCTGCCAGTGCCTAGCTGGAAGGAGTTTGACCTGGGTATGAGCGACGCCGGCGAGCAGAAGAAGGTGACCACATCGAAGATGATGATTCCGGTACGCCTCATCCTTGCCGACCTCTATCTGGAGTCAGGCAACTATGCCAAGGCGGCAGAGCATTACTTCAATTATCTGAAGCACAACAAGGAGCGCCTGCGTTCTTATCTGGCTGACTGGGCGTATTATCCAACCAATTCGGATCTTCCAACCTCAATGAGAAACGGACAGAGCTGGTTTGTTTCAAACGGCGACTGGTCAACTACCTACAGCCAAGATGCGGAAACCATCACCTTCGTGGCTATGGCAACCAACAAGTTGCGTGGTGAGATTACTGCCCTGCCTGGTTTGTTTGGCTACAACTACTACACTGCGGCAGACGGTTATCGCTACAACGTTGAATCTGCCCTGGTAGCATCTGATTCATACCTCGCTCTGTCTAACAGTCAGGACTTCTATTACAGAGTGGGTAGCGGCAAGAACGCTGTTTACGCCTACGCTTCTGTGGGAGATATGCGTTATCACAGTTCTTACAACCGCATTAAGTCGGATAAGAAGACAGATTTGGTTAACATTATCATGAAATATGAGAATGCGAACATTCCGCTCTATCGCACCTCTGGTGTTTATCTGAAACTTGCCGAGGCTATCAACCGCATGGGACATCCTGACGTGGCATTCGCCTTGCTGAAGGATGGCTGGAACCACAAGTTGGAGCAGGATACCACCTATATGACCCAGGAAGGTATCGAGTTCCTGAAGACCACCGTTCCTTTCCTGACGGATGAGAACCGAGTTGTGTTCAACGATGAGGACGAATCTGAGGAATACAGCATAGGTAGCCAGCCACTACATGCCCGTGGTGCCGGTATGACCCAGGGTAACCAGTCGCTCTACAAGTATCGCACAGAGATTGATAAGAAGTTGGCTGAATTAGGCAAGAGTTATCCTGTGAACGCCACAGCATCAGATAGCTTGAAGATTGAGCAGGATGCCGTAGAAGACCTTCTCTGCGACGAGATGGCATTGGAGCTTGCCTTCGAGGGAAGCCGCTTCAGCGACCTTTGCCGCATCGCCCGCCACAAGAACAATGATAACCCTTGGGGCAGCAACTATGGTTCTCTCTGGCTTCGTGATAAGCTGAAGTTCAAGAACTCAGTGCTTGACTTGAGTGATCCGAACAACTGGTTCATGCCATTCAAGTAAAAAGTTGGTAATATGATTATATAAAAAAATCCCCCATACACTCTTTTGCGTATGGGGGAATTTTTATATCCCGAAGCGTTTCACCGTTTCAGCGTTTCACTAAAAACATCTTTACTTAGTCATTTCAAAACCTACACGCATGCCATCATAGCTGTTGGCGATAGAACCCACGGCACTGAGGGTAGAGCTGCCCTTGAAGGTAC
>ERZ1031467.149-NODE-149-length-19019-cov-11.336216_pt1 | contig 19019 bp, 20 predicted proteins | sample MGYA00517105_ERZ1031467 | MGnify/ENA primary metagenome ERZ1031467 (study PRJEB33719, sample SAMN04261155) | wastewater metagenome | biome: rural village; feature: human; material: feces | host: Homo sapiens | place: El Salvador | collected 2013-01-07 ...
TTCTTGCGGATGCGCAGGAAGCTTGAGAGCAGACGCGGCTCAATCTTTGTCTCCAAGTCGGCAGCCTTAGCCTTCAGCACTTCCTCCTCCTCACGAGTCTCCTGCATGATCTCCTCAAGCTCGCTGCGCTTCTCGGCGAGAGCCTGCTCGCGGTCGGCGATGAGGTCGTTGGTGTGAGCCAGCTCGCGCTTCTTGTCCTCAACCTTCACGTTAGCCTCCTTAATCTTCTTGTTGCAAAGCTCTATCTCAAGGCTCTGGAACTCTATCTCCTTGGTCAGTGTGTCGTACTCGCGGTTGTTGCGCACCTCGTCGAGCTGCTTCTTGTAGCGCTCTACGCTCTCCTCAGCCTCCTTTATCTCGCCCTGCTTCTGAGCGACAGCCTGCTGGAAGTCTGCGATGTCGCCCTCGATGTGCTCCACACGTGTCTTCAAGCCTGCAATCTCGTCTTCAAGGTCCTGCACCTCAAGAGGCAACTCGCCGCGCAATGCGCGCTTCTCGTCGATAGCCGAGAGAGTGGTCTGAAGCTGGTAGAGGGTCTTCAGTCTTTCCTCTACTGAAATTTCTGATTCCTTTTTTGCCATAGTCTTTGATATTTTTAAAAATACATTATCGGATTAGTACATGTGTCGGCGATGAAACACTTCACGCCCTCACAACTGTTTTCTATTATCTCGCGGAATATCTCGCTCGTGAACTGCTCGCTCTGATAGTGGCCTATCACCGCTATCTGTATCTGCTGCTCGCGTCCGAAATACTCGTGGTAGTGCATCTCGCCCGTCACGAAGGCATCGATGCCGGCGCTCACGGCGTCGTCGAGAAGGAACGATCCCGAGCCGCCGCAGATGGCAACCGTGCGTATAGGGCGGCGCAGCAGCTCGTTGGTCTGCACACACTCTACACCGAACACGCGCTTGAGCATGATGACGAAGTCGTCGGCGGCAAGCGGTTCGGCGAAACTGCCCACAACGCCCGAACCGTACTCAACGCCGTCCATCTGCTTCGCACTCATGAAGTGCACGTCCTCAAGCCCCATCTTCTCGGCAATCTTGTAGTTGACGCCGCCCTTCGCATTGTCCATGTTGGTATGGAGCGAGAGGATGACGATGCCCTGCGCAAGAGCCTTCATCACGCAACGCTGCACATAGTCCTCACCGGTGAGGCGCGACAGCTTGCGGAAGATGAGCGGATGGTGCGACACGATGAGGTTGCAGCCCTTCTGGGCAGCCTCGTCAACGATACGTTCAGTAACGTCCAGACACAATAATGCCCCTGATACTTCCGCCTCTGTCAATCCAACTTGCAGGCCAGCATTATCCCAGCTTTCCTGCAAGGGCAGAGGCGCGAAACGTTCAAGGGCTTCAATTACTTCCTTTATTTTCACGCTATTCAGCCTTTATGTATGTCGATAGAATTTCTATTTAGAGGTACAAAGTTACTACTTTTTTGGCAAAGCAATAGCTCTGCAGCCTCTTAATTAGAATATTTTAACGACAAACGTAGGAGGCTACGGCATTACAACTCGACGCTTTCGATGCGCAGTTTGACGAGTCCGGCAGGCACGCGCACTTCCACAACATCGCCAGCCTGCTTGTTGAGCAGCGCCTGTGCTATGGGCGACTTGATGGAAATCTTGCCCTCGGTGAGGTTCGCCTCATGCGGATTCACCACCATATACTTCATGGTGCGGTTGTTGGCGATGTTAGTCAGTTCTATGCGGCTGAGAAGTCCGACGCGGTCGGCTTGCAGGCGCGAGCGGTCGATAACACGTGCGTTCTCAAGCACCTTCTGCTTGAAGCGTATCTGTCCTAACAGTCTGCCCTGCTCGCGCTTGGCAGCATGGTATTCGAAGTTCTCGCTAAGGTCGCCCTTGTCGCGTGCCTCAGCAATGGCGTCGCGCACACGCGGCAGTTCTACGAGTTCAAGTTCTCTCAGTTCGGCTACAAGCTTGTCGTAGCCCTCTTGTGACATATATTCCATTATAAGTTTTGAGTTTTATCAAATATTCCAGTCGTCGGGATTGCACGTTGCCTCCACTTTATCTTCAATCTCGTCGGGTAGCGCAGGGAAGAAGTCGATGCCCGTGATGCGCTCCACCTCGTCAACCGAGTTGGCATAGTCGCCCTTCGGTCGGTTGCCGTCACCGTTTTTATATATAAAGCCGATAGCCTTCGGTTCGCCCGTCATGCAGAGCACCACCTTGAAGAAGGCATCGGGCACGGAGACGCGGTTCTTGCCGATAGTCTTCTTGCTGTTCTTGTAGAATATCGGACCGCACACGATGTACAATGCGCCCTCCTGCTTAGCCCACTTGCGGCACGCCTGCTCCATCTCGTTCCAGTCGCCACGGTTCAGCTGCGGTGCCTGCGGACAGACGTTAGTGAAGAGGAACGACTCGCCCATAGCCAGTGCGCTCCACTTGTTGTCGCCAGCCGGGCACATATGTCCGCGGTCGTAGCCAGAGCGCACATAGTCGAAGTCTACAGCGCGCGGCTCGGGCACGTCTGTGTCCTCATGAAACTTGGCGTCGCTGCGCTTGCTGCTGCCCGTAAGACGCTTCGGCGTGAGGCACCACGCCACCCAATTGGGCACGCGACGATTGCTGTTATACGACACGGTGTAGCCCGTGCGGCGCAGTATCTGTTCGGGCACCGACTTAAGTCGAGCCGGAAGCTCCAAGTCCGTGTATTCGCCGTCAGCAACAGCGGTTGCCGACGACTTCTTGCCGCCGGAAGCGAGACTACTCTCGCCCACTCCGTCGGTTTCTGTGTTCTCAACTATGCCGATAGCCGCTTTACTCTCGGCAAGCTTTGCGTCCATGCGCTTTGCCACTTCGCCGCAAGAGCAGAACATTGGCAGAAGACAGCACGCAACAAGTATTGTTCGTATTTTATTCATTTTTGAGTTTTGAATTTTGAATTTTGAATTATGCGCTGCGCGCATTTTGAATTGATGAGTTGAGAATTTTGAGTTTTGAATTTTGAGTTTTGAATTATGCGCTGCGCGCATTTTGAATTGAGAATTGAGAGTTGAGAGTTGCAAATTCAAAACTCCTAATTGAATAATTCCTAATCGGCGTAGCCGACAATTCAAAATTCAAAACTCAAAACTCAAAATTCAAAACTCAGCATTTCCTTCAGACTATCCACACGCCACAACCGTTCATGCTCATATTCTTCAGTCTTTTCGTGCGCCCAGATGGTGCGGAACGGCACATGCACGGCGTAGGCGCCAATCTGCAACGCAGGGGCGATGTCGCTACGGAAGCTGTTGCCCACCATAAGCAGTTGGGCTGGCGTCACCTCAAGGTCGGAGCACAGATGGTGATAAGCCTCCTCGGTCTTGTCGCTCACTATACTCACCACATCGAAGAAAGGCGCAAGCCCCGAACGGCGCAACTTGTTCTCCTGGTCGAGCAGTTCGCCTTTGGTGAACACAGCCAGCCGGTATCGGCGTGCGCCATGTGCGTCGGTCTGGTCGTGCAGATAGCGCAGCGTCTCTTCTACGCCCTCAAGCGGTGTGGCATCGAGGTGAAGCAGACTCTTTCCAAGTTCCACTATGCGTCCGATGATGTCGCCCGTAACAGCACCATGACTCACCCGCACCGCATTCTCTACAAGCGAGATAGTGAAAGCCTTGCAGCCGTAGCCCATGTCAGCCATGTTAGCCGTCTCGGTAGCGAAGAGCGCCGCCGACACCTCGTCGCTACTTCCCCACGGAGCAAGCAGTCGGCAGTATTCGTGCTCCACCGCCTCGAAATGGTTCTGCAACTCCCAAAGCGTGTCGTCGGCATCAAACGCAATAGCACGTATGCCTCGCAACTTGTCGTGCGAGGTATAGCAATCAGTATTGTTCAGCATTTATTTGGTGTTTTTCATTCGTCCGTAAGCGTCGAGCGAATAGCGACGCGCCACCTTCACAGCCACCACAGTAGCCACTATCGACGAGCAGAACACGCCGAGCAGAAGCAGGACGAAGAGCACTACAGCGTCGACAACCGTCGAACCACCCATTATCATTGCCCACATCATTGCCGCTCCGGCGCCTACAGATGTGCCGCCGACCAAAGCGCTTATGCCGCATGCGGCAGCCTGCTGCACAGCACGGCGTGTGAGATAGCTCAGTGCCTCATGATGCGTGGCGCCGTTGCCGAGCATATAATAGTAGAACTGGTTGTGATGGCGCAGTCCGGCGTAGTACATCGACATGGAGCGAGCCAGCACATCGGCTGTGCCGGTAAGCAGAATGGCGAACACTGGCAGCACGAAACGCGCACTGAGAGCCGCCAACGACGTGATGTTGACGAGCAGCAAGCCCGCACCGGTGAGCATCGTGCCGGCGAAGAGACCAGCCAAAACCGGGATGACATAAGACGTAGAGCGCAGACGTGCCCTCACCTTTACCTCAATAGCCGAGTAGAAGAGCATAGCGATGACGAACAGAACGTCGAACACAAAGCTGTCCCACTGCACAAGCCAATAGACAAACAAGGCTATGACACCCACTTTCAGCGCCATAGAGAAGAAGGCTTTCAGCATCTTGCCGAACATATTGACGCCTAAAGTGCCCATCACTACGACGGGTATTATTATGAAAATGACACCAAGTGCCAATGCTATCCAAAGATTTACCATAGCTATAATTGTTTCGTTTACAAGTTAACTCTTTTGTTGCACACCGCAAGCAGGTTCTCGTCGGCTGTAGCTACAATCAAGGCTACGCCATCCGACCGTTTCTGCTTGATATATCCGGCTACGAGCTGACAGCCTGCCTCGTCCTGACGCGACGTAGGATTATCGAGCAACAGCAACTGGCGTTCGAACATGCCGACAAGCACGAGCGACGCACGCTGAGCCACAGCTTCATCCATCTCGTCGAAGCCTTTCTGCATACAATCTGCGTCTACACCGAGAGCCGAAAGCTCGGCAGCTACAGCCTTCACCGAATAAGCGTAGTCGGCGTTGGCTTTAATGGCGAACTGACTCTTCGCCACCTCCTGCACGGTGAGCCCTTCGAAGTCGAGCGTGTCGGGCTGATAGGCTATGAACTGGCGGAAGTAGTTGCCGGTGACGGCTGTAACCGGCTCACCGTCGATGCTCACCCAACCCGACTTAAGCGGTCGCAAGCCGAGCATGGCAAACAGCAGAGCCTTCCGAGCCACAACATTGCCCGTGACGGCAACCGCATCGCCCGGACGAGCCACGAACGAAACGCCGCTGAAGAGGGTTTCGCCACCATTTGTAGCCGTAGCATCCTTAAATTCAAATATCATTGTTGTTTCGCTTTCTGAGTTTATACGAGGTACAAAAGTACAGAAAACAATTGTAAACAGAAAGCGAATAGCCTAAAAAAACGGCATTAGTTTGTGGTTGTCAAAATGAAGAGTTAATTTTGCAGCTGATTAACCGACAGGTTTTTCAGTAGAGAGAACCGAGCTTAATAAGATAAAGAACTGGTTTTAACATTAAAGAAAACCGGTTTTAACATTATACAAATCAAGTAACAATGAGTTTTTCCACACAAGATATAACCCGCCAGTGGGCTTCGCTGCCGGCATCGCAGATTGCGGTCGGCGTGAACGAAGCCCTGCATACCAACAGTTCGCTCGTAGTGACGGCTCCTCCAGGCGCCGGCAAGTCGACATTGCTGCCATTGACTATTCTCTCCTCGCTCGGCGAAGGCGAGAAGATACTAATGCTTGAGCCACGCCGACTGGCTGCGCGACAGATTGCGGAGCGCATGGCGCAGATGCTTGGCGAGCAGGTGGGCGAAACCGTAGGATACAGAGTCAGGTTCGAGAGTCGGGTGTCGAAACGTACACGCATCGAAGTGCTGACTGAAGGCATTCTGACGCGCATGATTGTAGACGACGCAACGCTCGACGGCGTGAGCGTAGTTATCTTCGACGAGTTTCACGAGCGCAGCATCAACTCCGACCTTGCCCTTGCGCTGACCCGTCAGGCGCAGCAGATAATACGCCCCGACCTGAAGATTGTTATCATGTCGGCAACAATCGACGCCAGCAATATATGTGCAGCTTTGCAGGCTCCGCTCATAGAGAGCGAGGGCCGCATGTTTCCCGTAGAACTGCATTACGCCGACAAGGATATCGATACGCGCGACATTGCCGCCGCAGCAGCCTCAACAACCATCGAGGCGTACAAGAAATATGAAGGCGACATTCTTGTGTTTCTACCAGGACAGGCAGAGATTGAACGCTGTTATGAACTGCTCAGCAAATCTCAACACCTCACCATCTCACCCCATCAACACCTCAACACCACAACACCTCACCATCTCACCATACACCCTCTTTACGGCAATCTCTCGCCAGAGAACCAGCGCCGTGCCATCGCCCCGTCTGCACCCGGCGAGCGCAAGATTGTGATAGCAACGCCCATCGCCGAGACATCAATCACGATTGAGGGCGTGCGCGTGGTGATAGACGCAGGACTATGCCGGCAAGTAGTGTTCGACGCACGCACCGGACTGAGTCATCTTGAGACCGTGCGCATCAGCATGGACATGGCTACGCAGCGCATGGGACGTGCAGGTCGTGTGGCTGAAGGCGTGTGCTATCGTCTCTGGACGAAAGCGTCGGAGCATCTTATGGCTGAACAACGCAAACCAGAGATTGAAGAAGCCGACCTTGCGCCGATGGTGCTCGACACGGCTGCCTTCGGCGAGAGCGACGCAGAGACTCTGCCGTGGCTCACCATGCCGCCGCGTGCCGGTGTGTTCAAGGCGAAAGAGCTACTCACTGCGCTTGGCGCCATCGACGAGAACGGCAATATAACGTCTATCGGAAAGCGAATGGCTACACTACCCTGCCATCCGCGTATCGCAAGAATGATTCTCGCAACAACCAATCTCACCACCTCAACACCTCAGGGGGTGCACTTGTCTCAAGTGCACCAACAACACCTCACCACCTCAACATCTCACCACAACAACACCTCTTTGGCTTGCGACATAGCCGCTCTGCTCGAAGAGAAAGACCCGCTATCCGAGAGCGGCGGCACCGACCTCACGCTACGTCTCTCCGCTCTGCGTGCCGCACGCCGCAAGAAGCAGCTTGGCAGATGGCAGCGTATAGCGAAAATTGCGGCAGAATATCGTCGCATGGCGCACACCGACGAAGATAACCGCGACCCGGCGCCGACGGAGGTAGGACTGCTTGTGGCTTACGCCTATCCTGAGCGCATTGCGCACAGCACGAACAGCATCGGCGGCTATAGACTTGCGAGTGGCGCAAACGTGCAGCTGGACGCCGCCGACCAGCAGTCGGCTCACTCGTGGCTTGCCATAGCGTCGCTCTACAGTGCGCCGGGCACAACGGGCAGGGTGTTTCTCGCCGCACCGATAGCTCCCGATGATCTCGAAAAAGAGTTCGTGAAGGAGGTGGACAACATCGCATGGGACACGAAGCAGGGCTGCGTGGTGATGCAGCGCGAGCAGCGTATAGGCAAGCTCACACTCAGTCAGAAACCGATACACGACTCCGACAAGGAGCGCTTGAAGGGCATAGTGTGCGAGGCGATGAAAAAAGACGGACTGACGATGATGGCATGGAGCGAGAAAGCCGTGGAGCAGGTGCAGCGACGTGTGGCGCAGGTGGCGGCGTGGCATCCCGAAATGGCGTTGCCCGACGTGTCGACCGAACACTTGCTGAGCACCGCCGCACAATGGCTGCCGTTCTATCTCGAAGAAGGCGGACGCGTGAAGACGAGTGTGCAGGAACTGAGAAAGCTGAACCTTGCAGATATAATATGGAACATTCTGCCGTACGAGGCGCAGCTGGAGGTAGACCGGTTGGCGCCGACACACATCGAGGTGCCGACGGGTTCGCACATACACATCGACTACCGTTCGGGTGCCGAAGCGCCGGTGCTGAGCGTGCGTCTGCAGGAGTGTTTCGGCATGGAGCGCACGCCGTGTGTCGACGACGGCAAGCAACCGCTTCTTATGGAACTGCTCTCGCCGGGCTTCAAGCCAGTGCAACTGACGCAAGACCTCGCCAGTTTCTGGCAAGGCACATACTTCGAGGTGCGCAAGGAGCTGAGACGCAGATACCCAAAGCACTACTGGCCCGAAAACCCGCTTGAAGCCGAGGCTGTGAGAGGCGTGAAAAGAAAATGAACAGCTAACATAATAACATAAAAAGAGCTTTAGTACGCCTTGATGCGGTATATCACGCCAAGCTCCACACGGTCTGTATTATAATCGGTGAGTCCGCAGCGGCGTGTGTAGTCGTACTTGCGACCTGCGTACGAGAGGAACAGGCGGAAGTCCTGCTTCTTCACGGGGAAATACTCCAGACTGCCCACATAGCCATAGCTGCGACGATAGTTGTGCAGATGCTCGTATTCGCTCACAGAGGTTATGCCGTACATACCCTTCAGCTGAAGGTTCCAGGAGGGCGCAAACTGCCAGTCGGCCTTTGCGGTAAGCGTGTGATACTTCACCTTGCCGAAGTGGAACGTTGAGCCAGATTCGTCGTCGCCGACTATTGCGGGCATCAGTTCGGACGTGGCTATGCCAAGCATGTCGAGCTGGTCGAACGCGCCCATATAGTCGAGGTAGCACTGGAACTTTGGCAGATTGAGCTGCTGACCGAGCGTCACCATGCGACTCAGCTTGCCCTTAGCCAGCGACTGCAAGCCGCACGACCAGCGCGTGTTGAGCTTTCCGCCGAACATCGATCCGTTCCAGTTGAGGATATAACAGAACGGTGCGCTCGACTTCTTCAACTGCTTCTGCGAGATGCCTTCAAAGACGTATGGCGACGCACCGTATATGTCGGAGAACTTCTTTTGGTATGTGTTGCTCATCTCGAAGGCGAACTCGTGGTTTGACACGGGACGATAGCTCACCATCACACCAGTCATGAAGTCGCCCATGTGGCTCACGATGTCTGAGTATTCGTAGACGTATATCGGGTTCTCGTCGAACTCGTATCCGCCCCACAGCTGCGCCAACTTGCCGCCGGCAACGGTGACTTTGTCGTTGATGTTGTAGCCCACCATCATGATGTCGGTAGCCTCGGCGAAGTTGTCAAAGCTCTGTCCCTTCGCCGACTTGTTAAGACAGTGGCGCAGACGGTAGAAGAGTTTGTCGTTGATGGTGCCTTTGAACTCGAGACGCAGCTGACGGTTGGCGAAACGCGACTCCCACTGGTCGGTACGGCTGTCGTGCTCCGACTTCACCGAGCCGGCGAAGTTGACGTAGATGTTGAAGGCGTCGTGACGTTTCTCAAGCTTAGTGATGCGCTCGGCTATCGACTCGAAGCCCGCGTCGTTGCCGCCCATAAGCGTGTTGTTACCTTGAGCTGAAGCGCCCATCGAAAAGAAAAGTGAAGTTATTGCAAGCAAAAACCGTTTTTTTGTTCTTACGCTAAACATATTAGGCTATTATGAAATGATAAAGATGAGTTGTTAAATAATTTGTTGCTTTATTGAAATGTATTACAAAAGTACAAAAAAATATTGAATAACATTTCTTTTGCCAAAAACAATCGCTCGTTTCAGATTTTTTCTGTAATTTTACACTCTTAAAAACAATATAAATTGCATTTATACAGAATATGAAAAGCTTACTTATAGAGGACACTACCGTAGACGAGCGCATGCAGATTGTAAAGGAAGCGCTCGGCGGATTCGGCAACTGCGACTGCGAAGGCATCGACATGGACGATATGTACGACGACTATATCTTCGGCAGACGCGAACTGGCTGACATCAACCGCGAGTTCAGTCAGCAGCACGCTGGCGCCGTAAAGGCTGAAGACCGCGAAAAACCTTCGGGATGCGTAATGCACTAAACAGAAAACAACAAAAAACATACAACGAACTATAGGAAAATGGAACTGATACTGAAATACTTCCCTAATCTGAACGACACTCAGCGCGAGCAGTTCGCTGCATTGAAGGCTCTCTACGAGGACTGGAACAGCAAGATTAACGTCATCTCGCGTAAGGATATGGACAACTTCTACGAGCATCACGTGCTCCACTCGCTCGCCATCGCTCACGAGATTCGCTTCCGCGAAGGCACTAAGGTGCTCGACCTCGGCACGGGCGGCGGTTTCCCAGGCATTCCACTCGCCATTATGTTCCCAGACTGCCAGTTCAAGCTCATCGACCGCACGGGCAAAAAGATTCGCGTGGTGAACGAGGTGGCGCAGGCTATCGGACTGAAGAACGTGGTGGCTGAACAGCTTTCGGGCGAAGAGGAGAAGGCGCAGTACGACTTCGTGGTGAGTCGCGCCGTGATGCCTCTGCCCGACCTCGTGAAGATAATAAAGAAGAACGTGAACCGCAAGAACCAGCACAACGCGCTGCCTAACGGACTCATCTGCCTTAAGGGCGGAGACCTGCAGGCTGAGACAAAGCCGTTCAAGAACATCGTGAGCCTCACCGAGATTCACGACATGTTCAAGGAGGAGTGGTTCAAGGAGAAGTATCTTATTTACTTACCGCTTTAAAAAGTAAAAAAGTAGAAAGGCCTACAAAGGTTTAAAGAGGCTTAGAAAAGGCTTAGAAAGACCTAAAAAGGCTTAGAAAGGCATAAAGAGGCTTATCCCCAAAAAAGAAAAGAAACAATGCTCAATATAGAAACATTCACATGCAACATGCTGCAGGAGAACTGCTATGTTGTAAGCGACGAGACAAAGGAGTGCGTGATTATCGACTGCGGTGCATACACCGAGGCAGAGAAGCTCGCCATAGAGAAATACATCAACGAGAACGAACTGCGCCCCGTACATCTTATCGCTACGCACGGTCACCTCGACCATAACTTCGGCGACGCTTTCATCACCAGCACATACGGATTGCCGCTGGAGCTCGACGCGTCTGACGAGGCTTACGTTCGCGCTGCCGACAAGCAGGCTGCGTTCTTCGGTATAGCTCTCACAGAGCCTATCGCTTCGGACATCAAGCCGTTCACAGCTGGTGCTCACCTCAAGTTCGGTTCGCACGACATCGAGGTAATCGAAACACCGGGACACTCGATGGGCAGCGTGGTGCTCTACATCAAGGACGAGCGCGTAGCCTTCACCGGCGACACTCTCTTCCGCGGTTCTATCGGCAGAACCGACTTCGAAGGCGGCAGTATGCTGATGATTATACAGAGTCTGCGCATGTTCGTGCAGTTCCCCGACGACATCACATTGCTGCCCGGTCACGGACCGAAGACAACAATGGGATACGAGTTGGCGCATAATCCGTACTTGGACCGATAAATGAAGGCAGAAAAGATTATTCTCGGCATCGACCCCGGCACTAACGTGATGGGATACGGCGTGCTGCGAGCCGTGGGCAACAAAGCCGAAATGCTGCACATGGGCGTGATAGACATGCGCAAAGACCACGACCCGTACTTGCGTCTGGGCAAGATTCACCAGCAGGTGACTGCCATTATCGACCGCTTCCTGCCCGACGAGATGGCTATCGAGGCTCCGTTCTTCGGCAAGAACGTGCAGTCGATGCTTAAGCTCGGACGTTCGCAGGGCGTGGCTATCGCGGCTGCCGTAGGGCACAGCGTACCCGTTCACGAGTATGCGCCGATGAAGATAAAGATGGCGATAACCGGACAGGGTCAGGCTTCGAAGGAGCAGGTGGCGGCGATGTTGCAGCGCCTGCTGCGCATTGACACCGAAGAGATGCCGAAACTGATGGATGCTACCGACGCCTTGGGCGTAGCCTACTGCCACTTCATGCAGCAGGGCAATCCCGTAAGCGACACGCACTATAGCGGTTGGAAAGACTTCATCAACAAGAACCAGGACAAGGTGAGCCGCATCGGTCATTAAGCACGTTATCTATAATAAAATACACGTTTTATATAAATAAACAGAAAGCAAGTATGAAGAAACTGTTTTTAATATTGGCTCTCGTATGTATGTCGGTGGGCGCTTCGGCTCAGGAGATATACAACGAAGTGAAGAGAATAGAGAAAGAGGTGAAGGCTTTCGCTAACGACACCTCAAAAGATCTGGAAGCACGCAAGGTTGCTACCTTCAAATATGACGCCATCTTCTATCTTATCACAAAGGGCAGTCAGGAAGAACGCTTCAGCGAGTACGAACTTGGCGTGCAGACAAACGCTATGATCGAGTTCGTGAACCTCTTCGTAAGTCGTCTTAGCGAGATAAAGAAGGATAAGGATAAGGAGATGCTGAAGGCAAAGTTCCGTACAGCTACAATCAACAACTCGCTCTTCAACGATGTTGATAAAGAAGTGATATACAGCTATGTTGACAACGAGAACTACATAACCCAGTTCTCACTCGACACAGACTGGCCGAAAGCTTTGGCTGAGGTTACGGGCAAGTAATGCTCGGACATCCCGAATATATTAAGGGTGTATCAAAACTCTAAGTTTGCAGTTTTGATACACCCTTTTTGTTTTATTATACGTCAACGTCCGCCTTCAGGACTTTCTCCGAACAGGCGCAGCTGACATTCTGTAGTGTTATCTCTTTCCACCATTATATTATTTATTGTACGCGCGTACATTGTTCTTTCGCCCGACTTTGCAGCGACCTTCAATGTGAGTGGCTTGCCGTCGGCGTGTGGAAAGGTATAGAGTTCGTAAACCGACTTGCCTTTGTATGCTGCGGGCTCAACGCTGCATACTTCGGTCTGACGCGAGTTTACACTGCCGCCGCCGGTGGACGGATCGAGCATACTGCTGCCACCTGTGTAGAAGAACTGGAGCGAGTCTATTTCCTGAGGTGTGGCGTCGTTGATGGCTACACGCAGCTTTGCGACGACACGTCGCAGCGTTATGTCGTACGTACAGTTGCCGTTTACGTCGTACTGGCCATAAAAGCAATAGGTATCGGTGAGCTTGTTCTTCTTGAACGTCACGGTGTTCAGCTTGGAGATGGTAGGCGCATCTTTGCCGTTCTCGGCTACGAACACGAAAGAATACGTACCTTTGGGCACTGCCAGCGCCACTTTTTCGAAGTCTTTGTCGGTACTGAGTTGCGTAATGGTGCGGTAGTTGCAGCGCTCACCGTCGGCATCGAACACCGAAAAGCTCAAGCGCTTGCACACATCTCTCAGCGGCGTAGACCCTGCACTTGCCGACTCTACGCCGAGAACATTGAAGCGTACGGTGACGGTCTTCGCCTTGTCACCCTTGTTTTCCTTGTCGTTCTTGTTGTCAACCACAACATCGTCTGTCTCTTCGCCGTCTTCTGCAAACGGCTTTTCGCAAGAAGCTCCGACAAGCATTACGGCTGCGATGAAGAACCGCACCAAAACATTCTTTATCTTCATAGGTTGTAGTTTAAAAGGTTTGTATCAAGGCTGCAAGTGGTAACTATCTTTGCCGTTACCACTTGGGCTTTCTTCCCTTATAGCCGCCCTTCTTGTTGTCGCGACTGTTAGGATTGCTGCGATTGTCGCGAGCATTATAGCCGTTGCGAACGTCTCTGTTGTTACCAGAACGAGCGTCTTTTCCGTTATATCCGTCACGAGCATCGCGGCCATCGCGAGCGTTGCGGCCCTTGCGAGGTTCGCGTGAGTTGAACTCATCTCTATTGTCGCGATGTTCGAACTCGGGGCGTCGGTTGTTGCCGAAGTTGCGGCCATGATTAGACGCTGGCACACCGGCGTAGAGTTTCTGAATGAGGTCTGCTCTGCCGATGCGGCGCAATTCCTGCTCAATAGCTCGGCGCTCCTCGGGTTTATACCAGAAGAAGAACTGGCGCTGTGCGAGTTTCTCGCGCGGAGTCTTGGCGCTGAACACCGGTTCCAGAGTATAAGGGTCGTAACCCGTATACCAAGTCTCGGTGCTGACGGTCATAGGCGTAGGCGTGAAGTCCTGAACCTGCTCCAGGTGGAAGTCGAGTTGCTTTGTGAGCACTGCAAGTTCGGCCATATCCTCCTCGCGACAGCCCGGGTGCGAACTGATGAAGTAAGGAATTATCTGCTGGTTGAGATGCTCCTCACGGTTGATGCGGTCGAAGATGCACTTGAACTCGCCGAAGAGCTTGAACGACGGCTTGCGCATGAGCTTTAGCACCGCATCTGACGTATGCTCTGGCGCCACCTTGAGGCGTCCGCTCACGTGCTTGGTGATTAGTTCGCGTGTGTACTGGCGTGCTACGGCGTTGATGTTCTCGTCCTTGCTGCGATGGAGCAGCAGGTCGTAGCGCACACCGCTGCCGATGAAGCTCTTCTTAATGCCGGGCAGAGCGTCGACGGCGTGATAAATCTCGAGCAGCTTAGAGTGGTCGGTGTTGAGGTTGGGGCACACCTGCGGATGGATGCACGACGGGCGCTTGCAGACGGCGCAGGCTTTCGGGTTGTTGCCGTGCATGCCGTACATGTTAGCCGACGGACCGCCGAGGTCGGAGAGGTAGCCCTTGAAGTCGGGCATCTCTATCACCTTCTTCACCTCCTCCACGATGCTGCGCTTCGATCGGCACGCAATGAACTTGCCCTGATGCGCAGAGATTGTGCAGAAAGCGCAACCGCCGAAGCATCCGCGATGCAGATTGACCGAGAACTTTATCATCTCGTAAGCCGGTATGCGCTTGCCCTTATACTTAGGATGCGGCAGACGGGTGTAAGGCAGGTCGAACGAGTGGTCGAGCTCTTCGGATGTCATAGGCGGATAAGGCGGATTGACAACGGCGTACTTGTTGTCGACAGCCTGCAGCAGTCGCTGCGCGTGCATCTTGTTCGACTCCTCCTCGATATGTCGGAAGTTTTCTGCCTGCGCCTTCTTGTTGCGCAAGCACTCCTCATGGCTGTGCAGCACTATGTCGTCGGCGCCAATGCCGTTAGGAACCTCGTCCTCGCGGCAGAGATAAACAGTCTGCGGAATGTCGTGAACGGCGCTGATTGGCAAGCCTTCGGCGAGGTTGCGACAAAGCTCAACGATAGGCTTCTCGCCCATTCCGTAGATAATCATGTCGGCGCCCGAGTCGCAGAGTATGCACTTCTGCAACGAGTCCTTCCAGTAGTCGTAGTGCGTCAGACGGCGCAACGACGCCTCGATGCCGCCGAGCACGACGGGCACGTCGGGGAAGAGCTGCTTCAGAATCTTTGTATATACAATGGTAGGATACTCCGGGCGGCAGTCGTGACGACCGTCCGGACTGTACGCGTCTTCGGAGCGCAGGCGCTTGCCGGCTGTGTATTTGTTCACCATCGAGTCCATGCATCCCGGCGCTATTCCGAAGAACAGATTGGGGCGACCCAGCTTCTTGAAGTCGCGGAAGTCGCCGTGCCAGTCGGGTTGCGGAACGATAGCCACGGTGTAGCCCGCAGCCTCAAGTGTACGACCAATCACTGCGGCGCCAAACGAGGGATGATCCACGTAGGCGTCGGCAGAGAAGAGAATGACGTCGACGGAATCCCATCCACGCAGTTCGATTTCTTTCTTTGTAGTAGGCAGCCAGTCGGTGAGCCTGTATTCTTTCATTGTATATTGTTTTCGTTATTAAATAGCCCGCAGGGAGATTACTGTGCGTTCTCCGCCGGAGCTTCTCCTTCTGCTTCTGCCTCTGCGTGAGCCGCAGCCCACTCGCGGTAGAGCGCAATGAGGTTCTGCAGTCCGAGAGCCTTCATATTGTTGTTGTAAATCACGTCGAGGCAGAGGTCGAGCAGATTCTTGTCGTTCTCAACGGCGTTCTCCAAGAGCGAGCGCACGTGGAACTTCAGCTTGTCGAGCACCGGCTCGTCTACGAATCCGTTACTGTCTACCAATGCGTCGAGCAGCGAATACTTTCTTATTGTCTCGAGATGGTTATCACTAATCTCCACACTTCTTGTGCCTGAGGCGTTTGCTTGAATTTTATACATGGCAATTCGTTTTTTGGTTATTATTACAAAATTAATTAAAACGGCTGACATAACCAAAACAATTCGTTTTTTTATCGAATGAATATATGATATAGCCTAAAGAGGCTTAATTTATGTAAAAAAAAGCGTCCGATATACCTCCACATATAATAGTTTTATTACTTTTGCAACATAATATAATACGATTATGAAGAAATTTTTGATAATGTCAGTAATGCTCATGGCAAGCGTATGCTTCGCTATGGCTCAGCAGAATCAGGCTTCGATCAAGTTCGACAAGATGATTCACAACTTCGGCACATTCTCTGAGAGCCAGCCTACACAGAAGTGCGTGTTCACCTTCACCAACGTAGGTACAGCGCCGCTCATCATCAACCAGGCTGTGGCAAGCTGCGGATGCACCATTCCTTCGTACACTAAGGCTCCTATCAAGCCGGGCGAGAAGGGCGAGATAAAGGTGACATACAACGGCACCGGAGCGTTCCCCGGCCACTTCAAGAAGACTATCACCGTGCGCACCAACGGCGTAACAGAGCTGACACGCCTCTACATCGAGGGCGTGATGAGCGAGAATAAGAAATAAACAGACAAGCATTATAAACCTATACTGGGTGGGGAGAGAAACAGAAAGACGTTCTGCTCCCCACCCTTTTTTCATTTAAACACGTACACTTATGATATTCTATTTCTCAGGAACCGGCAACACGAAGTGGGCTGCAAGCAAGACAGCCGAAGCGCTCGGCGACCAACTCATCGACATAGCCGCAACGCTGAAGCACGCCGACGGCGGCAGCACGTTCTGCTACGAACTGAAAGACGACGAACCGATAGGCTTCTTCTTCCCCGTACACGGATGGCGACCGCCGTTGATAGTGAAGGAGTTCGTAAGCCGACTGCGCCTCAATCAGGCCGACCGTTTCTGCTACGTGGTGTGTACGGCTGGCGACAACGTGGGCGAGGCTGTAGACATTCTGGAGAAAGACCTGGCGGCGGTGGGCATCACCGCGCACAGCGCAATATCGCTCATCATGCCCGAGTCATACGTCGGACTGCCGTTCATGGACGTAGACAAACCCGAGAAGGAGGCGAAGAAGAAGCGCGAAGCCGACGAGAAACTCTCACGCTTCATCGAAGACATACGCCAGCGACGCCACGGCGTACGCGACATCCTCATCGGCAACTGGCCGCGCATCAACAGCCGCCTCATCGGCGATGTGTTCATACGCTGGATTATCAAAGACACGCCGTTCCGCGTTGACCCCGAACGCTGCATCGGCTGCGGACTCTGCGCAAGAAACTGCCCCGTGGGCGACATGGCTATGGACGAGAACAAGCACCCGGTATGGCTGCACAACGGCAAGTGTCTCTCGTGTTTCGCCTGCTACCACCACTGCCCCACAAGAGCTATCGAGTACGGCGGAAGAACAAAAGGAAAAGGACAATACTACTTTGAAAAAGTAAAAGAGTAAAAGAGTAAAAAAAGTAAAAAGGGCGTTTAAAAGTAAAAAGACTTATCTATAATAAAAAAAGTGGCGGAGGTCTCCGGCCTCCGCAGCAGTCAAATCAACACATTAATCGTTATAATCACCTGTGTTATTGCTTGCTGCGGAGGCCGGAGACCTCCGCCACTATTATCAGACGGCGTTCGCCGTTCGCCTACAAATCAATATTCTCTTTCTCCGAAGATATACGTACCTACGCGCACCATCGTAGAGCGACACTCGGCAGCGATGTGATAGTCGTGACTCATTCCCCACGAACGCTCGCAGAAAGCGTCATCATCGGCAAAGTAGCGCGCCTTCACCTCGTCAAAGAAGTCGGCTGCAAGCATGAACTCCTTGCGTATGAGGCGCTCGTCGTCTACGTGCGACGCCATCATCATCAGTCCGCATATCTGCACGTTCTGCAGCTCGCGCCATTCGCCGCCCTCAAGCAGTTCGCGACACGCATCGAGCGACAGTCCGTACTTGGTCTCCTCCTCGGCAATGTGCAGCTCGAGCAGCACCTTTATAGTGCGTCCGTGCGCAGCAGCCTGCTTGTTAATCTCGCGCAGCAGCTTCAGCGAGTCTACAGCGTCGATCATCGAGATGTACGGCGCTATATACTTCACCTTGTTGGTCTGCAGATGTCCGATGAAATGCCACTCGATGTCCTTCGGCAGCACCTCCACCTTGCGCGACAATTCCTGCTCGCGACTCTCGCCGAACACACGCTGTCCGGCGTCGTACGCTTCCTTTACGTATTCGGCAGGATGAAACTTACTGACAGCCACAAGTCGTACGCCTTGAGGGAGGCTGTCCGTCACCTCACGAAGTCTGTTTGCAATGCTCATACCTTACGGAGTTATTTGTTGATTGTTAGTATTTAACGTAGGAGGCTACGGCTTTCTTGCCGTAGCCATTGCCATCTATAGCGCATACTTGCGATGCCTACAGCAGGAATGCCGTAGGCATCGCAAGTATGCGCTATGCTTTAGCCTTCAAACTCGGGCTTGTCGTTTTTCTCTTCCTTCTTAACTGGCGCGTTGTGCTCAAACACGTCCATGATCTTTGTCTCAGAGATGTTGACAATTACATAGTCGATGGCAGTCTTGTCCATTGAGTCCTCGATATTCTTCACTGCTGCGTTGAAGTTAGCAGCCTGCACGAGGAAGTTAACAGCCGAACGCTTCTCCTTGCCAGTCTTCTCGTCGATAATGATGAACGAGAGCTTAGCCTTGTACCAGTGGTCGTCGGTTTCAGAGTCGCTGAAGAAAATCTCGCCATAAGCAGCCGGACTGATAGCCTTCACCTCGAATTCGCCCGTAGCGAACGGCTCCATCTCCTTGGTGATAGTCTCTTCAGCCTCGCCAAAAGTCAAAGCGTCTACTACATACAACTCACTTACCTTCTTCTGTCCATCCTCTGTCTGACGCTCGTAGCGTACTGTGGTTTCAAACCAGTTTGCTGTTCTTGATCTCATTATTCTTTTACGTTTATTGTTTTCAATCACTTTAATTACGGACGGCAAAAGTAATAATTAATTCTGAGATACGGAATAAACACGCCTGATAAATAATAATTTTTAATCACAATGGAGCCGCAGGATGCGAGGAAACAGGAGTTTAGGGCACAAAAAAAGGAGCTTCATTACTGAAGCTCCTCTTAGTTGGCGGTGCGTACGAGACTCGAACTCGTGACCCCATGCGTGACAGGCATGTAT
>ERZ1031467.151-NODE-151-length-18961-cov-7.827198_pt1 | contig 18961 bp, 9 predicted proteins | sample MGYA00517105_ERZ1031467 | MGnify/ENA primary metagenome ERZ1031467 (study PRJEB33719, sample SAMN04261155) | wastewater metagenome | biome: rural village; feature: human; material: feces | host: Homo sapiens | place: El Salvador | collected 2013-01-07 ...
ATCGGCTTTATCAAGAGCGATAATGATCTGGAGCAGACCCAGCTGGGAACGACCATCAAGGGCTCTGTGGATGGCAATGCCTTCTTCGCCGGTATCCGTGCTGAAAAGGAAGTCGCACTCGGTACCTCTTCCCTGACTCCGTATGCAGGACTTCGCTACTATCGTATCCATACAGGCGACTTTACGGACAGCCTTGGCATGAAGCATGAAACCGAAAATGCCAACCTTTGGAATCTGCCGGTCGGCGTGGAATTCCGTCATGAGGTCAAGAATGGCAACTGGAGTCTTACCCCGGTCGCAGAAATCGGGTACAATTTCGCGATGGGAGATAAGGACACGAAGGAAACCGTCAGCCTCGGTAATGCAGCGGATACCTTCGCCTTCGATATCGGTGAAAGTGCCTTCCTCGCCCGCCTCGGTGTAGAAGCAGAAAACAGCACATGGACTTTGGGCGGCGGCTATCGCTATCAGAAGGGCAATGATACCCAGTCGAACCAGTGGTACATCCAGGCCGGCTATCGTTTCTAATTGTTTTTGAAATCCTGCTATGGCAAGAAAAAACACCAGTCTTTATGGCTGGTGTTTTTTGCTTACTGGCATGTCATCCGCATCGGGGCGCTGTCGTTTTATGGGAAGGCAGGTCATTTGCTCTGTAGTCACCAGTTACCAGTTTGCGTTACGGGAGAGTGGTCTTTCCTGCAAGGCACGAAGGCTTATCAGTTGTCAATCACACACAAAAGCGCGCCCTGTGCTTGGGAAGGCGATATGAGAAAATGCTCCTTACCCATTCCTTTTTATTCCGCTGTGTGAGCCAACCTCCGCCCCTTCGGGGCACCTCCTTCCATAGGAAGGAGGGAGAGCCATGTCCCTGCATAGCTTTCCCATACTGTCATTTCGAGCGCAAGCGAGAAATCTTTTTCGTTTGCGGTCAATAAGAAACGGGAGGGCATCGGAAAACGGGAAACACGGTACTCCATACGCTACTTCCTGTGCTCCGGGATCACGGCGTTTCATTTGGGCATTAAAAATCCCCTAAAGCAGTTTGGTTATTTACGTTGTCTGCTTTAGGGGGGGATCATATCAGTGTGAGGGCGCGCTTTTGTGCGTGATTATTTTCCTGTATTGCTGTCTGCACTTCCCGTCGATGTGCCGAAGGAGGAGTAGGTGACGCCATTAAAGGTGCAGGTGACTTCGCCTTTGCTCCCTACGGTATAAGCACTGGCACCCGTGGGCGGTTCGGGGACTTTTTTCAGATAGCCGTTATCGCCTGCGAGAGTGGAGAGCTTGTCGGGGTAGGCGCCGCCTTTCTTGACGTGGTAGACTTCCATGGCGGTGCCGATGGCGGAAAGATCAGACTGGATCTTGGTGACCTTCGCTTCGTCGGTCATGCCGACGAGGTTCGGGATGGCAACGGCGGCAAGGATGCCGATGATAGCGACGACGATGATGAGCTCCAGGAGCATGAAGCCTTTTCTTTTCTTGAACGTTCTCTTTTCTTTTTCCATGGGACCTCCTTGTTGTGAAGTGACGGGGGAATCGTTTCATTCATTATGCGCTTTCCGTTTTTGATTTACCAATATGAAATGCGAATGCTTGCTCGGGGTATCGGTGAGCAAATTAGATGAGAGGGGCTTTTTCGGAAACACTCCTCCGTGAAGATCAGCACCTCTCCTTGGCGAATCGTCATCGCTCACAGGCCGCTGGTCCCCTTGCATTTTTCAGAACACAATGCTAGAATAAGCCGGAACGAAGATCCTGAAAAAGTCAATAGAAAAATTGACGCATAAAAACTTTTATATAGCGCATGATAATTTCTATAAAAGAAAATAAACGATACGCGTTATAGAAGAAATCTTTATGCGGGACTTCGCGGGAAATGTTGCGGATATTGACTTTGTATGATATAATTTTTATTCGCAACGGTTCTTTTAGTAGAGTATATATAATAAGGTTGTGTAATGCTTCCGGAGGCAGGCAGGGACTCGATGATTGGTTCGATTTCCTGCTTCTTTTTTCCGGGAGGAAGAAAGCCATGTTGTTTTTATGAAAGGGTGAGGCAAGGAATGCCGAACAGCAAGATGTTCAGACCTGTCGTGGTAGGGAAGAAAAAGAGATACACCTATGCCAGATCGCAGGAAGTACTGAAGATGCCCCATTTGCTCGATCTGCAGACGAAGTCGTATGAATGGTTCTGCAAGGAAGGGCTGAAGGATGTTTTCGCAGATATTTCTCCTATCGAGGACAGCGCTAAGAAATGGGCGCTGCACTTTGGCGATTTCTATTTCGGCAAGGGCAAGTACAATATCGAACAGTGCAAGGCGAAGGATGTGAACTACTCCGCTCCGCTGTACGTGAAGACGCGTTTGGAAAACAAGGAAACCGGCGAGCTGAAAGAGCACGATCTGTTCATGGGGGATTTCCCGGTCATGACGGATACGGGCACATTCATCATCAATGGTGCCGAGCGTGTCATCGTATCCCAGCTGGTTCGTTCTCCTGGCGTATACTACAAGCGCGAAAGAGATGCTTTCGACAAGGAGATCTATACCGCGCAGCTGATCCCGAACCGCGGTGCGTGGATCGAGCTGGAATCGGATCCGGCAGGCTCCGTTTCCGTCCGTATCGACCGCAACCGTAAGATGCCGGTCACTGTCCTCATCCGTGCGCTGGGCTACTCTTCCAATGAAGAGATCCTGGAGCTTTTCGATCATGATATCCATATCGAAAAGACGCTGGAAAAAGACAGCACCACGGACAAAAAGTCCGCTCTGATCGAGATCTATCACAAGCTCCGCCCGGGTGAACCGGCTACCGAAGATAGTGGTACGACGCTGCTCCATAATTTCTTCTTTGATCCGCGCCGTTATGATCTCGCGAAGGTCGGCCGTTACAAACTGAATAAGAAGCTGGCTTGGAAGAACCGTCTCCTCGGTCACAAGACCGAAGGCCCGATCGTCAATATGGAAACGGGTGAAGTGGTCATCGAAGGCAACAGCACCATCGATGAGGAAGCGATCGCAAGAATCGAAGAAAGCGGTGTATTCTCTTCCTATGACCAGGTCGAAGTCATGACACAGAAGGATGATGGCACCCCGGTCAAGGTGATCTGCTCTTCCGGCAACCGCGAAGACAATTACCGCACACTGGAGATCTGCGATATCATCGCCTGCATTGACTATCTCCTGAACATGATGCAGGGCTATGGCAAGAGTGATGACATCGACCATCTGGGCAACCGTCGCGTCCGCTGCGTCGGTGAGCTCCTGCAGAACCAGTTCCGTATCGGTCTCACCCGTATGGAAAGAGTGGTTCGCGAGAGAATGACCACCCAGGACCAGGATAAGATGAGCGTACAGGCGCTCGTCAATATCCGCCCGGTCGTAGCTGCTATCAAGGAATTCTTCGGCAGCTCCCAGCTGTCTCAGTTCATGGACCAGACGAACCCGCTTGCCGAGCTCACGCATAAGCGTCGTCTTTCCGCTCTGGGACCTGGCGGTCTTTCCCGTGAACGTGCAGGGTTCGAAGTCCGCGACGTACATTACTCCCACTATGGACGTATGTGCCCGGTAGAAACCCCTGAAGGTCCGAACATCGGCTTGATCTCCTCTCTGTCCAACTACGGCGTCATCAACAAGTACGGTCTCATCGAGACACCGTACCGTCTGATCGATGAAAAGACCCACACTGTCACTGACAAGTGTGAATATGTCACCGCTGATATCGAAGAAGATAAGATCATTGCACAGGCGAGCGAACCGCTCGATGCAGAAGGTCATTTCGTTCATAAGAATGTAGCGAGCCGCCGCGGCCCGGACGTACTCGAAGCGGAACCGGACGAAGTCGTGCTGATGGATGTATCTCCGAAGCAGGTCGTCTCCATCGGTACCTCCCTCATTCCATTCCTCGAACACGATGATACGAACCGAGCTCTGATGGGTGCGAACATGCAGCGTCAGGCTGTACCGCTCCTGCGTCCGGAAGCGCCGCTCGTCGGCACCGGCATGGAATGGGTCGCTGGTCAGGACTCCGGTGTCTGCATCCTCGCTAAGCGTGCCGGCACTGTCGAAAGAGTCACGGGCCGCCAGATCATCGTTCGCGCAGAGAATGGCGAGCTTGACACCTACGACATCATCAAATTCATGCGTTCCAACCAGTCCACCTGCATCAACCAGCACCCGATCGTATCCAAGGGCGACCGCGTAGAAGCGGGAGACACGCTGGCAGACGGCATGGCGACCGATGGCGGCGAGCTGGCTCTCGGCCACAATGTACTCGTAGCTTTCGTATCCTGGGAAGGGTACAACCACGAAGACGCCGTTCTGATCTCCGAACGTCTCTGCAAGGATGACCTGTACACCTCCATTCATATCGAAGAATATGAATGCGATGCCCGCGATACCAAGCTGGGTGAGGAAGAGATCACCCGTCAGCTGTCTTCTGTTTCGGAAGACGCTGTGAAATACCTCGATGAAAACGGTATCATCATGGTCGGCGCTGACGTCCGTCCTGGCGATATCCTGGTCGGCAAGGTCACCCCGAAGGGCGAGACGGAGCTGACGCCGGAAGAACGACTGCTGCGTGCGATCTTCGGTGACAAAGAAAGAGAAGTCCGTGATACCTCCCTGCGTGTGCCGCACGGCGAATTCGGCAAGGTCGTCGATGTCAAGGTCTTCACTCGTGAAAACGGTGATGAGCTGGCACCGGGCGTGAACAAGCTCGTCCGTGTCTACATCGCGCAGAAACGTAAGATCCGTGAAGGCGATAAGATGGCAGGCCGTCACGGCAACAAGTGCGTATGCTCCCGCATCATGCCTGTCGAAGATATGCCGTTCACCCCGGATGGCCGTCCGGTCGATCTGGTACTGAACCCACTGGGCGTACCGTCCCGAATGAATATCGGACAGATCCTGGAAATTCATCTTTCCTGGGCCTGCCACATGCTCGGCGAAGAGATCCATGCGGCAATGGCAGCCGGTGTCGGCTCTCCGAAGTATGAAGAAATGAAGCAGCGCCTCATCGACTGCGGCTATGATTTCGAAAAATACGGCATGCCGGAACCGACCGAGTCCGGTATCCATATCGCGACCCCGGTCTTCGACGGCTGCCGAGATGAAGACCTTGCAGCGACCCTGAAGGCAGCAGGCCTTCCGGCCGGTGCGAAGACGGACCTCTATGATGGCCGTACCGGTGAAAAACTGGACAATCAGGTCACCATCGGCTGGAAATACATGTTAAAGCTCCATCATCTCGTCGATGATAAGATCCATGCCCGCTCCACCGGCCCATACTCCCTCGTTACCCAGCAGCCACTGGGCGGCAAGGCACAGTTCGGCGGCCAGCGTTTCGGTGAAATGGAAGTCTGGGCTCTGGAAGCCTACGGCGCGGCTTACACGCTGCAGGAAATCCTGACTGTGAAGTCCGATGATGTCATCGGCCGTGTCAAAGCCTATGAAAAGATCGTCAAAGGCGAAAACATCCCGAGTCCGGGCGTACCGGAATCCTTCAAGGTCCTCATGAAGGAACTCCAGTCCATCGGTCTCGACGTCCGTATCCTGAATGAAAACGGCGATGAAGTCGTCCTGAAAGAGCTCGATGAAAGCGATCTGGAACAGGGCTATGGCGGCGGACAGCCATGGCATAAGGATGAACTGAAAGAAGCCATGGAAGGTGATGATGCCGTTTCCGATTCCAGAAACGACATGGAAAGCCACATGAATGGCGCTATCGAAAACGCCGGCGATGATGTCGCATCCTTCAATGATACACTCGAAGCAGAAGCCAATGCACAGGCTCCCGTAGAAGCCGGCTTTGGTGAAACTGATCTTGATACAGAACTTGGCTTTACGAATGACAGCCAGGATGACTGATTCCGGAAAGGAGCGCTAATCAATTGTTAGATGTAAATGAATTTGATTCCATGAAAATCGGTATCGCTTCTCCGGAAAAGATCCTTGAATGGTCTCACGGGGAAGTGACAAAGCCGGAAACCATCAATTACAGAACCCTGAAGGCAGAAACCGACGGCCTCTTCTGTGAAAAGATTTTCGGACCGACCAAAGACTGGGAATGCAAATGCGGCAAGTACAAAAAGATGCGTTACAGAGGCACCGTCTGCGACAAGTGCGGCGTCGAAGTCACCTCCTCTAAAGTCCGCCGTGAACGCATGGGCCATATTTCTCTGGCCTGCCCGGTTTCCCATATCTGGTACTTCAAGGGCACACCGTCCCGTATCGGCCTCATCCTTGAGATCTCTCCTCGCCAGCTTGAAAGAGTCCTGTACTTTGCAGCTTATATCGTCCTCGATCCGGGCGATACGAACCTGTCCAAGTGCCAGGTCCTGAATGAACAGGAATATCAGGATGCCGTAGCTGCCTATGGCAAGAAAGCATTCAAAGCACAGATGGGTGCAGAAGCGATCCAGTACCTGCTGAAAGAGCTCGATCTGCCGAAGCTGGAAAAAGCACTGCAGAAAGAGATCGAAGAGGGCAGCGGTCAGCGCAAGGTCAGATGCATCCGTCGTCTCGAAGAAGTCGAAGCCTTCCTGCACTCCGGCAACAAGCCGGAATGGATGATCCTCTCTGTCCTGCCGGTCATCCCTCCGGATCTGCGCCCGATGGTTCAGCTCGATGGCGGCCGTTTCGCCACCTCCGACCTGAATGACCTTTATCGCCGCGTCATCAATAGAAATAACCGTCTGAAGAGACTTCTGGAACTCGGTGCTCCGGAAATCATCATCAGAAACGAAAAACGTATGCTGCAGGAAGCTGTCGATGCCCTGATCGATAACGGCCGTCGCGGACGCGCCGTCTCCGGCCCGGGCAACCGCCCGCTGAAATCCCTCTCCGACATGCTGAAGGGCAAGCAGGGCCGTTTCCGTCAGAACCTCCTCGGCAAACGTGTCGACTACTCCGGCCGTTCCGTTATCGTCGTCGGCCCGGAACTCAAAATGTACCAGTGCGGCCTGCCGAAGGAAATGGCGATCGAACTATTCAAACCGTTCATCATGCATGAACTCATCAAGAGAGGCGTCGCAAGCAACCTCAAAGCGGCACGCAAGAAGGTCGATAAGCTCGCTCCGGAAGTCTGGGAAGTCCTTGGCGATGTCATCAAAGAACACCCGGTCCTCCTGAACCGCGCACCGACACTGCACAGACTCGGTATTCAGGCTTTTGAACCGATCCTCTGGGAAGGCCGCGCGATCAAGCTGCATCCGCTCGTATGCCCAGGCTACAACGCCGACTTCGACGGTGACCAGATGGCCTGCCATCTGCCGCTGTCCGTCGAAGCACAGGCTGAAGCACGCACCCTGATGCTCTCCATCAATAACATCCTGTCCACAAAGGACGGCAAGCCAGTTGCTATTCCTTCGCAGGATATGATCCTCGGTTCTTACTACCTCACCATCGTACAGACTGCCAACGATACGAAGGTCGATTTTACCGACGAAGAAAAGAAAGAAAATCCGAAGGCGAAATTCGATGTCATGAAGCAGTGGAAAAAAGCCGAAGACGAGATGGATACCTCCGAGCTTCGCGCTTACACCGGCTATGACGAAGTCATGCTGGCTTACAACCTGCATCAGATCAAGATCCATGATTTCATCAAGGTCTTCATCCCGAAGGAAGATCGTCCGGATGGATTCAATGAATCTGATGATGATCTTGTCATCACCACCCCGGGCCGCCTGATCTTCAACTATGCGATCCCGAGAGAACTGCGTTTCTTCTACAAGCGTCATGAAAAGCGCCTTGATGAAAACGGCAATACCTATACCGTCGAAAACAATGGTCTCGGCGTCACTATCGGCAAGAAGCAGATGGGCAAGCTCGTCAATGACTGCTTCAAGAAACTCGGATTCAAGGCGACCGGCGACCTGCTCGACTCCGTGAAAGCCCTCGGCTTCCACTACGCTTTGATCTCTGGTATTTCCATCGGCATTTACGATGTCGCTGTACCACCGGAAAAGGATAAGATCCTGGAAGACGGCGATGAAAAAGTCGAACAGATCAAACGCTTCTTCCGCCGCGGCCTCATGACCGATGACGAAAGATACAGAAGAGTCGTCGAAGTATGGAGCAAGAAGACCGACGAAGTCGGTGCTGCGATGAAGAGCTCCATGGTGAAGTTCAACCCGCTGACCATGATGGCCCAGTCCGGCGCCCGTGGTAACGATAACCAGATCCGTCAGCTGGCCGGCATGCGCGGCCTGATCGCCGATACCTCCGGTAAGACGGTCGAACTCCCTGTAAAGGCAAACTTCCGTGAAGGTCTGACCGTCCTCGATTACTTTACCTCTTCCCACGGCGCTCGTAAGGGTCTTGCCGATACCGCACTCCGTACCGCAGACTCCGGTTACCTCACCCGTCGTCTGGTCGACGTTTCCCAGGACGTCATCGTTCGCGAAGAAGACTGCGACGTACAGGTGCTGAATTTCGACAGAGAACAGAGCCTCATCGCCTCTCAGCCGGAAGTCAAGAAGACCATCATGGGTCTTAAGCAGACACTCCTCGGCGCAGTTTTGGATGAAGATGTCCTCGACCGCAGAAATGGAGATATCCTCCTCGTCAAGGGCAAGACCCTCGATGCGGACGATGTGACCCTGCTGAACCGTCACCTCGTAGAATATATTTCCGTCATCATCCCGACCGCTGACGGCATCGAAGCCGCAGAGCCGAAGACCTTTGACCTTGGCACACAGGATGCTGTCGCTGAATACAACCGTGCTATGCGCCATCATCTGACTGTCCACTTCGCAGGCAAGAAACTCGAAGAAGATGCCTATGACCGCCAAGGCAATGTCCTCTTCCCGGCAGGCACCGTCATCGACAGCGATGTCGCAGAGAAGATCCTTGTTTCCGATATCCCGGTGCTCAAAGTCCGCATGGATGAAGCGGAAGGCGTCGAAGTCTCCCTCATCGAAGAAAAAGGCCAGCCGATCGAGTCTCTGGCTGACCGTATCGCAGGCCGCTGCCCGCTGGAAGATGTCGTGAACCCGACCACCGGCGAAGTCATCGCAAAGAAGAATGAAGAAATTTCCGATGCCCAGGCAGAAGAAATCCAGAAATACTACGACAAGCTGAAGGTTCGTTCCATCCTCACCTGCCACTCCGCTCACGGCGTCTGCGCGAAGTGCTATGGCAGAAACCTTGCGACCGGCCGTCACGTAGAGATCGGCGAAGCAGTCGGCATCATCGCTGCACAGTCCATCGGCGAACCGGGTACCCAGCTGACCATGCGTACCTTCCATACCGGCGGCGTTGCTTCTGCAGAAGATATCACACAGGGTCTTCCACGAGTCGAAGAATTGTTCGAAGCCCGCAAGCCAAAGGGCAATGCGATCATTTCCCGTATCGACGGCACGGTTTCCATCACCAGTGCAGAGGATAACCCGAATGTCAAAATCATTACCATCACCAGCAATGATCCGGAAATCGCTCCGGAAAGCGAAAAGATCCCGGTAGCGAAGAAGATCTCCGTCACAAACGGCGAATTCATCAAAGCCGGCACCCGTCTCTTCGAAGGTAACGTCAACCCGCACGATATCCTTGATGTCCTCGGCGTACAGGCGACCCAGAACTATATCGTCAAGGAAGTCCAGAAGGTTTACCGCAGCCAGGGCGTAGAAATCAACGATAAACACATCGAGATCATCGTTCATCAGATGCTGCGTAAGATCAAGATCACCGAACCGGGCGGCTCCGGCTGGCTCCCGGGCGAGACTGTCGATATCGTCGCATTCCGTGCGATGAATCAGCGCCTCGATGACGAAGGCAAAGAAAGAGCCGTCGGCGAAAACCTGCTCCTCGGTACCACCAAGGCAGCTCTTGCGACCGACTCCTTCCTCTCTGCCGCTTCCTTCCAGGAAACCACCCGTGTCCTCACCGAAGCAGCGATCAAAGGCAAGGAAGATCCGCTCCTCGGTCTCAAGGAAAATGTCATCATCGGCAAACTCATCCCGGCTGGTACCGGCATGTCCCGTTACCGCAAGCTGAATGTCATCCATAAGGGTGAATCCTTCGAAACCGGATCTGATGCGGAATAATTGATGCATCAGGTGTAGCCAAAGCAGTCCTCACATCGTGGGGACTGCTTTTTGCATGGAGGGTATTCTGCACGATCCGGCGTATTTACTGAGCAGCAGCTACTTGCCTCAGGTCACCGTGCTTTCCTCTTGCGAATTTCTTCGAGATTCTCTACAATAGAATAGACATGATAGGGACTGGTGACTAGGAGACGTTAGACTTTTGTATCTTTTTTCGAGGAGACGCCATGATAAAAAAACTGTTTCCACTCGCGCTTTCCGCGGCGCTTGTCTTTGGCGGCTTCCTGCTGTCTTCCGCGGAGGATCTTGTGATCGATGGGCTCGGTCGCTTGCCATTTCCCAAGGACGTGACAGTTACGGATGGCGGCGGGTCAGAGCTTTCTCGGTTCATGATAGAAGGGACACACCGGAAAAATTATGGAAGATCGGCGCGTGCTGCGATGTGGTCGATCCTGACGGTACCGCCAGGTATGCAGCTGTATCCGGAGAAAGCGCCGTATCCCTATGATTCGATGCACATGTACCAGATACGCAAGACGGATGTGCGCGGGACATACAGCGCGGGCATCTATGTCATCTCGGGGACGGAGAAGGATTTCTTCCATGAGGGGCATCCGAAGGCGGCACGTTTTTGGTCTACGGCTTTCCTTGAGGATGCCAAGCGTCCGACCTCGCTCTTTGGAATGCCGAAGATCCAGACATCGGAGTTGCAGGCATTGGTGGATCAGGTACTCTCTGAGAAAAAAGGTCCATCTATACACGTGAAGATCTTGAAATTCCTCCCCTGGCGTGCTTTCAAAAATGAAGACGGTACCTACCGCTGGGGACAGGAGGCGAAGGTCATCCTGACGAATGAAAAGGGCTTGTCGTTTCCCCTCTGGATCTCTGCCAATCTTTTGAAAGCGGGGGATAAGTACTATCTGATCGAGGTGAATGGCAGCCACGCGGCGGCCGAACAGCTGTCGGATCTCCTGCTGTATGGATTCTATCGAATGAAGAGATGAGATAGCAGCGAAGGGGTGCGATGATTTCAAAATGCGCGGTGCTTCCGCTTTATGATGTGCGCTCCATCCCGACAGGACAGCGTAAGCCTTTTTCACCGCTGCATTTACTTTTGAAAGGGGATTTTCCATGAAATGGAAATGTTTGCTTCTCACGCTCGCGCTGGCCTGCGGGATCTCTGCGGGGGGAGAAGCGTATGATATGAATGCCGTCGCGGCCGCTTCGCTTCCCAAAGGCTTTACCTACCGGGAGGCAGCGGGGACGCAGACACTCCATTTTATGGAGAAAGACATTCCTTATCAGATGGGACAGCTGCAGTATACATTGGAAAAACAGCAGAGCTTCTCATCCGGCTATATCATTCGCGCGCTGCTCCCTGTAGAGATGGCGGAAGCGCTGAAGCCGTATTTCAAGATGAATCGTGATGAACATGTCTGGCGCCGGCTGACGCAGATGAACCGCGCGCTCTTAAATCCGGCATCCCCTCTTCGGAAGGGGATCAAAGAGACGGTACTGAGTCTGGCTCGCAATGCCATCGGCCCCGCTGCGGATTCTTCGATCAAGGTAGAGCTTTCTCGGCTGGAGCCTTTCCGCCGTCTGGATGTCGATGAGGCCTATGTCTATACCGCAGGCGGGCTGATCACATACAATGCGGAGGGGATGAAGCTCCCCATGTACTGCCGCTCCTATTTCTTCCCCGGAAGTGAAGGACTCGATGTCCTGATGCTTTTCACCCCCGATGAAGGCAAAGCGCCGCTCCTATATGCCATCGATGATCTGGTGAATGCGGCCGCGAAGGAAGAGCTCAATGGGGCAGCGGGATATAAAGACCTCGGCGTGGTGCTGGGGAAGAATCAATAAGAAAAGGGGCTGCCAGTGACTGGTGACTAGGAATTAACAGCTAGGAATTAGGAAGCTCGAGGGACTAGTGACTTGAATACGACTTTCGGGCATCGCCTCATACATCATTGCGGCGAAGCCGCCACTTGAACCTTGAACCATAAACCTTAAATTACGTATTTCCATATAACCAACCCATTTACAGGAGGACCTATGAACGTATTTGCCTCGCTTGGCGTGAATGAGACGCTGACGAAACTTTTGAAGACACAGGGGATCAAGACCCCGACGCCCATCCAGATGTCCGCGATCCCAAACGCTTTCAAGGGACGTGATCTGATCGGCCGTTCGCAGACCGGGACAGGGAAGACGCTGGCCTATCTGCTGCCGGTCATTCAGCGCGTAGAAACAGACAAAGCCATGACGCAGGTGCTTATCATGACACCGACCCGCGAACTTGCCAAGCAGGTCTTTGACGTGATGCGTCCCTTTGCCATCGAGTGCGGTGTGGATGGAGCAGATATCATCGGCGGACGCACGATCGAGAACCAGCTGCAGAAGCTGAAGCGTGACCCGCATGTCATCATCGGGACACCCGGGCGCCTTCTGGATCATATCCGCAGAAAGAGCCTCGACCTTTCGAATGTGAAGACGGTCATCCTGGATGAAGCCGACCAGATGCTGGCGAATGGGTTCCGCGAAGATATCGAAGCCCTGATCGATGAGACGCCGAAGAAGCGCCAGCTCCTGCTCTTCTCTGCGACGATGCCTGACGATGCGAAGCGCCTCGCCAGAAAGTATATGCACCACCCGGCCTTCCTTGATGTCGCAGAAAAAGCGACTGCGTCGACGGTCGAGCAGCGCATCTATGAGACGACTCTCCCGCGCAAGTTCAAGCTCCTCGTCCGTCATCTGACGGAGATGAATCCGTACATGGCCGTCGTTTTCACGAATACCCGTGAGGAAGCGCATGAGCTCGCCGGCAAGCTGCAGGAGGAGACGGACTTCATCGTGGATGAGATCCATGGGGATATGAGCCAGAGCCAGAGAAATCAGGTCATTCGCGAATTTGAGAAAGCACGCATTCAGGTGCTCGTTGCCTCCGATATCGCGGCACGCGGGCTTGACGTCGAAGGCATTACGCATGTCTTCAATTACGGGATCCCAAGAAATCTCGAATACTATATCCATCGCATCGGCCGCACCGGCCGCGCCGGTACGAAGGGGATCGCCATCACCTATGCGACGCCGGAGGATGGATTCCTTCTCCGAAAGCTGGAAAAATCCATTGAAGAGACCATCACCCGCTATGATGAGAAGGGGAATGTCCGCCGCGTGAAGGCAGGCAAGCCGAAGAAGAAGGTCGTGACGCCCGGCATGTACAAGCCGACCAAGAAGAAAGAGCATAAAGCGCTCGGACACAAGGGACGGAACATGAGACAGAAACGCAAGAAGGAAGATGGAAAGAAGAAATAAAACAAGGCGATGTGAAATAACGATCATCTCATTTTCGCGTTCCATCTGCTGCGGGGGACTTGCAGCTCTCATAGGAGTGACCGGGGAACCTTATCCCAGCTGTCTTTCATGCCATAGTCACCCTATCCGCCCCTTTCGGGCACCTTCCCCTAGAGGGGAAGGCTGCGATACGAGAATACCATCTTCTAAAAAAGGCGGCGAAGCCGCCACGAGAGCCCTGAACCCTGAACCAAATGAAAGCAAAGTAAAAAGGGGCTGTGAAGAAATGAGGATTCATTTCTTCATAGCTCCTTTTCTGTAGGGGGATTTCCTCGTGCCCTTGTGCCGAGGCGTACTGTCAACACGCCTGAACTGTGGTACAATAGTCCTCATCGAGGTGAAAATTATGATCAAAAATAAAAAATTCATTCATCAGCTGCTGTGGCTCTTGGCGGGAATTCTTCCCTGGGGCTTTGGGGGATTTCTGGTACACACTGCTGAGGCCATGGCAGTGGGGACGCTCGCTTACTGGGGAATGGGGCTTCTGGTGCCGTTTCTTTTTTTCCTCTTCCAGCGGAAAGGCTATGGCAGTGAGTGGGGAGCGTTACGCGCGGCAGTACATTTGCCGCTCTGGATCTCCTTCATCATCCTGCAGATGGTCATTTTCTGGAGCTATCTGCCGATGGCAGACAAGGCCTTCAAGGAAAGTCCGATACCGATCTCGACCGCGTTCTTTATCGTGCTGACGCTTTTTGCCGGGGCGGCGATCATGCTGGACTACGTGCTTCCTGCTCTCTATGAGAAACTTTCGGAGAAGGGGGCTTGCCGGAAGGTCTGGCTGGGCGCGGCTTATTTCAGCGGGCTTATTCCCGGTTTTGCGATTCTCTCCTTTCTGGGGCTCTACTATGCGAATGGTATGCGCCTTGATCCTTTCACGGCGAGCTTCTTCCTGCTGGAGGTTTTCAGCTTTGTCTTCTACGGGAAAATCATCCTCGGCATGATGACATTCGGGATCTATCTTTTTCTGGCACTTTCCGGGACGAAGGGGCGGCGCATCACGGTGTGTGCTTTCAGCGGGATATTCTGGCTGATGCTCCTCTATATCCCGATGGTGATCTCCCTCCATCTTCCGCAGGCAAGCTGGCAGGTCTATATGGATCCGTCCTACCTTCCCATGATCCCCTTCGTTTCAGACCTTTGGCTGACAGGGATCGCGATCTGGGGCGGGAAAAAGGTCACGGAGTGGATATTTAGATAATGGAGTCAGCCCATGAGGCGGGCTGCCCCTTGATTGTTTGCGAAAGAGGTGGAGCGGGTTCTATAGGTTCAGAGGGTTCAGCGGGGGCGATGCCCGAAGGTAGCATGTAATCACCTTTCGGGCATCGCCCCATTTTTTGAACCTATAGAACCTGCTGAACCTATTTCATCCGCAATCAAAGGGCAAAACGTCTCTGGGGCTCGTTCTGCACCTTTACCGTGAAATTCTAATTTTTCTCCATTGGACAGGTATGATAAAATGTAACTGTATTAGTGGCTTTTTTCATTTCCGACTGGGGCCTGCGTTTTTGCGCCGGCGAGTAACGAGGAAGGAGTGTTGAACTTGTCTGATATCAGACGTTTGTATGTACGAAAGAAGGCTGGTTTCCGTCAGGGCGAAGAGAGCCTGACGGCTGAGCTGAAAGAGGTGCTTGGAGACCGCATCGAAGGCTGTGGGATCTATCATCGCTACGATGTCGACGGACTTTCCGGAGAAGACTATGAGAAAGCGGTCTCGACCGTATTCTCTGAACCGCCGGTCGACAGTGTAGAGACGCAGCTGCCAAAGGGCGATCTCGTCATCGGCGTCGAATTCCTGCCGGGGCAGTATGACCAGAGAGCGGACTCGGCAGAGCAGTGTCTCGCCATTGTCACCGGAAAAGATGGCGCGCGTGTGCGTTGTGCGCTGGTCTACACCTTTGATGGACATTTCGCAGAAGGCGACCGCGAGAAGATCCTGAAATTCCTTGTGAATCCGGTGGAGTCCCGTGAAGCAAGTCTCGCTCCTGCGGAAACGCTGGATCTTCCCATCGAAGACCCGAAGGCAGTACCCGTTGTCAAGGGCGTCTGCGAGCTGGATGATGCAGGGATCGATGCCCTGATCGCCGACATGGGCCTTGCCATGAGCCATGATGACATGGCGATGATCCGTGACTATTTCCGCGATGAAGAGAAGAGAGATCCGACCGTGACTGAGATCCGTGTGCTCGATACCTACTGGTCCGACCACTGCCGTCACACCACTTTCTCCACCAAGCTCTCCTCTGTCGAAGTCGAAGACGGCACTTTTACCGCTCCGATCTCCAAGGCGCTCAAAGACTACGAAGAGACGCGTATCCATATCTATGGCAAGGATACGAAGCGCCCTGTGACGCTGATGGATATGGCAACAGCGGCTGTCAAGGCTCTCCGCAAGGAAGGAAAGCTGGAAAATCTGGATCAGTCGGAAGAGATCAATGCCTGCACCATCAAGGTGAAGATCGATACCATTGACGGCGAGGAAGACTGGCTGCTCCTTTTCAAGAATGAAACACACAACCATCCGACCGAGATCGAGCCATTCGGCGGGGCAGCGACCTGCCTGGGCGGATGTATCCGAGACCCTCTCTCCGGACGCTCCTATGTGTATCAGGCGATGCGCGTGACGGGCGCCGCAGACCCGCGTATGCCGCTTTCCGAAACGCTTGCAGGCAAGCTCCCGCAGAGAAAGATCGTCGTCGAAGCGGCCAAGGGCTACTCCTCCTACGGCAATCAGATCGGTCTTGCCACCGGTGAGGTCAAGGAATATTATCATCCGGGATTCATGGCGAAGCGCATGGAGATCGGTGCCGTCGTCGCAGCGGCTCCGGAAGACCATGTCATCCGTCTTTCTCCGACACCCGGCGACGTCGTCATCCTGGTCGGCGGGCGCACGGGCCGTGACGGCATGGGCGGTGCGACAGGCTCTTCGAAGGAGCTGAATACCGAGTCCATCGAGACTTGCGGTGCAGAAGTCCAGAAGGGCAATCCGATCACGGAAAGAAAGATCCAGTGCCTCTTCCGTCGCGGAGAAGTCACACGCCTCATCAAACGTTGCAATGACTTCGGCGCAGGCGGTGTCTCTGTCGCTGTCGGTGAACTGACAGACGGCCTTGACATCGATCTTGATCAGGTACCGAAGAAATACGAAGGCCTTGATGGGACCGAGCTGGCGATTTCCGAATCGCAGGAGCGTATGGCGGTCGTCGTCAGAAAAGAAGATGCAGACCAGTTCATCCGCTATGCCGCAGAAGAAAACCTCGAAGCCACCATCGTGGCCGATGTGACCGATACCCGCCGCCTCGTCATGAAGTGGAGAGGGGATACCATCGTCGATATTTCGAGAGATTTCCTCGACACGAATGGCGCGCAGCAGGTGAAGGAAGCCTACATCGCAAAGCCGGATGAAGCTGGCTATTTCCATAAAGAAGAGATCCATGACATCAAAAAGACATGGCTTTCTGCCATGGCAGATCTCAATAACTGCTCGGAGCAGGGACTCTCCGAACGCTTCGACTCCACCATCGGTGCCGGTACCGTACTCATGCCATTCGGCGGCAAGTACCAGAAGACCCCGACCGACGGGATGGTAGCGAAATTCCCGGTCCGCAAAGGAGAGACTGACAGCGCCAGCTTCATGGCACATGGCTTCGATCCGTATCTGGCATCCTGGAGCCCGTTCCATGGTGCAGCCTATGCCGTACTCCTCTCCGTGGCCCGCCTCGTAGCGATGGGGGCTGACTGGAGAAAAGCCTACCTGACGCTGCAGGAATACTTCGAAAAGCTCACTGACAAGACCAGCTGGGGCAAACCGGCGGCCGCACTCCTCGGTGCTTTCCATATGCAGGAAAGCCTTGGTCTGGGTGCGATCGGCGGCAAGGACTCCATGAGCGGTACTTTCAATGATATCCACGTCCCGCCGACACTCGTTTCCTTCGCAATCGCTCCGGGGAAAGCCTCCGAAGCTGTCAGCCAGGAACTCAAGAAGGAGGGCGATGTCCTCGTCCTCTTCGGCCAGCCGAAGGACGAAGCCGGCATGCCGCTTCTTGATGTATTCAAAGCGCATGCAGATTTCCTCTATCAGGAAGTGAAGGCTGGACACATCGCAGCGATGAAAGCGGTCGAACACGGCGGCGTCGCAGTGACCGCAGCCAAGATGGCGTTCGGCAACAAGCTCGGCGTCACCTTTGGTGAAAATCTGCCGCTCTTCAAATACTTCAGCAATTTCTATGGCGCGATTCTTGTGGAAACTACGCCAGAACTGGCAGAGGAATTTGCCAAACAGCCGCACACGAAGATCCTCGGCATCGTCGGCGGGGACAGCATGAAACTCTACGGGGAAGAGATCGCCGTCGAAGAGCTCCTGCGCTCCTATGAAGGTACGCTCGATCCGATCTTCCCGCGCCGCGCAGCCGACATCCAGAAAGAAGCGCCGATCCTTCCGGAAACGAAAGCCATCCCGCAGTTCTATGTCCATACGAATCTTTCGCGTCCGCGCGTATTCATCCCGACCATGCCGGGCAACAACTGTGAAGTCGACTGCGCGAGAGCCTTTGAACGTGCCGGTGCGGTCAGCGATATCTTCATCTTCAGAAATCGCGATGCAGCCGAACTCAAGGACTCCGTCGATGAAATGGCAGAACGCATCCGCCATGCGCAGATCGTCATGTTCCCGGGCGGCTTCTCTGCGGGCGATGAACCGGACGGCAGCGGCAAATTTATCGCCGCTGTATTCAGAAATCAGAAGCTCATGGAGGCCATGGACCAGCTCCTTCATGTCAGAGACGGTCTTGCCATGGGCATCTGCAACGGTTTCCAGGCTCTGATCAAGCTCGGCCTCGTACCGTATGGCGAATTCAAGCCGCTCACCGATGACGCACCGACGCTCACCTTCAATACGCTCGGCCGTCATATCTCCCGCTTCGTCACGACCAAGGTCGTATCGACCAAGTCCCCGTGGCTTGCCCTCTGCCAGCCCGGTGACCTCCACTCCATCGCCATCAGCCACGGCGAAGGACGCTTCATCGCTTCCGATGAACAGATCCGGGCACTCGCAGCCAATGGCCAGATCGCGACACAGTACGTGGGGCCAGATGGCCAGCCGACCTACGACAGCTGCTACAATCCGAACGGCTCCTCCTGGGCTGTCGAAGGCATCACCAGTCCTGACGGACGCGTTCTCGGTAAGATGGGTCATACCGAACGCCGCGGACAGAATGTCGCAAAGAACATCGCCGGTGATACCTATCAGCCACTCTTCGAAGCCGGTGTGAAGTACTTCAAGGGCTAATGGCCCATGCATAGAAAAAACGCTCTCGTGAATGGTAGCACCAGATAAGAAAACATTGAAAAAGTCAGTGAAATCAATGTTTTTCATGGTGCAAACACGGTGCGAAGTCGAAACAATCAAATACTGACAGGCTCAAAGGGCGTTGATATGCAAGTATCAGCGCCCTTTTCCTGTACCCACAAGCCATAGGCATTGAAAACCTATGGCGTTTTTTTATACCCATTTTTGAAGGAGGCTGGCAATGAAACTGACAGAAGCAGAAATGAGGATGGTGTTTC
>ERZ1031467.153-NODE-153-length-18922-cov-7.313616_pt1 | contig 18922 bp, 7 predicted proteins | sample MGYA00517105_ERZ1031467 | MGnify/ENA primary metagenome ERZ1031467 (study PRJEB33719, sample SAMN04261155) | wastewater metagenome | biome: rural village; feature: human; material: feces | host: Homo sapiens | place: El Salvador | collected 2013-01-07 ...
GACTAACAAATACATGAATATCACTAATTCAAGTATTGCCAGCTTGGGGCATCGAGCCCCAAGTTGGCAATGCCGACGCGGGGACGCGTCGCCCCCAGGTTAGGACGCGTCCCCCAATTAGGCAGATAAACTGCAGTTTATGGGTTTAATAAGTTTATGAGTTTAATAAGTTTATGGGTTACTCGTATAATATTAACCTTCCTCTACCTTCTTTTTAATTTCGGGAAAATGTTCTAAAATAGTGTTGAGTGCTGCGAGGTTGCGGTCTGTTTGGCCTTTAAAGTTCCTCGTTTTGAGCGAAAGCTCTTTGGGCTTTCCTAAGCCACGCGGTTTGTTGCGTCCAAACGGAACGGGAATGACGGGTGTGCCTTGTGCTACGCAGGCTGCCCAAAACCAAATGTCGTCGACTGTAGGAGCCAGACGCGTAAAGAGTTCGACATCGAGCATATCGGCTTTTAGAGCGTGGGGCGGATATAGCACACCTGCCACGCCCGTTTGTAAATTAAGAAAACCACGATGAATGCGTTTGAACACAAAGTCGTACCAACGGTATTTCTTCCATTGTCGGTACGGCGCTCCGAGTTTAATGCGTTTAGCGCGATGAGCGAGTACGGCATCAGGATATTGTGCGTGAAGACGCAGGAGGTCGCGTAGGAGGTGGCGGTGGTAAGCGATGTCGTCGTCGACGGTCACGATGATCGCTTCGGGAAAGTCGTGGAGAGCGGGTACGAGTTTGCGATACGAACGAATGTCGGTGGGGTAGTCACGTACCTCGAAAATGGGCGATTTGTTTGCTAACTGCCTTACACCGTCGAGTAGTTGCTCTTGTCCTTCGAACTGTGAAAGCGTAAGGTAAAGCACCAACTTGTCGGGCAGTACAGAACCATTTAATAAGTATTGTACAGCCTGTTCAGCATAACCGATGGCAGCAGGGAATGATGTCATCGATACGACCACCTGTGTTTTGTTATCTGTCATAATGATATGAGTCTTTTACTCGCTTACGTCGTTTAAGTCATACTGCGTGAAGTAGTCGTCTTTCACTTCACGTTGTGTGCCACTGGCGCGGCCGCGTGTTTGCTTCTCACAGAACTCTTCGTACGACCTTACGGCATAATGATTGATGCGTATAATGTCCTGTTGTGGCTCGCGTTGGCGAAAATTACGTGTAATGCGTTGGCCATGAGAGTCGGCTGCGTAACCATCAATCTTTGCGGCTTCGTGACAACCTATCATGCCATATACGCGGCGAGGATTGACGATGCTCTTCACGTGGCGATTTAAGGGGTGCTCAGGGAGTGAGTGACGCGTGAAGCGTTGCATTACGCCCCCTTCGGTGTGTGTGCGGTGGCCGTTGCTGCCATAAATGAGCCAATTGACTTCGACGGCTGCAAACTGTTCAAAGCGGTTGAGGAAAGCGGGTATCGAAGCGTCTTTGACGGGTACGATAAACTCGTCCAGATCGATAAAGGCTATCCAGCGGGCTTCGTAGCGGTGGTGTGCCAAGCAATGGTCGTAGGCGGCCAACTGTCGGCGGTAGCCAGGCCAAGGTTGGTAGACGACGATGCCCTGCTCTATGTAAGGCTTTAGTAATGCTTGTGTGCCGTCGGTGCTCTCATTGTCGTAGATGTAGAAGCGTTCTACTCCTTGACGGCGGTGCCACTCTATCCATTCAGTAAAGTAAGGTCCTTCGTTCTTGGCAATGGCACATACGGCAAGGTGTACTTCAGGCGACTGCGTGTTGTGCTTCAATTCGTGCTTGAGTTTGAGAGCATTTATCAGTCCAAACCTTAAGATGCCTCGCCAGCGATTGCGTGTCATTTTGTGAGGTATGAGTCCTGCAATGATTTCAGCTGCTACTTTGTTCAAGGGGGGAGAGTTTTTGGGGGTTAGGTGGTTAGAGGGTTAGTGGGTTAAAAGGTTAGTGGGTTATTGGGTTAGAAGGTTAAAAAGTTAGTTTTGGAAACTCATCTTTTAAACTAACTTTTTAAGGGTGGTTCTAATAATTCTGAAATAGGGATTTGTGCGCTATCGGAAGTGTATTTTTGAAAGTTTGTGAGGGAGCATAGCGGGCTATGTGACCGAACAAACTTTCAAAAAGACACTTTCGAGAGCGTACAAATCACATTTCAGAATAGCAGAACTCTAAAAACAGAATTTTTAGAACCACCCTTAACCTTCTACCCCCTCATACTAACCTCCTAAATTCCAGTCTATCCCTTCTCGAACGACGATTGTTCGGGCAGTATATGTCTGAAAGCTTCGTCGAGTTGTTGCATCACTTGATCATAGTGATGAATGTGGACGTTGTCGTTCAAGCAGATGAGTGTGTACTTCTGTTCGTAAATGGCCTTGATAGCTTGTTTAGAGCGTATCATGAGGGGAAACATCTTCGTGTCGCGATACGTATTATAAGGTGTGAAGTTGCCCTGACAGATTTGCCACGTGCGGAAGAGTTCGGGCGTAAAGTCCGTTAACGAACGGAAACGGTTGTGTGACGTTTCGGTCAATTCCTCACCAGCGGCTTTCCATACGTCATCGAATGTGCTCTTGAGGTAAGGCTGTGCATTGTGAGGCACGCGCAGTGTGATGAACTTACTGTAGAAGTGGAGTAGATAGTTCCAACGCGCCTTCATACCGTAGCTCTTGTCATACCACTTGTCGTGGTGTTGTGATAGCACCTTTTTCTTGTCGAAGTGGCGATTGATGAGTCGAATATTGTTCTTAATGCGTTTGTACCATTGCGACCATGAAGGGTTGTAGGAGAAGACGGCGATGTCGCACGGCAGTCCGTTCTGGAAGAAACGTTCGGGGCTGACGTGGTTGATAATATAGAAGTCGTCGTTGAAGTAAACAAAATGGTCGGCCAATCCCGCTATTCGATGAATGTAACGTTCAATTACGGCAGAGTTGTAAACGGGGAGAAACTCTTCTGGAATAATGTCTTTGTGGTTAACAAGGTGAATTTTAGGGTTCGACTCATCTAACCACTCAGGCTTTTGCCCGTCGGTTATAAAATGTATTTTGCGCACCCAGGGGGCGAATTGTTCTACCCCTCGAAACCAATATTTTAAGAAGCCGTAGTCGCGGAAGCGAGCATCACAGACCCCATTCTTTGTGTTATTTTTGTTGCCTGAATATTTTGAAAATTTGGCTTGCCACGTAGGGTCGTTCATGTCGACCCATGTTATTACAAAGTCAATATCCATATATTGTTATCAATATTCGGTTGTCATTTATAAAAAGCGAGTGTGCAAAGTTATGCAAAAGTTTTGGGAATGAGCTAATATGCTAATGTGCAAATGTGAGAATGTGCAAATGGTCGCCTTTGTACGCGCAGTTATAAAAATATTACGTTATTCTCACATTTGTACATTAACTACGCACTTCTTCCATTCTGTGCAGTTGGTGTCGGTCAAACTGCATGATGATTTTGTGCAGCTGTGTGCCTTGGCGCAAGGCCTCGACGCGAGGTGCTTGGGCGTAAGCGTTAATTTGCGTGACGGCCTCGTCCCATTGCTTTTGTGCGGTGGCTTCGGTGTCGCCTTTGTGCAATAGTTTGAGTTCGAGAATGTAGCTGTGCTTAGTAGCGTAGTGCGTCAAGTCGGGTAGGAGGAAGAAGTCGCAGAATCCGTGATTCAATTCCAATTCAGGCGCGGTGTAATAATAAGCGTTGAGATTGAGGTAAGCCATAAAGAAGCCTTGTAGGTTGCGTTCCGCCTCAATGCCGTCGCGCACAGACGATACTTTGGCATAGGCATTGGCCATAAATTGCAATCCTTCGTTCCACTTTCCGTCATAGGCCATGTCGTAATAATAGTCGGTGAGCAGTTCAGTGTCGACGTAAGCCTTCTCTTCAAACATCTCTTGCAGATAGCCATAGTACTGCTTCCGCACGTTGTTGTTGGGGATAGTCATTAAGAGTTTGGCACCTCGAGTGTTCTTAATGGTGAGCATGCCGTAGTAGAACAAGAGACTTGGAAATATTTTAGGGTCGGTGATTTGGTGTGCGGGGAAAGTCTCGTAGAGGTTGCAAGCAATCTCTCCCGTTTCGGCAATGGTGCGAATGACGCCTTTGCGATCACCGTCCAACTTATCAAGCTGTATGAGGCGCTTCATCTTATTATAGTCCGTCTTGGTGTTCGGGTCGATCATCTCCTTTGGTCCTTCGCCACGGCTGATGTAGTTGCGTAGGTAGTAGAGGACCATATCGCAGTTGAACACGCGGCTTTGCGTGTGGAGTGCATCTTCTGAGAAGCAGTAATTGTCGTACCAAGGCTTCATCTCGTCAATCACAGCCTCAATGTTGCAGTCTGGGCGAATGGAACCCGACGCTTTGTAATAACTGAAGAGAGCATGCACGTCCTCAGTTGAGAAACCGAGCATTTGGTTAAACTCAGGTTTTGTAGAGATATGCCAACCAATGTTGAAGCCGCTGGTCACGTCGTCGAGCGTAACAGGACTTACGCCTGTGATGAAGATACGGTCAAATGACCCCTTGAACTTCTTAAAAATGTCGCGATAAAAGCCTTCGGCATGGGTAATGCTCCAATATACGTCCTCACCCTGCTCGTTGAGCACGGTGTTGGTAAAGTTGTCGTACTCATCAATGATGAGGTAGAGCGGGTACTCGTACTTTTTCGATTCATCGTTGATGAGGGTAAGTTTGTCGACCGCTGTTGCTGCACTTCTTACTTTTTTGACAAAGTCGTCGGTGTAATAGTCTTCATAAATGTCGACGAAACTGTCAAATACAACACGACAATAACTATCGAAGTTCTCTTCCAGCTTTTCAATTCTTCCTCCCACTTGTGAGAAGTCAAGGTGCAGTACTTGATAGCGTCCTTGATTAGGCGTGGGGTGTTGGCCAATCCACAGTTTACCAAACCACTGCTCAAACTTATCCTTTGTGCGGCAGTCGTAGTAGGCGTGAAGCATGCCTAAGAAGAGGCTCTTGCCAAAGCGTCGTGGACGTATGAAGAAAAGATTGCGTGCCTCGTTTTCAAGCATGGGAATGTACATGGTCTTATCCACGTAATATATGTTCTCCTCAACGATTGTGACGAAGTTCGACACACCATAAGGCAGTTCTTTTATAGCTTGATGCTTCATAATGAGATTGTTTTGCTGCAAATGTACGATATTTATTTAATGTGCAAATACCTTGTGAATGTGCAAATGCTTTGTGAATGTGCAAATGCTTTGTTAATGTGCAAATGTGTAAATGTGCAAATGTGCAAATGGTCGCCTTTATTTACTGAGTTATAGATTGAAGACTAAGTAAGTGTTCATAAAGACTCAGTAAGTAAAGGCAACCATTTGCACATTTGCACATTCTCACATTTGCACATTAACAAAGCATTTGCACATTAACAAGGCATCGTCACCTTGTTCACCGTTTTGCCCTCGTCGGTGCGCGCTTCGACTACGTAGATGCCTTGTGGCAGTTTGAGACGGAGCGAAGAGGTGAAAGGCTTCATCTGGTAAAGCACACGGCCAGCGGCATCGACCACTTCGACGTGCGTCAAAGGGTGAACGGGTGAGGAGGTGATGACGAGGCGCTGATTGTCAACTTGAATTAGCGGACGCGTCAGCGAAGCCAAATCGTCAGGCGTAGGTTCGGCCGAAGACAAAATGTAGTAACGACCTACTGCATTGCCTGACACCTCCAACGATACGCTATCCGTCTTTGCTCCCGTACTGAGCGTGAGCGGTGTGACGAGTCCCGTTTGTTCGTCGAGTAGTGAGAGCGTTTCGTTGAACTCATTCAGCCCCATGAAGGTGAGGCGCGTCGGTGCATCACTGTTGCTCAGAATGCCTAAGGGAACGCGGAACATCGTGTGGCGACGGTTGATTGTGCTGGCCTGCGTGCCCGCCAAGGTATAAACCGTCGGTACATCGGCCAAAGCATTGTCAACGAGCGCTTCGAGGTCTTCAGACGGTTGGTAGTCGTTGTTGGCCTCGGTGTCTTTCACGACAATAGCCTCACTTCGCAGTCCACCGCGAGCGGCACGAATGCGCAAGGTGCGTAGCGAACCACCTAATGGTTGGCGGCGTGCTGGAGCGCGTAGGGTGCTACCTACGGCCTTGGCACTCGTCATCATGTCTGCCGTAAAGCGGAGCGAGAGACTACCCGTGGGTTGAGCAGCTTTCACAAAGAAACCTTGACCTGGAGCGAGGACGCCTTGAGCCGTTGTGGCCGTGGCATCATTGACAGTTATCCACTGCTTATCGTCAGCATTCTGCATCACGCCCAACTGTCCGTCAGCCGTGAGCAACCAATACTTTGCGCCTTCGAGCTCAGAGGCATTCGTAGAGAAGAACTGGTTCATGTCGAGTCCACACGTAAATGGGTTGCTCACTAAGAAGTAAGCGTTAGCCGTGTTCTGATTCGTGAGCGTCTGCGTAATCGTGTGACTCGCCTCGTTCAGCTGGTCAGCGATAAGGCGATGACTCTTCGTGCGGTCGACAGTATACTCCTTACCATCAGTAGCTTGCGCCGTAGTGTAGTAACCAAATTTGGTGTCCTCCTTCGGCAGGCGGAAGAGCGACTGCGTATAAGTACTTGAAGCACCCTTTGCATTCACCTTCACCGAGAAACCACCTACGCCATAAGGCGTTTGCACATTGTTAAAGGTTTTGCTCCATGCGATGGCTTGGTAAACGTCCTTGTTTTGAACGGCAGCCTGTTGCGGTGCGTCGGCCGAGTAAGGTTCGAGGTAGTAGAGCCAGGAGTTGGCCTTGTCCCAACTGCGTTGATAGACGGCTGGCGCAAAGCGGTTGTAGTCAGTCGTGTTGAACGTTACGTCGTCGAAGTAAGGCGTGAGTTGCTGCGCATTGTCAGTGGGCGCGTACCAATCGCCTGCGTAGGTATGCTGCAAGGGCGAACCTAAGGTGTACCAACGGCCAGGAGTAAGCGCGTATTCTACCCACGCTTGCGTATAAGTCAAGCGTTCGGGGTGGAGGAGTTCGCTGCCCGATTGCAACACAAGGTTGTTAGCTTGATAGGTTCCGTAGCGACTGCAAGGGTTGAAGCCGCCCTCCGTAGCTTGCTTTTGCGTCAAGAGGTGGTACTCAATGTCGGGCGTAGCAGTGCGCTGATCGCCTTCGTGTTCGATGAAGTGAACAAAATTATTGCCCTTCGCGCTGCTGTAATCCGTAGCGTAGAGCAAGGGACCATTCGCCTGTGGCGTAACGATCACGTTGGTGTGCGACATTGGGGCAAAGCCTTGTGCCGTACCATTCTTCGCATTTGTCACGTAGTCGGGGGCATCGGCCGCATCGCGAAGCAGTTCCGTGCGATCGGCACGTGCCCAGTTGGCATCGTTCGTCCAGTCCGTATTACCTGCAGCACCAGTCCATACTTCATACTGCGGTACGATGATGAGGTCGAACAAGAGTGTACCGTCGCAAGCCGTTGACACTGTAGCATCTTTAGCGGCAAAGCGTTCGCGGAAGTCAATGCGCAGCGTATAAGTATAACCCTCGCGCGGATTGAAGTCGTTGAGGAAGTAAATGTCGGCATGCGCCTCCGTTGGGTTGGCCGAGAGAGCTTCAAACTCCTTCACATGTCCCACAGTGCGGAATCCTTCCACCTTGTTGCCAGCAAAGGTCTTGTACACCTCCATGTTAGGGTCGTTGGTAGCGGTGATGTAGACATCTCCCAAGTCGCTGTCAGAGGGGAGAATGTGTTGCATACCCAATGCTCCATCGGTGATTGTAACCATCCTGCGTAGGGGGATTCGCAGCACGTTGTTGGGGGCGGTGGCGGTTTTTGCATTCTGTTCTCTTACCTCGCTTACGGCTGCCAGGCTGGTGCGTATAGGCACGTTCGTTAAGTGGTCGGGGTAAGTGTCAGTCGCCCCATTCAGTCCGTCAAAGAGCTGTGGTGCTTTGCCACTGACCAAGATACTAATTCGTTCAGGGTCGTAGCAGTACTGCACGTTGCCGTCGGCATTGGTATGGTCAATAGGAATGACTGTAACGTACTCTATCTCTCCTTGAGTCGTAGCCACAGGTATGAATACGTTACACGTATTGTTGAGCAAGAGCAAAGGTGCCACACTGTTTGATGTGTTTTGTGTGAGTTGCAGGAGTACGTCAATGATCGGTTGCGTCAAGACGAACGCTTCGTCACTTTGGGGTTTCGCTGTCGCTACAGTCGTAGCCGTAGGGTAGAAGTGGCGGAACGTCATCAACGCTTCGCGCAGCGTGATTTCGGTCGATATGGGGGCTTCGTGCTTGTCGATAACTCGCCACGTACGGTTGGCCGTATTGACATATATCTGTGTGAAAGCTCCAGCCACGTAATCGCGCCACCAGTCATATTGTGTCAAGCGTTCAGGCTCTGTGCCGTTGTCGGCCGTGCCATTTTGCTTCACGCTGAGTGCCACACTCTTGCCCGCACAAGTTTGTACTTCATTGTCGATAGCCGTGTCGTCATCACCGTCTTCCACTACGGTAATGGCAGGCCCCGTACGGAAAGTACTCATAATGCAGCAGTCCGTACCCAATTCGAAGGCATTGACTGCATTGTTAATCGTAATAGGGTCGGACGAGAAGCGCGGCTTAAACAGAATGTAATATTCGTGTCTCGGCCGAAGATTTGCCCCCTTAAACTTATCGCTAATGATAAAGTGGCGATCACCCGCACCAGAGGTTTCCTTAAAGCGTTGCGCATTCATGCCATGCAGTGCCTTGGCATAGTCGTAGGGCGGCAGTAAGGCATCGTTATTAAAGTGGGTGGTGAACTCAATGTAGCGGAAAGCACGTTCCGGACCTGTTGTCACCGCAGGGTCGCCCACTAAGGCCGTTGTAAAGGCGCGCCTTACGTCGGTGGTAGAAGGAGTGTAGTTAGAGGGGTCGATAGCTTTAGCCGTCAACTCTTTGTCGTAGAGGGCCTTGTCGAGTAGGCAGTACCACATATTGGGGTTGCCTCCGTCCAAGTCCTCATTCTCGGTCAAGTCCAATTGTTGCAAAATCACATCAAAGTCGGCCGTCATCTTAGCCAATGTAATCTGTTGACTACAAACAGGCGTGCTGCGCTCTAACTGCACAGAAGGCTTGAGTGAGAATACTTCAATATCGTCAATCAAGATGTCGCCACCGCGCGTGTTGCTACAAGCATTGTCAATCGTCAAGCGATATCGCGCGTAGGGGATAGTACTCTTGTTGATAAAGCTGAAGAACACTTGTTGCCACAGACCGATGTTGTTGTTATCAGTGTTGTTAATCTTATGGTCACTGCGATCACGTGCTTGACCTAAGATAGCACCAGGGCAGTAAGTATAGAGCGTGTTGACATCGCCATTCTCGGTAATGCCTTCTACGCGGAACACTACGTTGGCGGGTGACTCCTGGTCGCGGTCAGGACTACTCATCCAAGCCGACACGTAAAGGCGCGAACCCGTACAGGCCTGACCTGAAAAGTCGATTGAAGCTACCTGACCAGGAAGGTCGGAAGCATCGATGTAGAGAAGGGCTGCGTTAGTGTCATCGTAGGCATTTGGGCCATAGTCTTTGTAGAACTTCTTAATAGGATAGAAGTGACCACGGTTTTCGGCACTGTTGAATTCCTTCGAAATGGTGTAGTTACCCCACGTACATTCGAAGTAGGTGTTATTCACTGGGGCAAAGCAGTATGAAGTGTTGTCGTAGTTGAATGGATAGCGGTAGCAGCGGCCATAAGTAGTATTTGCTCCGTCACCTTGCCCCCAGTCAGAAAGGGACGTGTTGGTGCCCACAGGTGGCGTGAGGAAGGTGTCGTACAGGTCGGGGTCGAAGGTAATGGTGCCCACGGGATCTCCCGTCAAGGCTTGTAGTGCTTCGGGGGAACGGTCGGACTTAAACGAACCGTCAGCTTTCTTACCAATCACCTCGGTGTAGAGAATGGGTTCGAAATCGTTTTCGAACTTGAGGGTGAACTTGGCTATTTGATAACGTATGCCGTCACTGGTACGTCCATATACCTTGAGTTCGCATTGGTCAGCATGGGCTACCCCTGTGCCAAAGCCATCGGGGTCGCCATCGTATTTGAAACCAATGGCACGCTCAGAAGCTGATGACAAGCCATTGGCCTGGAAGCCCATACTCGTGATACCTGTTTTGTGCGAATCGTCTATCTCGTCTATCACAATTTCCAACGTTCCGCCGCTCACCGCATTTTGAAGGTTTTCCTCAGCTGCTGTAGCCGCCTTGTAGAACCAGTAGTCGGACTTTTGCATATCGAGGTTGACGGTAGAGAGGTTGAGTGTCACTTTCTTGCGTGGAAACGTAATTGTCTTCTCTTCCAACCAATGTTTGCTCCCCTCGCGATAGTTGAGTAGTTGGTTGGCAATGGCGCGTGCATTACGAATGACAAATAAGTTGCGGCCCGTCACGGTCGGTTCTATTAAGTCTTGGTCGGTAGGCACGACTATGTCGTTGGTCACCTCGCCCGTATAGAGTGGATTGCCATTGTCGCCAAAGTAGTCGACAAAGTCGGTATAGGTCGTTAGGTCAGCTCCCAAGATGTATTCCCAATCATCGGGCACGTTCTCAGGCATTTGGAACGTCACGTAGTGGTCAACGAAGCTGCCGTAGCCTCCATTGAAGTTGAGGCGGTCGCCCACAACGAGTCCGTTGCTATACTTACGGCTACTATTGATGCCAAGGTAGAGCACAGAGTCACTTACGGCTTCGTCCGTCTTATAATTATACCAACGCTGGTAGGCACGTGAACGCGTTGAGGCCGAACCAACCATACACGTCGGTACGTAAAGGTCGTGTGTAGATTGACACTTGAGGTAGTGCGTAATGGTGTACGTACTCGTCTTTTGCATTGGGCGCTTGGTGTAGGGATTGACCGTCCAGCCCTCTTCATCGCGCTGAATGAAACCTGTCATTGGGGGCGTCTGTGCCTCGTGTGCCAACTTGACAAACCAAGAGCGCTTGGGACGGATCTCGTAGTTAGAGTAGTCCTCCGGTTGGGCAATCTCTTCAAAGCGCAAGTAGTAGCGGTTGGCCGCATTGCCCGTCATGTTCGCTTCGGTGTCGAGTGCAAGGTCGGAGGTGCTGCTGTTCTTGGCGAGTAGCCAACCGGTTTTGCCCTCTGTGCCTGTTCCGCCAACGAGTGTGAAGGTATAACGATCAATGTTGGCACGATAAGTGGCACTGAAGTGAGCCGCCAGTGAAAGGTCGTGCGTCACGTCGAAGGTGCCTTTCGTCGAATTGAAGTAGAGGTAATACTTATCTTTACTCATCACCACGAAGTCCTCCTTGCTCGGGCCCACGAAGGCCCACATTTGGTCGTTGACGTTGCGTTTGCCTTCTACAATAGCATCGACACTGGTGCCGTCGCCGTCGCTCATGTAAAAGTTGTGCGACTTGTCGTCCAACTTGTCGAAGTGAACAAAGTAGTAGAAGTTCTTGCCCGTCAATCCATCGGTAGTTAAGGCCGGACTTGTGGGGGCAGAGAAAGTAAAGCAGAGCGTATGCTTCTTGTCGGTGATATAAGTGCTGAAAGGCAGCAACTTCACGCTCTTGGTAGCCTCATCGTAGCCCAAGCAGCGGTTGGGCACGGTGGGTACTTGTCCGTCGGCAGGCAGTTGACCAAACATCCAAGTGAGGTAACCATCGGCTGTGGAGTGGTTGAACCAAAGGAAGAAGTGGGTAGCCTCAGCCTCATTGTCGGTAAGGATGACAGCGCCTTCGCTATTGGTAGTGAGGTATTTGCCATTGGCATTGCGTAGGACAAAGTCTTCGCGAGAGCCTACGTTCTTCCAACTATTGTGGTCGGTATTGGTGCTGCTATCGGCTTCGGTCGTTACGCTGCCGTCCTCTTGCGCCACGAGCTGTAAGGGCGTGTCTAATTCATTCAACAGAAGGTTGCGATAGGAACCGCCATCTTCATCATAAAAATCGGGCGTAATGTCAGCTGCAATGAGGTTGACAAAGTTATTGTCGTTGTTAGGTGTGGTGAGGGCAAAGGTCCCTGTAGTATTGGTGTAATTGTGCGTAATGATGTTGCTTCCTTCGCTAGCTCCTACGAGTTGCAATTGCCAATAGTTGGGTTGTGTGTTGCTCTCGACCAAGCGCACATGAGTAGCTTCGGCAATGTTGGTCGTAGCAGCGAATTGCTGACCAGCCTCGGCATCGTATTTTAAGAAAGCACGGTTATAGGCGCTCTGCAGATAGTAGTCGCCTTTGCCAAGGCCGTCGTTCACAAACACCCAGAGTTGGCGCAAGTCGTCGGTGGCTGCAGGTTGCAACGAAAGCTGCGTGTTGTCAGCATTGAGCGTATAGTTATAGTGACTGCCGCTTTGCGTCTGTAAGTAGTAGAGTTGGTAATGCACGCCATTAGCCGAACTAACGGGCAACTTCGGGGCGAGGGGAAAGGAACGGAAGTGGGCCACACTGTAGCGCGTGTTGGGTTGTCCCCAATAGAGGGTGCCGTCCTCGTCGATGCAAAGGGCATGCTGCTCATCGGTGCTGAGCAGATTGTCGCGCATGAGGTTGTTGTTCTCGTAAGTGTTGCGGCTAAACTCAAACTGATAAGCCTCTTCTTTGTTGGTCGTTACGCCGAAGGTTTTGTCTTTATCGTTATAAGTGATGAAATAGCCCGCCTTATTGCCAATGTTGAGTCCGTCAATGCGCCATTGATAGAGGCCGGGTTGGTCATCTTGGCTATTAATGGTATGGGCGTGTAGTTGTAGTCCCTTATTGTTATATCCCATAACTAGGGGCTTCATGCCCATAGCGGGGAATAAAAGGTAGCGATAGATAGTGTCGCCAAGGTTGGTAAAACGGACGCGGTTGGCGGGGAAGTAGTAACCACTTGAACCCACTTTGTTTACATCGACACCGTAGGCTGCCATTGTCTTTTTGCTTGCGTAGTTGTAAATAAGCCAATGGCCGTCACTGCGAGAGTCTGTGTTGTCGGCAATATCGCAGAGCTTGTAGCGGCCTTTAGCATCGCGCACAGATGTGTCGGCGGTGACGCGTTGGTCGGTGTCATCGCAGTAGATATAGTGTCCCTTGAAACTCTTGATGTAAACGTCGCCCAAGTCGTTGGCTTCGTAAATGCTCCAACGCAGGTCCTTCAAGGGCAGAAGGGTCTCAGCAGTCTTTTGCAACACTTCACCGTCGTTGGCATCTTGAAGCAGCTCGTCGCCATTGGTGCGGAGGTCGATGTGATAGTAATACGGCTTGTCGTCAGTGCTCACCATGGGGCAGAACAAAGCACCGCGCAATGAGGTGGTGCGGCGCACCACAGCATAGCGCGAGTTGGGGCGTACCAACAGTAGCTGACCATTCTTCACACCGAGTGTGTTGTACGTGTCGGTGTTGCCATAGAGCGTATAGTTATAGCGCGTAGCACCAGCGGAGGCTGTGTAGTAGGTGTTCTCGCTGCGTACAAAGATAGAGGCTTCGGCCTTGTTGGCCACGCTGCTGAAGGTCTTGGTCATCGTATCGTACTTAACGTAGTGGCCAGCTTTGCTCTTGATAACTATGCCTCCGACAATGCCATTTTGTTCTGCAGTCTCGTACGTCCACTGGTAACCATCGCCTATGGGCTGCGTCTCGGTGGTAGCTACGGCTATGAGCGCGCCGTCCTTCTCGAAGAGTGCGGTGCGGCCGTTACCCGTAAACTCTAAGTAATTGTATTTGCTTACATAGGTAGAGGGCTTGAACGAAAGGTAGTTGTAGTCCGAAACGACTTCACACTCTTTGATCTTATAAACGTCCGTGTTGCGCAACCCCATGGTGTGGTTGGGGCTTGTGTTGAGCGGCATGTCAATCATCCAATACGTGGGTTGCGTGTCGTTTTGCATAAAGCGGTAGACGGTGGTAGAATTTTCGTCATATTGTGGACGAATGACAAATTTCGACCCATCGTAACACAAGTATTCGCCCATTTGGTTGACCAAGTAGAAGTCGCCCTCTTTGGCTTTAGGGTTGAGTGCGGTTTTCAGTATCCAGTTCTGATTAATGTTAGCAGGGTTCGCCTCGGTGTTGACTGTCGGTGTGTCATAGCCATTGGCGGTGAGGGTGAGGCGGTCGTCGCCAGCGTGGTTGGCCTTGAATTGGAGTTTATAATAATAGGTATCGTTGATGGTAGAAAACTTGGGCAATGCCGTACCAACGACCTGCGCTGTACTTTCTACCATGCGCGTAACGGTATAGAGCGAGGCAGCAGCATCGCTCAGATAGAGGACATTGTCTTTATAGCCAATCGCCTTGGTAGCATCGTTGGCCAAGGTGAGGGAAATGCGCGTATGGTAAGGATCGTAGTCGTTGCCAAGGGGGAAGAGGGCAACGGCCTCGTCAGCATTGCTCGTAGTACTGAACGCGTTGTCAGTATATTTTAGATAGTGCCCCAATTTGCTCTTCAAAGCATAGGCATCGGTTTGGCCCGCAATGGCTTCGAATTGCCAAGTGTAGCCGTCAGCATTGTCATCATCAGCAGGTGTCTTGACGGTTACGTTGTTTTTCGTATTGCTATCGTAAAGCGCCTGTGCTCCTTGTGCGGTGAATTGAATGACGTGGGGCTGAGTGAGCAAGCGCGTGTCGGTCTCGATAAAGCGCATACGCTCAGCAGTGTTCATGGAACTGCCCATACCTATATCTTTACTATTACTGTCGTAGGGGAAGATGAACTTGCCTGTGTCTTGATTTTTAATGATAAAGGTGCCAGCATAAGCTGATTGGTCGGCCACATCGCACACTTGATAGTGTCCTTGGCTATTGCGCTTACTCTCGTCAGAGGTAATGTATTGGAACGTGCCGTCGAGTTGGGCTATGTAGTTGCCAGCCTTGCTCTTGAAGTACACGTCGCCTTGGTCGTTGGCCTCGACGAGGCTCCACATGTAGGCATTTAAGTACTTAATGTCGGGCGTGGCTGTCTTGATAAGTTTGTCGCCACTCTTGGCAGCATCTTTGATGCACTCCGAACCACTGAGCAAGAGTTCCATATAGTACCAATGCTCATCGCCCGTGGTGCTAACCATGGGGTTAACGTTCGGACCACTAATGGTGGTAGCCAAACGCACCGTGCTGTAACGTGAATTAGTCACGGCGAGGGTGAGTTGTCCATTCTTCACGGCCATAGCGTTTTTGCCCGTTAGACTGCTAATGCTGAGGTCGTAACGGTCGCTGCCAGCCGTAGCACTGTAATACGTGTTAGTACTTTTCGTAAAGGCAGTGGCTGCGGTGGCATCGGTAGTTGTCGTGAAGGAATTATCCGTCGTGTTGTACACTACATAGTGTCCCGCTTTGCTTTTGATCACAACTTCTGATGTCGTGGTGTTGGGCGCAGCTTCAAGCGTCCATTGATAGCCAGAGCCAGAAGGGGCATTCTCGGTAGCGTTTACTACCGAGAGTGCCCCATCAGTGTCGAGCAAGACGGTGCGCCCGTTGCCCGAGAATTGGATGTATGTGTATGTTGGGTCGTCTGCTGCCATGATAGGCTGCATTCCCAATGAAAGAATCAAGAGAAGAAGTGCAAACAAACGTTTCATGTCTACAAGGTTTTTGCTTCTTAGTTAACGGGGCTTCTTTTGTTTACGAGTTAACAAGTTAACGAGTTGACAAGTAAGTTAGTTTCAATTGATGAGTTAGTGAGTAGGTATTTTTAAAGGTAACCTGCTCGTTAACTAGTCAACTCGTTAACTTGTCAACTAAAAAGAACTTGTCAACTAAAAAACTAATTACTAACAATATAAATCGTACGCGTATAATTCTGTGTAACGCTACCAGTGACGAGTTGCAGGTTGAGGCGCACGGTGGCGGTCCCTTTGTTGCCTTCAGCAAGGGTGCCGATGATTTCACCCGTTGTGGTATCGAAAGCAGGCTGACTGCTAAAGATTCCTTGCGGGTCGAGCACTGTGAGCGAATAATCCTTCACGCGACTTTTGTCGTTGAGGTTGATATAAGACTCAGGGTGTTTGCGGTCGGCATACTCATAGAGTGTGGGGCGGAGTTCAAAGTCGCCACTTCCTGAGAAGTAAGCGTAGAAGTCGTCATTCTGTTTGACCACGTAAGCGGGATAGCCTCCAATGGGTGCGTAGGCACTGGCTTCAAGTTTCAAGACAAAGTCCGTTAGGTTGACGTTGACAATGGCCACGTTGTTGCGTGGAATGCTCGTGAGCTGAATGAGCGCATGGCGTATGTCTTCCTCCCAAGTTTGGCCTTTGTCGGTAGAGCGGTCCATGGTAATGGTGAGGGGAAAGGACTGTCCGTTGGTGCTGGCCTCGCTCTCGTTGATATAGAGATTGTTAAAGGAAGTATTGTCTGATTCGCCAGAGTTGATGATTACAGGAGGTTTGTCGGTTGTGGCTGTAAATACGTCAACGTTAGTGGTGTCGTGTTGCAATCCCGTGAAGTCAGTCATGATCAAGTTGTTTCCGTCCTTAGGGGGAAGCAAGTAAATCTGAGTATTGTCCTTGGTAATGCTACCCACTTTCAAGCCGCGAATGCGAAAGGCTGATGCCGAACGATTGTTAAAGGCAAACTGCATCTTGGCCAACATACGATAGAGCATGAGCGTAATAGTTTGGTCCTTGTCAATGGTGAAATGATTTTTATCGCTCATCGGAATGCCCTTTGTGGGTATTTTGTAGTTGTTATAGTTACAAGTGGTCACTTTTGTATCTAACCCTTCGGGCAACGGACTGCCAACGGTAAAGGTAAGGCCGTCAAGGCTGAGTGATTTCACCTCGTGCGTATTAGGATCGGGGGTGGCAGGGATTGTAACGAAGTCAGCGCCGCGGTTGGCAAAGTTATAGAACAAGTAATCGCCGTTTTCTGTCGTGATAGTCGTCACCTGCTTGCTCTTGTATTCCGTTTCGCCAGCGTCGGTAGGTACGTTGATGATACGTTCCACCTTTCCCGCCTTGATGTTGTACATCACGACGTAAGCATTATGAATGTCATCGCCCGCGTCGTGATAGCTACCGCCGAACGAGGCTCTCGTTTTGTTTTGCCCCACAGCCGTCGGGTCGTTTTGTTGCAACTCAATGCGCACCGTGGATCGCCCACGCTTTATGTCGTCGCCTATTTCGTTAGAACAGGCGGAGAAGAGTAGTAGGGGAATAAGAAGGTATAAGAGTTTCATAAAAGAGGAAGGTTTTTTTAATGTGCAAATGCTGAGTTAATGTGCAAATGTGAGAATGTGCAAATGTGAGAATGTGCAAATGTGCAAATGGTCGCCTTTTATTGCTGCGATTGGCTAATGTGTAAATGATCTTTTAAAGCATTCATTCATTTGCACATTTGCACATTCTCACATTTGCACATTAAAAAAGCATTCTCACATTAATCATAAGTCAATATCAGGTGCCACGATAGGAATCCAGTCGCGCACTTGAATGAGGATTAAGCCCATAGAACTTACGCTATTGATGCGTACTTGGTAAACGTGATTGCGCACGATGCCATATTTCATGGCCAAGGCATCAGAGTTAGAGTTGTATGGGTCAGTATGGCGAATGAAGTATTCGTATGTCTTCTGTACAGCAGCTTTGCCAGCCTTCTTGTAATAGCCCGTAAAGAGCAAGCCCGTAACGTAAGCCTTTTTGTTAGCACCTATGGTAATGGTGTTCTCTTTCGCATAGACGAGTCTCTTATACGTCAAGCGGTCCGTAGCATCGGTGTAACAGTTGGGGACGCCGTTGGTTATCTGCGTTATCTTGTTCAACCCACTGTTGCAGGCTGCAAAGTTGGACTTCATTTCTTCATAGCTATTGGTGTAGCTTAGCCCTAAAGCATTGCTTGAAGGGCTTTTTTGATGAATGTAAGGGTCGACTACATAGTTCGCTGCGTTGCCGTCAGAGCTGAGCAACTCCTTGCCCAAGTATTGAATGGTATTAAACGTCTTGTCTTCGGTAACGCGCTTCAATACGTACTCCTCACTATTGAGTAGATTGATAGGTGTCACCCCCGTCAAGTAGAAGTAGTCGGCATTCGGTTCTGTACCAATGGTATATTTGTAGCCTTCAAGCTTCTGATCACCGTCTGCCGTGTTGACCATCTCGCTGACCCATACCCCCTTTCCACCTGCTGAGAAGTCGATGCGTGCGGCCAAGCGTTGCACGTCGGCTTTCATCTCGACCAATACGCCGTCCTTTACGTTAGCCATGTTGGAGTGGCCCTCGATATGGATTGACTTGTCGTCGGAGGACGACATGGCAAAGGTTGAGCAAGTTTCGGGCTGTTGTAGCGTGCCGAAGGTGGCATTGGCGGTCGTCATCTGTTGCACGTCGCCCAAGGTGTTGGCCGTGAGACGTCCCATGTTACAAACGATAATCACATGGTAGTCGCCTGCGGGAATGGAGTAGCGCGTATCAACCACGGACGAAGTGTACACGCCTCCGTTGCTTGAAGAGTGTTCTGTGTCCTTTGAGAAGTTGGGTAGGTAGACACTATATAATATAGGAGTGTCGGCTGCTCCATTTATGCCTTTATCATTTTGGTAGATAAAGAGCGTAGCGTTATAGACCGCTTTTTCGTTCTCATCGTCAGCCAGCGTACCATCCTCTTTAGACGGTCCAGCCACACGAGTTCCTGCCCCATAGCCACCTGTGCGTACTTCCACTTTAAAGCACACGTTCTTAGCCACATTGTTCACCTCTTCCACATTCTCTTTGCTGCACGACCCAAAGCCCATGGTACAGACCATGAGCAGCAATGTGGACAATATGTAGTAGAGGAATTTCAAGTTCATGAAAATTTTTTTTGTGTGTATCACTTAGGGGTTACGCGTCCTCACCTGGGGGCAACGCAATCTCACCTGGGGGCGACGCGTCCCCGCGTCGGCATTGTCAAGTTGGGGCTCGATGCCCCAACTTGGCAATACAATGATAAGAGGGGGCGTGTTTTGTATTTGCTTGCCAAGGCATCGAGCCTTGTCAAGCAAATGCCGACGCGGGGACGCGTCGCCCCCAGG
>ERZ1031467.162-NODE-162-length-18709-cov-59.301115_pt1 | contig 18709 bp, 13 predicted proteins | sample MGYA00517105_ERZ1031467 | MGnify/ENA primary metagenome ERZ1031467 (study PRJEB33719, sample SAMN04261155) | wastewater metagenome | biome: rural village; feature: human; material: feces | host: Homo sapiens | place: El Salvador | collected 2013-01-07 ...
CTCAAAAGCTTGCGGTCTTTATTGTTTGCAAATAATGCATTTATCTTGTTCATCTCTCTTTATTTTTAATCATTAAAAATCTGCAGTTTATTCTATTTCTCTCTTATACTCAGGACCGAGTGCATCAATAAATTCCTTTACTTTCTGTGCATCCTTTATGCCCGGCGAAACTTCAAATTTAGAATTGATATCAATTCCACCACATTTCGGATGGTTGAAAGCCTTACAGCGCTCTAAATCATCAGGCCCGATGCCACCACTCAAAAGAAATTCTACATCTCCGTCATACTGGTTCAGTATGCTCCAGTCAAATTGCTGACCGCTACCGCCCTTCTCTTCACACTTGGTGTCGAAGAGAAAGAAGTCAACAACCCCTACATACTCCTTATATTTCTGAAGATCTTCAGGTTTAGAAATACTGATGGTCTTTACAATCTGACAGCAGCAATTAGCAGGAAGTTCTTTTCCTATACTTCTATAAGCTGGCACGATTTGCTTCTCCCAGATATTCTGCATTTTATCCCTCATCTGCCTGCAATATTCAGGGGATTCTTCTCCATGCAGCTGAATAACGCTAAGCGAATAATCGTAATAAACTTGAAGCACAGTTTCTATGGATTCATTCACAAAAACACCAAATCGAGGCACCTGCATTTTATCCTCCATTTCTGTTCTAAAGATAATTTTATCACTATCAGTTTCTATAGTAACACCTCTAGGACTTTTATCATAGAAAATCATACCCACGGCTGTAGCACCAGCCTTTATTACCTCTTCTATATTCTTAGGGTCGCGCAAACCGCACACTTTTACATATTTCATAATTTCTTTTATTTTAATTGTTTGATAAACTCTTGAAGCGCCACGCCCGGGTCTGCCTGTTTCATGAACTGTTCGCCCATCAGGAAACCTCTGAAGCCGCCTTCTTCTCTCAACCGGAGAACCGTCTGCGGGTTGGAGATACCACTCTCGCTCACCCTGCACACATCCTTCGGAAGTTTCTCTGCCAATCTGAAGCTGTTCTCTACATCCGTAAAGAAGGTTCCAAGATTTCGGTTGTTGATGCCGTACATATCCGGTTCCAGTTCAGCATACTCGAAGTCGCGCTCATTATGCATCTCGAGCAGTACCTCCATGCCCAGCTGGTGTGCCATGTTCATGAGTTGCTTACACTCCTCCTTGGTCAGACATGCCGCAATGAGCAGCACGGCAGAAGCTCCGCAGTATCTCGCCTGCAGCAACTGGTATTCCTCTACCACGAAGTTCTTATATAAGATAGGTAGAGTAACGCCCACGTGGCGCGCCTCCTGAATATACTCATCATATCCTCCGAAGTAATCAATGTCGGTGAGGATGCTGAGCGCCGAGGCTCCGTTCTGCTGGTAGGCGAGCGGGATGATGCTCGGCTTACCTTCCTGTTTGATCCAGCCCTTGGAAGGCGATTTGCGCTTGAATTCAGCGATGATTCCTGTCTCTGAGTTCATCAGCGCCTCCTTCATGCTTCCGCCCGGCACCTTTCCCCCATCCTCCTGCATCTTCTGCTCGGTGAGGGTTATCATCTGCCGTGGCTGGATAAAGCGCTTGCGCTGCTCAATCTCGATTCTTTTATGAGCCACAATTTCCTCTAAAATATCAGCCATATTTTTACCTTTTTCTTTTTTTACTTTTATTAGGGGACCAGCGATGGAATCGCTGGGAACGGGGGCGCAAAGGGGGACAAAGGGGTTAAGGCTCTTTTTACCTTTTTACCCTTTTACCTTTTTACCTTTAAAAAGCCCTTTAACTGTTGATCTCTACGAATTTCTTAAAGGTAGCGAGCGCCTTACCCGAATCGATACTCTCTCTTGCTATCTCCACACATTCCTCAATACTCTTCTGTCCCTTCTCCATCACCTGGATGCCGAAGGCTGCATTGGCGAGAACGATGTTCTTCTGGGCTGGGAGGGCACGGTTTTCAAGCACTGCATCAAAGATGTCCTTGGCCTCTTCCTCGGTTGCTCCGCCTCGCACCTCTTCCGGTTTGGCTATCTCGAAACCGAGATCCTGAGGCTTGAAGATCTTCTCATAGTTGTTGGTGGTTACCTTGAAGTCGCCGGTGAGTGAAATTTCATCATATCCGTCGATGCTGTTCACGATGCCATAGTCGATGCCCAACTTCTGGTAAACCTGATTGTAGAGACGCATCTGGTCGAGATTGGCTACACCCAGCAACTGACATTTAGGCTGACTAGGATTAACAAGAGGACCTAACAGGTTGAACACGGTAGGAAACTGCAAAGCCTTGCGGATAGGACCCACAAACTTCATTGCCTTGGCGAAGAGCTGGGCATGAAGATAAACGATGCCTGCCTCGTTGATGCTGCGGTTCAGCTTGTCTATATCATCGGTAAACTGAACACCATGGTTCTTGATGACGTTGCTGGCACCGCTCACCGAAGTAGCCGCATAGTTGCCGTGCTTTGCCACCTTGTAACCCGCACCCGCAATGACGAAGCAGGAAGTAGTAGAAATGTTAAAGGTGTTCTTGCGGTCGCCACCGGTTCCCACTACGTCAATATAGCGGTCGCAATCCAGGATGGCTGGCACGCCTGTAGCAAGAATACCATCACGGAAACCGAGCAGTTCATCTACCGTTACGCCTCTCATCTGCAAACCGGTGAGCAGAGCTGTAATCTGTTCCTCAGGAAATTCACTCTTGGTGATTCCTACAATGATGTCTCTGGTTTCCTCACGGGAAAGTTCCTCGTGGTTCAACATTCTGTTCAAAATGTCCTTCATTTCCATAGTTAATATCTCCTATATTTTTTGTTTTTATTTTTCGTTGTAAAAGAAAAGGGGCCTGTCGTAAGTTACGGCAGGCCCCTAGTATATTATGTTGTTCACATCCACATACGGCGTCTCGACTCACGACTTTTGGAATCTTGAGTTACGCCACCACCATGATGTAGATACGAATGTATTCATATTGCTTTTTCTTTTAATTGTTTGTTACTACCAAAAACGAGGCGTTTCTTTCTTTTTAACGAAAAGATTCTCCTTCGTTCTTCATTTCTACTGCAAAAGTACAGTTTTTCTTTTAAACTACAAACTTTTTGTCGAGAAATTTTAAGATTTAACACTATTTTATCATCCAGCGCCCCTTTTTCTCCACTTTCGTCTCACGTTTTCTCCACTATACCTTATTATATATAGGGAGAAAGAAAAAGAAAAAATTATTTCGCCGGAATGTAATAAATTTCCCAACACGCCGTTATTTATTTAGAGAACAGGTTACGGAAAGAGGAAAACTCATCCTCAAGACATGCCCGTTCTGAAATCAACAAATAACAAGAAGTATTATTCAAATTTAAAGATTCACGCCTATGAAGCAAGTATTTACACCAAAGAAAATGAGACCTTCGGCTCAGACCATCTACTTCATCAAGCAGATAGCCTACTCCTATCATACCATGGTGCAAAATGGGAAGCTAAAGGTGTGCTATCCTAACTAACAGAAGAAGAAAGATGAAAACAATGGTATCCCCTTCATTGCTCTCAGCCAACTTCATTGACCTGAAGAGTGATATAGAGATGATTAACAAGAGTGAGGCCGACTGGCTCCACCTCGACGTGATGGATGGCGTCTTTGTGCCCAACATCTCGTTCGGATTCCCTGTGATAGAAGCCGTGAGCAAGGTATGCACCAAGCCCCTCGACGTCCACTTCATGATTCAGCACCCGGAAAATTACATTGAGCAGACTGCCAAGCTCGGTGCCATGATGATGAACGTGCACTACGAGGCCTGCACCCATCTGCACCGCACCATCCAGCAGATTCATGCAGCAGGCATGAAGGCAGGAGTTACCCTCAACCCTTCTACCCCGGTATGTGTGCTGGAAGACATCATCTGCGATGTAGACATGGTACTTTTGATGAGCGTTAACCCAGGCTTCGGCGGACAGAAATTCATCGAGAACACCATCAAGAAGATAGGCCGTCTGCGCCAGCTCATCAAAGAGAGCGGAAGCCAGGCACTCATCGAGGTAGATGGTGGCGTACAGGCAGAAACTGCTCCAAGACTGGTGAAAGCCGGAGTAGACGTGCTGGTAAGCGGAAGTTATGTATTCAAGAGCACAGACCCTTATGCTACCATCCATGCTCTGAAAGAACTCCACTAATCAAGATTCAGATAGATATTGTGCTCCTTAGCCATCTTGCGGAGGTTAAGGAGCGCATAACGCATTCTTCCCAGACTCGTATTGATACTCACATTGGTACACTCGGCTATGTCCTTGAAAGACATCTGCTGATAAAAACGCATATAAACCACTTCGCGTTGTGGAGCCGGCAGAAAGTCTACCAGTTTCTTCACATCACGGAGCACCTGTTTGCGTACCATCTCCTGCTCAGCACAGTCTGCCTGAAAATCTTCGCCTCGCAGACAGGAAAGATCATTACCGTTCCCCTGTTCTACCATGCGGAACACACACTGACTGCGATAACCGTCGATGATGACATTATGCGCTATGCGCATTAACCACGAAATAAATTTGCCCGAACTGGAATACTGGCCAGCATGTAAACGACTGATTGCCTTCACGAAAGTCTCCTGAAAGATATCATTCGCCAGATCCTCATCGTGAACCACGAAAAGGATATAAGAGAACAGTTTCACCTCGTTGCGGGAAAGCAACAGGTCAAAGGCTCTGTTGTCACCCCCGACATAAGCCAGGGCCAACTCTTCGTCTGTCATTTCATTGAGTTTACTCATTTTCTTAATCTTATTTTATTCATTAAGTAAATGTCTATCTAATAGGCTACCCAGTATTTATTGCGTTAATAATGTTAATTATCGTTGCAAAGGTAACATTTTATTTTCAAAACACCAAACATTTTTCCAAAAACATTTAATTTTAACATTACCAGCACCTGTTTTACAAATAAAATTCGTATCTTTGCAGCGATGTGTTAAACGTCAGACCCGACTAACGAATAAACAGATCAATACAAACGAATTCATAAATACAAATAATCATAAAACTAGAACAAAGACAATGAAGAAATTCTTTAAGACCTTACTCGTTGCTCTGCTTCTCATCCCATCCTGCGCTTGGGCCGACGGATGGAACGATGCTGAATATCAGCGCATTGAACAGAGCATACAGTTGCCAGGCATCAAGCAGGCAGCTAAGAAGTATGCTATTTCTGCCTATGGAGCCAAGCAGAACGCTTCGGCTGCACAGAACCAGAAAGCTATCAACAAACTCATCGCCCTCGTTTCTAAAAAAGGTGGCGGTACTGTAGTCATCCCGAAGGGTACCTGGCGCACAGGAGCCATTGAGATGAAGAGCTTCGTAGAACTGAATCTCGAAGAGGGTGCCGTACTGCAGTTTGCCTTCGAACCGAAACTCTATCCGCTGGTACGCACCTCATGGGAGGGCATCGCATGCTGGAACTATTCTCCATGCATCTATGCCTACAAGGTTACCGACATCGCCATCACTGGTAAAGGTACCATCGATGGAGGTGGTAACAACGATACATGGTGGCCAATGAACGGTAATGCCAGATTCGGATATAAGGAGGGCGTAACCAAGGAACACCAGAAGATGGGATCACGTGCCAGACTGCTGAAGATGGCTGAAGACGGTGTGCCTTTTGACGAACGCAAGTTCGGCATGGGACAGGGTCTCCGCCCTCAGCTCGTCAACTTCGTACGCTCTGAGCGCATCCTCATCAAGGATGTCAAGATGATCAATTCACCTTTCTGGGTGATGCACCCTCTGCTCTGCAAGAACATCACAGTAGACGGCGTAACCGTATGGAACGAAGGACCTAACGGAGACGGATGCGACCCTGAAGCATGCGAGAATGTACTCATCCAGAACTGTATCTTCCACACCGGCGACGACTGCATCGCCATCAAGAGCGGACGAAACAACGACGGTCGTCTCTGGAACCAACCATCCAGAAACATCATCATCCGCAACTGCCGGATGGAAGACGGACATGGTGGCGTAGTCATCGGTTCCGAGATTTCAGGCGGATGCGAGAATGTATACGCCGAAAACTGCGAGATGGACTCTCCTCATCTGGAGCGCATCCTCCGCATCAAGACCAACAACTGCCGCGGCGGACTCATCCAGAACATCCACATGCGTAAGGTTACCGTAGGCCAGTGCAAGGAAGCCGTGCTCAAAATCAACCTCGACTATGAGCCAAAAGAGGCTTGCTACCGCGGATTTGAACCTACCGTGCGCAACGTGAGCATGGAAGATGTTACCTGCCAGAAGAGCAACTACGGTGTGCTCATCATCGGTGGAAACAAAATAGAAAACGTATACGATATCCATGTTAAGAACTGTAAGTTCGATGGTGTCATCAAGCAGCCTGTCAAGATGACCGGCAAGACCCGCGATGTGAAGTTCGACAACCTCATCATCAACGGTTCCCTGGTTCTCAACAAGGAAGACCGTCCTTACCAGACCTATTCAGAGTGGCTCACCCACAGCGAGATGCAGCGCACTCCCCACCCATACAACCTCGACTTCAGCCCGAAGAAACCTCGCTGGAGCTACGTGATGGGCATTGAGATGGAAGGCATGCTCGACACCTACCTCCACTACAAAGACGGAAAGAGCACCTTCAAGGGAGCTGATGCCGAAGCCAACAACGAGGCTATCATCAACTACCTGAAAGAATATCCAGCCAAGATGATTGACGAAAAAGGAAACATCACAGGCTACAAATATGAGGATTTCAACCTCGACAATGTGCGCACTGCGAAGTTCATCCTCCGCATGCACAACCTCTTCCCTAGCAAGAGCAGCGAACTGGCACTGAAGACGCTCTTCAAACAGCTTAAGAACCAGCCTCGCACCAAGGAAGGCGTTTACTGGCACAAGGCTATCTACGCCAACCAGGTATGGCTCGATGGTATCTTCATGGGGCTGCCTTTCTACTGCAACTACGCCGTACAGAACCTCAAGCCTAAGAAGGCGAAGAAGATTCTCGACGATGCGGTAGACCAGATTGTGAAGACCGACCTTCGTACCTACGATGAGAAAACCCAACTCTGGAAGCATGCATGGGACGAAACCCACAGCCAGTTCTGGGCAAACAAGGAAGACGGAAAGAGCCAGCATACCTGGGCAAGAGCCCTCGGATGGTACGTCATGGCGATGACCGAATGCCTCGATGCCATGCCTGAAGATTATGCTCGCCGCAGCGAAATCATCACCTTATTAAATAAGGCAATGAAGAGCGTGGTGAAATATCAGGATAAGAAGACGGGTGTATGGTACGATGTGATGGATGTAAAGGATCCTCGCAACTACCTCGAGAGCACCGCTTCAAGCATGTTTGCCTATGTTCTCCTCAAGGGTTACCGCAAGGGATACCTCGGCAAGGAATATCAGGAAGCAGGTATCAAGGCTTATGAGGGAATCCTGAACAACTTCATCCAGGTAAATCCTGACAAGACCATCAGCCTTACCCGCTGCTGTGCTGTCAGCGGACTCGGTCCTGGCCCTGGTCCATACGTCAAGAAGCCAAACTTCAAGCGCGACGGCAGCTTCGACTATTACATGAGCGAACCTATCCGCGACAATGATGCCAAGGGCGTAGGTCCTTTCATCTGGGCTAGTCTGGAAATGGAAATGCAGGGACAGAATAAGTAAACTGCTAAGATTTGAATACATCATTTTAAAAATGAATAACAAGAAGATATTAACAAGTATGGCAGCAGCGCTTATGAGTGCTGCTGCTTTGGCACAAACTCCAGCCTTTCCGGGCGCAGAAGGTCACGGAAGATACGTAACCGGCGGAAGAGGCGGAAGAGTAGTACACGTAACCAATCTCAATGACAGCGGAACTGGTTCTTTCAGAGAGGCTGTCAAAACGGGAAAGAGAATCATCGTCTTCGATGTGGCTGGCGTTATCGCCCTGAAGTCTGATCTCAAGATAGGTGACAACATCACCATTCTCGGACAGACTGCCCCATCTCCGGGCATCACCCTCAGATATTACACCGTTCAACCAGGCAACAACAACATCATCCGTTTCCTCCGCATACGCCGCGGAGAGGAAAAGAACATCAATGACGGTGCGGATGCTACCTGGCAGCGCAACAAGACCGGCATCATCTTCGACCACTGTTCCTTCAGCTGGAGTATCGATGAGGTAGCTTCATTCTACGACAACAACAATTTCACCATGCAGTGGTGTACCGTTGCCGAGAGTCTCACCAATCCGGGTCACTCTAAGGGAGCACATGGTTATGGAGGCATCTGGGGCGGTAAGCTCGCCAGCTTCCACCACAACTTTGTAGGTCATCTCATGAACCGCGGTCCCCGTTTTAATGGTGCAAGATACGGATGGACAGGCTACACCAGCAACAAGGATTACGCTACCTACCAGTGGAAGAACACCGTGCAGGCAGAAAACGTAGACTTTCGCAACTGCGTAATGTACAATGCGCAAGGTACCTGCTACGGAGGTCCGGGCGGTGGACAGATCAACATCGTGAACAATTACTATAAGGCAGGTCCAAGTCAGGGACTTAAAGAAACTACTCTGAATGGTCTCAAGGTAGATGTAAGTACCGGCAAGGAACGTGGCAGTCAGGACCGTATCACCCTGGTTACCTTATCTAACAGCGGTAATTCCGACAAGAATCATCCTGAGTTATACGACATGACCAGCCGTTACTTCATCAACGGAAACACCACAGAAACCACCAAGGGTTCTGTTACCCAAAACAAGGATTGGAAAGGTATCAGCTACGACAAAGGCATTCCAAGCCTGAACGGAGAATACTACAGTCCGGATGCCAAGAACTTTTATGGTGACAATGTTGTCCACGTAACCATCAGCGGCAAGTCTTGTGTCAAGATCAAGATGGATACTCCTGCTCCTACAGGAGAGGTTACCACCCACTCTGCTGCCGAATCATTCAGCAAGGTACTGGTATACAGCGGAGCCTCGCTCTACCGCGATGAGATTGATGCGCGCTACATGGAAGAGGCAAAGACAGGTACAGCCAAGTACAAGGGAAGCATCACCAATTCGCCTGGCATCATCGACAAGGTATCAGATGTAAACGGTTACACCGAGGCAAACTTCGGAAAGGGCACTCGCCCTGCCGACTTCGACACCGATAAGGACGGCATTCCAGATGCATGGGAGACAGCCAACGGTCTGGATCCAAACGACGCCACAGATGCCCTCACCTACTCGCTTGACAGCAAGGGTTACTACACCAACCTTGAGGTTTACGCCAATTCGCTGGTTGAGAACATCATGAAGCAAGGCAATGCCGATGCAGAGAACAAGGTAGATGAATACTATCCTGCATGTAAGAATCCCACAGGAATCTCGCAGATCATCACCTTAAATCCCAGTGAATTAGTCGAAGTAAAGTATTACAGCCTCAACGGCACCCTCCTTTCTGCTCCTCAAAAAGGAATCAACGTCCGCAAGATGTTGTTTAAGAACGGAAAGACCGTAGTGGATAAGGTAATAAAGGAATAAAACAAAACTTCTTATAAACAAAAAGGGCATCCCCTCCATTTGGGAATGCCCTTTTGTTTTATCTGTTTACACAATCTGTTACTTTACATACTTCTTACCGTTCTTGATAATCAAGCCCTTGGCAGAAGAAGAAACCTCCTGACCAGCCATATTATAGGTCTTACCATTCTTCTTGGCAGCAGCAGCGTTTACTGAAGAAATGCCGGTGCTAGTTCCTATCGTATACTTAAAGCCAAAGAAGCCCATTTTAGTACCTGCAGCAAGCACATAGTATGTACCACCAGCAGCAACGTTGAAGGTTACTATACCATTAGACTTTGCGGCAATAATATTTTCATTTTTCTCGTTCAGTGTGAATTTCTGAGATTCACCATCCTTTGCGCTTGGCAAATTATAAGAAGCAGGAGTCACCTCAGCATAATCAGCATCCAAAATATGGAAACCTTTAGTTGGTCCCATCTGTATAGCTACAGTTAAAGTTCCTGCATTTGCAGTCTCGAACTTATAAACACATCCAGTTGGCTCAGCTCCTTTCACCAACTTACCATTGTTCTTACCACATACGTAAGCAGTAAAATCACCATCAGCCCAATTATCGGTAGCCTTACCATCTGCAAAAGCAGTACCAACATTCTCCATATAAGTCAAAGTGACATTTTTTACTGACGTAATCTTATCACCAGCATTTACCTTGTCACCTACCTGCACAGCATAAGTTCCCTGAGCATTAACACTAGCAGCCAAAGCTACGGCTGCGATAAGAGTAAAGAATTTCTTCATAATCGTTTTATTTTAAGTTTATATATTATTAATTAGTTGATGAATAACTTTATTTAAGTTTGATTCATTTACCAGTTTGTTTCGCTGGCAAATTTAGCAAATCATTTTGAGAATCTCGGAAAAATGTGGACCAAAATGAGCTAAAACTACGAAAACGATTACGTAAATCCAAACGTCAAGTACAAGAATACAAAAGAGTTTTAGCTAGCAGACACCAAACAGGCTGAAGAGACAGCAGCCCCTTCAGCCCGTTGCAGAACTATATACTAAAATACAATATTTTATCCTTCCTTTATCTTCCAATCACTAATTGTCCGCTGATTACTATCGTAATTAACACCAATTTTGAACAAGCGTTTACCATCAGCAGAATATGGAATCAGATATCCCTTTTCATCTATCTGTTTGATTGCTTCTTCGGCAGAACCATCATACTTCAATTCGAAAACAAATACAGCATCTGGCATATACACCACTGCATCTGCCCTGCCTATTGCACTATCCTCCTCTACCCTCATATGGGCGCCCATCAGGTTGAAGATAAGATAGAACACCGTCTGGAAATCCCGTTCGTTCTTATTGCTCAAACGGTTGGAGATGCTGGCAAGATACGCTTTCAATCGAATCATTGCTCCCTCTACATCTCCATCATAAAGCATTTCCAGAAAATCACCTACCAGGCTGTTATTATCCAAAGATATTGGTGAAAGATAGTTAGGTGCAAGACTCTTGAGCATACCTATCTTTACCTCCCTGTTAGGATATTCCAGGGTATAACGATGCAGCATCGGGTTATACTTCTTGATGGTGAGGTAACCACTCTGATAGAGCAACGGAAGCGCAGAAGTCATCATTTCCGGCGAAACATCAAAGTCATCCACATCACATGATTTCTTCTCTATATCCATCACGTTGACATGATATTCCTGTAACGTCTTGATAAGATAAGTTGGCGTTCCGGAACCAAACCAGTAAGGGGCAATATCCCGTGCATTCAGTGCCTTTACCAAACTGAAGGGATTGAAAACATCTTCAGATTTCTTACTGAAATGATAGCCGTCGTAGAATCTTGTCAGCTCTGCCAGGCACTCCTCATACGTCATACCCAGGTCTTCTCCCAATGCCTCTATATCCTGTTTCATCTGAGTGGTAAGTTCCTTCTTGCTGATACCGCAGATAGCCGAATACTGGTCGAACATACTGATGTTATCGAGGTTATTCAGCTCGCTGAAGATGCTGAGCTGCGAGAACTTGGTGATACCCGTGATAAAGGTAAACTCCAGATATGGGTCGAGCTTTTTCAGAGGACTGTAGAAGTTCTGCATGATACGGCGGAGGGGCTGCAGGTTCTCCTTCTCATGTACCACATCCAGCAATGGGGCATCATATTCATCGATGATGACAACCGCCTTTTCGCCCGTTTGCTCATAAGCACGCTTTACGATACCATCCAGTCTTTCATTAGGATATTTTTCACCTTCTCCCTTACCGTATAGCTTTTCATAGGGCAAAAGCTGTAGATTCAGATAACTGTTCAAGGCATCAGCATCAAAGTGCTTGGCACCGCTCATATCAAAATGAAGCACAGGATGCTTCACCCAATCCTTCTCATAATCAGCTATTGCCAATCCCTCGAAGAGTTCCTTTCTACCCTCGAAATAAGCTTGAAGAGTAGAGGCAAAGAGCGACTTTCCGAATCGTCTTGGACGACTCAGAAAGACATACGACATCTGTTTTTCTCTGAAATCCACGATATATTGGGTCTTATCTACATAGAGATAACCTTTCTCACGGAGTTTTTCGAATGTCTGTATCCCCACAGGGTATTTATTTACTATTTTTGCCATAATCTTACAAACTTTACGTTTTGCGCGGCTAAATTACAAAGAAAATCTGAATTAACCAAAGAAAAAATCAAATAACTTAACTTTCACTTATCAAGAAATGAAAGGAGATAAGGAAGTACTGTAAAGATAGCAAGAGGGTGCGCCATAACTTATGACGCACCCTCTATATACCTTATAATGAAAGATAAGGAGAATTAATCCCAAAGACTGCCGTTGCTTGGACGGGCAAGAATTTCCGTCTTATCTTCAATGAGGTCATTAGATGGCGTAGGATTAGGAGTTGTTCCACTACCTACCAAGATAACACCAACCTCAACTTCTGTAACTTCCATAACTGGCTTAATATATTTTTTCATCATTATTTTCTTTTAAAATTCAACGTGTTTGTTATAATAGTAAAGTTTAGTAAACAGCAAAGGCGATTACTTCTTGATCATCTTCTTGCCATTGCAGATAACAATGCCCTTGTAGTCCTTGCCTACTCGCTGTCCAGAAAGAGAGTACATGATGCCATCAGCCTTCACGCTATTCTGATGGATTGCCTGAATACCAGTAGTATTTCCACCAATACCGATAGAGTAATACTTAGCAGAGGTTTTTGTAGCAATCTCCAAATATGCCTTGTTTGCAGGAATTGTAACACCAGTTGCAACCTGATAGAAACCTACACCATTAGAAGTTTTATTAGCCAAGCAGTAAATATTGTCAGCACCCTTTATTGAGCCATCAGAAGCCTTCAAACCTGTCTCTGTAACAGTAGCTGTTTTTGTGCTAGCCTCCAATATATAATCACCTTTTCCTTTCAAGATAACAGCCTTACCTGCTTCAACTACACCATTAATCGGTGTATAAGTAAGCTCTTTAGAAGAAGAGTTGTAACTTACAGAATAAGCCTCCAAGCCATCAGTTCTGTTTGAGTAATCTACAGCAAATTTAGAAGCATGAGTTGCGAAGCCAGCATCAGTGATGGTAACTTTATCAGATGAAGTAGCTGGCGTAACTTTAATATCATAAAGATTGATTCCACTGTTACCAGAATAAATTAAAATTTTGGCAGTTTTTGTTCCTGTATATTTCACAGTTGAAGAAATAGGATTGCCAACATTATATGTTATCCTATCAAGTTCCGTAAGAGATGTAAAATCATTGTCTGTATAGCTTGCTATTACCAATGGTCTACTAGCATCTGTACTTTTACCTCCATGTGCTGCAACTATATAAATATCACTTGGTCCTGTAACTTCAAAAGAAATAACACGATTCAAACTTGATTCTTTTGCAACGTTACCGGTTCCAGAAAATTTAAAACGCTGTGTATATTTAACACCATCAACAGTTTTATTACTACCATCTATTGACATTTTCTTGTCGGTAGTAGCATATACAGATAAGCCATCAATAGTTTTATTCTCTGTTAAATCGCCTACAGTCCAATTAGAGAAATTCCACTCTTTGACAGTAGCTGTTTCTGTCTGTGCATACACACTCGTCGCCATAAACAATGCGACAATAAAAGTAAATAAGTTCTTCATCTTTTAATAGTTTTGATTTATTAATATAATTTGGTTTAAAATTCGTTTGTTTTCGCCTGCAAAAGTACAACACAATTTTCATTTGGCAAAAGGAAAGAGAGATAAAAAGGCGGAAATGTACGAAAACGATTACGTAACTTTTGCACCGAAACCGAAACGAAAATACCTTAAATAAAAATAATAAGTGTATTTTTGCACCAACAAACTTAAAAATGTAAACATTAGTGTCCCGTTAAAATTGGGACGAGTTTAATATTAATCAAATAGCCCCGGAATGAGGGGACCAAATTGCTCTTTGACATCATTGGAATAAGTCTTATCGAACAGTTCCCTGAGCGGTGTTTTGTCCGTCAATGATATGCTGAGGATTTGCAAGACCTCGTAGGTCGAGCGTTTCAACTTCATATCGTGCTGGACAATCGCCACAAGGCAGTAGGCAGTAATAGCAGCCGCTATCTGTATTCTGACAGCGTTCTCGGTAGTTCCCCAGAACTTTTTGATCTTGAGGTGCTGCTTGAGCCACTTGAAGAACAGCTCTATCTGCCAACGGTTCTTGTATAGGTCGGCTATCTGCTGGGCTGTCAACGCAGCCGTGTATTTGGCTGCAAAGTTACGAATTCAAGTCCGTTGACTCTAGAAACTGCTCATAAAAGACTTATTTTCAACGATTTCAAAGAACGATTAGTCCACTTTAACGGGACGGTAGTGTAATCTAAAAACAATTAAAAAGTAAAATTATGAAAAGAATGATGAGTCATTTATTCCATGTGGCTCTGATGCTTTTGGCTTTTACCTTTGCGAATCCTGTTATCAGCCATGCGCAACAGACAGCTGTTGCGTCATGGGTGTTCTCGGAGGGATGGGAAAGCTCAAGCAGCGGAACTGTTGTGACCTACACTCCGGATGGCAGCGGATGGCAGGCGATAAGCAATACCGCATGGAAAAGTAAACAACCGGTGTTTCTGCCGAACACATGTTCTGGAGTACGGACCAACTATAAGCTTTCGCTGAAGACAAGTGACGGCAAGTGGGAGGTAAAGCAAAGTTCGGACAGCTATGTCTTGCGTCTGAACACAGCTTCGATAGATAAATTTACACAAAAGGAAAACTATGGTGATGCCTCAACACATGACCAATATTTCGAAGTGAATTTCCCTACTGTAAACCTGAACAACGTGAAACTTAATTTCGCTATAGGCGACGGCTCAAGTAGCTCCACACATTTTGGTGTGGCGTATTCCGTTGATGGAGGGACGACATGGACAACACTTGATGACTATGTCAGCGGCAGTCATTGGAATAAATATAATGATGCTGTTTACTCTCTTGATGCCGACAATAAGGAGAATGTCATAGTGAGACTCTTTATTGTCAGTGCCACGAAGAAGAGCAATTACAATCTGAAATATGTAAAGGTGCTTGCTGACGACCATGAAGCACCGGCATTCGTATCAAGCCGTCCAAAGGATAATGAGGATAATGTCGTGACAACAGGAACCATTGCTTTGAACTTTGACAAGAGTGTGCATGTGGCGGATGGGGCAGCGGCAACGCTTACGAATGCAAATACAAACAGTGTTGTCAAGCTTGCTCCAACAGTAAACGGCAATGTAATTCGTTTCATCTATTCTGCTCTTGACAAAAGTGCGAAGTATAACTTTGAGCTACCGGCAAATACAATAAGTGACCTTTCTGGAAATGTGCTTGCGAAAGCCTTGACGTTCAGTTTCATCACCGCCGATACCGATCCGATACCTGCTCCTACAATAGAAAGCAAGAATCATTTGTGGTACAACAAGCCAGCAGGCTATTGGGAAGAAGCTCTACCGTTGGGAAACGGTCGTCTTGGTGTTATGCACTCCGGTAGTGTCGCATGCGATACGCTCCAGCTCAACGAAGATACATTCTGGGACCAGGGACCGAACACGAACTATAATGCAAATGCTTTTGGAGTACTCAGAAAAGTACAGCAAGGCATCTTCAATAAAGATTATGCTTCGGTACAGAATCTTGCAGTTACGAACTGGATGTCGCAAGGCTCGCATGGAGCAAGTTATCGTGCAGCAGGTGTTGTCTTGCTTGGCTTCCCGGGACAGCGTTTCGATGATATGGAAAGTGCACAGACTTCGGATGCTGTTGATGCACAAGGCTATGTTCGCTATCTTGATATGAATACTGCAACAAGCAATGTGGAGTATCATGTGAAAGGTGTAGGGTATAAGCGTACAGTATTCACTTCTTTCAAGGATAATGTCACAGTGGTGCGTCTTGAAGCGGACCAGACAGGTAAACTCGACTTCAATGTGGCTTATGCCGGTTGTAATAAGTCGAATATAGAGAAGCTCACGTCTAACGTCCTCTATGACGATCATACTGTCAAGGCAACGATGGGACCGGCACGTGACAAGTGTGAGAATGTGGAAAACAAGCTCAACCTTTGTACTTATCTGCGTATTGTGGACACTGACGGCGCTATTACAAACGACAATGTCAATATCTATGCTCAGGGAACAGTGGGAGCCGCTACAAATGCTCCGCGTCTTAATGTGACAGGTGCTACATACGCTACAATCATTATTTCGCAAGCCACTAATTTCAAGAAATATAATGATGTAAGCGGTGATGCAAGTGCATCAGCTCTTGCCTATCTGGAAGCTTACGAGAACAGCAAGAAAGATTATGCTACAACGCTTTCGGATCATGAATCTGTCTACAAGGCACAGTTTGACCGTGTGGACCTGACTCTTGCAGGTAATGCTACACAGGAGTCCAAGAACACGGAACAGCGTATAAAGGAGTTCCATAAGACTTCTGATCCTCAGTTGGCAGCCAACTACTTCCAGTTTGGACGTTACCTGCTCATATCTTCTTCACAACCAGGTACACAGCCAGCTAATCTGCAGGGCATCTGGAATCCTGATGCGCGTCAGTATCCGGCTTGGGATTCGAAATACACATCAAATATCAATGTTGAGATGAACTACTGGCCTGCAGAAGTCACAAATCTTGCAGAATGCCATGAGCCGTTTGTCGAGATGGTCAAGGATGTAAGTGTTACAGGTGCGGAAACAGCTCAGAAGATGTATGGCGCACGTGGATGGGCTTTACATCATAATACAGATATTTGGCGTACGACAGGTGCGGTAGACAATGGCACCGTAGGAGTATGGCCTACATGTAACGCATGGTTCTGCTCTCACCTTTGGGAGCGTTATCTCTTCTCTGGCGACAAGACATATCTTGCAGAGGTCTATCCTATAATGAAGGGAGCGGCAGAATTCTTCCAGGATTTTCTTGTGAAGGATCCGAATACAGGGTATATGGTTGTTTGTCCGAGCAACTCACCGGAGAATCATCCTGGTATAGGCTCTTATACCAAGTCTGACGGTAAAACTGCAAACATTGCCCTTTTCGGAGGAGTTGCCATGGATAACGAGATGGTCTATGACTTGTTGAAGAATACAGCTCTTGCAGCTCGTGCTCTTGATAAGGATGCGGATTTCGCAGATGCTCTTGATGCTCTGAAGGCACAGATTACTCCATGGAAGATTGGTCAATACGGACAGGTACAGGAATGGCAGGAAGACTGGGATAAAGAGAATTCGTCTCATCGTCATCTGTCTCATCTCTGGGGCGCTTATCCTGGCAATCAGGTTTCTCCATACGAAAACGCTACACTTTATCAGGCAGTACACAAGAGTCTTGTCGGACGTGGCGATGCTGCCCGCGGATGGTCGATGGGATGGAAGGAAGCCATGTGGGCACGTATGCTTGATGGAGACCATGCCATGAAGATTCTTAAGAACCAGCTTGTCCTGCTCGACCCTAATGTGACAATCGCTTCTTCCGACGGCGGCTCGTATGCAAATATGTTTGATGCCCATCCTCCATTCCAGATTGACGGAAACTTCGGAGCTACTGCAGCTATAGCAGAGATGCTTGTGCAGTCACATGCCGGCTTCTTGCATGTTCTTCCTGCATTGCCTACGGAATGGAAAGCCGGTGGCGAAGTGAAAGGACTGTGTGCCCGTGGCGGATTTGTGGTGACAGATATGAAATGGGTTGACGGCAAGATAGAGAAGCTTGCAGTGAAGTCTACTGTCGGCGGAAACTTACGTCTGCGTACTGCAACACCATTGACAAATGCCGATGGTACAGCTCTTTCTGTAGCAAAAGGCAATAATACCAATTCTTTGATGCAGCCTTACGGCATGCCGGAACCTATAGTCAAGGATGCAAGTAAGATTCCTGCCACTACGCTTCCAGATACTTATCTCTATGATATTCCAACTAATGCAGGTGAGGAGATAACGCTTGTTGGAGACCTTGCTACTATTGTTCCTGTATTAGGTCTTTCCAGAGAGTCTGAAAAAGATAATGCTATATATAATCTTAACGGTCAGCGTGTTGGAGAAGGTTATCATGGCGTAGTTGTCGTTAAGGGAAAGAAATATGTTAAATCATTAGTGTCCCGTTAAAATTGGGACGAGTTTAATATTAATCAAATAGCCCCGGAATGAGGGGACCAAATTGCTCTTTGACATCATTGGAATAAGTCTTATCGAACAGTTCCCTGAGCGGTGTTTTGTCCGTCAATGGAAACTGCTCATAAAAGACTTATTTTCAATGATTTCAAAGAACGATTAGTCTACTTTAACGGGACGGTAGTGAATAAAAATAATAAGTACAACAACCTAAAAAGGCAAACAAATGAAAAAGGATCTACTCAGATTTGGGCTCTCACTCATAGCCCTGTTTGTTATGGTAGTGGCAAATGCGCAAACCTACCAAAACGAAGAAGCTAGCGTTTCATGGCCATTTAATGACGACAACTACGCTACGCAGTACACTAAATCACCAGAAAACGGTTTCAGTCTGGTTTCCGTAAACACCGGTGACTTGGAGTATGTTGCCAAGAAATCAACGAAAACACTGGATGAAAACGGCAGCCCGATGGTCATGGCAGGTTTCAGTCCTGTTGGTTCAACAAAAGCCGTAGAATGGACCGTTAAACCTAGCAAGGGACTTACATTTACCCC
>ERZ1031467.173-NODE-173-length-18206-cov-13.861936_pt1 | contig 18206 bp, 10 predicted proteins | sample MGYA00517105_ERZ1031467 | MGnify/ENA primary metagenome ERZ1031467 (study PRJEB33719, sample SAMN04261155) | wastewater metagenome | biome: rural village; feature: human; material: feces | host: Homo sapiens | place: El Salvador | collected 2013-01-07 ...
CACTTCTTGCTCTGGCAAGCGGCAAAGCCGAGCGGAGACAAGTGCACCCCCTAAAGTTTACTTCACGATCTTAACGCCGTTCACAACGTATACGCCGCGCTTCAGCGGGCGGAGCGATGTAGCGTTCTTCATCACGAGCTTGCCGTCTACGGTGTAGACATCAACCGGATGCTGAGCGTCGATTGTTACGCCATTGATAGCGGTCTGGCAGTCGTCAGAAGAAACGCTTACCGACTCGCCACCGGTGTACACAGCCGATACGCTGTAGCGTGTAGGCTCTGCCTGCGGGTCGTAGTTGACGGTGTAAGATGTAGCGGTAGCCGGAAGCTGCTCAATCATCTTGTCGTTGCGATATACGCGGAAGCCCTCGAGCTTGCCGAAGCCTGCCTTGTAGACGATATCGTCGAGCATGAGCATGTAAGCGTTAGCTTCAGGTGTAGCGCAACGTATAGCGAAGTAGCTTGCGCCCTCAGGCAGGTCTACTGTGTAAGAATCCCACTTGCCGCCGCTGTGTGTGAAGGTCTCGAGCTTCTTGAAGTCGGCATGGTCGTTGGTCTTGTCAGAGTAGTAAACCTCGATGGTCTGCGGATAGCGGATGTTCGACGGGTCGGGCTGACCGTTGTTAGCCCAGAAGAGCACAGTCTGCGCCTCGCCAGAGAGCATCGGCGAGATGAGCCAGTTGTCAGCATCGTAGTAAACGAACTTCTTGTTGACAATCTCGCGAGCGAACATAGTAATCAGACACTTCTCGCCGCCGTGAGGCTTAAGAGTGAAGTTCTGCGAAGTGATACCATCCTGGATAGCATCCGGGTTGAACACGATGTAGTTGTACAGCTCGTTCTCATGCGGGAAAGGCATACCCTGCGAACCCCACAGACCACCAGTCTCACCACTCTTGATAGAAGAATAGGTAGTCCAGTCGCCGAACTGGTTGATAGTCCAGTTGTCGTAGTTCTCGAATGTCTCGCGATTCTGGATGCTTGCCGGAGCCGGAACGCTCCAGTTCATGGTGAGCTTGCTTGCAGCCTGGTCGTTTGTAGCCGAGAAGTTCTCAGGCGAAGGAACGCCCGACTCAGCGAGGTCCACCATGCAATTAGCCGTATTGTCAGCCTTATACTGGTCAGCAGCATACTCTACGTCAGCCACGAGGCGCAACTTAGACGACTGGCTTGTCACGTTGCTCTTCACGTCTACGGCGAACGACTTTGTCTGGAGCGGCTGGAGCACCTCTGTCACGGTTTGGTCGAACGCCAGAGTGCCGTCAGCGGTGAGCATCACGCGATAGTTTGAAGCATCCTTCTCGCCGTTGTTCGTCACCGTTACCGTAGCCTTGCCCGACACGCCTCTCTTCATCTTGGCAGGAGCCGAAACGCTCACAGCGAGGTCGTTGTCGTAGATGCTGCGAACGCAGATATCGTCGATGCGAACAACGCCGTATGTGTCAGCCTCGCCTACGAAGGTGAGCATCACATAGTCGCTCACAGCCATCTCTGCCGGAATCTTGAACGATGTGCGGCGCCAGTCCTCAGCCTTTCCGCTGAGCTTAGAGTAGTCGACGGTGCCGATGAGCTTGCGTGTGCCGTCAGGAGTCTGAGCGTACACCTTGAGAACGCAGTTCTTGCCGGTTGTGCCGTTGTAGCTGAAGAAGACAGCCGGGTTGTTGGCGCCGGCGAGAGCTATCTTACCAGAGCTGAGGTCGGCAGTGCCACCCTTGCTGAACGATGTGAACGCGCGGCAGTAGCTGTCGCCGTCGCTTGAGGTCTGTGTATTAAGGAGGAAACCGATGCCGCCTTCCTCGTCGAGACCGAGCGACCACCACAAACTGTTAGCCTCGCCCTCAGCGAAGTGAGAGGTGTACGGCAGAGTGTAAGCCTTGCCGGTGACGATTGGCGAAGACATTACATGCTCGCTCTCGCCCTTGCTGTTCTTTGCGCCTACAGAGTAGAGACGCACAGCCTGCTCGCCCTCGGTAGTGTTGAACTTCTCGGTGAACGAGTTCTCTGTAGCCGAACCAATGAGCTGCTGACTTGTTACGCCGTCAGAGATGCGCACGCGGTAAGCATTGTACGTTACGTCGTTGGTGATGACAGCACCACCGTTTGTGCCGCGATTAGAAGCCTTGTCCCATGTGAGCTTCACGCCGGTCTTCACGTCGGTAGCGTTCACGTTTGTGAGCGGAGCCGGCTTGTCGAGACCTACGTATCCGGCGAGTACGGTCGGTGTGCCTGCGCCTGCTGCGGTGTATGCTGTGATGGTATAGTTGTTGAAGCCAGCTACCGGCGAGTTGTCGTCGCAAGAGAGAGTAGCTCCAGCCTTGCTTGCTCCGAACTCCTTAACGGTTACGCCGTCGCGTGTCACGACCACCTTTGTGACGTCTGTAAGCGCCTTGCCTGCAACAGTCTTTGTAGGCAGTGTGAAGCTGAGAGTAGCCTTCAGCGCTGTTGTCGGGTCGGGTGTGAAGGTCAGGTTCTCCACGGCAGCCGGTCCGTTGAGGTGTCCGTTGTCGACGATAGAGAAGTCCTCCACGTAGATATAATCCATCGCCTTGTCGCTGATGGCGTGTATGCCGAGGAAGAACTGCTGAGCGGCAGAGGTGCGAATCTCGCTATCGTATGTAGTGCTTGTAGCCGGCAGCTTTGTAGCTGCGAGGAAGGTGTTGGTGAGGCTTGCTACGTCCTGCTTCGTGCCCCACTTGGCCTCTATCTTCTCGGGGAAGTAAGCGTTTGAAGCGCGTGCTGTGAACGCCACCTTATAAGAGTGGTTAGCCTCGAGCTGTATGGTCGGAGTGATGAGCCAGTCGTTGGCAGCCTTGCTACTTGAAGCTGGGTAGTATGCGCTCTGCTTGTCCTCGTGCCACTGCCATGTGTTATCATCGCCGTTTGCGTCGACCGACTTGAAGAGGTCGAACGCAGCCTCTGTAGAGAAGTCCTCGTAGTAAGGCGGCACGATGTTGTCGCCGTAAGAGACGGCGCCGGTGCGACGCTCTGCGCCACGCTTTGGGCCGTTGACGGGGATAATGCCGTAGTAGTAGTTGCGCAGGCTCTTGTCCTTGATAGTCTCCGAGAACGACGAACCGCTGATGTTTGTGCCTACGGTCTTTGCGTCGGGATAGCGCACGATGTCGTAGCGCAGCTCGCCGAGGTAGCCGTTGTGTACTGAGCCCGAAGGCTTGCCCCATGTGACGTTAGCCTTGCCGTTAGCGTCAATCTTCAGACGTGCAAAAGACACCTGGTTAGGCTCGTCGTAGCCTACGTATGCCGATGTCTTGGCTGCCTTGCTCTTGCCTGCTGCATTGGAGAATGTAACGGTGAAGTTATTCAGTCCTTCAGGAGCGGTTATCTCCTTTGTTGTAGACGAGTTGGCAGGCATTGTGCCGGTGAGCACCTCTGTCTTGCCTGAGCGTACCGAATATTTCACGTCGCCGCTGAGTGTCTGTCCACCGTATGTCTTCGACGGTGCAGAGAGCGACGCCCATCCCTTTGTTGACGGACCGTCGAACTTCACCGAGAAGCCGGTAGGTGTTGCAGGAGCTGCTGCGTCGGGTGTTGCCTCGGGTATAGCCATACCGAGTATCTGCTCGTTGTGCGGGAAGTCGGCGATGAGTGTTGCCTTGCCGGTCTTGAGGTCTACCGAGTAGAGTGCGCCCTTGCGCTCGGCGTCGTATGCAGCCCAGTAGAAGGTGTCGTCGTCCTGGTCGATGGCGCCGCTCTGCGTGTAGCTCTTCTCCGACGAGGGAGCCACGTATACTCCGGTAGGTCCTACCTCGGTTTCTTCGCCGGTGATGGTGTTGAGCTCGTAGAGAATGCCGTCGGTGGCGATGCCGTAGACGCGCTCCTCAGAGCTTACGCCCATTGCCACGAACTTGTGCTTTGACGGACCTATCGTTATGCGGTCCATCTCGTTGTAGTCGATGATGCCGAACTCGAACGACGACATATCGCTGGTATAGAACTGGCCGTATGCCTTGCCGGTGAGCTGGCTGGTGGCTGTGGCTGTAGCGATGAGCGATGGGTCGCTAACGAGTTCGGGGGCGAGCTCAGAGTGCCACTTGTCTTCGGTGTTGAACTGATAGTACATCACTACGAGCTTGCCCGTCTCTTGCGACATCGAGAAGTGTACGGCGTGGTACTTGCCGTCGTAGTAGGAAGAGCCGCCGTTAGGCGACATAGTGCGCGAGTCCTCTGTCTTGAGGTCGCGGAAGTTGCCCGCCGTTGCTGCGTCGAACGCCATGTAGCCGAGCTGGTTGCTGGCTGTAGGGTATGCGTTGGCGTTGTTCATGTAGCCCCAGAGGTCGCGGCTGGCTGCACGCGCTGCTGCCTTCAGCGGACTGAGGAAGTTGGCACCGGCCTTCGCGGCCTGTGCTTTTGTCTGTGCCGATACCGGAAAAGCCGCCATAGCCAGTGCTACGGCAGCTATCGCAGAGGCAACAGAACGTCTGTTTCTTCTGTTCATAATATAGTATTTGATGTAAGTTGTTATGTCTTTGATTGTTACAAGTAGATATATTTTGCAAAATTAGACATAAATGCGCAAGTAGACAAGCATAAAAGGTTTATTTAACACAATAAGCCCGTGTTTGGTCGCGCAGGTTCAACAAATCTACCACGATGTTCACTATGCTCACTACCGCAAGGCATACAAGGCCCGAGACGAGCACGAGCGCTGCATATCGCGAATACTGTCCGAGTGCTACGAGCAGGGCGTTCTCCACGCCGAACGAGAAGAGTGGCTGTTCGGCTGGCATGGCGAGCATCAGGGCTATCGCGCTTCCGCCCAACACGATGCCCAGCACGAAGGCAGCGAGCATGGCGTAGCGGTAGCGTCTGATGCAGGCTTCTTCGTGCTGCTTCAGATACTCCACGGCGTCGAGGCGCTTCTCGAGTTTAGCGATGAATGCGTCGCCGTCGTCGAAGGTTGGTCGGGCTGCGAGGAAGAGTTCCTCAAGTGCTTTATCTTTCTTCATACGTTCAATATTGTTTTAAGGTTGTCTCTGCCGCGCGAGAGCTGCTTCTTCACGGCGTCTACGGTGCAGTCGGTGATGTCGGCTATCTCCTTCACCGAGTAGCCGCTCATGTAGAACATCACTACTGCCGAGCGCTCCTTGGGCGAGAGCGTGGCGAGCGCCATGTACAGCTCCTGATGGCGGAAGGCGGAGTCGGCTGTGGCGGCTGACGCCACGGAGCGCGCTGCGCTGATGTCGTCGAGCGTGCGCATGCTTGCCTTGTGGTTGAGGAAGGTGTTGCGCGCTATCTTTAACAGCCACGCGCGGAACTTGCCCTCGTCCCTATAGCCAGCCGACGAGAGGTAAGCCTTCACCAGCGTCTCCTGCGCTATGTCGTCGGCGTCGTCGCGCTTGCCGCAGCAGAGGGCGAGCAGAAAGCCTCGCAATGCCTCCTGCTCGCTCTTCACAAGCGTTATGAATTGTTCTCTCGTCATACGTTGTTATTCTTGCTTCATGTTCTGCTGCTCTGCCTCCATCTCCTGGGCGAGCATACGGCGGCCTACGAAGTAGCTCACGAGGAAGGCGATGCCGATGGCTATCAGCGCTGCGCCTACGACAACGATTAAATCTTCGCCCTGCACGCCGAGGAAGAAATAAAGCACCATGAACGCCATGCCCATAAGACAGCAGAGACAGCCGCGCTCGAGTCTGGCGAGCAGCTTCTCCTTGATGAGCTTCTCCGACTTCTTCAGGTTCTTCATGAGCTGTTCCACGTCGATGTCGGGGTTCTTCTCCAATACGGCGAGCACTATCTCCTTCCGGTTGCGCTCGGATGCCAAAGCACTCCTGAACACGATTGCTACAATGGCGATAGGGAGCACTACTGCCACTCCTATCGGAACTAAAATTTGTACTAACCAAAACATAATCTTTTGTCGTTTTTAATTGTTATACTTGTTATTTTTTATGTCACTATGTGCAGAAGCGGTGCGTTTGCTGCTTCTTTCTAAAGCGGCTTGTTCGTTGCTTCTTGCTGAACCAGTTCATTTATATAACAAGCGGCACGGGCAAAAGGTGACATTGCACGAGCAAAAATAATGAAAACGATGAAACGTATATTAATCTTTATAATCTCTTCTGTTCGTCCTTGCCTGCGCCCTGTCCCTTATACCTTGAGCGTTTGCTGTTGAAGAAGTAGTTCAATTGCAGTTCTACGCCGCGTGTATAGGAGGTGCTGTTCTTGTTGCCCTCAACCCTCAGCGTGCGAATGCTCCAGCGGTCGCGCTGACCGTTGAAGATATCGTTCACATAGAGGTTGCAGGTGAGCGTTCCGTTGAGGAAGCTCTTGAACGCACGCATATTCACCGATGTGTACGACTTGTGCTCCTGCGATCCGCTGTCGTAAGCGGATACCGCAGCGCCTTGCAGAGAGAACCACAAGGTTTTGTTGATGACAAACCGGTTCATCAGACTCGCCAGGAACTGCGGCTTGCGCAACGCTGACAGATAGTCGTATCTGCGGGCGTCAAAGAACTGCTGGTCGTAGGCTAATATCAGTTGCGGCTGATAGAAGCCGAACTTCGGCTGCATGACGAGCGACACTCCGAGGTTCTGCTTGTGGTCGATGTTGCGCCAGTAAGAGTAGGAAGCCGCCTGCTGCTTGTAGATATCGTACATCCAGATCATGTAGTCGCTCGTATAGGTATAGTCCAGACTGAGGTTTATCCACTTCCACATCGCCATAAACTCCACCTCATGGTTGATAGCCGGCTGCAGGTCGGGGCTGCCGCTCTCGTAGGAGAAGCGGTTGTCGTACTGCTGATAGCTGCGCAACTGACTGTAAGAAGGTCGTTTCGTCTTCTTGCTGTACGCCATCTGTATCGCCCAGTCGCCCTTGTTCCATCCTACATAAGCGTTCGGGAAGAAGTCGTTGTACTCGCGGCTGACTTCCTTGTCGCGCACGCCAAATGAATAGAAGTCCGACTTCACGTGCTCGTATCTGATACCGGCACCAGCCATCCAGTTGCCGAGATAGAGTCCGTAGGTCAGAAATCCGGCGATGTTGTTCCCCTTCATCTTGTTCTCCGAATCGTCGATGTAGCCCTCGGGGTTGTGGCTTTCGGCATTCACATGCGAGCGGCTCTGCTCTGCTCCGAACGACAGTTCTCCCTTCCAGAGTACTCTCGTAGCCGCAGCCTTCCACGCCCACATCCTGCTGCTTTGGCTCGACGATGTGTTGACGGTGCGTTCCTCAAGAGTAGAGCTTTCCTCTGCGATGTGCTGTCCTTGCTCCACCTTCGAATGAAAGTACGTACCGTCGAGGTCAAGATGCCATTTGCCTATCTGTCCTACATAATTCCGAAAACATAGACAGCTCCCGACGAGGTTACATTCACACGCGGCAGTTCTGAAAGCACGTCGAGTGCTGTTCCTGCCTGCGAAAGCAACGATTTCTGAACGTCGAAACTCATTCCGCCCGGCGTCATCTTCATGGCTGGGCGTGCCGCTTCTACCACCACTTCCTTAAGAATGTGGCTGTCGTGGCAGATCACGATGTCGCCCATTCGTTCGTCCTTTACGGCAAGAAACCTTGTCTCGTATCCTACGCACGACACCTTCAGCAAGCAGCTGTCTTGGTCGTACGAGATAGAGAACGTGCCGTCGTCAGCCGTCGTCACGCCATTGATGTATGTGGAATCAGCCGAAAGTAATACTACGTTCACGTAAGCTATCGGCTTTAAGCTCTCGTTGACTATACGACCTGTCGCGTTCTGTGCTTTTGCAGCGATAACTGCCAAGCACATTGCGATTATGATTAGTGCTCCTTTCATTGTGTGTTGTGTTTTACATGTTCGATTTCATTTTTATAACAAAGTTACAGAATTACTTTGTATTATATACGAGTTTTGCAAACATTTTGATGCAGAAAATCTCTTTCGATTCTTTATATACAGCCCATGTCTGATGGCATGGGAAGATAACTCGCGTATCTCTCTTCACATGCAACTAATCGCTATTTTATCCCGAATTGGGGTATCTTATTATAAAAATTTTCGATATTTATTCTTCTTTTCTTAAATTATTGCTATTTTTGCAAGGTAATTTGTAACAAACAGACTGAGTCTATTGTTTAATTACAAGAACTATATTGTCTAACTTTTAAAATTTACAGAAGAAACAGATAGAAAAACAAGAATGAAACGCTAATGGTTTTGCAATTATGAGAATTGCGACCTGTCAATGGGATTTAATCGGGGAAGACACAATTCCTCGCAATCATTAACAATGCGTTTCCGTTCTATATTTTTGATATTGAGCTTTATTGCTCTTGTTCTCTAATCATGAATACCGCCAATCATTCAACGCATGAGAACAAGTAGTAGGAAGGTTCACGCTCATAAGGCGTGGACTGTTCCTCGCTTGTTATGCGTTCAGGTCACTTGGCGGTAACCTATGATTAGACAGGCAGAGGAACGGTTACACGCCTTTTTTTGTATACATAATCCTATTGACCCACAGACAGTCACTTTTTTTACTAACCAGGCACAACACGCTAAAAAACAACACAAACCGTGCGTGCCACAAACAAAATTATGTATATGAAAAATTTAAAGTATCTGTTCTTAATGCTTTTTGCCGTACTCGCGTTCACATCGTGCGAAGAAGAAAACGAAGACCAGAAACCAACATTCTCTACCTACTTCAAGATGAGCATAACCAACTGCGAACGCGTAGGCGATAATCTCAAGGTCGACTTCAAGATGAAGAACATATCGGGAGAAGACCTGCAGCAAGTGCAGCTCAACGGCGGCAGCGTATGGGACATGTGTGAGGACAACACCGGAAAGCAATACTATTCGGAACTTTCTATCGGCGGAAGTTGGCAGACAAGCGTGCGCACCCCGATGCGCAAGGGTGAGAGCTTTACGGGATCATTCTTAATCAAAAACTTCAACACATCTACCAAAGCCAACAGACTCAACCTTATATTCAACTGCTCATGCCAGACTCTCGAATTCGACGGACGAGGAGAGATTGACAACATTAAAATCGTCGACAACCGCATTCTGTTTGACGGCATATGCACCAACGACCTCAGACTTGAATATACGCTCGAGAGCGCCACAAAGAAAATTGTAGACGGAAAGAATGTTGCCGACATCACATTCACCGTGACAAACCACACCGACCAAGACCTGTACGACTTCCAGCTCACCACCAGCGACGCAAGAGACAACAACGACGAGGAATACAACTATATGGGAATATCTCTTAATGGTTACAACTTCCAGACAGGCATTGCCACCAAGCTGCGCCAGTCGGCAACACAGCAGTACACCGTCCGCATAGAGAATGTAAAGTCCAATGCCAAGACATTCAGTTTCAAACTGAACTGTAATGCCAACGACTATCCGTTCGGCGACTATAAAGTCGCATTCCACGATATTGCAGTAAGATAGTATATTATTAAACCAATAAAACATTGCATATGAAAAAAGCAACAAAGTGCATGATGTCGGCGCTCATCGCCGCAACGGCAATGCTGTGCTCATGCGGCAACAGCGTAGACGGCTACAACTTCTCGGGCAGCGGCGTGTTGGGAAGCATTCCTGAGGCACGCGCCAAGTGCTACGAAGCCTACCATTCGGAGGCTGGCAACATGAAGAAGCTAATGGAAAAGGCACGCGACAAGCACGCCATCAACGTGTCAAGCGACGACTTCCTGAAGGAATTCGAAAAGATGCAGAAGCGCATACACGACAAGATTGGCGACGACACGCGCAAGGCATTGGTTGACGACATGGCACGTCTTGAGTCGGGTAAGGACTTCCCGCTTGAAGACAAGACGGGCATGAAATTCGGCGACATAAGCATTATCGCAAGAGTTGACACAGCCGACGCCATGGGTGGCTATATAACCGTAAAGCTCAGACGTAACGACAACTCGCAGGTCACTCCAGAATTGTATTATCTCGGCAAGGCTGCCGACGGAACTGTGACAGATAAAGGTATGGCACATTTCCACTCATACCAAGACTTGCAGTTCACAATCGGAGAGAACAACGCTTACTCACTTGACGAGACTCTTGAAGACAACGACAAGTATGACAAGCAGATGCATTATCTCATGTCGCTCGACAGCATCGCTACCATCGAGCTTGTCGACTACGCCACCTACTTCGACTACACCGACATGCGCGCAACGACAGAAGGCGTGGGTCCGGTGAAGATTGGTGCAAAGATAAGCGAAATGCCCGACTCGTGCTACATATACTGCTACAAGGAAGAGATACCGGTTAACCAGCCGGATATGACCGTTTGCGAGTTCAGCGACAAAACGCACACCACCCTCTTCACCGCTATCGGCGACAGCAAGGGAAAGATAAAGAGCATCGAGGTAGAGAGACTGCCGATAAAGCTCGGCGGCAAAGTCGTAAAAACGCATTTATTCGTAAGAGACGCTGTAGAGATACTGAAGGATGCGGCTGAATGGTCGTATGACTCGGAGTCGCAGAACGCCATAGCCTCGTTCGAGGGCGGCAAGGTGACGATAAGCTTCGGCAACCAAGTGTTCAACGAAAGCGGATGGGCTAAGTACCAGCGGCTGCAGAAAGGTGCGAAAGGCGTAAAATTCGACTTCAACGACTTCAACGACTACGACACATTCGAGACATACACAATCAGGGCTAAATAGCAACAAAAAAATGAAGAAGACAGACATTATATTTTTGTCAACAATCATGTTGGCATCATCCATCTTGCCGTCTCATGTCTCGGCACAAACCGCAGACGAGGCAAAGGAGACGGCGTTGAGCTTCATGACACTGAAAAAAGGCGGAGCAGTAAAGCTCTCCACGGTTAATATAGGCAAATCCATAGCAAAGGTAAAGGGTAAAGGCGCAACGGCTGCCGACAATGGCGGCGTGTATGCCTTCAACGCCGAGGAAGGGGGCTACTGCGTGGTGTGCGTCGGCAACGGCAACACGCAGGTGGCGGGCTATTCCGACAAGGGTTCTATCGACCCCACCAACATGCCAGACGCCATGAAGGTGTGGCTCGCACAATACCGTGAAGCTATGACAGCTACGGACGCCACTTCCGAACCGCACTGGGAGGGCAAGACGGTGGCGCCGGTGGCGCCAATGCTCAAGACACAATGGAATCAGGGCGCGCCATACAACTGCAAGTGTCCGTCAGACGGCACGAAGACGGTAGTGGCTGGTTGTGTGCCAGTGGCATTGGCTCAGGTGCTCAATTACTATCATCAGGACCGTAAGGGTGACGGCAAGCTGGAGTATGCCGACGTGGAGTCAGAGACAGAATACAACATCGACTACTCTACCACCACCTACGACTGGGACAACATGCTCAGCACATACGATGGCGTAGACGCCACAAAGACACAGAAGGACGCCGTGGGCAAACTGATATTTGAGGCTGCCATAGCCAGCAAGGCAAAATTCGGTTATGACGAAACCAGCGCTTACCTTCCATTCGTAGCCCTCAACCGATACTACAACTATGACTGCATGTATGTAAATCGCGAACTGCATTATTATGTCGACATGTTCCACAGTTCCAATTACTACATCTCCACGGACAAATGGATGAGCATGATACAGGATGAGATGGAGGCAGGACGACCTATCATCTATTCTGCAAGCGACGTGAGCGGTACGGCAGGAACCATCTACGAACCCGCGAGAAACCACGCCTTCGTCATTGACGGCATTGACGACAAGAACTATGTGCACGTCAACTGGGGATGGGGCGGCGTTGCCGACGGATATTACGACGTGGCGATACTCAACCCGGGAGGAAAATTCAATTACGAACAAGGCTATCGCTGCCAGCACTCCATGATTATCGGCATACAGCCGCGAACCACCGACTGGCAGGAGGCGTGCTATCAACCGTTCCACGTTTGCGACTGGGCTTCTTCGCGTGGCGACGCCGTACATGCACCGCAACACAACGCTAAGGCTGCGCCGGCAAGGGCAAGCGAGAGTATTGTGACGTCGAAAAGCGCCATGTATTACTTCATGGTCACCAATACGTACGACTCGAAAAAAAGAAACATGATAACCGTTCTTGCCAATAACGGTCATATAGTGACAAATCTCACTTCCGGAGTCTACCAACTGGACATTAAGGGATGGCCGGAAATCACGCGCTACAATCTTTCAAAGAGTTTCGAGAAGGTGCCGAAAGGTGTGGCTGACGGCGTATACGAACTGCGCATGGCTTATTATGACAAGGACAACAAGCCGCAACTCTGCCCTATGCCGAAGCAACTCATACCTACCCTCGAAATCGTGAATGAAGGAACGGGCATGATAATACGTGGTTTGGAGGGAGAAGATCTTGTGAAGACTCTCACCATCGAAGATGTTACGCCTGCCAGCGAAATATACGCTGGTACACGCTTCTATCTGAACGTAAAGGCATCAGGCGTATCACAGAACACCTATCTGCAGTTCCGTAATGTGGATACCGGTAAACTTTACGGCACCAGCGGATCAAGCTCTGTATCGTTCAATTTCGTCTACAACAACTACACAGCCACAAAAGCCTTCAAGTTTGAGCCGAAGAACGTTGACAACAACTTCACCATGCCTGCCGGACGTTATCAGGTGTTGGTGCCAGAGGGACAGACTAAGGTGCTGATGGGTAAGGACATATATATAGATGTGGCGGAGAAGCCCGACTATCCTATCCTTGACGGCACAGATCTGGTGTATGTAAAAAGCAGTTCTGTAATGGATAATGATGAGCTGAACTGTGAAAGGATCGATAATTACAGTTGGCTTAGAGCCTTAGCACCCCAGCTGAAATACGCCAATAAAAACACGAATCCGGTGACTCTGCGCATATACGCAGTAAACCAGGACACCAAGGAGGAGCGACTCCTGACCGTAAAGGAGAACTGGACGGCAGGCTATGCTTTTCCATACACCAATCGCCTGTACCCGCTTACGGGCAACTATGAGTTCAAGTGCCGTTATATGACACCCGACGGTGAACGTGCCGGACTGATGCCACGCGAATTTTACGGCAAGCCTTCTTATTGGAGATACGAGGTGGAAAACAACTTTGACGTATCCAATATGCAGCTTATCTCATGCAAAATGACATCAAGCAACGCTCCCACCAGGGCGGCATATGCAGACGACACGCACTATACAGCCAATCTGCAGTTCGATCTGAAGTATCACCACGTATACGCTCGTGAGGACGGAAAGGAAATGAGCAGAGATGCTGTCGTTAAAGCAATATTCTACGACAAGGAAAATGGCGAGATTGTGACAGACTCGGTAAGGCATGTGATATTGCAGCATAACGTAACGCAAACCATTACGCTTACGCCGATGCTCACGAAGAACGCCAAGTACGACGGAATGCTCTTTTTCAGTGAAGAAGACAACAATGGACAATACTATACCTTCGTGGTTACGCCTGACGAGAAAGACATAGCTGACTTTACGGTTGATCCCGAAGCATTCACAGGTATTGGCTCCGTCCGCACGTTTGACAAGGTGTTTGAGTTGGGTGATACGTTGAAGGTGTACGGTCTCGACGGAGTGCTCGTCACCACTACAACCGTGACTTCCGACCTATGGCCGCGCCTGCTCTCGACGTTGCCTCAAGGCGTGTTTGTGCTAAAGTCGGGCACAAACACCATAAAGTTCAGAAATTAAGATACACTACCTTTTGGCACACTTTTTGCGCAAACGATATTTGCACGTTTTGACCCTTCATATCTCGCGAAAAATCAAAAACAAAATCCGTTGTCGGTTTTTCGCGAGTTTTGAGCGTGCAACGATAAGCGATTGTTTTTCAACACATTGCAAGGTTTTATTTAAAAGTGTGCAATTTTTGCTTCGGCAAAACCCAACTTTTCGTGAGACTTTACATGGTAAAAGCATAGGTTTTACTGGGTAAAGTCTCAAGAGTTACAGTGTAAAGTCTCACGAAAAGTTTGTAAAAGCTATCGTTTTACACTAAAAAGTCTCAATTTTTATTGCCTTTCATCCTACTTTCGCCTTTTTAAACCTAAAAACGCGCCTCTCATTTCTCCAGAATGAACTTTTTCGCGGGGGTGACTTGTACTATATTTGCATGGGGTTAAGCGGAGTGTTACAAAGTTTTTTTTGAGTATTTTTCGGATTAAACGGATGCTAATGTAGGAGGGTATGGCATTCCTGCCGTACCCACAAGGGGGTGCACTTGTCTCAAGTGCACCAACGTAGTAAAAAGTGTACTGCTTGCTCGGTCGGTGCACTGCTTGCTTGGTTAGTGCACTTGAGACAAGTGCACCCCATGAAAATAGCATCCGCGTTATGTCAAACAACGGATTTATCGGATTAAACGGATTTGTTGGTGGCGTAATTATCGGATTAAACGGATGCTAATGTAGGAGGATATGGCATTCCTGCCGTACCCACGCAGCCACTAACCTCCAGGGGGTGCAGCTGTCTCAGCTGCACCAACAAAGCAGACGGCATTCATTTGCCTGATTGGTGCACTTGAGACAAGTGCACCCCCTGAAAATAGCATCCGCTTAATCCGTTCTCTTGCTCGGTCGGTGCACTTCTTGCTCTGGCAAGCGGCAAAGCCGAGCGGAGACAAGTGCACCCCCTTAGAGGCATCCTACAGACCTACGCCCCACTTCTTCAGCTGCTCGAAGTCGATGTCGGAGAAGCCTGCTTGCTTCAGCGTTACGGAGCGGTTGTGGTCGTTGAGGTAGCGGCGCTTGCCGCAGCGGTAGGCAGGATTGGCGAGCGAGAGCGGCATCACGTCGGCGACGCACGGCGCACTGATGCCTGCGATGGAGAGCATCGTCGGGAAGACAGACGCGCTCGACTGCACATCCTTCTCGCGGTTGGCGTTAAGCGCAGCGACAACGGCAGGATATTCGGCGCGGTAAGACTCGGATGTCCAGACGAGGAGCGGCACATGTATGCCGTGCGACGACGGCGTGGGCGAGGCGTGCAGGAAACGCTTGCGATAGTCGTCGAAGATATTCTCGCCGTGGTCGGACGTGTAGAGCATTGCCGCCTGCGCCCCACTCTTGCCGAGCATCGTGATGATGCTGTGCAGCACGAAGTCGGTCTGACAGATGGTGTTGTCGTAGGCGTTGATGAGCTGCGCACGGTTCTTCGGCTCAGCCTCCGTCGGCGTGTCGGGCAGGAACTTGGCGCGACTCTGCGGATAGCGGTCGCGGTAGTTGAAGTGCGAGCCATACGTATGCAGCACTATCAGCTCCTTCTTGCGCTTCTTGGCGAGGATATTCTTCACGTAAGGCAGCAGACGCTCGTCGCTGGTCTGCGCCGTCACGTCGCCAGTGATGACGCTCACAGCCGAGCGGATGAACACGAAGTCGTCAGCCTCATCGCCGAAGAAGTCGATGAACGAGTGGTTGGGCTGCTGGTTGGAGATGAACGAGGTGTGGAAACCTGCCTCGCGGAACGCCGTGATGAGGCTCTTCTCGCGGTACAGACGCGCGTGGTTCTCGGCAGAAGCCGCTGCGAGCAGCATCGGCACACTCTTGTGCGTGGTGTTCGACTGCGAGAGCACATGGCGGAACACGCTGAGTCCGTCGGTCTTTGAGAGCAGCGGATTGGTCTCGCGCCCGTAGCCGTAGAGCTGGAAGTTGTCGGCGCGTGCCGTCTCACCTATCACGAGCACATACACCTCGGCAGAGTCGGCGTCGTGAGCCGAACGGGCGTTGAAGCGGAAGGAGGCTACATCCTTGCGGTAGTCGGCTACGCGTCCGCTCTCGCGGCAGGCGAGGTAGAGGTTGTAGAAGATGTTGGCGGGATAGACATGGTCCTCGGCACGATAGTCGAAGTCGCTGTCCTTAGGATTAGCCGCGTAGCACAGCGCTATAAGCACGGCGCCCGCAGCCATGCCGCACCATGAGTAGCGGCGCACACGCTTGAGGAACGCTACGTCCTCGGTGCGATGGCGTGCCCACGACATTGCGGCGAGCACGAGCAGCGGCAGGTAGAGGACGAACACGGTAGCCACGGCGGGCACGAGGTTGTTGAGCAGCTCCATCGCCTCGCCGGGGTTGGTGGTGACGAGGTTGAGGAACATGTCGACGGCTATCACGCCGCGACCGAAGAGGTAGAGCAGCACTATCTGGAAGGCTGCGAAGAAGACGATGAGGAAGAGGAACCACACCTGGCGTCCCGTCTTCTTGGAGAGCGTCATGAGCAGCGCGTAGAGCGATACGGGCAGCACGACGTTGGCTACGCAAGCCAGCACGGGCATGTGCTCGGTGAAGCAGAGCGCCACGTTGGGGACAGCGAGCGAGAGCACGATGTAGAAGAAAAGGAAACGGGGAGAGGTCAAAAAACCTAATATCTTTTTCATAATTAAAACGCTTCGTTGATATTGAATATAAAGCTGTGCTGTCCCAACTTACCGAAGCCGTAGTCGAGTCGCACGTTGACATTCTTCTTGAACTCCCAGCGGTAGCCCACGCCCATGTTCGGCAGTATGTGTTTCCACTCTATCTTGCTGAACTTCGGGAAGATGGTGCCGGCACCTACCCACGCCACCACGCCGTTGCGCTTCCACACATGCTGTCGCAGCTCCACCTGCGCCTCCATCTTATGGTTATCGCGGTAGCGGCCCTGGTAGTAGCCGCGCATCGAGTAGCTGTCGCCGAGCTGCGCAAGCATCGACCACTCCACATCGCCGAAGTTGAGCTGCGTGCGGAAGTCGGCAGCGAGCGTAGCGCCGCGCCAAAGATGCGTGTAGCCGTCGATGCGGAAGTCGGTGGTGTAGGAGTTGTACTTGTTGCCGATGAACTTCGGGCGCATCAGCTGCATGAACTGGATGTACATGCCTCGCTTCGGCGCCGTGAGGTTGTCGCGTGTGTCGTAGATGGCAGTCACGCCCGCACCGAAGTTGAGCGTCTCGGGGCGTTCGCCTTCGAGCAGCTCCTCACGGTCGAACTTAGTGCCGCGCACATAGTCGAAGTCGACGGTCGGACCGATGAAGAGGTTGTCGGCGGTGCGTATCAGCCAGTCGGCTTTGAACTGCGCCTGCCAGCGCTTCATCTTGCTCTTGTTGGCGTCCTGGTTGCCCATGTCGTAGCCCCATCCCCAGATGTAGCACGGGAAGGAGTAGAAATAGACCGTGTAGTTGAGGCGGTGGGTGTCGCGCGGGAACTTATGTGTGCCGCGCACGCCGAGCATGTAGAAGCCCACGGTAGAGACATCGCCGAAGAGCGACACGTTGCTCGGAGCCGAGAGCGAGTCGGCAGGGTCTGAACGGTAGAGACCGGCAGCCACGAGTCCGATGCCGAACTTGGTGTCGGAGCTGTAGTGGGGTCCGCCTATCACGCTGAAGTCGAAACGCTTGTTCTTCTTCTCCTTGTTGGCGTCGTTGAAGTAGGCAAGGAAGCGGTTGAAGAGGCTCTTCTTCGGCTTTGCCACGCTCGCGGTGTCGGCAGCCCAAGGCACGTCTGCGGCAGACGCCGCAGCTACTGCGGTAGTGTCAAAACAGAACGGCTCTGTAGCCCGAGCGGGCTGCAGAGCTATCGTAAAGAGTAAGAAAAGAATCGCTTTTAAGGGGCGCATAACCTTGTTTTTTATTAATAATTAAATAGTATTCTTGGCTTAAGAAGGCTCGGATATCTCAACACCTCACCATCTCAACACCTCACCATCTTAATACACCAGTCCTACGTTGTCTACCCAGAAGGTGTTGCCCACGGTGCCTACGTAAGCACCGCCGTGGCTCGACGAGAACTGCAGCACGATGTGCGTCGGTGTGGCGTCGGCATCAGCCCAGCCGGTCTCCTTCACCAGCACGCTCTTGCCCTTAGAGTTGCGAGCGTAGTCGGTAGAACGCAGACCCATCATTGAAGCGTCGTAGAACGACTTGCCGGTGATGTTGCCGTAGTGAATCTCGTAGGTGGCGTCCTCAACCCATCCGTTGGTCGACTTGCCGTACTTTACCACTACGGTGCCCACGCGCTGCGCGGTGATGTTGCCATGCGCATCCTCGTGGCGACGCTGCAAAAGCAGAAGAGCCACGCAGTAGTCTTTGCCGGGCACGGTAGTCACCTTAGAGAAACCGGTCTGACGGATGCGGTTGGCGTTGCCCGGCACATGCACACGGTAGTCGAAGCGCAGAGCCTTGGGACGATGAGTGAACGGTATGCCGAAGTTAAGCGCCTTCGGGCCTTCCTTGGTGCCGGTGATAGGCTCCTTCATGTCGCCGAGGAAGATGCTGCCGGCGGCGAGCA
>ERZ1031467.179-NODE-179-length-18097-cov-20.731959_pt1 | contig 18097 bp, 9 predicted proteins | sample MGYA00517105_ERZ1031467 | MGnify/ENA primary metagenome ERZ1031467 (study PRJEB33719, sample SAMN04261155) | wastewater metagenome | biome: rural village; feature: human; material: feces | host: Homo sapiens | place: El Salvador | collected 2013-01-07 ...
ATGTGCAGGCTGATGCTCAGCCTACAGCTTCCGTGATAGAAGGTGCCGACTGGTGTTCTGTTGCCTATAAGGATCAGGCAGGCGGTACTTACAACTTCGATGTAACAGTTGCAGCCTCTCTGGAAGATGAAGCTACTACTGCCGTCGTTCGCATCATTCAAGGCTATAGCCGCAAGGATGTTACGATTACCCGTGCCAAGAAGGGAACTGTTGTTGTTCCTGATGAGCCTACTGCTGATATGAACAAGACTGCCATGGAAGTGGCACAGTTGATGTATCCGGGCTGGAACCTCGGTAATACCCTAGAGGGTGGCGACTCCAAGAACCTTTGGAAGAATGCTGGCGTTGAAACAGAGACCGCATGGCAGAATACCAAAACTTCTCAGGCTATCATCGATGCAGTGAAGGCTGCCGGTTTCAAGAGTGTCCGTATTCCTTGCTCTTGGGTAATGGGGCATATTACTGATGCAGAAAAATGCACCATCGACCCTGCTTGGATGAAGCGAGTAAAAGAGGTGGTTGATTACTGTATCAAGGATGGTCTCTATGTCATCATCAACCAGCATTGGGATGGTGGATGGATTGAGCACAATGGTTTGACAGCCAATACTGATATCAAGACTACCAAGGCTCAGCTCACCAAGATCTGGACTCAGATTGCTAATGAATTCAAGGTATACGATGAGCATCTTCTCTTTGCCGGCATGAATGAGCCGGGTGTTGGCTCTGGTGATGGCGACATCATTTCTCTGGCTGAGGCTTCGGCTCGCATCGCTGAGTATGAGCAGACTTTCATTGAAGCGGTTCGTGCTACGGGTGGCAACAATGCCAAGCGAATCTTGATTGTTCAGGGTCCTAATACCAATATCGACAACTTCGTTGACAACAACTATATGTCGAAGATTAAGGATTCAGCAACAGACCGTCTGATGGTAGAGGTTCACTTCTACGATCCATATCAGTTTACTGATTTGAGTGAAGACCAGAGCTGGGGTAAGTACTATCTCTATTGGGGTAAGAACAACAAGGGTGGTGATGCCGACCGCACTGCTGATGCCAAATACAATGAGGATTATGTAGAGGCTCAGATGAAGAAGATGAAGACTAACTTCTTCGACAAGGGTTATCCGGTATTGATTGGTGAGTTTGGTGCCAACCAGCGTCTGGCTATCGGTAAGGATGCGCTTCATGATGCATCCGTGAAGGATTACTACAAGGCTGTTGTTACCAGTGCTATCAACAATGGTTGTGTGCCTGTGGCTTGGGATACCAATGGCGGTCTTCCTAGCATGACAATTTTCAATCGTGCAAATACAACCGTTAGCAATACCCATATTCTGGAGAGCATCCAGGAGGCTGTGAAGACAGCTTCTTGGCCTGCAAAATAAATTTCTAAAGAAGCCTCACTTGAGGTTGGAATGAGCCTCATTTGGAGTTGGAGTGAGCCTTACGTAACGTTCGTTTAAGGCTCAAACCAACTTCAAGTGAGGCTTACTTGTTTTTCTTTTCCTTTTGCTTTTATTGCCGATTCGGTTGTTTCTGTTTTTATTTATCTTGTTCTTTTCTCCTTTCACATTTATCTTATTGATTTGTAGATGAATAGGTTAGGTGTGAAAGGAAAATTACATCAGTTTTTATTTTTTATAAGTATTTATCAAGAAAAGGGCTAGGTTGCTGGTTGCAATCTAGCCCTTTCGCTTTTAGTGCTCTAAATAGAGTCCGTTCAACTTTTCCAGGAAAACACTCACATTATCATTCACCAGCTTCATAAAACCATGGGTCTTACTGTTGGCTACTCCCGGATAAGGAGTATAATAATGTTCATTGATGGGCTCTCCCTGGTTTCTGCCAAACATCAGGTAGGCAATGTGATGCTGCTTTAATTCAGGAAGAAGAACTTCCGAGAAGATGCTGGAATCACCAATCGATTCGATGCCTGTTGTCATGCCGAAAGCATTGTTATGCTCTTGTGCAAAAGGCAGGGCTTGGTTGATAATCTCCTTGATGCTCTGCTGATAGAGGGGAAGACGGATGGCATTCCTGGCTTGCAGATAGGTGACGTTGATGACATCTATCTGATGGTCTGGATAACGTTCCATCAGCTTCTTTCCAGGCTGGTAGGTCTCGGAATAGCCATAAACCACATTGGTTACGTCATGATCCTCTAACAGGTCCTGCAATTTCTTGTAAAGTTCGATGTATTCGTCTTTGCTCAACTGGCAATACCAGGCTTTTCCGTCGATAGGAAGAAGATTGAGCACCACGGGTGCCTTGATACCATAACCGTCTTGCAGGGTGTCGAGATACTTGGCTACTTGTTTGGTGTATTCTTCCAGCAGCTCTGCATTGCCGTTGTAATGAGGCATCGTCCAGTTCATGATGAGTAATCCTCCCTTGCGGAAGTGGTTGAGCACATCTTCCCGGATGGCCTTGAAAGGAACTCCATCTGCATTCTGCTGCTTTCCGCTCTCGATGCCGGCAAGTTCATAGCCATTGGCAGCCGGACGGTAACCGCAGAGTGCCTTCATGTCGCAGCGGTCGCTATCGCATTCCCATCTGTTCCAACCCATTCCGCTCAGGGTGCCGTACATCTGTCCGATGAGGGTTCCCTTGTTGGCGAAAGCCTTGAGGTTGGTTTTCAGATTCTCTGTGCGGGTAGTAAGACCGCTCATGGCAATCTCATCATACGATTTCTTTTTCTTTTCACCGCAGGATGAGAGAGCCATGAGTGCTGCAAAAATCAATAATAAATATTTGATTCTCATCTTCTTTTTTATTCGTTATAAGCCTTCTTCATGGCTTCTACCACGGTAGGCAAGGTCCACTGTGGCACACTTCTGTCTGTACCGTCGAAGATGCTCATCCAGTAGAAGGTGGCTACTCCGTAAGCCTTTGCCTGCTTCACGATGTCGGCAGCCTGGTCGGCAGCAGCCTGAATCTCGCTGGCAGAACTGTTCTTGCTGACGCTCTTGCTTCCGTGAGTACCGTATTCGCCGATGATGCAAGGGATGCCCTTGCTGATGAACTTGCTGTTCAGACGGGTGAACATATCAGCGATTTCCTTGCTGCAGGAAGCATCCCACTTGCCTTTGGCAAACCAGTCCCAAGGACCATAGGTGTGAACTTCTACTGCGATATGACCAGCTACCTTATCGGTAGGGATGGCGAGGTTGTTCAATACGTCATCGCCGCTAGCTGCAGCATAGGTACTGATGATGAGGTTGCGGGTCTCGTTGTTGCCACCGGTAGCACGTACTGCATTCACGAAACTCTGGGCATATCCGTTCAAACCCTTATAGCTGCTTGCGCTCTTTGGTGCATTCCAGGTGTTGTCGGCATCAAGCATCTCGTTGTAACCTTCGAACACCAGGTGCTGGTCGTAGTTCTTGAAACGGGTGGCAATCTGAGTCCAGAGATATTCAAACTTCTCCTTGTTCTCGTTATAGTTGGCTTCATCAGCCTTGATCCAGTGCTTCACATCCTCATCGTCTGCACCTGTATCATGGTGAACATTCAGGATGCAGTACATTCCGTTATCAATGACGTAATCTACGATTTCCTGTATTCTGTTCATCCAGGCTTCATCCACGGTTCCGTCTTCCTTCATGTGCTGGAACCAGGTAACTGGGATGCGGACAGAATTAAAACCGTTCTTCTTCAGAAAATCTACCATCGGTTTGGTGGTAGGAACCTGTCCCCATGCTTTCTCGAAATCAGTAACAGAGTTGCTGCCCATGTTCATCCACATGGCAACCACATCTGTGCAGTTGCCGAAATTGGTACCGATGCCCATGTTCTTCACTGCATCCACAGCGCTTTCTTCTACATAGTTGGCGTTCAGGTTTACCTGGTCGCGGGTAATCACGTACTTGCTGTTCAGCGCAGCCTTCCACCAGTCGTTGGATGGCATATTGCTTCCATACCAAGGCATGAAGAAGCTCCATTTTGCACCGGCATTCCATGCCTCATCGATGCCGGCTGTAGCTGTGTTGCTGTTGGCATCAGTACCGCATTCTGCCAGGGCAACGAGCTTGCCAGGATAGCGTGCCTGAATCTCCTTGAACTCCTGTGCCTGCTTGGTAGCATCATAACCGTAGAGGTCGCGACCGATGATATCTACATACTTGTCGCCGGGATACCAGTCGGCATCATTGTCATAGGTATTGGCATCGCCATTGTAATTCTGTGTGGTCCAAGCCCAAATCAGGTTGTGGATTCCCTTATTTTGGAAGTAGTCGAACATGGTCTGCCAGAGTTTCTTGTAGGTTTCAGCACCATCATATCCCCACCAGAACCAGGATTTGCCCCAGCTGGCACCTGATTTCAGACAGGCATTGCCGGCTGCCTCGTGGAAAGGACGCCAAATGGCAACAACGCCTGCATCCTGCAACTTCTGCAGAACTTCCACCACCTTGTCCATCTCCTGATAGAACCATTTGTTCTCCCAAGAGCCAGCAGTAAATACGTTGGCTGCTTTGAAGGATGTTTCGGATGGGGTGCAGGTTACACCGCTTCCATCTGTTCCCAGAGTGGTGCTTTCTGTCTTAGGCACGTTGAAGTGCCACATCAGCGATACCAGTCCGCCCTGGTCTGCCCAGTTGGTAACAGGCGTGATGTCGTTGTAGTTGATCCATCCGTTGGAACCCTGCTTAGGTACATAGATATGGATGAAATCATAGCCGTTGATGGCTGGATATTTACCTGTTGCTTTATAAATCTTATCTGCTTCCTGGGTGTTCCAATTGACGTTGGCGATGACCGAAGAGATGGTCTTGCTGCCATAGTTCAGCTGCAGATATTTGTAGAGACGCTTGGTCTTTTCTGTAGCAGCGGGGTCAGCGAGATTTACATCGCCCATTTCGCTTTCGTGATAGATAGAGAAGGTAATGTTGTTGATGTCGTTGATATCGTAGGTTTCGAAGGCACCGTATTCTTCCATTCCCGTCATCACGAATCCTACCTTTCCGTCTGCAGTATGAGTGATTTTAGAAACAGGAGTCTTGCCGTCTGCTGTCAGATCCCAGACTTGCGATGTTCCGTTTCTCATGTTGATGGTCAACTTGTCTCCCTTAGTCTGTGCCAAGGCAGTGAATGAAATCATTACTGCCAGGAGTGAGAGTAATAGTTTTTTCATTGTCTTGCTACTTTTATGGATTTGTTATTGATTTTGATAATGTATACGCCGTGGGTCAGTTCATCCAGTGGGATGATAGTCTTGTCGCCGGCGAGAATAGGAGAGAGGCTTACTGCCTTTCCGTCGAGAGCGAAGGCACTCACCTTGTTGTGGGTTCCATCCACGATGATACGGTCGCCTTCGAAGGCAAACTTACTGTTGGTTTCAATTTGCTGGATGCCCGTAGTGGTACCGTAGGTGAAGGTAGAAACCTTCCACAGTTCGTAACTGGCGGTAGTGGCAGTGGAAGTCACGGTCATCTTGTCATTCCCGAAGGTCACTTCCGGCAGAGTGCTCAATGCAAACTCTATCTTGCTTCCATCGTTGAATGATACGAACAGCGACTTGCCATCGGCAGCTTTGGCTGAGATGCAGCTCAAAGCCACCAGTAAGGATAATGCTATTTTCTTCATATCGGGTTAATGTTTTGGTTAAAATCAAAAATGTGGCGCAGTTAATATAACTACGCCACAAATTTACAAATTATATTTCACATAAATGCGTTTTTTATGTTAAATATTTCTATCTTATGGAAGGATAGCAATCTTGGTTACATTCTTCAGGTCGCCCTGGAGAATGAAGGCTGTATCGCTCCAACCGTCAGAGATGCTGTTTACTGCTTCCATCATGGCTGCATCGAATACCTTCACAAGGCAGCTCTGGTCACCATTCCAGTCGGCAGGAGTATCAATACCGCCCCAGTTGGCGTTGTTGATCTGAACCTGACCGGTAGCTCCTGCTTCCTTATAGAAGAGCATCTTGGAACCAACCTTGACACCCAACTTGATGAGGTCAGCCTTCATGATGCGGAAACGACCGGTGTCATCCCATGTGAAGTTATATGGATACTTGATGGCACTGTTGTCCATATTGGTAGTGAGTGTTGCGATATCCTTCTCTGCAGGAACCACCTTGAACTCAGGACCTTCAATCTTGTTGCCGTCTGGGTCTTCCATCACAATCTTGTAGGTACCAGCTTCTGCATTGGCAGGAACCTGGCATACAATCTCTGTATTGGTACGAGATGTATAGCGGTTTACCTTGTAAGAACCGATGTAGATGTTCTGGATGTTCTGGAAGTTCTTACCTGTGATGGTGATGGTTGAACCTGCGATAGCTTCACCTGGAGTGACAGAAGCAATAGCTGGATCTGTAGCTGCCTTGATGCTCAATGCATCCTTCATCTCTATGGTTGTACCATTCTTCAGGTTGAGCTTGAAGCCTGTACCGGCGCATGCTGCAGGAACTGTTACTGCGATGGCATAGGCATTCTGAGCTGCAAATTTCTCAACGGTCTGCTCTACATCGCCAGGGAAGGTGATGCTTGCTACGAGGTCGAGATCTGTACCCTTGATGATGGTCTTCTCGCCAGCTGTGATAGCTGCAGGAGTGCAAGATGCAACGGTTGGCTTAACCAATGTATAGGATACTGTTACTGTCTTTCCGTTGGCGAGACTCAATGTGATATCGCCTTCCTGTGCATCCTCTGGAACTGTGGCAGTTACCTTGGTTGTCTCTACCTTCTTGAGTTCTGAAGTTGCAGCATTAGGGAATGCGATACCTGTAATCAGATCCATATCCTTACCGGTGATGGTGAGTTCTGCACCATTCTTCACTGGGTTAGGAGATGCGACCAACTCTGTTGGAACCACAGTAATGATGTTGCCTACAGGAACCTCGATACCGCTCTTGGTTACTACATAGAAGGTACCATCGGTAGCCTTGGCTGGAACTGCAACAGTAATCTCTGCTGCGCTCTGTGACTTGAAGTCGGCTGCATCTACAGTAGCACCCTCAAACTTCACGCTGACAATCTGGTCGAATGAAGATCCCTTGATGCTGAGGATTTCGCCTGCCTTGATGTTGCGGTCCTTGATAGGAGTAGCCTCAGGAGTATTGATGGTCAACTCTTCCTTGGTCTCCAGAGAAGTACCGTCCTTGATGGTATCTGTCAATGTGATGACACCTGTACGAGCCTCTGCCGGAATCTTCACCTGGATGGTGTAGCGGTCGTGACCAACGAATTCAGCCTCCTTGATGGTATCGCTACCAGCGAAGATAACGCCGTGCATCAGGTTGAGGTAATCACCCTTGATGGTAACAACGTCGCCTACATTACCTACCATAGTGCCTTCGCTGCCTACGAAGAACTTGGTGATTTCGATGTCCTCACGATAGGTGATAGGAGATACGGATGTAATCTCGCCGCCCTTCTTGGTCTTCAGGACAATCTGACCTGTTTCGCATTTCTCAGCAGGAACCTGGATGGAAATCTTGCTGTTGTAGCCGCTCTGGAGAATCTCGTATGCGGTGATAGGGTCTGCACCTGGAAGGTTGACAGACTCAATCTGGTCCAGATTGGTACCATAGAGATATAAGGTACCGCCACGGAGCACTGGGCATGGACCGAATGACTGGAGGGAGATGTCGTTGCCGTACTGGTCGGTAGAGAGATCATCTCCGTCGCTGCACGCTGTCAGCGATAGCCCTACGAGGGCTACCACCAACATGGCGAATATTTTGCTTATCTTTTTCATATCAATTCAGATTATAAGTTTATTTGTTTGGAACCACACGGATGTTGTCAATCTTGATGATTGGATGACACTTCACACCTGTAGGCAATACTGATGCGTTGTTGTAGGCACCCTTGACAATGAAGATGTTGAAGGCGTCGAAGTCGCCCACACCGCTGTACTTCGGTCCCTTGTTGCCATCATAGTCGTAAACGAAGTTGGCCAAAGGGAGGGTAACGGTTACCCATTTCCCATCTGTGTGATAGAGCTTGTCTTCGTTGTTCTGCCATGGCATGTAGAGGGCACGTGCCAACTGACCCTGCTCGCGGAAGAAGGTGTTGTTGGCTCCAGCCAATGTATTGCCATAGATATCCTTCACACCTGCCGCGCCGTTTGAGATGAGGCTGCTGCTGCCGAAGTAAATCTGCATTGGGGCTGCAGACCAGGCATTGTCCTTGTCGATGTACATCTCGAATTTCAGACTCATGTTCTGCCAGTCGCTGAAGTCGGCGAGATCCTGCATACGTGGACGGTTAGAGTAAGTCTCTGGATCCTGCCAGCTTCCTGGCCAGTATTCGAACGAGAAGTTACTGTCGTTCCAGCCACCGTCTGTATCCATGTCGGCATCGCCCATCACGAGGAAGTTGCCACTCAACGAGGTAGCATCGCTCTTGATGTCACGATTGTGCCAGCCGTTGTTGCCCAATACATCTCCACCTTCCTTCCAAGGAGTATCGAAGTCGAAGAGCATACCGCGGTTGTCCATATAGCGGAAGCCAGCCTTGGTAGTACCGTTGATGGTTGTGATGGTGATAGGCTCGTGCTTAGGCATATCCTCTGGCATGTTGAAGCGGATGCTGTTCTGGCTGATCTTCAGGTCCTCGTAAGGAATGGTGTAGTTATCACCCACCTTGATAGTCAGATGACTGTTGTCGTAATCCAGGAAGTAGTCTCCCTTGATGGTTACTTCTTCGCCTGGAGCTGCCCACTCGTTGCTCATACTGTTGATGGTTGGAGCTGGAACGATGGTCTTGAAATCGTATGCCACGGTGTCCTGCTTGCTGGTGATGAAGTAGATCTTATCACTTACCTCGTTAGGGATAGCCTTTGGCACGGTTACGATGATGGTGTTGTCCGTCATGTAACTGGTGTTCAGGACTGCTGCCTGGTCGTTGAAGTTGATCTTGGTCACACTTCTCAGGTTTCTACCCACAATACAGATGGTATTGTTGAGAGATGCACCAGTAAGCAGTGAGTCCTTGCTGGCAGCATCCACAGGGCGAACATAATCGATGGTAGGAGTTCCGCCTGCAACTTCATACTTGTCTGGCTCGTCCTCGCAAGAAGTGAATCCTGCGCTGGCTGCAACAAGTGCCATGGCGAATAAAGCCCCATTTATATTCTTGATATTCATAATGAAATTCTCTTTATTGATTAATAACTATATGTATTACGTACATCCACATGGATTGGAGAAGCATTGCTACCCAGGTTAGGGTTCAGGGCTACGTCCTCTGTAGGGAATGGCAATGTAAAGCTGCTGGTTGTTACATTAGGAGCTGCTGTATTCTCATCATACTGCATTTCTGAGCTGTCCCATGTGCCACTGTTGTAGTATGCCTTGTAAACTGCATCGCAGTTCCACATCGCATTACGGTGCTGTGCCTTCAATTCCTTGATGCAGCTGTCTACATCGTAGTATGCACGGCGTACGTAGTCGTACCAGCGGTCACCCTCACCGGCAAACTCCAGGCGGCGCTCCTTCCAGATGTCATCGAATGTAAGAGAGGTCTTTCTTACGAATCCCTGCCACTCGTATGCACGGCCACGAACCTTGTTGAAGCAATCCAGGGCAAGTGCATCGGTATTGTTACCCATCTGTACCTGTGCCTCTGCATAAATCAGATAGATGTCTGCTAGACGGAGGAGTGGAGTAGGAAGAGCATTTGACATACGGCCTGGTGTGATACCCAACTCAGCCTTGTGATCAGCGTTGTCACCATAGAGATGCTTTACGTTAGTTCCACCGCAAGGAGCCTGGCATTGACCTGTTGCTGCTGCGTTGTAATCCTTGTTATACCAGAAATCCATGTAAGAGAATCCCTTCTTCAGACCGTCTTTCTGTGCATTGGCAGGAAGATCGTGGTCTCTCCAGAAGTAAGAGTATACATCGCCTGGCATCATGATGGTAGCTTTGCGACGGTGGTCTGGGTCTACACGGCTTGCTGGATCATCCTTAGGAGATACACCGAAGGCTTCCATCAAATCAACCGATGGACCGCCCCAACCGCCCCAGCAGTCACCATTCTCATCGAAACCTTCTGGAGCCAAGTCGCTCTGGAGGGTATTCTGGGATGTCCACTGAGAACCTACTGTCCAGCGCCATGCAATCAGGATCTCTTCGCTGAACTGGTTAGAGCCACGGAAGATATCCTCGTAGTGCTCCATCAATCCTCTGCCTGAGTTCTCAATAACATCCTTGGCGTATTCTGCAGCCTTCTTCAAATCGTCCTGATTCAAAGTTCCTGTAACACCAGCCTTGGTCAGATAAACCTTACTGAGCAGACCTTCAGCGCAATAGTAGTCGATGCGGCCTGTGGTACTCTTTTCCTTAGGAAGAAGTTCCATCGCCTTTTCCAGGGTCATGACGATATACTCATATACATCAGCCTTCTCTACCTTGCTCTTCTGGTTGTAGTCACCCTTACTAAGGGTCTCGGAGTTGCTGTGGATGATAGGCACATCACCGAAGGAGCGTACCAGATAGAAGTATGCCATCGCCTTCCAGGCAAGGCACTCGCCCAAACACTGGTTCTTCACCTTCTCTGAGGTGTTGACTGCCTTCTGTAATGACTCGTAAACAGTGCTGCAGTGGCCAATCTCTGCCCAGAGTGAGTAAGACATGTTCACCAGGTCCTCATCGGTACCGTTAGTACTGAAGTTCATGTAAGGGCTTGATCCCCAATACATATTACCAGACATGATTTCACCTACCTTGATGAAACCACGCTGGAAATCATACCAAGGTGAGTTGTAGAGATAGTTTACGCCAGAGATGCAGGATGCATCACCGTTGTAATAGTTCTCTGTGTTGTAATTGTCCTCTACCGGTTTGTCAAGGAAGTCACTGCAAGAGGTCATTCCCATACCGAGGAGCATTACAAATGCTGTATATTTAATGTTCTTAAATTTCATAACTGTTCGTTTTGGATATTAGAATGATAAGTTCAAACCAAATGTAACGGTGGTTGGAGAAGGGTAGCGACCGAAGTCCAGACCATATACATTCGCACTCTGAGTAGAGAGACCTACCTCTGGGTCGTAACCGCTGTAACCTGTGATGGTGAAGAGGTTAGACGCTGTGAGAGTCAGTCGGAGATTGGTCAGACCAATCTTCTGGATGAGCTTCTGGTCGAATGTGTATCCCAGAGCCATGCTCTTCAAGCGTACGTATGAACCATCCTCGATATAACGGTCGCTGAATGCGTCGTTATCGTTAGGGTCGTTGATGGTAGCACGTGGGTACATCGAGTTTGGATTGTCAACAGTCAAATTATAGATGTTGTCATACCAGTTGCCTGTGTAGTTGCCATCCTTGGCTACGAGGTGAACCCGCTTGTTGACATCCTTCAACTGGTTACTCCATGGAGAGTTCATGTGAGTCATCTTCATGTTCAGATAGTTGGCAACCTTGGCACCTACAGAACCGTTGATGAAGATATTCAGGTCGAAGTTCTTGTAGCGGAAGGTGTTGTTCCATCCGAAGGTCCACTTAGGGAGTGGAGAACCGATGTTGGTCTTATCATTCACGTCAATCTTGCCATCTTTGTTGATGTCCTTGTACTTCAAGTCGCCTACATAGGTGGTGTTGGTGCGATTCAGCTGGCTGGCGTCTTTCCATGAATAGTGCTTGGTACCGTCGGCATCAATGGTCTCATTGTAGTTGTTCTTCTGGAGTGTCTGAACCGGAGAACTGAGGATGTCTTCGAGATCCTTATATACTCCCTCTACTACGTAACCGTAGAAGCCGTAGAGTGATTCGCCAGGAATAGAACGGGATACTACATCGCTCCACTGACCCTTACCGAGCAATGCGGTACTGCCGGAAAGACTCTTCAACTTGTTCTTGTTGATAGAGATGGTGACGTCTGAACTCCAGTCGAAGTCCTTGGTTACGATAGGGTGGGTGTTGAGTGCAATCTCAAGACCGGTATTCTCGATGTCGCCATAGTTTCCGTATGGTGCAGCGAGGGCTGAAGATTGGTTACCGCTGGTACCCATGATAGAAGGCAAGTTGAGCTGCATCAACATATTCTTACTCATCTTTTTATACCAGTCAACGGTCAGGTTTACACGGCTGTTGAAGAAACCGAGGTCAAGACCTACGTTCCACTGCTCCTGAGTCTCCCACTTGATGTCGAGGTTCTTCAGGTTGGCTGGACGGAAGCTGGTGCCGAGGGCTGTATCCATGGTACTCATGGCAGAACCCCACTTGTAAGGACCGATATTGGAGTTACCTGTTTGACCCCAACCGAGACGCAACTTACCATTGCTCAACCACTTGATGCCCTTCATGAACTGCTCGTTGGTGAAACGCCAACCCAAAGCCAATGAGTGGAAACCTGCCCAACGGTTGTTAGGACCGAAGTTTGAGCTACCATCATAACGATAGGTATAGGTAGCGAGATAACGGTCATCGTAGTTGTAAGTCTCACGGGTGAAGAAGGAAGCCATAGATGAACTACCCCATCCTGCGTTAGGCTTAGGGTCACCCTGTCCCAATGCTGGGTTGTGAACTACATCGTTAGGAAGCTGGGTGTTAAGTACAGCTAAATAGTCATATTTTGATTCCCAGCACTCCTGTCCGAGCATGGCAGTGATACTATGTTTGCCTATATTGGTAGAATATTGCAGATAGTTGTTCAATGACCAGAAGGTATTGCTGTTCTTCTGCAGACGGCTCTGGTTGCTCTGACGCTTCCAGGTTCCGAGGTCAATCATAGGACTGTAGGTGTCTGCCTTGGATGCACCGATGTCGAAACCTAACTGGCTGTGCCAGGTCAAGCCCTTCATCAGGGTGATATCTGCAAAGACACTACCGTTCAGGCTCTGACGGTCGAGCAGGATATCATCTTCCATTGCCAAAGCGATAGGGTTAGGATTGGTGAATCCTTCCTTAGATACGCTTGAGTATCCGCCATCAATATTGTAAATCTGGATATCTGGAGGTGTAGTCAATGAGTAGTTGATCAAACCTTCTTCACCGTCTGCCAGCTTCAAGCTTTCTGCTGTCTTTGAATAAGTTGCGTTCAAGCCGAGCTTGAACCATTTCTTCAACTGTGCAGAGAGGTTTACACGCATAGAGTATCGCTGGAATTCAGATCCGATGATGGTACCATCCTGGTCTGTCCAGTTGCCTGAAATATAGTAGTTTACCTTATCAGTACCACCCTCTGCGGCAATCTGGTGTGACTGCTGCCAAGCGGTCTGGAAGATAGCATCCTGCCAGTTGGTACCGATACCGAGGATAGAAGGGTCGCTATATACTGGGTCTGGCTTGGAGATTTCTCCCTGGTTGGCGAGGTCGTTGTAATATTCTGCAAACTCGCGCAAGTTCATGATATCCAGACGCTTGTTCTGACGGCTTGCAGCTACGCTACCAGTATAGGTAAACTTAGCTTCGCCAGCCTTACCCTTCTTGGTGGTAATCAAAACGACACCATTGGCACCCTGAGCACCATAGATAGCGGTAGCAGAAGCATCCTTCAATACCTCCATGCTGACGATATCGCTAGGGTTGATCAAAGACAATGGAGATACGGCTGAGTGAGAACCGTTACCGAGCTTGTCACCCAAACCGAGTGATGAACCGCTGTTGCTCTGAGAGTTGAAGATGACACCATCTACAACGTACAATGGTTCTGAGTTGGCGTTGATGGTAGCGATACCACGAACGCTAACGGCTACGGCAGAACCTGGCTGACCGGAAGTCTGGACAGCGTTCACACCTGAAATCTTTCCCTGGAAAGCCTGGTCTACGTTGGTGATAGGAGTCTGTTTCAATGTCTTTTCGTCCATAGAAGCAGATGCACCAGCGAGGTCGCTCTTCTTCATGGTACCATAACCTACAACCACTACTTCCTGAAGACTGTTGTTATCTTCAGTCAATGTAATGTCGTATTTGCTTTGACCGCCCACCTTGAATGATTTGGTGATGTATCCTACGTAAGATACCTCTACGGTCTGTCCGGCAGCTACGTTGAGGCTGTAGTTACCATCCATGTCGGTTACTGCGGCATTTTTAGTACCTTTCACTTTCACGGTAGCGCCAATGATAGGTCCCATTGGGTCAGAAACGTTACCAGTGATTTTTTTAGTTTGTTGTACAGCTTGACTCGTTGTGATTCTGGCTGCAAAAGTTTGCTGAGGAGAGATGCCGAGAAGACTCAGGGCTGCTACACCAGCAAGCAACTTTTCTCTACTTTTATTGTTCATAAATTCCTTGTTTTGTTAGTTTGAATGGTTTTAGGAGAGGGTTAAGCCTTTTTTCCTATTTCCGCTGCAAAATTACTGCTTTTTTATGAAAAACAATATACTTATTTTGCTAATTGCTGATACTTTTTTACTTTATAGCAAATTTCTTGCAAAAAAATGATTTTTTGATGTTTGTAGACTTGGGATGCTTTTCATTGATTCTTTTCTCGGGAAAGAAGTTTGGAATCAATAGATTCCGTTGGGGTGATATATTATATATAATGTTCGCGTACCTTATATTATTTAGCATCCTTATATGATATTAGTATCATTGGATTTTAAAAATAAGCACTTTTTTTCATCTTTGCAGAAAAGTATGTTTATTGAGCAAAAAAATACATGAGAAGTTCGAAAATTTGCAGTATCTTTGCAGCCGTAAAACAGAAAATAAACAATTAGCAATAAATTAATAACGATTGAACAATGAAGCAGCATGTTTTTAGGTTTATAATGATAGTTGTTGTGATGGGGATGCTCGGGTCTTTTGACCTGAGCGCCCAGATAAAAGGTCACAATATTGAGGTCACAGTGACACCTGATCACCAGGATTGGAATTATCGGGTAGGCGAGAAGGCAACCTTCACGGTGAATGTCCGCAAGAGTGGAACATTATTAGAACATGTGAAAATCGATTACGAGGCTGGTCCGGTGATGTTTCCAGAAGTGAAGAAAAGTACCACTCTCAAGGATGGAACGATGAAATGGAGTGGGGCGCTGAAGCAGCCGGGTTTCTATCGCTTCAAGGTTATCGCTCATGTGGATGGAAGAAACTACGAAGGACTCTGCACTGCAGGTTTTTCACCTGAAAAGATTCTTCCTTTCGCACAGGAACCGAAGGATTTCGATGCATTCTGGAAGAAAGCACTCGATGAGGCTCGCCAGAACGACCTCAACCCTACGATGGTTCTCCTGCCAGAGCGTTGTACCAAGGATAAGAGAGTTTTTGAAATCAGTTATAACAACAATCGCTGGGGTTCTAAAATGTACGGCATCTTGAGCGTACCAGTGAAAGAAGGCAAGTATCCAGCCTTGCTTCGGGTTCCGGGTGCAGGTGTTCGTCCTTATTCGGGCGACACCTACACAGCACCTTCCGAGTGTATCGTCCTTGAAATCGGTATCCACGGAGTGCCTGTCACCATGGAGCAGAAGGTGTATGATGATCTTGCCAACGGCGAACTGAACGGTTATTGGGATACCAATCTCGAAAATCCGAACCGTAACTCTTATAAGAGAGTGGTAACAGGAGCCGTTCGTGGAGTTGATTTCATCGCCTCTCTCCCTCAGTGGAATGGCAAGACCATCGGCGTAACGGGGTCATCCCAGGGTGGATTCCTCTCTCTCGCTGTGGCTGCACTCGATAAGCGCATCACCTTCCTGGCTCCCGTACATGATGCCATGTGCGATTACGAGGCTGAGATTCATGGAGTTGCAGGCGGTTGGCCACATTATTTCTATAAGGAGAATCAGGCACAGGGCGCAGCTTGGAAAGAACAGAAACTCACAGAGTTGGAGAAAATGCGTTTGGAAGGTGCCCGCTATTATGATGGCGCCAACTTTGCCCGTCGCATTACCTGTCCAGGCTGGTATAGTTTCGGATATAATGATGAGGTGGTTCCTCCTACTTCTTCTTACGGATTATATAATAGTGTGAAAGCGCCAAAGACCCTGAGTCTCTACCAGATGACCGGTCATTTCTGGTATCAGGAGCAGTGGGATGAATGGCAGGCTTGGATTGTTCAACAATTAACTAAATAAATTTATGTTCGGAAAAAGAATATTGATCAGTGCTGTTTGTCTGCTGGCGATGCAGGGAGCTATGGCACAGGTGGATGGTACTACTGGTGCTTCTGTTCAGGCTGCAGGTACATCTTGCAGTAAAGACAAAAAGGTTTGCTGCAAAACACCAGCTGAGCAACAGATAATTCGTCTGCAGAAATTATTAAACAAGGGTATTATGTTGGGTCATCAGGATGATCCGGTGTATGGTACTACTTGGAAATGGGACCAAGGAAAGAGTGACGTGCTCCTTACTACGGGTGATTACCCTGCCGTGATGGGCTTTGACCTCGGCAAGATAGAGCTGGACAGTAAGGAGAACCTCGATGGGGTTCCTTTTGATAGAATGCGCCAGGAGATTATCGCCCAGAACAAGCGAGGAGGTATCGTTACCCTGAGCTGGCATCCTTGGAATCCGGCAACAGGCGAGAATGCCTGGGATCCGAAGGGAGATGCTGTGGCTGCCGTACTCGATGGGGGAGCACAGCAGAAGAAGTTCGATGCCTGGCTCAAGAAAGTATCAGATTTCATCCTCTCGTTGAAAGATAAAAAAGGAAATCTCGTTCCCGTCATCTTCCGTCCATGGCATGAAATGAATGGCGGATGGTTCTGGTGGGGAGCCAACAGTTGTACACCTGCACAATATAACCAGCTTTACGCAAAAACCTATCGCACACTTACTAAAAATGGATGTACAAATATCGTTTGGGCTTGGTCGCCTAACCTCGGAAGCGAGAAAACCGTTGAGGCTTTCCTGGAGCGTTATCCGGGCAATGACTTTGTGGATATGGTAGGCGTGGATGTTTATGAGTTTGACAACGATGATGCCAACTATCAGACCAATCTGAAGAATACCCTGGATGTAATGATGGAAGCCAACAAGAAAATCAACAGGATTCCTGCACTCACCGAGACAGGATGCCGTGGTATTTCGCAGAAGCAGAACTGGTTCACACAGGCTCTCTGGCCGGTACTTCAGAAGTATCAGTTGAGCTACGTTCTCTTCTGGCGAAATGCATGGGACAAGCCGCAGGAGGAAGCCTATCTCCCAGGTGTAGGCGATGGAGCCATCGTTGAGGACTTCAAGGCATTCAAGAAGGAAAAGAAAGTCCTCTTTGCCAAAGACATCAAGAAAGTTAAGTGAAGAACGAAGAGTGAAGAATTCAATAGTCTTTACTAATCATAAAGTTCAAAGTTTAAAGTTCAAAGTAAAAAATATTATGACAACATTTCAAGACAAAGTGAAAGCACTTCGCGCTCATCATGAGGAATTGCTGAGCCGTAAGAATGAACCAGTAGAGTGGGGAAACGGCATCTACGAGAAATATAAGAACCCAATCCTCACCGCAGAACATACTCCATTGGAGTGGCGTTACGACTTCGATGAGAAGAGCAACCCTTATCTCATGCAGCGCATCATGATGAATGCTACGCTCAATTCGGGTGCCATCAAGTGGAACGGCAAGTATCTCCTCGTTGTTCGTGTCGAGGGTGCTGACCGCAAGAGTTTCTTTGCCGTAGCAGAGAGTCCTAATGGTGTTGACAACTTCCGTTTCTGGGATGAGCCTATCACTATGCCGGAGGATGTTGTTCCTGCTACCAACATCTATGATATGCGACTCACAGCTCATGAGGATGGTTATATCTATGGCGTGTTCTGTGCAGAGCGTCATGATGATGCACAGCCTGGCGACCTCAGTGCTGCTACTGCTACTGCAGCCATCGCCCGTACCAAGGACCTGGTAAACTGGGAGCGCCTTCCTGACTTGAAGACCAAGAGCCAGCAGCGCAATGTGGTTCTCCATCCGGAATTCGTTGATGGCAAGTATGCTTTCTATACCCGTCCACAGGATGGTTTCATCGATACAGGTTCAGGTGGTGGTATCGGTTGGGCTCTTGTTGATGATATCACTCATGCCGAAATCAAGGAAGAGAAGATCATCAATGCCCGTCACTATCATACCATCCAGGAGGTGAAGAACGGTGAGGGTCCTCATCCTATCAAGACTGATAAGGGCTGGTTGCATCTGGCTCACGGTGTTCGTGGCTGTGCCAGCGGTCTCCGCTATGTGCTCTATATGTACATGACTTCTCTTGA
>ERZ1031467.182-NODE-182-length-17890-cov-7.478946_pt1 | contig 17890 bp, 18 predicted proteins | sample MGYA00517105_ERZ1031467 | MGnify/ENA primary metagenome ERZ1031467 (study PRJEB33719, sample SAMN04261155) | wastewater metagenome | biome: rural village; feature: human; material: feces | host: Homo sapiens | place: El Salvador | collected 2013-01-07 ...
GCCCCGCTATTCTTGTTGTTAGGCTTGGATTTTGAGAGGTTTTTCAGTGCTCTCGAAGGATAATGTACTCTTTCTTAACAACGGCAAATTCTTTCCCGTATTCAATGTAGAGATTGGCAAAAATGAAATCAGTTACAAACTAAAAGACAGCAAGAAAGCTCCTGTCGAAAAGGTTACAAAGGACGAAGCCTTTCTTCTGAAGAACAGCGACGGCACAACCACCTTATTTAATAATAAGTATGTTGAGAAAATGCGCAAGGCTAAAGCAGAAGCACAGGCTAAAGCTGCTGCTGCCCCAAGTGTACCAAGTGCACAGATACCAACATCGCAAACTACTACAACATCTCTTACAAGCCAAGCTACTCCTTCAACACAGGCAACTCCGGCTGTAACTACAACTCCTAATACACCCAGTACATCAACGGGCGAACTTAAATTCTCGCCAGCTACCACTCTTAGCGACGACGAAATAGTACGCCGTGTGTATGCCAAACAGCCATACACATTATACGGCAAGGGCACAATAGCCGAGTATATCATTATGAAAGGCGACAAGCAGTCGCAGTTTATGGGCCTTCCTACATATGTACAGCAGGTTGTTGCAGAGGAAAAAGTGAGCAACGGACTGTTGGGAGTATACGTTAAGCAAGTGCTCCTCAACAAGAAGCACGAACCCTCAAAAGGTATATCAGCCTCGTTCAAATCGTACTATTATCCTACGGAGATAGACACCGCAGGCACATTCCACCTAACACACGATATATCAAGAGACTTTTATCTGCTCTCAAGTCGTCAAGGATATGCCATGCTATTGCCGTCTATGCCAAATGTGGGCGACAAGCTAAAGTGCGGCACCATTGCCGACAATAGTAAGAACCTATTTGGCGGAACGGTAAAGCTTAAGGCTGAATACACCGACTTCTATGTAGATGGTACAGAAACCGTAACAACTCCAGCAGGTACATTCAACTGTATTCGACTTAAAGGCAAGGTATTCGAAGACAACTCTGCTTACAAGGTAAACTACCAGTATACATGGTGGTTGGCAAGAGGTGTAGGCTTCGTTAAGTATGAGATTATTAATGTGGACGGCAAGGATGCCAACGTGCCAACAACCATACTGCTTAACAAGCTTGAAAGACCGTAGACATACTACGACACAAACCAACGCTTCTACAATTAGCAACTTAACAACTATAATTATCAATCACAAAAATTAGTAGCAATGAAAAAGGTATTTTTTTCTTTAGCAATGCTACTTGCAGCGCAGGTAGCAACAGCACAGACTGTAATTACAAACAATTACGACTCTCCCGTTACAAAGGCTGACGGCACTAACACAACTAACGACACAGAAACCGACGGCTTTGTACAGGGAGAAGACTACAGTTTTACAATCAACACCGACCAAGACCTCTATGGTATAAAATATCTGTTCGATGTTTCTAAGTCGGCTTACTTTGGCTTTGGCTTCAACCTTGGCACTGGCGATTACAGCTCTTATTCTTCTTCGTTGTTCCTCGGTTTGGGCAAGCGCTATCTCCTTGGCAACTCGTTCTTGCTTCAGGGCAAGCTTGGTGTCTATGGCGGATATATGTCGTACGAGGTACCAACCGTAAACGATAAAGGAAAGCTGACAAAGAAGGACAAGGACGAGTTTATTTATGGAGCTGAGGCCAATGTTGCGGCTGGCTTGAAGTTGTGGACCACCAAGAAGGGTACACGCGGCTTTATAACCGTTGGCTATTACATGAGCGCTCCTAAGTTTAAGACCGAGAACATGGGCGACAATGGCGCATGGTGCTTCGGTATCACCTTGGTAAAGTAGTGTCCGGTACTCGGAGTGATACAAACTGAGGTTTATCGGGGAGGCTGGCATTATTTCCCACAGAACTCACTGAAGACACAGAAGCCTTCGGTGAGTTCTGTGGGAAATAAATGTTTAGGAACATAAGGATGTCACTCACCGATAAAACTGCAATATAAGCTAACCTCCCTCCAACGCTTACTCCTCTGTATACAGCACCTGCACAAGCGTCTGTCCTACAGCCTTAAGCACGTTGGTGTCGATATGTTCCATAGTATCATGGATTGTATGCCATGTAGGTCCAAACGAACTCTGCTGGCAATCAGGGTAGAAGGCTATGATATCAACACACGGGATACCTGCCTTCTCGTTCACGGGTACATGGTCGTCGGTAATCATACCGCCATCCTTCATCGGGAAGAATGATCCATAACCAATTTGTGCTGCTGTACGCCAAATCTTGTTCACAATCTCGTTGGCATATTGCTTGGATACACCCTCTTGATAGAACTTGGCTCCCTGACCGCCTACCATGTCGAGCAGTATACCGTAACGTGCCTCATATCCCTGAGGCAGATTGGTTGCCCAATACTGTGCGCCAAGTGCCCAAGTATCTTCATCTGTCTGCACATCCGACCACTGAGGCAAGCCATAGTCCTCGGCATCAAAACAAACAAAGTCGACACCTATATACAAAGTAGTGTCGTTCTTTATCAAGCGAGCTAATTCAAGCATAACAGCCACACCACTTGCACCATCGTTGGCAGCCATAACAGGCTTATGCCAGTTAGTTGAGTCTGGATCGTTATCTGCCCATGGTCTACTGTCCCAATGGGCACACAACAATAGACGTGTAGTTTGTTCGGGACGGAATCGTGCTATGATATTACGTGAACGCAATGTTGTTCCATCCCAACCTTTAAGGTCGGCGTCTTGAGCCTCAACAACCATACCAAACTCGCGAAACTTAGACATAATCCATTCGCCACACAAATCGTGTGCTTTAGAGTTCATTGTACGTGGTCCAAAGCTGCACTGCTTGGCAGCAAATACATATGCTGAGTCTGCCCGGAAGGTTGGCCCCACTAGTGCCACAGTGTCTAGCTCATTACTTGTAGCCGACTTAGAAGCGTTCTTGCACGATGCGCACGAGCATATTATCGCAGCCACTGCCAATGACAAGAACACCGAGAATACAGTCTTATTCATCCTAATTCCTAATTCTAAAATCTTAATACGTAACTCTAATTCGGCAAAGCCGCAAATTCAAAATTCAAAACTCAAAATTCCAAATTCGGCAAAGCCGCCAAATCCTAATTCGTAACTCTTAACTCTTCTTCGCCTCGTAAGCCAACGCATACATACGTATCTGCTTTACCATAGCCAACAATCCGTTAGAGCGTGTTGGCGAGAGATGATCCTTCAAGCCTATTTTGTCGATAAAGTAGAGGTCGGCATCAAGAATTTCTCGAGGGGTATGTCCACTTATAACCTGAATGAGCAAGGCTATGATACCCTTAACTATAAGAGCATCACTATCGGCAGTAAACACCAATCGTCCGTCATCTGTCATATCACATTGCACCCATACACGACTTTGGCAGCCGTCTATAAGGTTCTGTTCGGTCTTATACTTGGCATCAAGCGGTTCCAACTCACCGCCGAGGTCGATTAACAACTGGTACTTGTCCATCCAGTCGGTGAAGTCTTGAAACTGTTCAATAACTTCGTCTTGTGCTTCGTTTATTGTCATAATTTTATTTATTTACCTTCTCCAATTTGAAGAGTTTATCGCTTGGACGAATCTTACTAGGCACACGGAATGACACATGTTGTCCCTTATGTGCTGTCTCTACAGGATTAAGGTCGTATCTAATTTCGTCCACATCCACATACATTACACCAGTTGTAGGACCGGTAATAAGCAGCTTGTCGCCTACAGAGAACTCGCAAGCCTCACATGTAAACTCAGCCACACCAAGCTTAGAAAAGTATTTTACGCCACGACCCACATACACTTTCTTTTCGGTAGCATTAGAGCCATAGTTGCTATTCCACTCACCAAGAGTTTGACCTTGATAGTAGCCATCCCAGAAACCACGATTGAAGACAGTAGCAAGACGCTCGTCCCACTCATCCTTCTTATCCTCGCTAAAGGTGCCTTCAAGCACAGAAGTGATAGCCTCCTTATAACATTTAACCACATTATATACATACTCTGGTCCACGTGCACGTCCTTCAATCTTGAACACACGTACACCGCTCTTCATCATACGGTCTATAAAGCGCAATGTCTTAAGGTCCTTAGGCGACATTATATACTTGTTATCAACCTCTAGCTGACATCCAGTTTCATTGTCAGTAACCGTATACGAGCGACGACATATCTGCATGCACTCACCACGGTTGGCCGAACGTCCAGTATTCATAAGGCTCATATAGCACTTGCCACTGACAGCCATGCACAAAGCTCCATGACAGAACATCTCGATGCGGATAAGCTCGCCCTTAGGGCCACATATGTGTTGACGCTCAATCTGCTCAAAGATGTAGGCCACCTGGTCCATGTTAAGCTCGCGGGCAAGCACCACAACATCGGCAAATTGGGCATAAAACTTAAGAGCCTCAGCATTGCTGATATTAAGCTGTGTAGATAGATGCACCTCCACACCTATCTCTCGGCAGTAGGTCATAACAGCCACATCGCTGGCAATAACAGCCGAGATGTTGGCTTCCTTGGCTGCATCAACAATCTGATGCATAAGTTCCACATCCTCATCATAGATGATCGTGTTCACTGTTAGATAGCTCTTCATGCCATGCTCGGTACATGTAGCGGCTATCTCACGCAAGTCGTCAATAGTAAAATGATTGGCAGAATGAGAGCGCATATTGAGTTGCTCCACACCAAAGTAGATACTATCGGCACCTGCCTGTATGGCCGCCTGCAAGCTTTCGCGCGAGCCTACTGGCGCCATTATCTCGTAATCGTGTATTGTTGTATTATTCATAATGTGCAAAATTACTTATTTTTAAGCGTAAAACATCAAAAATAAATATAAAATAGCTATCTTTGCAATAAACAAAGCATAACATAACATAAACAAAACTATACCAATATGGAAAAGACTCTTATTCTTCTCAAACCATGCACCGTACAGCGCCGTCTAATAGGCGAAGTTATCAACCGCCTTGAGCGCAAAGGCTTGCGCATTGTTGGCCTTAAGATGATGCAGCTCGACGATGCAATCCTCAACGAGCACTATGCTCACCTCGTAGACCGTCCCTTCTTTCCGTGGCTTACAGCCTCAATGAAGTCGGCTCCCGTTGTGGCAATATGTGTTGAGGGTAATAGTGCAGTAACTGTAGTGCGCAATATAGTTGGCGCTACCAATGGACGCAAGGCTGCACCTGGAACAATACGTGGCGACTACTCTATGAGTGGCCAGGAGAATATCATACATGCTTCTGATTCTATTGAGACAGCCGAGATAGAAATGAAGCGATTCTTCCGTGAAGGCGAGATATTCGAGTATCCAGACCCACTGCACGACTTCCTTTATGCTCCTGACGGAGATTAATGGTAAGAAAAAGAAAAACAATAATAAGCAAAAATGGAAAAAGTAATCATTAACAGTTATCACGAGTTTGCCGCACTTCTTGGCAAGAACATTGGTGTTTCCGACTATGTTGAACTCTCGCAGGAGCGTATCAACCTATTTGCCGATGCCACACTCGATCACCAGTGGATTCACGTAGACACAGAGCGTGCAGCCGTTGAAAGCCCGTTCAAGTCGACCATAGCACACGGCTACCTTACTCTATCTATGTTACCTTATCTGTGGAACCAGATTATCGAGGTAAAGAACCTCAAGATGATGGTGAACTATGGAATGGACAAGATGAAGTTTGGCCAGGCAGTAAAGTCGGGTGAACACATTCGCCTCGTAGCCGACCTCCACTCTATCGAGAATCTGCGCGGCATTGCCAAGGTACAGATAAAGTTTGCCATAGAGATTAAGGAGTCGCCTAAGAAGGCTCTCACCGGCATCGCAACATTCCTCTACTACTTCGAGTAAAGGTAGAAAATGGACATACAAGAATTCAACAACACACAGTGGAGCCGTAATGTCATACTTGTAGACGGCGACTATATAGACTCGGTGGCATTCGACCTCACTGTTAACTTCGAGCGCATGCTTGGACGCCGAATAAACAAAGCTGATACAGCACGATGGATAGACTGCATAGCACTTGACGGTGGAATGCGTGAAGGACGCGACTCAAACGGCGAGACACAGGTTATATTCATACATTCAAAGGACAAGCAACAGCTCGACAACTTCAACCCAGGCTCTTACGAGAACAACCTCAACGCTATGGCTTTCAAGGACTCGCTTGGCGAATTTATAATAAGTTCATACCCAGTTGAGGAAGTGGTCAAACATGACGACTTCTTTCTCGATATCCTCAAAACTGTGGTAAACCACAAGGATGTACACCGTGTTATGGCCATACCCAATGCCGAACATCATGCCCTTTGGGACGCATTGCGCCATGCATTGCGCGACATCGATGACGAGGAGAAGCGTGTAACGCTGTTTGCAATGCAACCTATGGACGGCGGCAACTTCAAGCAAGAAATCCTCGGATTCTCTCTGATGAACGCCCTTGGAATACGAGGCGACGAGCTGAAGTAATGTTCATCCAACATAAAGTATAGACGACCTTTAGGTCTCATTATTTCTATCAAAAAGAAAAACAAATTAACAACTATAACAAAAGAAACGACAATGGGAAAAGTATTAATGATTGGCGCTGGTGGCGTCGCTACCGTTGCAGCGTTCAAGATTGCACAGAATGCTGACGTTTTCACCGACTTTATGATTGCAAGCCGCACCAAGGCTAAGTGCGACAAGATTGTAGAGGCCATCGGCAACCCTAATATCAAGACAGCGCAAGTAGATGCCAACGACGTTGAGCAGCTTAAAGCTCTATTCAACGATTACAAGCCTGAGCTGGTTATCAACCTTGCTCTACCCTACCAGGATCTTACCATCATGGAGGCTTGTCTTGCTTGCGGATGCTCTTATCTCGATACTGCCAACTATGAGCCTAAAGACGAGGCTCACTTCGAGTACTCATGGCAGTGGGCTTATAAGAAGCGCTTTGAGGATGCCGGTCTTACTGCAATTCTTGGTTGCGGTTTCGACCCAGGTGTTACAAGCATCTTCACTGCATATGCTGCCAAGCACCACTTCGACGAGATTCAGTATCTCGACATTGTTGACTGCAACGCTGGCAACCACCACAAGGCTTTTGCCACTAACTTCAACCCAGAAATCAACATACGCGAAATTACACAGAAGGGTCTATATTGGGAAGACGGCAAGTGGGTTGAAACCGCTCCGCTCGAAATACACAAGTCTCTGACATATCCTGAGGTTGGTCCTAAGGAGAGTTACTTGCTACACCACGAGGAGATAGAGAGTCTTGTTAAGAACTATCCTACTATCAAGCGCGCTCGCTTCTGGATGACATTCGGTCAGCAATATCTCACATATCTCGACTGCATACAAAACCTCGGCATGTCGCGCATCGACGAGATTACATACGAGGCTCCGCTTACCGACGACCCAACCAAGAAGGTTAAGGTAAACATCGTACCTCTGCAGTTCCTTAAGGCAGTGTTGCCTAACCCACAGGATCTCGGCGAGAACTACGATGGACAGACATCTATCGGTTGCCGCATCCGTGGTTTGAAGGACGGCAAGGAGCAGACCTACTACGTATATAACAACTGCTCGCACGAAGCTGCCTATAAGGAGACTGGTATGCAGGGCGTAAGCTACACCACCGGTGTGCCTGCAATGATTGGCGCTATGATGTTCTTCAAGGGTCTGTGGCGCAAGCCGGGCGTTTGGAACGTTGAGGAGTTTGATCCAGATCCATTCATGGAGCAGCTCAACAAGCAGGGTCTGCCTTGGCACGAGATATTCGGTGGCGACCTGGAGTTGTAATTCTAAACTCAAAATTCAAAACTCAAAATTCCATTTATGGCAAAGACAGAAGAAATGTCGCTTGCTCAGGAGGGCAAACTAAAGGCTCTCCAGGCAGCGATGTCTAAAATAGAAAAAGACTTCGGCAAAGGCTCTATCATGAAGCTCGGCGACGAGCAGGTAGAGAACGTTGAGGTTATCCCTACTGGCAGTATAGGTCTTGATGCCGCTCTCGGCGTAGGCGGATACCCAAAGGGACGTATTATTGAGATATATGGTCCAGAGTCGTCTGGTAAGACAACTCTCGCCATTCATGCTATTGCCGAGTCGCAGAAGGCAGGTGGTATAGCAGCCTTTATCGATGCTGAGCACGCTTTCGACCGCTTCTATGCAGCCAAGCTTGGTGTAGATGTAGACAATCTATGGATTTCGCAACCAGACAATGGCGAACAAGCTCTTGAGATAGCCGACCAACTTATACGCTCTTCGGCTATTGACATTATCGTTATCGACTCTGTTGCAGCACTTACACCTAAGGCAGAGATTGAGGGCGATATGGGCGACAACAAGGTTGGCTTGCAAGCTCGTCTTATGTCACAGGCTTTACGCAAGCTCACCAGTACCATATCTAAGACCAACACTACATGTATCTTCATCAACCAGTTGCGCGAGAAGATTGGCGTAATGTTTGGTAATCCTGAGACTACAACTGGTGGTAACGCCTTGAAGTTCTACTCTTCAGTACGCCTAGACATACGTAAGGTTACGGGCATTAAGGACGGCGACCAGATTATAGGTAATCAGGTTCGTGTCAAGGTAATCAAGAACAAGGTGGCTCCTCCATTCCGCAAGACCGAGTTCGAGATTATGTTTGGCGAGGGCATCTCTAAGGTTGGCGAGATTGTAGACCTTGGTGTTGAATACAACATAATACAGAAGTCGGGCTCTTGGTACAGCTATAATGGCTCTAAACTTGCACAAGGTCGCGATGCTACTAAGTCGTTGCTTAAGGACAACCCCGAGCTTATGGAAGAACTTGAGGGTCTTATCAAGCAAGCTATAAGCGACCACCGCGAGGGCTAATGCTATTTGCGGTGTTCAAATCAAGACAAGCAAAAAAAAACAGTTGGATACACAAAAGCATCCAACTGTTTTTTTATTGCCTTCTTTTATTAAATAGGAATGAGCATTAACTGCGCACTTCCTCCACTTTGGTTTTCATTCCCTTTATCTTAGCTCCAGCTGCCAACTTAATAACGTTGCGAGCCACTCCACGCGCCACTGCCACGTAGGCATAACGCTCGTACACATCGATACGACCTATATCCGAACCCTTAAGCGAGCACGTCTTGCATAGGAAACCAAGTATATCGCCTTTCGAAATCTTGTCCTTCTTACCCTTTCCTATATACAGTGTTGTCATACGTGGCACCGGTGGACAAGCCTTAGCATCAGGAACTACAAATTCCTCTGTATTCTCCTTTACATATTCGGGAAGTGTCTCCTCCGGACCTATTATCATAAAGGCACGACCAGTAGCCTCCCAACGACCAGTACGACCTACACGATGGATGTACTCGTCCTCTCCTACCGGCAGGTTATAGTGAATAACATTATTCACCTCGGGTATGTCGAGACCGCGTGCGGCAAGGTCGGTACCAACAAGAACGTTTACCGACTGGTTGGCAAAACGATATACAGCCTCCTCACGCTGGTCCTGATCCAGTCCACCATGCAGACAACTTACAGCCACACCCTTATCGGCAAGATATTTACCCACACGCTCCACACCGTCACGATAGTTCATAAAGACAATGGTCTGCTGATTGCCAAAGGCATAAATCATACGCATAAGCGTGTCTATCTTGTCCTTCTCGGGCGACTTTACAGTATACAATCCTATGCGATCAGGTGTCTGCTCCTCGTCAATACGATAGTCGATGCGCTGTGTTCGTCCCATACGCACAAAGGCTGGCATTTCCTCAGCATCGGTTGCTGAAAGCAGAAGGCGACGCTCCACATTAGGCAGACTCTCCAATGCCTTCTGCATCTCGGCACGGAAACCCATGCGCAAGCACTTGTCAAACTCGTCTATAACAAGCCAGCGCACAGATTCTACCGAGAAGTTAAGTTTGTCAATATGGTCGTTCAATCTACCTGGAGTACAAAACACTACTTGTGGACGTGTGCGCATAATAGTGCGGTGTTCGTCCATAGTAGGACGTCCGCCATAAAGACATTCCGAACGCATGCCCGTGCCCATGCGTCTAAATACATCATTCGACTGCATTGCCAGCTCTCTACCAGGCACAATAACCACCGCCTGAACCTCGTCAAGTGCAGGGTCAAGCTTAGTTGCAAGTGGCAAGAGATAAGCAAGCGTTTTGCCGCTACCCGTAGGAGCCAATACCACGATGTCCTTATCGCTGTGCAACACAGCCCCGATAGTATCCTGCTGCATATCGTTTAGCGCTTCGATACGCAGTTTCTGAAGTGTTGTTTCTATATTCATTGCATTATTTGTTTTTATTGCCAATAAGCTGTCTATCTATTGCCGACACACAGCCATCTTTTGCAAAGATACGTAGAATAAAATGAATTCTACAGAAACGCAACAAAAAATGTTGAGATAGCATTAATTAAAAACACATTAAAGGATTGTGAATAAAAAAAGAAAAAAAACAGGATGTAGAGTGATGAACCAAATAAAAATATTAATTTTGCAATGGACATACCTATTTTTAATAAGGCAACCGAAATAAATTAATAAGGCTACCCAAAATAAGACAAACAGTATATAGATGGAGCGAACTGGAATATTCGTCGGGTCGTTCGACCCATTCACTATAGGACACGACTCGGTGGTAAAACGTGCCGTAAAGATGTTCGACAAGCTTGTTATCGGCGTTGGTGTTAACGAGAGCAAGCGATATATGCAAACTGCCGACGAGCGCGTTGAGGCCATAAGGCGTCTATACAAGGACGATAACCGAATAAGTGTGGAGAAGTATAGCGGACTTACTGCCGAATTTGCACGGCAAATGAGTGCTGAGTTTATTGTAAAGGGAGTGCGCTCTGTAAAAGACTTTGAGTTCGAACGCGAGCAAGCCGACATAAACCGCCGACTTACAGGAGTAGAGACTGTGCTTCTGTATGCCGAGCCAGGCATGGACGGCATATCATCATCTGTAGTGAGAGAACTTACACACTTCGGCTACGACTGCAGCCAATTCCTACCTAAGGTTCAGGAATAAATAGATAAGTATAAATTTAAAAAAACAGATTTATGATTACATATAATGTAGACGGCGTGAAGATGCCGAAGATTAGGAAACGTGACACATCAGCATGGATACGTGCCGTAGCTGCTACATACCAGCTTAAGGTTGGCGAGATTGGCTATATGTTTGTAGATGACGAGAAGATTCTCGAAGTAAACAACGAATACTTAGGTCACGACTATTACACAGATGTCATAACCTTCGACTACGACGAGCCCGGCATTGTAAGTGGCGATATCGTTATATCGCTCGACACTGTGCGCACCAATGCCGAGAAGTTTGGCAAGGAATACGATGACGAGCTGCACCGTGTCATAATACACGGCATTCTGCATCTCTGTGGCATCAACGACAAAGGACCTGGCGAGCGCGAAATAATGGAGGCCGAGGAAAACAAGGCACTTGCTCTGCTTGCCGAAATGAAGAAGTAATAAAAATATAGGAGGTATGGTCCACTAACCATATCTCCTACATCATTATCTATATTTGCTATATTATTTATATCTGTCCAGCCTCTACCTGCCTTACTATGCGCTCCGTAAAGCGGTCTACACCATTAGGGTCGTACTTCTTGGTGAGCGAGGCACCAAATAGCGAGGCAAATGCCTGATAAAATCCGGCACGTATCGGACCGAGAAACGCCTGTATCAACTGATACGATGACGAGTCGCACTCGCGGTATATTAGTTTTATTAGCAACTTGCCCTGCGAGTAGGTCAGCTTTTTCATGCGTGGAGTATAACGCTTGCGTATATCCTTCTCCACAAGTTTCATGTGCTCTTCCTTAGCCTTCTTGTTTGGCAATGTCTGCAGATAGTCGTATGTCTCGATTATAATGGCATTCACTTCCTTGGCAATAGGCAACACCTTCTTGATATTAGCCACCAGGCGATTGTATGCCAGGCGTTGACGTGGGTCGGCAAAGGTTAGCTTGGGATAAATATACAGCGCGTTAAGCTCTACATATTGTATGCTGTCGCCATCGACAAGGGCCTTGCTCACTTTTACCATCGGCACAAATGTTGGCGATGATTGGTCGGCATTGCTTTTGCTGTCGACATCGTCAGTATCGACGGTTGACGTGTTTTGCCCATAAGCAGCGCCAAGGCTGAATAGGCACAACAATAATATAACTATATGTTTTGCTTTCATAACTGGGTGCAAATGTACACAGAATATTTGGAATTGAGAGAGTTAATTGAGTAAACTATATTAAACCATTACATTTTTTATTTATCACTAAGATGAAAAGATTCATACTCACTGCCTCAATAGCCCTTCTTGCTATTGCGGCAAGCGCAGTACCCGCAAAACGTGGACAATGGCGCAACGTACAACTTGCCAACGGAAATACTGTTCGTGTTCAACTCGTAGGCGATGAGCACATGCACTACTATGCAAGCGAAGACGGAACACGCTATTCGTTCGACTCTACCACCGGATTCTATTATCCTATTAGCGACATACAGATGGCTTCCAAACTTAAGCGTGCAGCCATACGCCGACAGGATATTGCCAACAAGAAACGACCATACAGACTGGGCAATATCGACAAGAATGTATTCCAAGGCACTAAGAAAGCTATTGTTATTCTGGCTGAATTTACAGACAAAAAGTTTAAGGCTGCCAACAACATGGCACTATACAAGAAAGCCATCAACGGCATAAACTATAACGAAGCGCCTTTCAACGGTTCGGTACGCGACTATTTCCGTGCGCAAAGCCACGGACAGTTTGACATCGACTTTGATGTTGTGGGCGTGTGTCCACTTAAAGGCAATTATGCCGAATATGGAGCAAACTACAGCGACGAAGACGAGCCCAATGCCTACAAAATGATTGTGGAAGCTTGCCAATGGGCACACAACAATGGCACAGACTTCTCTAAGTACGACTGGAACGGCGATGGATACGTTGACCAGGTGTATGTGCTGTATGCCGGATTGGGCGAGGCTGACGGTGGCGACGTCAATACCGTATGGCCACATATGTTCTACCTTACATATACCAACTATAAGAAACCGCTGACACTCGACGGTGTAAACATCGATACATATGCTTGCGGACCTGAATTGCAAGGCGGTGGCAGCAACAATGGCGTGGGTACTTTCTGCCACGAATTCTCTCACTGTATGGGTTTCCCTGACCTTTACGACTATAACGGCAAATGGTATGGCATGGGACACTTCGACCTTATGGACGCCGGAAGCTATAATGGCAGTGGATTCTTGCCTGCTGGATACAGCGCTGCCGAGAAGAGCGATTGCGGATGGATTGAACTGAAGGACATGACAGACATCACCGAGACTGTGAACATTACGGATATGGCTCCACAGACTCAAGGAGGCGATGCATACATAATCAAGAACAAGGGCAACGAGGATGAGTACTACGTTGTAGAGTATCGAGCACAAGAGGGATGGGATGCCGAACTGCCCAACCAAGGCATTATGATTACACAGATTGACTATGATGCCGACATCTGGGAATACAACTGCACCAACACAAAAGATTACTACTACAAGGGCAACCAGCAGCTCTTGAACAACCACATGCGTTGGACTATAAAGCGTGCCGACAATTCTTCAAGCTATTTCAGTGACGGCCATGCTCTGTACCCATACAATAGCAATAACAAGCTTACAAGCACATCCAAGCCTGCCGCAAGCTTATATACCGCCAACAGCGACGGTACAAAATTCCTGAACGTAAACATAGAGAATATGGCCTTAGCCGACGACTATTCTACGGCTTCTCTATCGTTCGTTCCCAAGAAAGACAGTGGTTCGGAGGACAAGCCCGTTATTCCAGAGGGCAATTATCTATTCTATGAGTCGTTCAACAAGAATAAGGGTACTGGCGGTAACGACGGTCTGTGGAGCGGTTCTATAGCAAGTACACAGAAGCTGAATAACGACAACGAGGGCTGGACAAGCGCTAACGACAAGATATATGCTGCCAACAAGTGTATCAAATTGGGTACTACTAAGTTTGATGGCACCGCAACATCACCGGCTTTCACCGTCAACGGCACCGCTACCCTTACCTTCAAGGCTGGAGCATGGGATACAACTAATGACGGCACCACACTTACAGTATCAACATCTAACGGCTCACTCGGCCAGACATCATTCAACATGACACGTGGCGATTGGACTAACTTCAGTACCACTATCAACGCTAATGGCAACGTGAAGCTTACATTCACAACATCTAACCAACGTTTCTTCCTCGACGAGGTTAGGGTAACTGCCACCGCAACTGGCATTACATCAACAACTGCCGACATTGCCAAGACTACCGTAATTGGATACTTTGCACTCGATGGCACACGCTTACAGAGCCCAAGAAAGGGTGTCAACATCGTGAAGTATGCTGATGGAAGCTCTAAGAAGATTGTTATGATGTAAACAGGTTGTTTACATCAATTTATGAATACGTTATCATTGGCTTACGAAAACGTTATCGATCAACTATAAATATGTTTTCGTTGGCAAATGATAACGTATTCATTTTTTCACTAAATAGTAAGCAAGTGTAAAGATACAAAATCAGTTTCAATTCAACGACCAACCTACTGCCTTTAATTTTGACCTTTACAATGATGAAAAGTAAAAAATCGTGGAGATACTCTTCTTTGTCCAATAATTTGACAACTGTGTCTAATTATTGGACATTCTGTTTCATGAGACTTCTGTGCTAATCTTTTGACCATCAGTAGAATTGTAGTTTTGGCACAGCCATTGTCCTCATTATATAAAAATGAAGACGATTATGAAAAGAATAATAATACTGATAGGATGGATACTTGTTGCGTCAGTAATCTCGGCACAGAGCTGGAGCCTTGACGACTGCATGAAGTATGCCGTAGGGCATGCTACGGATGTGAAGCGTGAGACTATCAACGCACGCCAACGCAAGCAAGACTACCAACATGCTGTGGTTGCTTTCTTGCCTACCGTAGCCGGTGGAGTGCAGGGCCAATATGCTTGGGGACGAAACATCGACCCTGAGACCAATACATATAATAATGTGACAACATTCAACAACTATTATCAGCTTTATGCCGAGCTGAATGTGTTTGATGGTTTCGCTACAATCAATGCTTTCAAGCAGGCTCGATTGAGCCGTGACTTTTCTGCTACGGCGATGCAGAAGATGCAAGACAATATAGCTATCGATGTGATGCAGAAATATGTGGATGCTGTATACGCTGAGGCAAGCATACAGATAGCAAGCGAGAAGTTGAGTGAGAGCCGACGTATGCTGGCTAAGATGCAACGTCTGTATGAATTGGGCGAGAAAGGACGACCGGATGTTGTGCAGATGGAATCGCAGGTGGCTGAAGACGAATACAGTCTTACGCATCAGCAGAATGTGACACGGCTGAGTCTGCTTGCTTTGAAATCGGCTATGAATTATCCCGTAGGTGATGAACTGAAGTTGGATATTCTGTCAAAGGATAAGGAGAAAAGTCTTGCATCATGTCAGCTGACTATAGGCAACAAGCCGAACTCTGAAAATATCTATCAGAGTTTCCTGAATATCTCTCCCGATATGAAGTCGGCAGAGTATGAGGTGGAGTTGGCACATTATGACTATAAGATAGCGAAAGGCAGATTGTTGCCCTCGCTCTCGCTCAGTGGTGGCATCACTACCAACTATTACAAGAATCTCTCTCTGAAAGGGCTATACGATGGATTTGCCTCGCAGTTTCGCAACAATCGAGGCGAATATCTCGCATTGACCCTTTCGATACCTATTTATAATAGCGACCGTTGGCACAATATGAAGAAGGCACGCAACAACTGGCAACTGGCTCAGGTGAATCTCGAAGAAACCCGTCGCAAGCTTCACGACCAGATAGCCCAAGCAATAATGGATGCGGAAGGCTACGCCAAGGAATTGCATCAGATGCAGAAGAAGGTGACCTCCGATTCGATTGCCTATCACATGTCGAGCCGTAAGTTTGAGGAAGGAATGCTTTCCACCTTCGACCTTCATACCTCAGCACAAACGCTTCTTGAGAGTAGAATAAAAGAGCTCCAGATGCAAATGCTGCTCGTCATCAAACAAAGGTTAGTGGGGTATTATCAAGGAGAAAGACTAATAAAATAATTGAACTTTCGCAAGTTCAGAGAATTCAGAAGTTAAAGGAGTTAAGAAGTTAAGCCAAATGCTTTTAATGCTATAAATAAAGCAAAAAACCAATGGTTTCGCTCGGCTTTGCCACTTGCTTGCAAGAACTTCTTAGCGACCATAGGGCGCGAAGTTTCCTTGAGCATCGCGAAAAACTTCTTAACTACTTTCACTTGCGAAACTTAAGTAAAATAAATAGAACACAATTGGATTTTTCACTTTTCACTTTTCACTTAACATATGGATATAAAAATAGAAAAGAAAAAATATCTCGTGCCCCGTAAGTATTGGGCATGGATAGCAGGAGGAGCGGTTCTTGTAGCTGTCCTCGTATGGTTGGGCTTGAGCAATTTCTCTTCCACACTGAAGGTGGACAGAAAAGGCTTGAGCATAGGAAATGTGGAAAAGGCACAGTTCAACGATTATGTGTCTGTGGACGGACAGGTGGTGCCTATCTCCGTTGTGCAAATCAGTTCGGAGGAAGGTGGCATCGTTTTGGAGAAAGTAGTTGATGAAGGTGCCCATGTGAATAAGGGCGATATACTTGTGCGACTGAGCAACTCTAATCTCGACCTTGAGATACTGAATGCCGAGAGCGAACTCGCCGAGAAGCAGGACATGCTTCGCAACACACAAATATCAATGGAGCAAGACCGGCTGAACAATAGCAATGAGGAGCTTTCGCTTTCGCAGGATGTCATCACCAAGCGCCGTGCCTATGAGCATCAGGAAACTCTGCATAAGGAAGAACTTAATTCGCGCGAGGAATATCTCAAGGCAAAGGAAGCTTACGAACTTGCAGTAAAGAAGCATGCGCTGATAAGCAAGCGGTTGAAGAAGGACGCACAACTACGACGTTCGCAGATGGATCAGATGAGTGATAATCTGGAAGCCATGCAGAAGAATGTGCAGCTGGTTCGTCAGCGCAAGGATAAGCTGAACATCCGCAGCACCATTTCGGGTGAGATTGGTTTGCTGGATGTGGAGTTAGGTCAGAGCATACAGGCAGGACAGAAGATAGGAGTAATCAACGACCTAAGCGACTACAAGGTGCAGGCACAGGTGGATGAGCATTACATCGACCGTGTTAAGCCAGGCCTTAATGCCTCTTTCGTACAGAACGGCAAGCATTATCTCTTGCAGGTTCGCAAGGTTTATCCCGAAGTGAGAGAAGGTAGATTCCGCATCGACTTCATCTTCAAAGGCGTTCGCCCAAGCAACATCCGTACCGGTCAGACATATTACGTGGATTTGCAACTCGGACAGTCGAAGCAGGCAATAATCATCCCTAAAGGCACGTTTTATAGTGTAACGGGTGGTCAATGGATTTTTGTTTTAGACAAGAGTGGCAAGAAGGCTTATCGCCGGAAGATAACCATCGGTCGCCAGAATCCTCAATACTATGAGGTGTTAGAAGGTTTGGAGCCAGGCGAGCAGGTTATCGTTAGTGGCTACGAAGCATATAAGGACAATGATGTCTTAGTGATTAATTAGTAGTGATTAGTGATTAATTGGGCTAACGCCCTTGAAACAGAATATTGATATGAATAATATTATTAACGCATTCAAGAATCTCCCTCGAAGGGGCCAGCACAATTTCGTGAAGATTTTGTGTCTGGCGCTCGGATTGGCAATCAGTTCGGTGATTATCGCCGAGATTTATT
>ERZ1031467.183-NODE-183-length-17870-cov-6.666573_pt1 | contig 17870 bp, 14 predicted proteins | sample MGYA00517105_ERZ1031467 | MGnify/ENA primary metagenome ERZ1031467 (study PRJEB33719, sample SAMN04261155) | wastewater metagenome | biome: rural village; feature: human; material: feces | host: Homo sapiens | place: El Salvador | collected 2013-01-07 ...
AGCTCCCCCGATGGGGAGCCAAGAACGTTCTGCCGCTTAACTTAATAGCATTACGGAGCCCCCGGCCGCATAGCGGTGCGGGGGCTTTTTATGCCGAAAAGGAGTGGAAAGGGAAAAGATTCCTCATCCTATCATCTAAACTCATTATTGTCCTAAATCTAATATAGAAATTTGACAATACGAGATTTATGATTCATAATAAAACACATAAAAACAATAATAATGCACTTCAGATAGTTTAATATAATGAGAACCTTGAGACCCGAAGCCGGACTTGTTTTCAGGTTCTCATTTTTATTTTCTAATCCTGTTTTTTACGCAGTCGTTGATGGTCCGTTTCAGGACATCTGAAATCGTCTGCGTGATTTATAAGAGAGAAGGATATATATGAAAAAGGATGTCAAATGTTTGCTCTCAGCACTTGTTTTTGCCGGAATTTCATGGGGGGGGGATACGGAATAGCGTCTGCTGCCGGTGAAGCAGTGTATGAGCTGAATCCGGTCGTCGTGACGGCAACGAGAACGGAGAAGATGGATGTGGATGTGCCAGCCAATGTCACCGTCGTTACGGCAAAAAAAATCGAAGAAGCCGGCTATAAAAATGCATTCGATGCGATCCAGTCTCAGGTGGGCGTAGAGAGCACAGGGTATGGGGATGCGGGGCAGGACTTCGGGTTCAGCTCTGGACGCACGGTCGTGCGTGGATACGATCGTGGTACGTTGGTCATGGTCAATGGCATTCCCATGAATTTGAAAAACTACAATTCACTGGCGGGTATCCCGAAAGATATGATCGAGAAGATTGAAATCGTAAAAGGTGCGGCAGGGACACTTTATGGTGCGGAAGCCATGGGTGGTGTCATCAATATTATGACCAAGACACCACAGGATGGAAAGGAAACGGTCACGCTCAAAGGAACCGTAGGGAATTACTATAATGATTATGGGGCGACTTACGCGGGGCCGAATTTGATTGTCTCGCTTCAAAGGGAGTATAGCGATTTTATTAACCACAGCAATGCGTATCCGGAAGGATCGAAGATCAACTGGTGGGTCGGTAAAGGGCAGTCGAATCGAGCTGCTGTGGCGGCCAAGTTGTCAGATGAAGTCGGTTTCCATCTGATGTATCAGGAAGGGAATATCACCAGAGGCAGTTCCACTAATAGTTACAATGTGGGAACGAAAAAAGCGCCGAAATATGTGCCCTATAACTATAGATATGATGACAAACGCGCTACCACAGGGCTGACGTATACTGGAAAAGAGAATGGGATCAAAGCTATTGTGGGATACAATTATCGTAAAGTGGATGGCTTCGATCGCGCCAAGAATATACCCGTGAGCTCTTCTGCGGAATTGTCCAGCTATATCACGGATGTACAGAAAACATGGGAACTGGGGAAAGATACCCTCATTGCCGGCTATACATTCAAGAGAGAGAACTATGAAGGACTTGTCAATAAAGCAAATAAAGCCCATCGCCTGAATCATGGCTTCTATCTGTCTTATACCGATGAGTTCTCTCCGAAATTCAGTGCGACGCTCGGACTGCGTGCTGAGATCATTAAGGATCCCGTTTCGGATCAGAATGTATTCAATCCGCAGATCCAGACACTGTATAAATGGACGGACAACACCTCCTGGTATGTAGATATTGGCCGCGGCTTCCAGATGCCGACGGTTGATTCCTATTATGGCAAAAAAGCAGCATCAGATACACTCAAGCCGGAAAAAGGTTGGACTTATGAAACGGGAATCAAACACAATTTTAGTGAAAGCCAGAGTTTGAAATTCTCCGTCTATCATATGGATTTTAAAAATAAAATCGGCTGGTCTGACATAGATAAAGATACAGGGTTGCAGTATGCCATTAACAAAGGCAATTTTAGAAATACAGGTGTAGAAGTGACATACGACCAGGTGGTTAATAACCATTGGGATTACAGTATCGGGCTGTCGTATGGTAATCCAGAAATCAATGATCCAACCGGTAAGAAAGGGTGGGTACAGGATTCTGCCAAACTGGATGGTGTCGCATCTGTGACCTACAGAACGGACAAGATCAGAAGCACATTGTCTTGGAAATATCTGGGCGATCGGGAAGAATATACCAGCAGACCAAAGACGTCTGATCCGCAGATCCCGTCTCTGTCTCGCGTGACATGGAATACCATTTACGATGTGACGCCCAATGATACGCTCTCTTTGACTCTGAATAACCTGTTCGATCATGAGAACTATGCCAATAAATATGGCAATCTGGAACTTCCTTACAACTGGAGACTGTCTTATTCTCATAAGTTCTGATCTCCTTCAGGACGCCATTTGATCTTCTGAAGCGGCTGACAGCCAAAGGCTGCCGCCGCTTTTTATTTGATGAGCTAAAAGGAAGCTATGTGGAAAAGATTTCTTTTTACGATACTTGCTGCGCTGGCATCGATCCTTCTTCCTGCCTGCTCGGTCACGCCCGCGCCGCAAAGCGAGACGCGAAGCATGACGGACGATGCCGGGCGCACTATATCCGCGCCCATCCATCCCACGCGCATCGTTTCTCTCACGTATGGGACGGATGAGATACTGACGGCGCTTCTTTCCCCTGGGCGCATTGCCGCCTACTCGAAGTATGCGGGGGATGACGGGATCAGTTTCCTCACCAAGGACGAGGTCAGCCGGGTCGGGCGGACGGTCGATATGGAGCCGGAGCATATTTTGGCGCTTGCGCCGGATCTGGTGATCGCTTCGACATCTACGCCCATGCAGACGGTCGAGGTACTCACACGCTCTGGTGTCCCTGTCTATGTTTCCGCCATCCCGACGACGGTAGAGGAAATGAAGGGGAAGGTGCGCGGCGTCGCGAAAGCAGTCCACGAAGAGGAGAAGGGAGAGGCGCTGGTTTCTGACATGGAGTCGAAGCTGGCCGCTCTTGCGTCCAAGCTCTCGGCGGTTTCACCGGATAAGGAGCGTGTGGCTCTCGGCATGTCATTCCGCGGGATCCTGGGCAAGAAGGGGACGCTTTTTTCGGATGTCCTGCGTCTCGCGCATGTGAAGGATGGGGCAGCGGTGTATGAGGTGCCGAAGGGGGCGGATGCGTACCTTTCTTTGGAGATCCTCCCGAAGATCGATCCGGATGTGATCCTTCTTCCCACCTGGCGGGTGAAGGCGGGGGATGATACGAAGGCCTTCGAGGAAGGACTTCTGTCAAATCCTGCACTTCGCGAGGTGACGGCGGTCAAAGAGAGGCGGCTCGTGCCATTTTCGGAGAAGTACAAGTACGTCATGAGCCAGCATGTCGTGGACGCAGTGGAAGCGGCGGCGCGGGCGGTGTATCCGGAAGTGTTTGTGACTAGGGGCTAGGACATTTCACACCTTCTCGCATTTCGCCCGTTTGCATTTTGGCTTGACTGATGAATGGGATGATTGAATGAGGTATAAGGAGACTCACCTATGACACCCAAAATCATTTATATGACGAATGTTGATCGTCGCTATTTCATGATGCGCCGTGCGCTTGACGAATTGATCGCGGATGGAGAGATGCCCGCATCCTCACAGGTCGTAAAGACGGAGGATGGCTCTGTGTGGAGCGCATCGTGGGAAGAAAAACTACGCGGGAGCGCACTGGTCATGATCCGTTTTATGGGAAATACGATCCGTACGAAGTTTTGGACGGCGTGTATGCATTTTCTATCGCGGGAAGGGATCCCGTATTACATGGATGCGGCTGGATCGGCAGAGGAGGAGTGCGTAGAGCGGGTCGCAGCAAAGGACATCGAGGCTATGAAGGCGTACTCGTTCTATGGGGGTCTGACGAATTACAAGAATCTATGGCTCTATGTGCGTTCCCTTTTTGATCAGGGGGCGCCTTACGCAGAGCCGCCGTCGCCGATCTGCTGGGCGGGGATCTATCATCCGGGGATGGCGAAGAAGTTCATGACGGATCTTTCCCTATATGGGAAGATGTTTCTCAAGGCGGGGCGTCCGACGCTGGGGCTTCTCTTCTATCGGGATGAGTGGATCTGGGATGACCTGCATTACCAGAAGGCATTCATAGAAGAGGCGGAGCGGCAGGGGCTGAATGTCATCGCAGTCTTCACGAATGGTCTGCCGGATCCGAAGCTGGGGATGCCGACGATCCATGAGGTGTTTGAGAAGTATTTCATGAAGGAGGGAAAGCCTCTCGTCGATGTCATCGTGAATGTGATGAAGTTCTCCTTTACGACGTCAGGGTCGATTTCCATCAAGGCGCTGGAAGAAATGGGTGTCCCTGTGCTGGAGGCCTACTCTCTGATCGCTCCGAAGGAGGAATGGGAGGCATCGCCGGAGGGAATGAATGCGATGGAGATCTCCATCTCGGTCACGATGCCGGAATTTGATGGGATCATCCACGGGATGCCGATCGCTGCGAAGCATGTGAAGGAGGATGGGGAGGTGGAGTACCTGCCCATCCCCGAGCGTATGCGTGCGATGGTCTCGCGGGCGGGGGCATGGGCGAGACTGCACAGGAAACCGAATGCGGAGAAGAAGATCGCGATCATTTTTCACAATTACCCGCCGAAGAATTCGAATATCGGGAGTGCGTATGGTCTGGACAGCATCGAGAGCGTACGCCGTCTGCTCGGCTTCATGAAGGAGGCAGGCTATCAGGTCGATTTCATCCCGGAGGACACGGAGGCCTTCATGAAGCGGCTGACGGCGCAGGCGACGAATGACCGCTCGATGCTGACGGAGGAGCAGGAGGCGGCGTGTCAGAAGGTCCCGAAGAAGCTCTACTGTGATCTCTTTGCTACCTTCCCCGAAGAGACGCGGCGGCAGATGGAGAAGGACTGGGGAAAGGCGCCTGGCAGGGTCATGACGACGGAGTCGGGCGATATTCTGGTACCGGGGCTGATGGACGGGCATATTTTCCTCACGGTGCAGGCACCGCGCGGGTATGGCTTTGATGCGTCGAAGATCTATCATGATCCTTTTATAGCACCGACGCATCAGTATCTGGCATACTATCAGTGGATCCGTGATGTATGGGGAGCTGATGCCGTGCTCCATGTGGGGACGCATGGAAATCTGGAATGGCTTCCGGGGAAAAGTGCGGGGATGGATAGAGGAAGCTATCCTGATCTGGCTCTGGGAAGTCTGCCGAATATCTATCCCTACCATATGACGATCACGGGAGAGGGGATCCAGGCGAAGCGGCGCGGCGGTGCATGTCTTGTGGATCATTTGCCTGCACCGATGGAAGAGGCAGGGACGTATGAGGAGCTGGCTGAGCTGGAGCAGGCGATGGATGAGTACGCGCATTTTGAGAAATCGGAACCGGAAACGGCGAAGCGGCTGGTACCACGGATCCGTGAGCTTGCGGAGAAAGCAAGTCTGGACGGTGAGGTGCCGTATACGGAAGCGGATTTGGCAGGGTATCTTTCGCGCCTTCACTGCTATATCGAGGATCTTAAAAATAGCGAGTGCCATGTCGGACTGCACATTCTGGGAGAGATGCCGAAGGGGGAAACGCTCATCCATGAAATATTGGCTCTTCTTCGTCTGCCGAATGGGGACATCCCCTCGATCTGTGAGCTGCTGGCTGAGGAGGAGGGGACATCCGTAGATACGCTGTTGGGACAGGCACAGACACTGTATCCGAATGGTCTCACTGGGGGCGAGTGGATGGCGCGCCTGCAACGGAAGGCAGAGGGTCTGGTCCGCAAGCTGTCAGAAATGCATTTCGACAAAGAGAAGGCGAAGGCACTGGGGACAGAGAGGGAGCAGGCGCTGCTTCGTTTCGTTTGTGAGGAGGTATATCCGCGTCTGGCAGAGACAAAAAAGGAAATGGAGCATACCCTTCGCGGGCTTTCTGCCCGTTACATTGTGCCGGGGATCTCCGGCTCTCCGCACGCAGGCGGTGTCTCTCTTCTGCCGGCAGGGGTGAATTTCTACGGCATCGATCCGCGGCGCTTGCCGACAAGGACGGCATGGGAGGTGGGGAAAGAGCTCGGAGATCAGGTCATCTCGCAATATATCGAGAGCGAAGGCCGATATCCGGAAAGCGTCGGCATGGTTTTCTGGTCGGGCGCGAATATGCGAAGTCACGGGCAGTGCATCGCGGAATTTCTCTATCTCATGGGCATCCGGCCTATCTGGGAGCCGGGAAGCCTCTATGTGAAGCGTATGGAGCCCATCCCTCTGTCGGAGCTGCAGCGTCCGCGCATCGATGTGACGGCGCGCATCAGCGGTCTTTTCCGTGATACCATGCCCTCTGTCGTCTCGCTCATGGACAGGGCGGTGCTGCTCGCCGCCTCTCTTGCGGAAAATGACGAGGATAATTACGTCAGGAAACATATTTCTGAGGACAGCCGGATCATGGAAGAGAAAGGCTCGCCCAAGGAAGAGGCATGGCGGGAGGCGGCGTACCGCATCTTCGGGGATGCCCCGGGGACGTATGGTGCAGGCGTCGCCGCGCTTCTGGAAGAAAAGAACTGGGACAGTCTCGATGACCTCACGAATGTTTTCATCCGATGGGGTGGTCATGCCTACGGTGCGAAGTCGAATGGAGCATACAAGCCCGATCTTTTCCGTGAGCGTCTCGCGCATATGGAAGTCACCATCAAGAATGAGGATAACCATGAGACAAATATGATGTCATCGGATGACTACAATGCGTATCACGGGGGGCTCATCGCCGCGGTCAGAAGCTGCTCGGGAAAGAAACCGCATGCCTACGAAGGGGATAGCAGCGATCGGAGCCGCATCAAGGTACGCACTGTCGAAGCGGTAGCCAAGCGCATCTTCCGCACGGAGACCGTGAATCCGAAATTCATCGAAGGTCTTATGCAGCATGGCTACAAAGGCGCGGCCGATCTTTCGAATCGTGTCGCCGTCAGCTTCCAGTGGGATGCGACGAGCGATGTCATGGAGGACTGGATGTATGAGAAGCTCTCCGCTGCCTACGCCCTGGATCCCAAGGTGCAGGACTGGATGAAGCGTGTGAATCCATGGGCGCTGGCCCGCATCACCGAGACGCTCCTTGAGGCAGAGCGGCGAGGTCTGTGGCAGGCCAGAGAGGAGACGGTGGATGCTCTCGAGAAGCTGTATCTCGAGGTCGAAGGAGAGATCGAGGAGGAATAAGGAAACGCTGATTAAATCACAGAATCAGATTTCATATGGATTTTTATACATAGCGTCGTCGACATTCTCCTTAAATAGCTCGCTATTCGCGTCGAATGTCTCCTTGCTCTGTATAAAAATCCAAGAATGAAATCCGATAACGATTTAATCAGTGTTTCCTAAGAAAACGCTGATCTGATCGCAAAACGATCGGATCAGCGTTTTTTTCACGGAATGGCGCTCTCTGTCCCACTGTCACAAAATATCCAGATCCTCATAGGCGGGGCGCATCACATATGTTCCCGTCTTATCGATGAGCCCCCATTTGCCTTTGACCTTGACGCCGGCGAGACCGGAGGAGAAGGGGGTGACGTCGGAAAAGGTGTCGTCATGAGGGAAGGCTTCATGCCCCGCAGGCGTGAGGAAGCGCCAGCCGTTCTTTGTCTTGACGGGAAGGAGGCCTTCTCCTGCTTTCGATACGGCGAGGTAGAGGGGCGCGGTGAGGCGTGTCCCGTCTTTGTCTGCGATGCCCCATTTGTCCTCTTCCTTATAACCGAAAAGACCACTGCCCAAGGATCGGATCTCCTTATAGGAGAATGGCAGAAGCTCGTGACCGTCTTCCATGGAGAGGAGGCCCCATTTCTTGTTTTCGTCTTTGGCGAGAAGTACGCCGTCTTCCTCATCGGGGAGGAGACCGGTATAGATGGTATGAGCGATGTAAGTGCCTTCGCGGTCGACCCAGCCATAGCGGCCGTCTTTCGAAAGGAGGATGCCTTTTCTTCCGGCGGAGAAGACGCGGTCATTGGCGGGGCTGGCGATGACTTTTCGGTTCTTGTCGATATAGCCGCGCTTGACCGTGACGGATGGGACAGTCTCGTAGTCGTACCAGCCGGGATACCAGATGGGCAGGCCGATGCCCCATCCCCAGCCCCATGGGTGATGGTGATGGCGGAAGGCAAGCCAGTCGCCCCATCCCCAGCCGATGCCGATAGAGATAGGAGGACGGCTGCGGACGGCGCGCGTCTCTACCTCGCCTTCTCTGACTTCGGCAAGACCGTCCTTGAAGGGGAAAAGCTGGTCATAGTCTGCCATGAAGGCGATGGTGCCGTCAGGTCTGGCATAGCCGTTGCCGTCGATGGTCTTGACACCGGAGAGCCCCTCGGAAAAGGGAGTCAGCACAGCTTTGAACTGCGGCTTTGCGGTGACGTGTCCTTCGGTATCGATGAATCCCCAGAGCTTGCTGTCGCCTAGGATAGCCGCATAGCCTTCGCTGAAGGCCGGCGAGACGGCTTTGTAAGCGGGAGGGATGATTTCCTTGCCCTCTCTATCTATGTAGCCCCAGAGATTCTTTTGGCTCTTGACGGCCAGTCGTCCCTCTTGGAAGGCAGCACCGGTATCCTTGTAGATCGGGGAGACGATATAGCGGCCCGTCATGTTGATGACGCCCCAGCGTCCTTTTTCTTTGACGGCGGCGAGACCGTCTTCGAAGAAGCGCGCTTCCTGATAGACAGGCTTCACTTCTCTTCCATCGAGCGAAAGATAACCATAGGTCGCGCCCCGCTTTACGATCGCCATACCGTTCTCGAAGTCAGAGACTTGATCGTAGGCGGCACCAGAGATCAGCGATCCATCCTTTTTATAGAAGGAGATATTCTTGTCCTTCCCGCGGACGGCGAGAGCGCCTTCTTTCCAGATGGAGCGGCTTTCATAGGAGATCGGGATGACTTCCTTTCCCGTTCGGGTGAAGAATCCGCGAAGTCCGCCTTTTTCTGCTTCAATGAGATCATCACGCCCCTCTTCAGAGAGAAGGTCCTCCTTCTGCTCGTCGGCCTCGGAGAGTGAGAGGCCAAGACGGTCATATGAGATCGGGATCACGACTTTGCCGGCACCATTCACTGCGCCCCACATGCCGTTTTCTTTGACTGCGGCCGTGAAGGGGAGCGTGGGTTCATTGGCAGAAATCGTAGCTGCTGCCAAAAGGGCAGCAAGCGTCAGGAGCAGTGTACGTTTTTTCATAGAGAGCACCTCCGGAAAGATGATAGATTCTATCCTAAGGAAACACTGATTAAATCGTTGTCCGACTTGGCTCTTGTATTTTCATGCAAGGCGAGGAATAATCCGACGCGAATAGCGAGCTATTTAAGGAGGGTTATGACGAAGCATTGCATGAAAATACATGCCAAATCGGACTCTGCGATTTAATCAGCGTTTCCTTAATTATAGTCAAAGAAACAGGGACTGTAAATTGAAAGCCAAAAAGCATTTTCCGTGGGGAAAATGCTTTTTGATGCTATGGGGACCTATGGGGCGGCACGACCCGGGGGGATAAGTTTGAAAGCAGGGAAGAGTAGCTAGTGGCTAGGGATTAGGGATTAGGAGTGACTGGTGACTAGTGACTAGTCACTGGGATTCTCCGGCATCGTCATCCCGAGCGTAGCCGAGGGATCTTTACTGCACCGCAGGAAATCAGCGTGCATGCGCCGAGGGAAAACGATGTCTTAGTGCTGTCTCACAGCAGGCAATGAGCGTTCTGCCATAGAGATTTCTCGGCTACGCTCGAAATGACGACGGCGCGAAGCGCTATCAAAATTCTGCGGCGCTTCTGATTATGATGCGCCGCACCAATCCCTTTGAACCTCTTGAACCTATAGAACCCGCTGAACCTTTATCATTCCACTTCGATGAGTTCATACTGTGGATTTCCCATCTTGAGCTCTTTCATCGCCTGCAGCTGATGGAGACCGTGGCGAGATTCGATGCGCTTGACGAGATCCTGATTCGAGGCGGTCTGATAGACGAGGTCGACCGATGCCTGATCGATAGCGAGAAGGTCAGTCGAGGCGAGGATGCCGATATCCGGGATCGTCGGTTCGGCAGCGATGAGACCGGCGCAGTCGCAGTCGACAGACATGCGGCGCAGGACATTCAGGTAGACGATGTGCTTGCCGAAGAGATCAATGGTGGCTTTGGCGGATTCCGCCATGTTCTCCATGAGGAGTTCCTTGCCTGGCCAGGCGTCCCAGTCTTCCGGCTGATTGTTTACATCGACGCCATGGACCTGGCTCTTGCCGATGCGTCCATCCGCACAGCCGATGGCGAGATTCTTCATCGAGCCACCGAAGCCGCCCATGGCATGTCCTTTGAAATGGGTGAGGACGATCATTGAGTCATAGTTCACGATGTGGCTGCCCATGGAGACTGTCTTGAAATGCTTGCCGCCACGGACCGGAAGGTCGACGGTCCCTTCTTCATCCATGATATCGACGGGGCAGAAGGTCCAGCCATTCACCTGCAGGGTGTCGCGATGCATGGCTGTCGTGTAGCGGTCTCCCTGGTAGAGCGTATTCGTTTCTACGATCGTGCTGTCCTTCACCTGCTTCTGAAAGGCGGCTACCATGTCACGCGGCAGAATATTCGGCCCATGCTTTTCACCGGTATGCAGTTTGATGGCTACTTTGCCATAGATGGCATCATTGATCCGTGTGTAGAGCGAGATCAGGTGTGCCGCATCGATCATGCGGGTGAAGTACACCTTGGCGCGGCTGCCCTCTGCACTCTCATCCACACGGCGCGAGCCGATGACGGGAGCCTGTCTGTATGTTTTCATATCATATCCTCCTTTAATGGTTAGGGCTGCCTGTGGCAGCTCCGATCTACGTCATTAGTATAATTTGCTTTTTCTTCAATGACAAATGCTTTTGGCGGATGGACATGGAAGCTGAAAAAGCATGGGAAGCCCGGGTCGTGCTCTGCGAAGGAGAACCGATGGAATGGGGGTCACAAAAAAAAACGCCCATGCATACACATGGGCGTTCATGTTCTGGAGCCGGCAACAGGATTTGAACCTGCGACCTACGCATTACGAATGCGCCGCTCTACCAGCTGAGCTATACCGGCATTGACATGAAATATTGTAACAAATGGAGTGGGGGTTTGTCAAATGAATTTTGCTATTTCAGAGAAGGCTGCGTGTTTTCCAAGGATCATGCCGAGCGTATGCGCCTGTAAGAAGGAAACGGGATATGCCTCATGGGCTTTTAAAAATGTTGGTTTGTCAAACATATGTTACACCGTGCTTGATGAAATCATGGAGTGTATCTTTTGGAGATTTCCATCCAAGCGGTCGCATTGGGAAGCAGTTATAATCTCGATAATTATATCTTTTGAGTTGTCTCCTGAAATCTTCAAAAGAGAAGAAACAATGCGTGGCATAAAAGCGTTCGTTATCCTTGCGATGACTGCGTTCTACTTTCCCATTGTGTCTTGGGGTAAAGGGACGAATCTTTTTGTGCTTGATGCCTAATTCCTTTAATTTACGCTCAAAAAGAGTAAGGTCTTCGTCAAGACTTGCTTTGGTGAATCGTTTAGTGAATTCGGTGCCGTTATCTGTCTGCACACATTCAATAGGCATCGGGAAAGCCTGAACGAGATGCACCAGAAATATCATGGAAGAGTAGGTGCTGTGCTCTTCAAAGGCTTCCACATAACGCCAGCGTGAGAACTCGTCAATGGCTGTATATTGATAGAAGCGTTTTCCTTTGGCTTCACCAGTCAGACATGCGGACGGCACAAACTTTACGTCAATCTGGATGCGCTGCCCTGGATACAGCATCTGTTCATAGGGTTTGGGCACATATTTGGGGTTAGGTGGTTTCACCGGAGTCACCCCTATGCGTTTCAATGTACGGTAAAGTCCGGTAACTGAACGACTGTATCCACGCTGACGCAGCTTTACCCAGAAAACCACCAGACCGGCTTCTGGATTTCGACGCCTCATATCCTGAATGAGCTTTAATTCCGCAGCTGTATGTGCTTTGGGATGGTGTTTTGGCCTGCGGGATTTATTACGTAGGGACTCCAGTGAGCCATCATAACGTCGAAGCCAGCGATATACGTATTGGCGATATGTATTGTATTTGATGGCAGTTTTAGTAACGCCATGCTTCAATGCATATTCGACCATAGATCTACGATATTTCATAAGTTGTGATATACTGTTCATGCGAGATACTCCTTTGATAAAAGTTTCTTTTGACGAATTAACTATATCACAAGGGTATCTCGCTTTTCATGTTTTCAATGTGTAACACATGTATTGTAATCCTACAGATATGCGTCATGGGCTTTTAAAAATGTATTGACAAATCCGAATTTCCGTGCTATACTTCTAAACATTGTCGGGGCATAGCGCAGTTTGGTAGCGCACTTGGTTCGGGACCAAGGGGTCGCAGGTTCAAATCCTGCTGCTCCGACCATTTTTATGCGGGTGTAGCTCAATGGTAGAGCGCCAGCCTTCCAAGCTGGTTACGAGGGTTCGATTCCCTTCACCCGCTCCAGAAACGATCCGCTCTTGGGGCGGGCTTTTTTATTGTCTGAAATGACTGGCGTCTGCCTTTCGTGTATCCAAGGGAAAGGCTGATCCTGCGATTTTTCGGCATTTCCTTATACCCGTTTCCGAAATATGATAAGATAGTAGCAATAGCAGTGGAGGTGGATCACGATGGCATACACAGAAGCGGAATTGATCGGTCAGCTGGAGAAGGATCTTGCGCGTCCGGGCGAGCTGTATGTAAAGGACTATATACAAGAGGGCGGGGCGGCGAGTGATACAGGGCGCTCCTATGAGGACATCATCAGCACGTATCTCGTCTCTCACGCAGAAGCACTGAAAATGACGGATACGAATTGGGGCATGGTGCATACCGCTGTCGGCAAGACTTCCGAGCGAGGGAGCCGCATGGCGCAGAAGCTGCTTTTGGAAAAGGACTTTTTCCATGCCATTCCGCTGGACGGAGATGTGCGTCTGACAGATGGGACGATGACGGAGATCGGATACTTTGATTTTATGACGCTCGATAAAGAAGGAAAGAGCCTCACACTCTTTGAGATCCGGCCATATCCGGAAAAAGAAAAGCCGCTTTCGCGTCTCCTTCGCTGCTGGAGCCTCAAGACCTCACTGAACAAAGCGCTTCTTTCGCAGATGCTCAGCATGGAAAAGCTGCCACGGATCTCCATCGTGACGCTCATCACCGGCGGAGGAAGTGAACACTTCACGCCTGCGGGGAGACAGCCGGTGCCTCTTCCTTTGAAGCAGCTGGGCGGGATGCTCGGCGTTTTTTGCCTTTATCTCTTCCACGGCCTGTACGGCGTCCCCGTGAGCGGAGCGCAGGCTCCGGCGCAGATGACGCGTGCGGAGCTGATCTCGCTCTTGGAAAAAGATGCCAAGCATCCGGAGCTTCTGTACCAGAAGGACTATATCAATCGATTCGGCCTCACGGCGGATACGAAGGAGCCGTACGCGGCTGTCGCAGCCGGCTGGCTCACCGGGCATCGGGATCTGTGGATGGGGGTAGCGCATGGTCTTTACCGATTGGTCGAAGGGAATCGCGTCAGCATCATGATGAAGGATCCCGATCTCCAAAGGATCCGCAAGCAGCGCGTCTTTCCGCCTTTTGGCGAAGTGCTGCCTGTCGCGCTCGTGCTTTTGGGAAATCGGTCGCAGGAGCTCGGACGCCCCTCCATGCTGCTCTATGATGGAAACCCGTCAGGGGTGGGGACGTACTCTCTCGTGAGAGCACTCGAAAGGGTCGATCCGTCCGACAGCCTGCTTCGAAGCGTACTTCGTGCGTTCACGCATCTCGTGCTGGTCGATCGGAAGAAGCTGATGGCAGATCTTCGGCTGCCGGAGGAAACGACGATAGAGGTACGTCTCGTCGTAGGAAAGGGGATGCAGTACGACCTCTTTTTGCGGGATCTCCCCTTCGTAGAGCCGCTCATGAAGGCTATGGGCATCGGACTCATCACGATGGGAGAAGGATATGAGGCGATGTATTGAGGGAGATTTTAGTGACTAGTGACTGGACACAAGCTACCAGTCACAAGCTACCAGTCACTAGTCACTCTTTTCAAAAACCTTGAACCTTCCCTTCGTTCCCTATATAATAAGAAGAAATAAAAATGTAAGGAGAGCAACCATCCATGGGATTTTTTGATAAAAAGCACGAATCCGACACCCCGATCGGAAACCTGAGAGCGCACATCGGTACCTACATGTACTTTGTCAAAGTGGGCAAGTCGAAGTTCAAGCACAAGGGACGCATTGGCGAGATCTTTGCGGATATGGACAACACCCAGTTCCTTTTCAATCAGGCGACAATGGGGACGATGTATGATTTCAAAAAGAAACTCGACTATGCACTTTGGGATGCAGCCGTTCATAAATACACCGAAGACATGGAAGCCCTGAAGGCAGAGCTATTGAAGGTCGTCGATCAGGAAGAGGCAGCGCCGAAGGAAGAAGCATCGAAGGAAGAGGAAGCGGTGGAAGTCGCCCCAAAGGAAGAAGAGACAGGCGACTGGAAATCCTCCATCAAAGGACAGATGGCGGCTGCGGAAGAGAAGGCGAAGAAGGAAGCCGAGCGCAAGAAGCGCGAAGCTGAGGCGGAGGAAGGCTTTGAGGTCGATGCCAGCGAAGAAATGACCGAAGCCGACTGTCGCGAGCTCTGGCGCATCCTTCAGGGACTCGAAAGAGAATTCCAGGAAATGAAGAGCATTGCGGACGACTGGTTCACCGTACACGGTAAAGGCAATGGCTGCTTTGCAGCGCTCGCCATGATGGCTCTTATCCCTGTGGGCGCGATCTACGGGATCTGTCAGATGCTGTAAATGAGGAATGGATGCGCGGCACGCATTTGGATCCGCATTACCTGCTGCGTCTCTTCACCATGACGGTCAAGGGAAAATGAACCGATGTGCCTGCCCGGCCCCCATTTCCTTATAATAACTTTTCGCGAGAGGGTGTACATTTACCCTCACCTATGGTATGATAATGCAAGAAATCTTGGTTTCAGGGAGGTGACATCATGTCCAAACACATCGTTACAATCAACAAGTCTTCTCTGCAGGACTCCATCAAATTCGAAGGCTGCAGTGAATGTCAGACTTCCTGCCAGTCCGCTTGCAAAACAAGCTGCACCATTGGCAACCTGATCTGCACAGAACAGGAAGAAGCAGAAGCAAAGAGAGCATAAGCTGATGCACGGCCAAGCCCCCGGCCTTGAGACCGGGGGCTTTTCTTGTGAGAGAATGGATGTGGGGGAAAGGAAATGGCGTTATTATTTTTCGGCGCATTCCGATGAGATGCGGGGTACCGTCCCATGGAACCGTTCCAACCTGTTACAGATTGAAAGCAAGGATGAGTAGCTGGGGATTGGGAACTTTGAGTGACTAGTGACTGGTGACTAGTGACTAAATACCACCTTCGGGCATCGCCCTATTTATACTTCGCGGCGCTTCTGATCTTTATGCGCCGCTCCTTCCCCTTTGAACCCATAGAACCTATAGAACCCGCCGAACCTCTTTCATTCGCAATCCAGGGGCAGTACGCCTCACGGACTAACCCTCAAACCATATAACCCAATAAAAGGAGAATAACATTTCATGGATTACAACGTTAAGCCAATGATCCACCGTTTCCAGCAGAACGGCATGAATATCGTCATGGATGTGAACAGCGGCATCGTACATGTCGTCGATGATGTGACGTACAAAGTCCTCGCGTATTACAATGGAACCAACCGGGGAATGGTTCTGGCGAATCTTGCCAAAGACTACGAAGAGGCCGAACTCAATGAAGTCATGGATGACCTTGATGAACTCATCGCCAAAGAAGTACTCTTTGCACCGATGGATAAGAATTACAAAATGGCGATCGAAGACCGTCCGATCATCAAAGCACTCTGCATCAATATCGCCCACGACTGCAATCTGCGCTGCCAGTACTGCTTCGCCGGACAGGGCGGCTATGGCCAGTGGCGCATGCTGATGAGCTTCGACGTTGCCAGAAGAGCTGTCGATTTCCTCATCGCGCACAGCGGTCCGCGTGAACACTGCGAGCTTGATTTCTTCGGCGGTGAACCGCTCATGAACTGGCATGTCGTACAGCAGACCATCGACTATGTACACAAGCAGGAAAAGAAGCATGGCAAGAAGATCAAGATGTCTCTCACCACGAATGGCCTTCTGCTCGACAAGGAAAAGGTCAAATATCTGACAGACAATCACATCAGTCTCATCCTGTCGCTTGACGGCCGCAAGGAAATGCATGATCGTATGCGCCCGGGTGTCCATGGCGAAGGCACCTATGATGAGATCGTGAAGAATCTCCAGTACTGCGTGGCGAACCGCAAGGGCGAGGAATACTATGTCCGCGGTACCTTCACCCGCTACAACATGGACTTTACGACCGACGTCATCGACATGATCGACAAGGGCTTCCCGGCTGTATCCATGGAACCGGTCGTCGGCGAAGACACTGCCGACTACTCCATCAAGGAAGAGGATCTGCCGCGCGTCAAAGCGGAATATGACCGCCTCGCCAAGCTCTTCATCGCAAGAGAAGAAGAAGGCCGTCCGTTCTTCTTCTTCCATTTCAATATGGACCTCTGGAAGGGCCCCTGCCTCCCGAAGCGTCTTCGCGGCTGCGGCGCCGGTCACGAGTATCTCGCCGTCGTACCGAATGGCGATATTTACCCCTGCCACCAGTTTGTCGGACGAGAAGGCTACGTCATCGGCAACGTCTATGAAGGTCTCAAGAACTTCAAGATGATGCGCGACTTCCGCATGAACCATGTCTTCAGCAAGCCGGAATGTGTCGACTGCTGGGCGAAATTCTTCTGCTCCGGCGGCTGCCATGCGAATAACGAAGCATTTGCCGGCGACATTCATAAGCCATTCCATATCACCTGTGAGATCCAGAAGAAACGCGTAGAATGCGCGATGATGATCCAGGCGTACAATGAAATGAAGAAACCAAAGGTCATGGCGCAGCCAGGCACCTACCAGGCAAAGAAAGAAGCCATGGAAGAGAAATAAAAAAGCCGTAGCGGACATATCCGCTACGGGGGTTTGTTATCCTAAACGGGTACGTCCTTGCTTGCCAGGGACGTACCCGTTTGCCATTCAGCTGGCAACGGCTACCTGCAGTTTGAGCTGTAGTGCCTGCATCAGTTTGATGAGAGTATCGAGCTTGGGAGCTACACTGCAGGACTCGATGCGGGCGACAGAAGACTGTGGGATACCGCAGCGCTCAGCCAGTGCTCGTTGGCTGAGGCCAAGCTCTTGCCGACGCTTGATCAAGGAGGAGATGATATCAGCCGCCGCTTCAATTTCTTCCATATTTCTACGGTCGTCCTCACTGCATGCTTTGACGTGCTCTTTATAGTCATTCCAGTTCATGATTTTTCCTCCTTTTGTTTGATGTAATCATCGCGTTCTGCCTTGGCCCGGAGAAGCTCCTTCGCTGGCATCTTTTGCGATTTCTTGCGAAAATGATGAAGAAGCACATATTGCTTGTTGTCATAATAGAAATAAAAAACGCGGTTATAACCCGGACGCAGCTCCCAGATATCTTCTTCTAAATGCTTCGTGATCTTAATGGGAAGATTGCTGCCGTTCTTTGCAAGCAAATCGATATAGAAAACAATCTGGTTGTATTGAATGCGTGCATCTTTGCTGGTTTTACTTTTTGTACGCAATGCTTCAAGGAAATTCAGAATCTCAGATTGGACATTTCTGTTTGTATAAAACTCAATATTGTACATAGCAGACTCCTTCTTCCTATACTGATGATAGCATAAATGCTATTGGGAGACAAGGGGGTAAATCAACCTATCAATAAAAAACCTATTGACAGAAAGAGAACAAAATGCTATAATCATCTACGTTGTCGGGGCATAGCGCAGTTTGGTAGCGCACTTGGTTCGGGACCAAGGGGTC
>ERZ1031467.186-NODE-186-length-17737-cov-6.657392_pt1 | contig 17737 bp, 10 predicted proteins | sample MGYA00517105_ERZ1031467 | MGnify/ENA primary metagenome ERZ1031467 (study PRJEB33719, sample SAMN04261155) | wastewater metagenome | biome: rural village; feature: human; material: feces | host: Homo sapiens | place: El Salvador | collected 2013-01-07 ...
CGTCAGATTGTGGTTCTGAATGTCGTGGGTTCGAGTCCCACCTGCCACCCAACAAGAAGGAAGTTCTTATAAAAGGAACTTCCTTTTTTCATATATATATTCCCCAGTGGCTCGTCCGGTATATTAATCAGGCTCGACCAATATATTTACCGTACCTCCTATTAATATCATATGAGTATATACAGTATGAACAACAATAACGTTAAAGGACGTTTTGCCCCTTCGCCTACAGGGCGTATGCACTTGGGCAATGTATTCAGTGCTTTGCTGTCATGGCTTTCGGCTAAGTCGAAAGGAGGAGAGTGGCTATTGCGTATTGAGGACATTGACCCGCAACGCTCTCGACAACAATGGGCAGACTTGATAATGGACGACCTTGAGTGGTTGGGACTGCTGTGGGATGAAGGACCTTATTATCAAAGCCAGCGTGGCAACATATACGAGCATTATCTGCAAATGCTTAAAGCGCAAGACATGACCTACCCCTGCTATTGTACACGTGCCGATATTCTTGCAACACAGGCACCACACGAGAGTGACGGTAGAGTGGTATATAAGGGAACATGCCGTAATCTGCCATCTGGAATACACAGCGGTCCTGCGGCAATACGTATGAAGGTGCCGCCAGTGGGCGAGGGAGTGATTAGCTTTACTGATGGTCATTATGGTATGCATACAGTAGACCTTGCCGTGCAATGCGGTGACTTTATAGTGCGCCGTAAGGATGGGGCATGGGCTTATCAGCTTGCGGTAGTAGTAGACGATGCATTGATGGGCATAAATGAGGTGGTGCGTGGGCGCGACCTCCTACTGTCGTCGCCACAACAGATATATTTGGCTAATCAACTTGGTTTTTCATCTCCTAACTTTATACATCTGCCATTGTTGTGCAATACAGCCGGTCAGCGATTGTCGAAGCGCGACAAAAGTCTTGACATGGAATCGTTGCGCGAGCGTTATTCGGCAGAGCAGATAATAGGAATGCTTGCACATGCAGCCAGACTGACCCAGACATCAGCCCCAATATCGGCACTGGAATTGATTGATACCTTTGATTGGCGGAAGATAGGGACGGAAGATATAATCATTGACGTGGTATAAAAAAATAGAACGGAGCATCACTTTTGTGGTGTTCCGTTTTTGTGTTATTAGGAAAAATAGTACTTTTGCATTGTTGTTGATAACGTTTGCCAATGGCATATATTTAATAAAAAAGATTGTGTTAGATATGAAAAACAAGTCGTTAGCATTTCTATATCCGGTATTGATTGTTGCAGTGATGCTACTTTGGGCATGCGCCAACAAGAAGGATAATACCCCTAAGGCACCAGTTGCAGTATCGGTTGTTACAGTTGGCGGAACTGATAGTGGTGTTAGTAGCGAGTATGTAGGTAGTATAGTAGAGCGTTCGGGCACAGCATTAAGCTTTGAGGTGCCAGGCAATGTACTTAGACTTATGGTAGATCAAGGCGACCATGTGTCTAAAGGACAGTTGCTTGCTACACTCGACCCCGTAACATTGCGCGATGCACATCAGCTAACGCTTACCACATTGCATCAGGCAGAAGATGCCTATCGTAGGTTTGAACCTCTGCATAAGCAAGGAGTGGTGTCGGACATACGTTGGGTAGAGATACAAACAAAGCTTGAACAGGCACAATCGTCAGAACGTTTGGCACGTACCCAATTGCAACGCACATCGCTTGTGGCGCCTTTCTCGGGTGTTATATCCGAGCGTACAGCAGAACGAGGTATGAATGTTATGGCAGGTCAACAGATATATAGACTTGTCGACATATCGAGCGTAGACGTAAAGATGTCGGTGCCTGAGGGAGAGGTATCGTCTATAAAGGTGGGTGCAAGAGCCCGTGTAAGCGTAAAGGCAGTGGGTGGCAAGAGCTATGAGGCTGTGGTTAAGGAGAAAGGCGTTGAAGCTAATGCCGTATCGCATACATACAGCGTGAAGCTTGGCATAGTAAATAGTGACGGAAAACTTATGCCTGGAATGGTGTGCAGTGTAGAAATGGCAGAGGTGTCGCAATTGTCTGTTGGAACATTGGCAGTTCCGCTTAATGCCGTAAAGTTAGATTCTGACAACCGTCGTTTTGTATGGCTCGCTGTAGCTGGAAAGGCACATCAGCAGTATATAATCATAGGCAACTTTGTTGAAGGAGGTGTCATCGTAACCTCTGGACTAAAGGCAGGCGACAAGGTTATAACAGAAGGAAGCCAGAAGGTTAGCGAAGGCCAAGACTTAAGAATTAAGAATTAGGAGTTGTCAAGATGAAGAAGGATACAGATTTACACGAACATATACGTGCCAGGATAAAGCGTAAGCCAAATCGTTTGATGAAGCGCAGTTTTATAGAGTCGGCAATGTGCTACCACAACATCATACTCCTACTTATGGGTATGCTTGTGGTAATGGGATTGGCTGGAATTGTGAATATGCCTAAACAGGAGATGCCAGTGTTTACCATTAGGCAGGGAGCCGTGGTAGCTGTATGTCCAGGCAGTACATCTCAGGAAATAGAAGAGCGTGTAACAAAACCACTCGAAGACTTTGTGTTTGGCTACAAGGAGGTGCGCAAGGACAAAACATACTCGCAGACTAAGGACGGAATGGCTATAGTATATGTGGAGCTGAACGCTGATATAGAAGACAAGGATGCCTTTTGGTCAAAGTTCAAGCATGGTCTATCGGCTTTTAAGATGCAGTTGCCATCGTCGGTGGCTGCTGTTCAGGCTGTAGACGACATTGCAGAAACATCTGCATTGCTTGTAACTATAGAATCGGGACAGAAGACCTATCGCGAATTGAGAGAATATCTTGACAACCTAAAGTCGCGCTTGCGCCGTATTGATGCTATTTCCAATTTGCGCACATACGGATTGCAGATGGAGCAGCTTACGGTATATCTTGACCAGCAAAAGATGGCAAAGTATGGCATTGGGTCGTTCACCATACTCAACTCGCTTGCCATGCAGGGATTGACAACTTATAGCGGATCGGTAGAGGATGGTTCTGCCACAGCGCCTATACACATCAACGATGCGTATAATTCGGAGCTTGATGTGGCAAACCAGATTGTTTATTCTACACCTACAGGCGATGTAATACGCCTGAAAGATGTTGCACGTATAGTGCGCGAATATCCACAGATGGACAAGTACATCAAGTCGAATGGCAAGAAATGTGTGCTGCTTTCGGTAGAGATGCGCCCTGGCAACGACATTGTAAAGATGGGTAGGGAAGTACGCAAGCAAATAGACGACTTTAAGCAAGAACTGCCAAACGAGGTGCGTCTAAGCATAATCACCGACCAAAGTAGGGTGGTGAGCGAGTCTGTTGTAAATTTTCTTCGTGAGTTGCTGATATCCGTTATATCCGTAATCATTGTCGTTGTGTTGCTTATGCCGCGTCGTGTAGCAGAAGTGTCAGCCATGTCAATACCTATAACCATATTTAGTTCGGTGGGCATTTTTTATATATTCGGTTTTGAGCTTAATACAGTTACACTTGCCGCATTAATCGTAACGCTCGGTATGGTTGTAGACGATTCGGTTGTTATCATAGACAACTATATGGAGAAACTTAGTCATGGCATGTCGCGATGGCATGCCTCGATAGCAGCACCACGCGAGTTCTTTATGTCGGTATTGTCTGCTACGTTGTCCATAAGCTTGACATTCTTCCCTTTCCTCTTCACTATGAAGGGCGAAATGGCCGACTTTGTTAAGTCGTTTCCGTGGGCAATGTTCATCATCTTAAGTGTATCGCTAACGGTATCGCTTATACTCACACCTTATCTTCAATACACCTTTATACACGAGGGTATAAAGGAGAACAACGCAGCCAATCGTCGCCGTAAGCCACTCGACTATCTGCAAGCCGGATATACATGGTTGCTTACAAGATGCTTTCGCCATCCCAGACTAACATTGTTAGCAGGATTGAGTATTGTTGTGTTTGGAGTGATGTTGTTCATGATGGTGCCACAACGTATGATGCCACTTGAGGAGCGCGACCAGTTTGCTGTAGAGATATTTATGCCCAATGGCACTACTGTCCAACGCACAGCCGAGGTGACAGACTCGTTAGAACATATACTAAAACGAGATAAAAGAGTGACGGCTGTAACATCATTTATAGGACAGGGTTCGCCACGCTTCAACGTGACATATGCACCGCAGATAGGAGGCACTAACTTTGCACAGCTTATTGTAAATACTGTAGATAATGAGTCGACTGCAAAAGTGCTCGACGAGTATGCCGATCGTTATGCCCAGTATTTTCCCGATGCCTATGTGCGCTTTAAACAGATGGACTACAACAATGCAGCCTATCCTGTAGAGATACGTATAAGTGGTGATAGTCTTAATATATTACGTAAGGCTGCCGACAAGGTGGCTGCCTGCATGCGTGAGACAGAAGGCTTGCAGCTTGTAAGAACTAATTTTGAGGAGCCACAACCAGGTGTTAACATAACGCTAAACGAAACAGAATCGAACCGTCTTGGCATAAACAAGGCACTGCTTACAGCATGTCTTGCCGTGCATTATGGTCCTGGTGTGCCTATTACATCATTGTGGGAAGGCGATTATCCAGTAGGTGTTGTACTTAAAACCGACCATAAGGACAATAACCAGTTTACATCGTTAGGTAACGAATATATACCCGTTATGGGTGGAACAACATCGGTACCGCTACGACAGTTTGCCACTATAACCCCCGACTTTACAGACGGTTGTATAGTGCGCCGTAATGGTGTGCGTACTATTTCGGTAGTGGCAGAACCTATGCGCGGCTATAATGCCGACTGTCTTGCAAAGCAAGTGAAGGCAAGTGTGGCTAAGTTGTCGTTGCCAAAGGATGTAGAGGTTCATATTGGTGGAATGTTGGAGAAGGATACAGAGACGTTGCCACAGGTATCTACAGGTGTGTTGATAGCCGTGTTCATAATCTTCTTTATCTTGCTATTCCACTTCAAGCGCATATCCTTAGCTCTTGTCAATTTGTCGTCAATGTCGTTATGTGTGTTTGGCGCTGCTGTAGGACTGCTTATTACGGGTTATGATATGTCCATAACGGGCATCTTGGGAGTGGTGAGTTTGATGGGTATATTGGTGCGCAATGGCATAATTATGCTCGACTATGCTGAAGAGTTGCGTCGAGATAAAGGCTTGTCGGTGCGAGAAGCTGCCTTCCAGGCAGGCGAGCGCCGTATGCGTCCAATATTCCTTACATCTGCAGCAGCATCGGTAGGCGTATTGCCTATGATGCTTGAGAACAATACACTATGGTCGCCAATGGCAGCCGTAGTGTTCTTTGGCACGCTCATCTCCATGGTGCTCATTGCCACGGTGCTGCCTGTGCTGTATACAGTGGTGTTTGACAAGAGTAAGTAAGCTATAAATGTTGACTACGTTTGAAGATAATGGTCTGCGCCACTCCTCTTGCAGCAAGGTATACAAGGAAGGCGAGCCATAAGGCATGGTTGTGCAGTTGATAACGCAATGATATGTATACGATGAAGAAGAGTAGGGCAGACAAGGCCGATGACAATAGCATGCCGCGTGTTGATGTGGTGCCAATGAACACACCATCCCATACAAAGGCAGCCATGCCGCATAACGGTATGAACACAGCCCAAGGCAGATAACTTGTTGAGGCTGCTATAACATCAGCATCGTTGGTAAGCAATGATAGAAAGGCAGAACCGCCTATGGCATATACTAATGTATATATAGTAGACAGAGCTATGCCCCAACCAAACAGACGGTACAAGGTCTTGTTAAACTCCTGTTGGTTGCCTGCACCATACAGTCGGCCACAAAGCGCCTCTCCTGCATATGCAAAACCATCCATAACATAAGAGAAGAGTGTGAATAGTTGCATAAGCAGAATGTTGACGGCAAGCACAATAGTACCCTCGGCAGCTCCGGCAGAGAGGAAATAGAAGTTGACCGATACAATAAACAGTGTGCGTAAGAAGATGTCGCGGTTTATGGTGAAGAAGCGTTGCATGGCAACACCATTGATAATGTTGGTCCAACGAATTCGATGGAACAACCGCTTGGCGTATGTATTGGTCCACAGCAATAGCGACACAACGATAGCAAACCATTGTGCTGTGAGTGTGCCAAGAGCTACACCCTCTATATTCATATCCAAAGCATAGACAAACAGTAGGCTCGCCACGATGTTTACCACATTTTGCAGTATGCTTATCATCATAGGCAGGCGGGTGTTCTGCATGCCTATGTACCATCCCGTAAGACTGTAAAGGCACAACATAGCCGGTGCGCCCCATATACAAATACTGAAGTAGGTGCGTGCAGCCAAAGCTGTTGGTCTGTCAGGATTGATAAAAGCCAAGGCAATATTGCAGATAGGAGTCTGTAAAAGGATTATAATAAAGGCTATGCCCAATGCAACGACGATGGAGCGTGCTAATAATGAAGCCACACCATCGAGGTTGCGTTGGCCATAGGCTTGAGATGTCATACCGCTCGTACCCATACGTAGAAAGCCAAAAATCCAATATATAACATTGAATATCATACTGCCTACAGCTACGGCACCTATGTATACAGCCGACCCCATATGACCAGATATGGCAGTGTCGACAAGTCCCAACAATGGCACCGTTATATTGCTGACAATAGACGGAAGAGCTATTTTGAGTATTTTACGATCGATAGATTGCATCATTGTGTAGCCTTAAACTTATGGGCTTACTTAATCTTGTCGAATCCCTCGCCGAATACGCCGTGGCAGAAAGTCTGCGACACAAGAGCATCCGGATCTATTTCGTTGATAAGGTTGAACACATCCTGTGACTCGTATTTACGAGTAAGCACAATAAGCATTTTAACATCGTTTTGGCTATACCATCCCTTTCCGTCAACAACAGTAACGCCACGATTAACACGGTGGTTGATAACATCGGCAATCTCCTTATGTTTCTTAGAGATGATAAGGAACTGCACGGTCTGTCGTGTACCGTTTACAATATAGTCGCATGTTACGGTAGCGGTGATAGTGAAAACAATACCGTATATGATGGTCTCCATACTGTGGAAGAGGATGTATGACGAAGATATGATGATACAGTCTACGAACTGCATGGCACGTCCAAAGCTGAGACGGAAGTACTTGTTGAGCAACATAGTGATGATATCAGTACCGCCAGTAGAGCCATTGTGTGAGAATACAATGCCAAGACCAGCACCACAAAGAACGCCAGCGATTAGCACATGCATGAATTTGTCTTCGCCTGGAGTCATAATAGGAAATGTAGCAAAGAAAGGCTGCAATACACTAATCATGAAAGACAATATGCCTACACCAACGATTGTGCGCCAGAAGAATTGCTTAGTAAGTGCCGACATGGCAATGACAAGCATCAAGATATTAAGCGCAAGCACAGATGTACCGGCAGGGATGTTAGTGGCATAGTAGATAAGTGCCGATGCACCAGCCACACCGCCCATAACCAATTTCTCAGGCAATGTATAGGCACAATAGCCTACGGCATATAGAAAAATGCCGAATGTGATGAAGAACATGTCCTTGGCATTGCTCTTGAGGCTCTTGCCTGGGAGTTTTACTGTTGTTTTCTCCATTGTTACTTTGATTTGATTTTAGTATGTTTAAGTGTATGTTATCTTTATATATTATATGTATAATCAGTGTAAAGCCTTTTCAAACTGTCCGCTTTGAGCAAAACTCAAGCCTTGTATCTTGTTTGTTGTATGGCGTGTGGAATACTTGAATGTAACACTCTTCTCGCCACTGAATGATGTCCAATGCAATGTCATGTCTACAGTCTTGCCACCAGTATCGGGCAGTTGGTCAAGTCGGAATGCTACAATACCGTCGCCCCAATATCCACCCTTTACACCTTGTGCGTCGTGAAAGAAAGTAAGGTCGTATGGATTTGCAGCGTTTGTTGCAGCAAGATTAACGTAATGTGGAGTGCCGTTGGCTGCCCATAATGTGCGGAAGTGTATGGTAAGATAGCCATCCTCGCTAACCGTCCAGTCGCGCATTATCTCTACAGGGTCCTTTCTTAAGTGCATTGCATCAGTCTCGCTGGTGGCAGGATATTCAATCATAGGCTTTGTAAGCACGCTGTCAATCCAGTTGATATATACCTCATAGTTGCGCTTGTCGGCAGGTTGTGTAAGCAGTCTATAGTTGACAAAAGCTCTTACCTCGCGTTTGCCATAAGGAGCAGCCTGCATGTTGGTAGCGGTAAGGCGTGTAGAATCGTCGAGTTGCATATAGAATGTAGAGCCGTCGGCAGATGGTTTAACCGTAACTATGGCATTAGGACGATTAAGAGGATATACCGGAAATTGGTCGTCGTCGTTATCGCAAGACGAAACGGCAACACTTGCGACAAATACTATCGTCGCAATGCAGAACAAGTGGACAGCCCTTAACAGGCTGGATGTATAACGATGTAATTGATGCATGGTGTAAATAAAGTTATATTAGATATTATATAAAGTTCAGGTACGAGCAAGTTCGTTGTCCATATTGTTGTGGCAAAGTTACAATTTAATATTTGAAAAAACAAGAAACAAGATATGGATTTTATATAATTGTCATCTATTCTTTTCTTTTGTCTTTATTGATGGTTAATATGGATAATTATCAATAAAAAGCCGTATTTGTTTTGTTGTTTTGCATATTTCCGCTATCTTTGTATATGATATGCTCAAATATCATGCAATATATCACCCCAGAAGCCATTATACGAGAAAACAGAAAAATTATAGAATATGAAAAGGTCAAGACTCAGTTCATTGGTTGTAGCTATGCTCATGCCATTGGCAGCTATAGCCGACTCATATACATCCCTTTGGAAGCAGTTCGACTCTGCCATGCAGAAGGATCATCCACAGTCGGCACTCAAGGTGCTTGCCCAAATAACCGACAAGGCACAACGAGAGCATGAATATGGACAATTGCTTAAGGCACAGGTGTCTATTGCCGGATATGAGACAATGATGTCGCCCGACTCACTGTTGCCAGCTATAGAACGTCTTAAATATGCCGAACAGACTGCTGTAAGCAGTGGCGATAATGTGCTTGCCGCAATTTATCAGTCGGTGCTGGGTTCGGTATATACCGACAATAGACGATTGCTTGATGACGGTGTAGATATAGGAAAGGAGTATTATGCCAAGTCTATGGCACATCCCGATGCACTTGCATCTGCCTATGCCACAGGATATGAGCCATTTGTGGTGGATGGTGTCGACTCCAAATACTATTATGACGACCTATTGCATGTAATAGGTATGCGTGCAGGCGACTATCGTACAATGCACGACTATTATGCATCGCATGGCAAGCGTGAGGGTGCATTGCTCACGGCGCTTGAGCTTGTAAAGAAGTCGCGCCGTGCAGGAGACGAGGGACGAGTGAAGAAGTCGAAGTACATAATGTCGCTTGACTCATTGGTGCGCCAGTATGGCGACCTCCTGCCATGTGGCGAGGTGGCTATAGAACGTTATGCTTATATGGAGAATGCCGAAGACATTTCGGCAGAAGAGAAGATGAGTTATATAAACTATGCCCTTATGAAGTGGGGGGCATGGCAACGTATGAACATTCTGCGCAATGCCCAACGTCGCCTCACATTGCCTTCTTTCCATGCTTCGCTTGGTGGCGAAATAGCATTGCCTGGTGTAACACGTAAGGTGATGGTGATGGGGCTTAACAATATAGGGCAGATACGTGTCAGCGCCAGCCTCTTGAATATTGACGGCACAACCAATCTTGACCCCAGCAACGACAAGGATTATGCACGTCTTCGTCGACACATTGTTTCTACAGATCCGGTACTGACCGACGTACGCAATTATGTAGGTATGCCGGCATACAAGACCATAAGCGACACCCTGGAAATAAAAGGGTTGCGCACTGGTATGTATCTTGTAGAGGTATCAACCGACAACGTAAGTATGCCGGTTGAGCGTCGTTTGCTGCGTGTAAGCAATCTATATCCTGTTATAGAGATGCTTCCTGGCAAGAAGTGTCGTGTGGCTGTGCTCAACGCTACAACTGGTACTGCTGTGCCAGGAGCAAAGGTTGATGTGGTAATGTCGATAGACCGCGACGGCAAAGAGCACGTTAAGACATTTACAACAGACGTAAATGGAGAGGCATATGTAGAGTATAAAGCCTCTGAGCCACGTGCATACCGTGTGTATACAGACGAGGACAAAGCTTTTCCGCGCACATCTATGGGAGGTCGTTTCTATTATTACGGCAACAAGGCAAATGTAACTAAGACCAAGATTTACACCGACCGCCGTATATATCGACCCGGTCAGACAGTGCATGCAGCAGCTATTGCCTATACATATAATAATAAGGTGTATAAGGGTGAGGCACTTTCGGGCAAGCAGATGACTATAACACTGCGTGATGCCAATCGTAAGGAAATAGCCAAGCGTACTGTAACAACCGACGAGTTTGGTATGGCTTCTGCCGACTTTGTTTTGCCTGAGGGTGGCTTGACGGGTATATACACTTTGCGTAGCGACCTTGGCAATAACATCTACACTAATTTCTCTGTAGAGGAGTATAAACGACCAACATTCAAGGTAGACTTTGAGAAACCTCAAACCAAGTATGCTGTTGGAGATACAGTTCGCTTTAATGCCACGGCAAAGAGTTTTGCTGGTGTGCCTGTTCAGGGTGCAAAAGCTGTTGTAAGAGTTGTGCGTCGCCCCTCAGTTTATTGGCGTTATGCCGATAACGACATCAAGAGCGAGACCGTTTTGGTAGATACTCTGCAAACATCAGCCGACGGAACCTTCACTGTTGCTGTGCCTATGGTTATGCCAGAGACCTACGACGAGCATCCCAAACGCTACTTCAACTTCGACATAACAGCCGATGTTACCGATGTTGCAGGCGAGACACGTCATGGCGAGACCTCACTTCCGTTGAGCGATTATCCTACTATGCTTACATGCGATATCCCGGAGAAGTCGTTGCGTGATAGTCTTAAAACCATAACTTTTGCCTATCGCAACAATGCGGGCGAGCCAATTGACGGCACCGTTACCTATACTATCGACAACAACAGCTATACATGCAAAGCCAATACACCGGCAAAGCTTGATGCCGCAGCCTTGGCTTCTGCGCGTCATAATCTTATAGCTGTCTGCGGTACGGATACATTGTCAACATCGTTCGTTACCTTCACCTTGCAAGACAGCAAGGCACCTGTACAGACACACGACTGGTTCTATCAGTCGGCAGAACAATTCCCTGCTGATGGCAGCCCTGTGTATATCCAACTTGGTTCTACTGACAGCATACAGCATGTGGTATATACCATTATCTCAGGCGATAAGATAATAGAAGAAGGCAGAGCCGACCTACACAACGAGCTTCGCACACGTGCTATAAGCTATAAGGAAGAGTGGGGCGATGGTGTCACCCTGTCTGTGGCTTGGGTAAAGAATGGTCGGAGCTACAAACATACAGCTAAAATACAGCGACCATTGCCTGACACTCGTCTAAATATTAAGTGGACTACATTCCGCGACCGTCTTACTCCAGGACAGCGCGAAACATGGACGCTCAACATAACACGCCCAGATGGAACACCAGCACGTGCACAACTGCTTGCAACAATGTACGACAAGTCGCTTGACCAGCTACGCAGTCATAACATCTCGTTCAGCCTACCGGTATATGCCAATGTGCCTTGGTTGTCGTGGAACGGTGTATACAACCGTAACGTATATGCATACAGTGAGGCACCTATGCGATTCCTCAACGAGCGCTCGCTCGACTTCAGCCGCTTCTGTTATCAGTCTTTGTATACCAATTATGGCGAGGTGTTGATGGCTAAGGAAGAGCTTTCCGTGTCTCGTCCTATGTATGTACGTGATAATGCTGCATCACGAAAAGGCAAGAATAAGATATTCGCAGGTGTTATTGATACCGATCGTGTAGCCGATGAAGATGTTTCTGTCAATACATCTCGGATGTTGCCGGCGGTTGGTTCTGCCGATAAAGAAAGCTCAAGTAAAGTGCTAACCGAACAGGTTCGCGAGAATCTTGAGGAAACAGCTTTCTTCTATCCAGGCTTGATAAGCGACGACAAGGGCAATGTTTCTATAAACTTCACGCTGCCTGAAAGTGTCACAACATGGCAGTTGTATGGTTTGGCACACGATGTCCAGATGAACAGCGGCATGATATCAGCCACATCTGTAGCCAAGAAGACTGTTATGGTACAGCCTAATGTTCCACGCTTTGTACGTTCTACAGATAGTGGAATAATCTTGGCACGTGTATCAAACACGTCGGATAAACAGGTTGACGGCACGGCACGACTATCGTTTATCAATCCTGAGACAGGCAAGGAAGTATACCATGCCGACCACAAGTTCGTGGTCAAGGCAGGCGAGACCATAGCAGCCAACTTCGATTTTGACATGTCAAAGATAAAGAACGACGGACTGCTGATATGTCGCATCGTAGCTTCGGGACGTGGATATAGCGATGGCGAGCAGCATTATATGCCAGTTTTGCCCAGTCGAGAGTTGGTTACCAACACCATTGCATTTACTCAGAACGAACCTGGCACACTGCATCTTGACCTAAAGAAAATGTTTGCTGTAAATGATAAGAGCAATAAACTGACGGTGGAGTATACCAACTCGCCTGCTTGGCTTGTGGTTCAGGCTCTACCTTCGATGATTAATCCAGATGGAGACAATGCTATCTCGCTCGCTACAGCATATTATGCCAACTCTATCGGACGCCACTTGATGCAGTCTACACCAGTAATCAAGCAGACAATGGAGTTGTGGAAGAATGATGCATCGCAGAATGGAGGCTCAACATTGCAAAGTGCATTGCAGAAGAATGAAAGTTTGAAGCAAATAGTACTTGCAGAGACACCATGGTTGCTTGACGCAGACCGCGAATCGGAACAGAAACAACAGTTGATGGGCTACTTTAATGAGTCGCAAATCAATTACCGTCTTGCCGACAACCTATTGCGTCTTTCGCGTTTGCAGAATGCTGATGGCTCGTTTGCATGGTGGAAAGGAATGGAAGGTTCGCCTTATATGACGATGTCGGTTCTACAGACTCTGACCCGTCTTAACCATATGGTTGGCGAACAGAATGAAACCAAGACCATTGTACGTACCGCATTTGCCTATATGGACAAGCAGATGGCACGTGAGGTGAAGGAAATGAAGAAGATAGAGAGCGAAGGCAAAGTTAAGAACGTGCGCCCAAGCGAGCTTGCTGTACAGTATCTTTATGCCTCTACACTTGCAGGACGAGATATGCAGCAGTCGGCAAAGCGCAACTTCGACTACCTTATATCACGTCTTGCTGCACAGAACACCGAAATCTCTATATACGGCAAGGCTGTGTCGGCTGTTGTGTTGGCGGGAAATAATCATCGCAAGCAGGCTGCCGACTTGCTGGAAAGCATACGTCAGTACACAGTATACAAGGAGGATATGGGTCGATATTTCGACACACCTAAGGCTCTTTACTCATGGTTCGACTATCGCATACCGTCGCAGGTAGCTGCTATTGAGGCATTAAAGGCTTTGCAGCCAAACGATGCCAATACTATTTCGGAAATGCAACGTTGGCTGTTGCAGTCTAAGCGCACACAGGCTTGGGATACACCGCTCAACTCGGTCAATGCTGTTTATGCCTTCTTGGATGGTAATATTACTTCGCTTACCGAGAACGCAGGACAGCCTGCAGTGATAAAAGTAAACGGACAGAAGTTGGCTATGCCTAAAGCCACAGCAGCACTTGGTTATGTAAAGTCGGCTAAGACGGGCGATAATATGCGCTCGCTAACTATAGAAAAGACGTCTACCGGTACATCTTGGGGTGCTGCTTACGCTCAGTTTATGCAGCCAACAGCCGATGTTGCTGATGCAACAATGGGCATGAAGGTGCTGCGTGATGTGCTTAAGAATGGTGCAAAACTTGACAATGGCAATGTACAGCTTAATGTAGGCGACCGTATTACGGTACGTCTAACAGTGATTGCCGACCGCGACTACGACTTTGTTCAGCTGTCTGACCACCGTGCTGCATGTCTTGAGCCGGCACAACAGTTGTCTGGATATGGTTATGGATATTATTGTCAGCCTAAGGACAATGCCACAAACTACTTCTTCGCACGCCTTGCTAAGGGTAAGCATGTTGTGGAGACAACCTATTATGTAGACCGTTGTGGCATCTACCATACTGGTACATGCACCGTGCAATGTGCTTATTCGCCAGAGTTTATGGCACGTACCAAGGCTGTGACATTGAATGTTAAAAACAATTGATATATAGAAATATGAAGAAACTATTTATATCTGCATCTCTCTTCTTGGTGGCACTCGCTGCGAGTGCTCAGAAGATAGTGACAGCCAATACTATTGTCGACTGCGGACAGACTGTCTATCAGTCGCCGGCAACTGCCGAGTTTGAAGTAATAAACAAGGGCAATCGTCCAACGCGCATCACTGATATTCGTATGAGTTGCGGTTGCACCGATGTGGAATATCCTAAGGGAACGATTCCTGCCGATAGCAAGTTTATCGTGCGTGTTACATACGATGCACAGACAATGGGACGTTACGACAAACTTGTGGATATTTATACCGAGGGCAACGACGAACCGCTGCTGTTGCGTATGCGTGGACAGGTGGTTAGAGAGATTGTTGACTTTGGCGGCAAGTACGACTTCATGCTTGGTAATATTCAGAGCGATTGCAATGGCATAGAGTTTGACGATGTAAACCGTGGTGAGCGTCCGCAGAAGAAGATACATATACGCAACACTACCGATGAGACTATACAGCCGGTTGTTATGCACTTGCCCGATTACCTTACTGCTGAGGTTTCGCCTTCGAAGATAGCTCCACGACATAGTGGTGTTGTTACCGTAACGCTTAATTCTAAGCGTCTGAAGGATATGGGATTGACACAGACTTCTGTATTCCTTGGTGCATTCCCTGGCGACCGTGTAAGTCATGAGAAAGAGCTTGAGGTATCGGCAGTGCTTTTGCCTAAGTTTGACAATCTTACAGCATCGCAGCTTGCCAATGCTCCACGTATGAATCTGTCGACCACAGAACTTAATCTTGGTGCATTCAACGGCAAGAAGAAGCTTAAGGGTGAGATTATCATACGCAACGACGGTAAGAATACGCTTAAAATAAAGAATCTGCAGATGTTTACAGTAGGATTGCAGGTGTCGCTAAACAAGCAGAACCTAAAGCCGGGTGAGACTGCCAAGCTTAAGATTACTGCTGAGCAGCGTCAGCTCAAGAATGCACGCTCTAAACCACGTGTACTCATGATAACTAACGACCCTAATCTGCCAAAGGTTACAATTAAGATTATTACGGAGTAGATAAAGTCATATCAACGACATTATTAACAATATGAACAAAGATTTGACAATCGAGATAGACGAAGGCAGCGGGTTCTGCTTCGGTGTTACCACAGCCATCAAGAAGGCAGAAGAAGAGCTGGCAAATGGTACCCAGCTTTATTGCCTTGGCGATATTGTGCATAATGGTATGGAGGTGAAACGTCTGCACGAACAAGGCCTAACAACCATTAATCACGATGAGATGAGCCAGCTGCATGGAGTTAAAGTGTTGTTGCGTGCTCATGGCGAACCGCCTGAAACATATGCAATGGCACGCAACAACGGCATTGAGATAATAGATGCTACATGTCCGGTAGTGCTTGCCTTGCAGCGCCGTATAAAGCGACAATACGATACCAATCCCGATGCGCAGATTGTTATATTCGGAAAGCGTGGTCATGCCGAAGTGCTTGGTCTTGTAGGGCAAACAGAGAGTCGTGCCATAGTTGTTGAAAAGGTGGATGATGTGGAACGTCTCGACTTCTCGCGCGATATCTATCTTTACTCGCAGACTACCAAGTCGCTCGACGGATTTCATCGTGTTATAGACTATATTCAGCAGCACATACAGCCAGAGGCTACGTTCAAGAGCTTTGATACCATCTGCAGGCAAGTGGCTAACCGCATGCCTAATATTGCCGCCTTTGCGTCCAAGCACAATCTGATATTGTTTGTGTCGGGACGTAAGTCGAGCAATGGCAAGGTGCTTTTCAAGGAGTGTCATACGGTCAATCCTAACAGTTATCAGATAGAAAGTCCTGATGAGATAGACAAGGCGTGGTTTACGGACGATGTGCATACCGTTGGCATTTGTGGAGCTACAAGTACCCCCAAGTGGCTTATGGAGCAATGTCAGCAAAGGATATTGAGTTTTTGATAGTAAGAAAACATCTTTGACAGGAATCAAAAACATCTTTGACAGCAAGCATAGATACATTTGATAGCAAGCATAGATGCATTTGACAGCAAGCAAAGATTCATTTGACAGCAAGCAAAGATTCATTTGACAGCAAGCAAAGATGCATTTGATAGCAAGCAAAGATGCATCGTACTTATATAAATAGATTGGTTTAAATATAAAAGCGGCACAACCTATATAGGTTGTGCCGCTTTTGCATATGTTATCTATAGTTTAGAACTTAGCCATCTTTATAGCGTCAATAGCGCATTCGTCGCCCTTGTTGCCATATTTGCCGCCACAGCGGTCGAGAGCCTGTTGCTTGTCGTTAGTGGTAAGCAAGCCATATATAATAGGTATCTCGCTTGTTGTATTGAGACGTGCAATGCCATAAGTTACACCCTGGCAGATATAGTCGAAGTGAGGAGTCTCGCCACGAATAACGCTACCCAAAATAATAACAGCGTCGTATCCGCCATGCAATACCATCTGGTGAGCGCCGTATACCAGCTCAAAGCTTCCCGGAACAGTCTTTACGTGGATGTTCTCAGGCAGTGCGCCATGCTTCTCAAGAGTCTTAACAGCTCCGTCAAGCAGTGCGCCTGTTATCTCAGGATTCCATTCGGCTACAACAATGCCGAAGCACATATTGCTTGCATCAGGAATGGAAGCGAAATCGTAATCAGAGAGATTGTGAAGTGCTGTTGCCATATTCTTATTATTTCTCTGCTACACGCTCGATGTACTTGTCGATTTCAGACGACTGTACAACCTGTGCGTTTACATACTTCTTCTTGATGTCCTGGTAAATCTTCAAAGCTTCGTCGTTCTTGTTGGTCTTCTCAAGAAGCTGAGCAGCCTGAATGAGGAATGTAGGAGACAGACTGTTGTTGGTGTCGTCAGCAGCCTTGCTGTCAGCCATATCAGCAGCCTTCTTGAGTGTGCTAATTGCCTTGTCGATATTGCCAGTATTGGCATATGCGTTGCCAAGTGCAGCTACAGCGGCAGGGCTAATCATAGCGTCGTTCTTTGTAGAGAACTTCTCAAGATAAGTAACAGCCTCAGTCCACTTGCCAAGGTTGGCATAGCAAAGACCTGCATAAAGGTCGGCAAGGTTGGCAGCGTCAGTTCCGCTATAGTCGCTTGCTATCTTTACAAATCCAGCATAGCTTGCGCCGTCACCGTTAAGAGCCTTGTCAAACTGCTCCTGGTTGAAATACTCCTGACCCTTAGCGAGGGCGGTGCTTGCCTTTTCCTCACGTGGAGCCTTAACGAAAGACTGATAGAGAAGCAAGCCTGCAATAGCTACGATGATAGCTACTACTGCGATGATTATCTGCTTCTTAAACTTAATGATGAATGCCTCGGTGTTGTTGGAGTTCTCTAC
>ERZ1031467.187-NODE-187-length-17703-cov-9.279862_pt1 | contig 17703 bp, 18 predicted proteins | sample MGYA00517105_ERZ1031467 | MGnify/ENA primary metagenome ERZ1031467 (study PRJEB33719, sample SAMN04261155) | wastewater metagenome | biome: rural village; feature: human; material: feces | host: Homo sapiens | place: El Salvador | collected 2013-01-07 ...
TCAATAGAGTATTCTATGATTTGACCAGTAAGCCACCGGGAACTATTGAGTTTGAATAATTTTCAAAAGCTCGCAAAGCCTAGTAAAATGGGCATTTGCGAGCTTGTTTTTTGTCTTGTGGTACTAAAATGGTACTAAAGTTAGCTGTGCAGGAATAGAAAATTGATGGCTTGGAATGCTTGCATTCCATAGACAGCAGGTTTCTATTCATATAGGGCGAACGCCCTCCATCGAGATGAAGCGGAGCGGAATCGAGATGGTGCACAGCGGATTGCATTATGTCCTACGCATGAGGCCATGTTATTTTCCACTCAAAATATTCATTTGGAGAAATCTCTCCATTATTTAATTTCGTTTTCATTTCACACCATTCCGAAAGGAAATCATTTACCAATCCATATTCAAAAGTTAATGCGACAGGTGAACCAGCACTTTCATAATCATCTTCATTGTAAGTTGGTCTGGCATTCTCGGAGGGTTTTGCCGGAGTCATTGCAGTCAGATGAATCAGGTTGCCGGGAGCTGTATATTCCGGAAATCTTGTACCTTTTCCACGGGCAGGAAGTGATGAGGCACTTTCTTCAAGCCAGAAAAGTGTTTCAATGATATCTTCAGCAGCACCAAGGCTGTAATCAGAGATTGCCTTGTAATTGCAGTGCAATGCATCAGCAAGCTTTAGAATCATATCTTCACCGGGAATGCGGGCACCCGTTTCATACTGGGATATGCGGACTGACATATTTTTACCCTCAAATCCAAGTGCACCGCCCAGCTCGTCCATTGTCATTTTACGGAATACCCGTATTTTCTTTATTCTTTCACCAATTGTCATAGTGTAGTTACCTCCGTTTATCTGTCCCAGATGGACTGTTAAAGACAGTATAACACGGAAAAAATGAAAATGGAAGTTTTTCTATACGAAAGCATTAGAAAAACTCCTTGACAATTCAATACCACACGGTATAGAATAATAGCAATTCAATTATCTATACGATATAGTATTGAAAAAACAACTAAATGAGCGGTATCAGAAATCTAACAGGCATTTGCCAGGACATTCATAGGAATCGAGCGAATGTAGACACTCCCCCAAGCGGACCGAGTACCTCGAGCAGGAGCGGGCGGTATTACAGGAGATTATCTCAGGTAAGGAGGCTGGTTGTGACATCAGCAGAACTGATATGAAGAAACGCCAAAACAAATATTTAAAGGAAAGGTGGTGAAAGGCATGAACGAAAAGTTTTTAGAAGTAGGAGATGTGATGCAGATTCTTGGAATTTCAAGATCAGCAGCATACAAGCTTATGAGACAGATCAACAGTGAACTTGAAAAGAAGGGTTACATTGTAATCCGTGGAAAAGTAAGCAGAAAATATTTTGAAGAACGCATTTATGGTATGAGTGATGCAGGATAAGCAGCAGGTAAGAAGATTGCGACAGAGGCAGGTGCAGAAGCGATACGGCTTAGGCATCTGCTTCTGCATATGGAAAGAAGGAGATGATGAATATGCCAGCTTATAAAGACAGTAAGACAGGCACCTGGTTCGTCAAATTCTATTGTAAGGACTGGACCGGGGAAAACAAACAGATAAAGAAAAGAGGATTTGCAACAAAAAGAGAAGCGTTGGATTATGAGCGTAATTACAAAATACGGCAGGAGAACAATCTGGATATGACATTTGGAGAGTTCTGGAAGCTGTATACAGAGGATGTGAAAAATTATGTCAAACTCAACACGTGGCTTACAAAAGAACACATTGTGGACACAAAGATACTTCCATATTTCAAGAATCTTAAGATGAATGAGATTACACCGGGAGATGTACGTAAATGGCAGAATGAGATGGTAGCATTCCGTTATGAGAATGGGAAGAGTTATTCCCAGACTTATAAAAAGACAATGCATAATATCTTAAGTGCGATATTCAACCATGCGTGCAGGTTTTATAATCTGAAATCAAATCCGGCAAGACAAGCTGGAAATATGGGCAGGGAAGAAAAGAAGGAAATGCTTTTCTGGACAACAGAAGAATATAAGAAGTTTTCAGAAGCGGTGATTGACAAGCCGGTTTCATTTTATGCATTTGAAATGCTGTACTGGACGGGAATGAGATTAGGTGAACTGCTTGCTCTTACAATGGAAGATTTTGACTTTGAAAAAAACACAGTCAGAATAAATAAATCGTATCAGCGGCTGCAGGGACAGGATGTTATTACAACACCGAAAACACCTAAGAGCAGCAGAACAATCAAGCTGCCAAAGTTCCTGGCGGAGGAAATGCAGGAGTATTTTGCAATGTTATATGACCAGATACCAACAGACAGGATTTTTCTGGTGACAAAGAGCTTTCTCCATCATGAGATGGAGCGTGGCTGCAAGTTATCAGGAGTGAAGAAAATCAGAATCCATGATCTAAGACATTCGCACATTTCACATCTGATCGACCTAGGATTCTCAGCAGTTGCAATAGCTGACAGGGTAGGTCATGAGAGCATTGATATCACATATCGTTATTCACATTTGTTTCCGTCAAAGCAGGTGGCAATGGCAGACAGACTTGATGCTGTCAATGCAAGCTTTGAAGATTGTGAAGAGCAGGATGAAGATGTGGATGTTATGCAGGCAGAGGAAACAGCACCTATGATAGATATGGATGCGGCTGTGGAAAAGATTATAAGTATTGATAAGTACAAGGCAGTCTGATAATGCTAATGCGAAATATTGTGAATTATGCTGGTACAAGTTTTGCAGGATATATGCAGCAGAAATTAAAAGAAGAGATTTTATATCGGAAGGAGCAGATTATTATGAGCGAGAAAAGGCTGGATGCCAAGAACAGATGGAGAAATGTTGTGGTAGCATTCCGTATGTCACCGGAGGAAGCGCAGGAACTGAATATGAAGGTTTCACTAAGCGGACTTTCAAAACAGGATTATATCATCCAATGTTTGTTGAAGCATGAAATCAGGGTTGTTGGTGGAATGAAGGTGGCAAAGAAAGTACAGGTTCATCTTGATACGATACTGGAAGAATTACAGACATTAGATGAATCTGAAAGAGGTATAGAGGTTGAAGAACTGCTGGTTCCATTAAAGCATGTGCTTGATATCCTGCAGAGTGATGAGAAAGGCGGTAATCGTTATGAGTAAGACAACATTTGAAAAGTTTGGCATCCCATATGAAGAAAGGGATGGAATTTTTTATCCGGTTATTGTTGCAGGAACAGAGAAGGCAGATATAGATGCAGGAAAGTATGGGCGTATGTGGATTAAATATATCAAGGAAGAATATCCAATGAGATATAAGAGTCTAGTGAGGTTCGGCGAGCTTGAAGAGAGAGCAAATGAAGTCAATGAAACAGCATACGAGTTGCTCGATGATATTGAAGCTAAGTGGCTGAAAAAGCATAAGCCCAAGAATCCAAATTCCTTTACGGAACAGTTACAGCTAAGAACACAGACCAGGATGATGGCAGAGGAAATCGTTATTATGGATGTGGTAATGCAGTTTCATTAGTGTGGGGGCAAAAAGCGCCGCCAAAACATGAATATGGGGGCAAAAAGTGCCACCAAAACCACAAAGTGGGGGCAGAAAGCGCCCCCGCACAAATCAGAGCCGAAAAAGTGTGGGGGCAAAAAGTGCCGTCAAAATGCAAAAGTGGGGGCGAAAAGTGCCGTCAAAACAGCAAAGTGACGGCAAAAAGCGCCACCACTCAAATCAGCGAGAAAAAAGTATGGTGGCGGAAAGTGCCATCAAAATGGAAAAGTGGTGGCGGAAAACGCCACTAAAACAGCAAAGTGATGGCAAAAAGTGCCACCATATCAGTAATTGTTGTGGTACATTAACCACCACATATCATATACCGGGTGCAGGTGCTCCTGCCAAGACGAAAAATTATGTAAACGCTGATGTGTTTATATTTTTTCGGGAAAAGGTCCGACCTTTTCCGCATCTTGCAAAACCTATGAACACTATTTTAAGAAAGGATGAGAAAAGCAATGATACAGATAAAAAGAGATTGGTTTGATACAGAATTTGGAACTTACGAAAGGGGAAAAACGTATGGCAGATGGAAAGAGAAGATACAAGTCTGACAGGAAAGATTATAAGATATCGGTGAAGCTATCGGAAAAAGATATGGATATTCTGAAAGCGGCACTTAAGCGAACCGGAATGACAGCAAGCGCCTATATAAGAGAATTAATCCGGACAAGCGGCAACATTGATACAAGTTATCCAGAGGACAGGGCAAAAGCAATCCGTGTTATTGCAGGTATTGCAAATAATATTAATCAGGCGGTAAAGCTTGGCAATTCACAGGGAAGATTGTATTACAGCGATATTGATAAACTGCAGAGCAGTCTGGATGATGTAAAGAAAACATTTGGGGAGGTGCTGGAAATATGGCGATTACAAAGATCCTGAATATCATGGAATCGGAAGGCAGAAATCCGGCATCGCACCTGAAGAATGCTTTGGAATATATTCAGAATCCAGATAAGACAGAAGAATGTGTACTGGTGGGCGGTATTAACTGCCTGCCAGATACAGCATTTGAGCAGATGGAAGAGACAAAGAATATATTTCATAAGACAGGTAAAAGGCAGGGCTATCATGTGATTATATCATTTTCGCCGGAAGAAAAAGTAACGGCAGAGCAGGCAATGTATGTGCTGGAACATTTTGCAAAGGATGTGCTAGGTGATGATTATGAGGCTGTGTATTCAGTTCATACTGACAGGGAGCATATGCATGGGCATCTGATATGGAACAGCGTAAGTATGACAACAGGCAGAAAATATAATTCGCCTAAGGGCAACTGGAAGAATCATCTGCAGCCGATTACGAATAAATATTGTGATGAGCTGGGACTTTCCATCATGCCGGCAGAGTACAGCAGAAATCCGAAGAATATCAGTAGGGACGAGTGGGAAAAGGAAATGTCCATGAAAGAGATAATTCTTAGGGATGCTAAGATGTGTGCGTATGCAGCCGGAAATGTGGAGCATTTTATATATCTGATGAAAAGGCTTGGATATGTATTCAAGAAAGATGCGTGGATGGAGGTGCAGGCACCGGGATTTCGGTATTATCATAAACTGGCAAAGCTGGACGAGATGTTTTCAGAAGATATGTTACGGCACCATGTGGATATGCCCTGGATGGCAAAACCTTACTTTTATTCGTCGGATATCAGGGGATTGCACAGAGCGAAGCTGTCACCATTTCAGAAGAAGTTTTATGCAAAGCTATACAGATTAAGAATTGTAGAGCAGAAGCGTTTTGTGGTTGGTGGAGCAAAGTATACAGAGGATTTAAAAAGGTTTCATCAGTTACAGGACGAATATCTGCTGCTTGTGAATAATGACATCAAAAGTGTTGTGGAGCTTGTGGATTTTATAGGTGAGCAGGAAGAAAAGATTCAGCAGATTGAGGACAGACAGAAGGAGATATACAGAGAAAGCTCTAGCCGGAAACGGAATATTAAGAACGAGGAGCAGTATCATGAGTATCAGATATGGCATGTGGAAGTGCAAGAAGAACTGGACGAGCTGAAGAACGAGAAAAGGAAGATTAAGAGGCAGATACAGCTTGCTGATAGCATTGTGAAAGAAGATTTGTATACGGCTTATTATGCGGTGTCGGAGAATGAGGAGATTGTTGCAGACAGGGATGTTGAGATACCGGGGATGGAAGAAAAGACTGAAGTTGAGGAAGATGTGGTTGTTGAGCCGGAGACGAACGTTGTGGTAATGAATCCAGACAATAATCAGAACGATACGTCTGTAATGCCAGATATTCGTAATGTGTCTGATGTAAATACGGCAAGAATGGATGAAGATATTACTGATGTAACAGATAAAAGTGAATTTGTGGAAACTAGAGAAAATGAGTCTGTGGACAAAGCAGGCCGGATTGTCAGGAGGATATCAGAGCTTGGCGGTTATGAGAATATTAGTGATTCTGTTAAGGCAGATGTATTTGGATTTGATATTGCTGATGTTAGTGGAAGCATATGGTTGTTCTCGGATGTAATGAAAAGGCTGGGGATAAAGCTGGATGGAGACGAAATGTATGAGGAATTCCAGAGAATTTATGATGAGAGTGTTGGTAGAGATGCTGGTAAAGATAAAGAAGAAGATAAGATGTGGAATAGGGGCAGAGGAAGGTAATTCCTCTGTCTCTTCCAGTTATGTATTAGATAGAAAAATATTGATTCATTGAGTTTTATATGCTTAAAAATAATTTTGACATTATCAAAAAATATGTTTATAATATAAAAATAGATAGTAAGCAGGAGGATTGGTGCATGACAATATCAGAACAAATAAAAGTATTGTGTGTGAGATGTGGCGTAAGTGAAGCAGAACTGGCAAGGCGGCTGGGAAAATCGCCACAAAGCTTTAATTCGAAAATGAAAAGAGAAAGTTTTACAGTAGAAGATTTAGAGAAAATTGCAGATGTATTGGGTGTCGAATTTAACAGAGAATTTATATTAGCAAATGGAGATAAAGTTTGATGAAGAATATTGTAAAAGAATTTAAACTTGGAGAATTATTTTGTGGTCCTGGTGGATTGGCGTTAGGAGCAACGACAGCAAAGATTGAAGATTCGGATTATAAGATTATTCATAAATGGGCAAATGATTATGATAAAGACACATGTAATACATATACGAGAAATATCTGTCCAGATGATGGAGAGAGTGTTATTTGTGGAGATGTAAGAAAACTTGATATTGACAGTCTTGGAGATATAGATGCATTAGCTTTTGGATTTCCATGCAATGATTTTTCTGTTGTAGGTGAGCAAAAGGGATTTGATGGTGTATATGGTCCGTTATATACATATGGGGTAAAAGTATTAAAGAAATATGAGCCTTTGTGGTTTTTAGCAGAAAATGTTGGCGGATTAAAGAGTGCTAATGATGGAAAGGCATTTCAGAAGATACAGGAAGATTTGAAGAATGCTGGATATAGAATATATCCTAATTTATATAAATTTGAGGAATATGGGGTGCCGCAGGCAAGACATAGGGTGATAATTGTTGGTATCAGGGAGGATCTGCCATATGAATTTAAAATACCTAGTCCAAAACCATATAAAAATGTTGATGTTACTTGTAAGAATGCAATAGAGAATCCTCCAATCGGAAAAGAAGCTTATAATAACGAGTTAACAAAGCAATCCGAAATAGTTGTAAAACGATTGAAATATATTAAACCGGGAGAAAATGCGTTTACTGCGGATTTGCCAGAAGAATTGCAACTTAAAGTGAAAGGGGCAAAGATAAGTCAGATTTATAAGAGGTTAGATCCAGATAAACCTGCATATACAGTAACTGGTTCTGGTGGCGGTGGAACGCATATGTATCATTATTCGGAGCCAAGAGCATTGACTAATAGAGAGAGGGCAAGATTACAGACATTTCCTGATAATTATATTTTTGAGGGATCTAAAGAGTCTGTTAGAAAACAAATCGGTATGGCGGTACCTGCAAAAGGAGCTAAAATTATCTTTGAAGCTATTTTAAGAACATTTGCGGGAATTGACTACGAAAGTGTAGAACCAAGTATAAAGGAGTAAGGTATGTATACTGATAATTTTGAAGAAGAAATATTGTTTATACCAGCGAGAAAAGATGGCGAAGCATGTAATCATTTGAAAATTGTTACAGCATTTACCGATGTTGAGAGAATATCAAGTCACTTGATAAAACTATTTGATGGCAGGAATAAAGAATATGTGTCTGGAATAAAGGTGGACATTATACTTGGAATGACAAAGGGTACGGGTCTGACACAAAAGAAACATGACAAGATATGTTCATTGATAAAAAGATTGAATAGTGTATCTGGAATGCCTCAGATATCATGCAATTATATTGTGGAAGGTAAACAGGTACATTCAAAGGTGTATGTATGGTGCAGGGGGCGAAAGGCAATAGAAGCTTTTAATGGTTCAGCTAATTATACCATGAATGCATTTTTTGCAAGAAGAGAATGCATGGATGTATGTAATCCTAAAGAGGCAAACCATTATTTCAACAGTCTATTACCTGATACAATAAATTGCTTTGATGGGCAGATAAAAGATAAGGTTTCATTTTCTAGCAAGAAAAATGTGGAAGATGATGTTGCGGATACTAATTTGGAAAATTTATCTTGGGAGAATTATCAGACTATTGAGCCAGTAGATACATTAGAAGTTTCTTTATTGAAAGCTGATGGTAGCGATACTGGATATGGTTCTGGCGTAAATTGGGGAATACGTAAAAATGGCTATAAGAGAAATAGAAACCAGGCGTATATTCCATATAATGTGGCAGATCATAAAGATGGATTTTTCCCAGATGTAAATGCTGATGGAACGTATCCAGTGTTTAAGGTTGTAACAAAGGAATATGATGCTTTTTATATGAGACAGGCACAAGCAAAGGGAAAGGCATTAGAAACTCCAGAAAGTAATGCGATAATAGGAGAATGGATAAGGCATAAACTTGGAGTGCCGGATGGTACATATATTACGAAACAAATGTTAGATCAATATGGAAAAACAAAGATTTTGTTTAAAAAGTATGAAGATGGCATATATACTTTGGAGTACTAATTCTGGCATTAAGGAGAGAACAATATGGAGCAGAAGATCAATATCAATAATTTAGACGATTTGCAAAAACAGGCGTTAGTCTGCATGTATTATGCTATGCTTCCTAAAACAGACGCAAGATATAAGCAGAGAATGCATGATTGGGAAGTGTTAGAAAAGAGATTTGGAACAAAGAAAACAACATATAAACATGCAAAGGATGCTTTTGATTTTTATTTTCCTAACAATGGAAGAAAAGGCTGGAGTGATGATAGAGATTTAAAAAGACGAGGACATGCATATCAGGAAGTGTTTGAGCTGTATAAGGATTATTCTGCAGACCAATTGGAAAAAGCTGTAGCGGAGATTATTCATGGATATGAGAATGAAGAGCCAACATTTGTATCTATGAAATGTGGTTTTCCAGATACAGTACATAACATTCTCAATGGCAACAAAGATATAACAGTTGATGGCGTTTATACTCTGAAAGAGGAATTGAATATTGGAAAGCATGTATTTGTTACATTGGGAGGAGACACAGGAAAATCAGAGGTTGATTGGGTTCCAGGGTTTATAGGAGTAGCACATGTAATTAGAGAACCTTATGATTTTGGATATAATGGTAAGGAAAAATACTTTAAGTTTGATATAGAAGTTGACTGTGTTTTTGAAAAGCCATTTAAAAGGGAAGATTTTTTAAGCTATAGAGAAGCATACGATGCTCCATATATAGGACCGGAGTTATCAAGAGATCCGTCACAGGCATTAAGTACTTTGGATAAGATAAAGGCTGTTGCTGTTATACGTGCAGTACTTGATGAATTCCCAGAAATGCTTGAAAAATTCAAAGAAATTTTTGACAGAGAGTTTATGGACAGGGTGCTTGGAGCAGTTACTGTAATGATACCAACATCTGTAAAATTTGGAGAAAGCAAAGAGGATGCAGTAAATTCTATTCAGGAAGAAATGAGCATAGAGAATGAAGGCTCTGAGGAGGAAGAAATGGAATCTAAGCCATATATTGAACCTGATTATTATACAGGGTGTTCACGAAAAAATAAGGATACAGGGGCTGTATATGCACACAATAGAATTGTATTTGGAGCACCAGGAACAGGAAAAAGTTTTAAGCTGAATGATGAGCAGAAGGATCTTGTTTCAGAAGGTGGAGAGTACGAAAGAGTTACATTTCATCCAGATTATTCATATGCTAATTTTGTTGGAACATATAAGCCAGTACCTACAAAAAATGGAATATCATATGAGTATGTTCCTGGACCATTTATGAGGACATATGTAAAAGCAATAGAAAATGGACAGTCAGAGAATAAGGAAGATGTAAAACCATTTCTGCTTCTCATAGAGGAAATTAATAGAGCAAATGTTGCCGCTGTATTTGGAGAGGTATTTCAGCTTTTAGATCGCGACGATAGAAATGCAAGCCAATATCCAGTTAAACCGTCTGAAGATATAAAGGCATATTTGGCAAAAGAACTTGGTGGAAGGCCAGAGCAGTATGATGAAATAAAGATACCAGATAATATGTATATCTGGTCAACTATGAATAGTGCTGATCAGGGCGTATTTCCAATGGATACAGCATTTAAAAGAAGATGGAACTTTGAATATATAGGTATTAACCATAAGGAAGAAAAGATTAAAGATACATATTTAGTGTGTGATAAAGCACAGGTGCCATACAGAGTTGACTGGAATGAGCTTAGGAAGGCTATAAATACAACACTTGCTTCTAGAGATTATAAGATAAATGAAGACAAGCTTATGGGACCATTTTTTGTATCTAAAAGCATTTTAGAGAATGAAGATGCGTTTAGAGAAACTTTTAAGAGTAAAATTATTATGTACTTATTTGAAGATGCAGCAAAGCAGAGAAGGCATATGTTGTTTGGAGGCTGTGATGAGGATATAAGAAACCAATATTCAACGATTTGCGAGGAATTTGATAAAAGAGGCATAGATATTTTCTGTAAAGAAATCCGAGACAAAATCAAGAAAGAATATTTGAGTGAATTAGAATGAGAAGGGAATGTTACTGGATGATTTCTAAATATGTCAAAGAGCAGAAGCGGTATACTCAAGATGAACTTAGAAAAATATTTGAATGCACTGCTGATGAAACAGTGAAGATTATAAGAAAGTTAAAAGAGTATGGAATTGTTAAAAATGTAAAAAAAAGTGATAGGCAAAGTATGCTCTCTGACTTAGTTGAGGAAGATATCAGAGTAACAGATATCGAAAGTGGAGAGCGGGAATTATATTATGTGTTTTCATTTGTTGGAGTAATTGTTGTATATGGACGGGTATTAAAGTGTTATCCTAAATATATTAATTCTTGTGGTAGTCCAGTTGCGCAGATGAAGCAGATTATGCGTGTTTTGGAAAAATATAATTCAAAAGAGCAGGTAATAAAACTATATAATGAAAGTGATGATGGAGGATCGTTTAACTTATTGGCAGTAATGCTGTATTTGCTACAGGATTATTATGATAATGGAATATATGCTAATGACGTTGATATTGTTGAGACTAATGGCACAGGAGAAATACTGTGGGACAGAACAATCAATGAAACATTTTCATATATATCAAATAACAGGCCATATTATACTGAATTACAGACAAAAAAGCGGACTTCAGATGAATATGATTTTATCAGACGCTTACATGCATGTGTATTGACTAAATTTTCAAAGGAACTTGAAGAATCTGATCTGCCAGAGTTATTTAATATTGTGACAGTAGAGCTGTCAGAAGAACAACTGGATGATTTGGGAGATGAAGATTATATTTTATATAGGATACAAAATGAACTTAATGTGCAGTACAACACAAGAAAACAACTGGTGTTGAAGGCAATGTACGCGTATATAGCACAAAAAGCAAGCTTTAATAACATTGATAGTTTTAGCATATATGGTACCAACAGCTTTAACTTAGTATGGGAAAAAGTGTGTGCACAGAATTTTGGAAATGTTTTAAATGTAAAATTATCAGAGCTGCCACTTGGAGTCTGTGATGATTATAAAGAAAGTAAAGATAGTACTTTAATAGAAATAATTGACAGACCAGTATGGCATAAGACTTCAGATAATATTAGTGATGGAAAGTCAGATACACTAAGACCAGATTTGATTAGTATTTATGAGTGTGGTGATAGTGGAGAATATTGTTTTGGCATATATGATGCAAAGTATTATAACATTAATTTTTATAAGAATGCGTCAGAATACAAAGTTATAGGACAGCCTGGAGTGGCAGATGTTACAAAGCAGTATTTATATCAGCTTGCGTACGATGATTTTATAGCAAAGCAAGGATACAAATATGTGCAGAATATGTTTTTTTGTCCTGATGAATCTGGAGATAAAGAATATGGATGGGTGCAGATGGATATGCTTCATCAAATCGGAGATAAAAAACTAGAGAATGTAGCAGTTGTAAAGCTGTGTGCATCAGAAATGTATTCTTTATATTTAGCAGATCATATAGTTAGTGAAAATGAGATGGATAAATATATTCCAGTAATTGGACGACATGAAGTAAATAGTCAAAACTTTGCAAATAGGATGATGGCATATCTTACGAGAATCACAACTGCCAGCAAATTGGCTGAAAAGAAACTGGAAATGAAATCGTACAGAGGCAGGCTTATATATCCCAAACAGATAAAAAGAGAGTTGGGTGCCAAAATTATATATGATGCTATATGCCCTGTTGCAAGTAACGCTTTTTATGGATTTAATCCATATGAAAAAGAAGACCATGAAAGTATGGTGGCAGAGGATATGGGCGATTCTTATAATCGTTGCAGTCAGATTGCGGATGCTTCTATTGCGATAGAAGAAATTATAAAAGATTTATCAGAAGCGGAGCTTAGAGATGAAAAAGTACTTAAAGTAGTACTTAAAAAATGCATTGAAAGTAAATCAGATATTAAATCTATGGCGGATGGAAAGTCGCTTGATATGCTGACAGATAAAATAATGGAACTTGTTAGAGATGTGTATTTATAGCGTGCAGTTATAAGTATAAATGCCAGACAAGAAGCAAATGAGAAAAGAACTGGAAAAGTTGATGAAAAACAGATTGTTGAGGTGATTTTGTGGCAGATGATTTAACAAAAGAACAGCGGCATAAAAATATGAAAAATATTCATGGGAAGGATACCAAAATAGAAGTTATATTAAGAAAGGCTTTATGGAACAAAGGATATCGGTATCGCAAAAATTATAAAAAACTTCCGGGGAGTCCAGATATCGTGCTGACAAAGTATAAGATAGCTATTTTTTGTGATGGAGAATTCTTTCATGGAAAAGATTGGAATACTTTAAAAAAGAGACTTGAAAAGAGTAACAATAGTGAGTACTGGATTAGCAAGATATTCCGCAACAAAGAGCGGGATGATGAGATAAATAAAAAACTGGACTTTGAGGGCTGGACTGTAATCCGGTTCTGGGGTGAAGATATAAAGAAACATACAGATGAGTGTGTGAAGGTTGTGGAAGAAGCAATTTGGAATGAAAAAATGGATGTTGGAGACAGTACCTCGTTTGTAGATTTCATTTGGAGCACCTACGAGAGTTCTAAATTCATAAAGTAGGAAAGGACAAAGACGTGGATAAAATTGAATTATCAAAGCACATAAAACAAGGTGACACATTTTATACGCCATATACAGCTCCAAGTGGATTAGGAGCGACATTATCTCTTTCCAGCTGGGTCAAGTGCTGGTTACCAGAATTTCTTTGGATAGGATTGATTGTAAAAAAATTAGGAAGAAAAAAAGGTCTTGAAAATTTATATCTTATCATTGAAGATTTAAAACACAATGACATAGCAGTTCCACAGCTTTCAAAAATTTTCAAGCTATCCGAGGAGAAACAAAAGAAATATTGGTCAATTGTAACAAGATATGTAGAGAGAAATATATTGTTGCCTTTAACAGTGGTGATTACCCCAGATATAAATGAAACGTTTTATGATTTTTTTTATAATTTCTCTATGAGTATTGACGATAATATTTCAGAACTTTTAGATATCGCTAAGGAAACTAATAGCTTTCACGATGAATTAAGCACCGATATATGTTTTATAGTTGATTGGTTTTATGTACTGAATGGTAAACTACATATTTCTAGTGAAATAGATATACTTCCTACTGCATTGTCTGAGTATTACAAACACGATCATAAGGATGAGGTTATGAGAGCTTATAGGCCTATTATTAGGTCGTCCTTTCAAGGTTTGTGCAATTTAGATTGCAGCAAAGAATTTTCTAAGGGAATATGGAAAGTATTGGGAGAGATTTCAGAATGTAATCCTTTGGTAATAGTATGGGATAAGGAGGAATCAATGGACTATTATAAAATTGCAAAGCAAACAATGGAATATTTTTTTGCTAATAACGAAGATAAGAAGATGGAAAGTAAATATGCTGTAATTATGGGGATGACTTGTTATATTTATAAGATATATCAAGAAATTGTGGAAAAACAGATGCAGAATGGTATTGGCGGAAGAATTATGTTTAGAACAATGTTGGAGACATACATCAATTTAAAATATATGATGCATCAGGAAGGTGAAGTGTCAGATATTTATGAAAGGTTTAAAGCATATGGTAATGGTAAGTATAAGTTAGTAATGTCAAAATTACGAGAGGGAAAATATTCTGTTTCAGATGATTCACAGCTCGATGAAAAATTAATGGAATTAATGGTGAATGAGGATATGGATGAAGCTTTTGTCAATATGAGTGTTGGCTATTTTGATAAAACAGGTGTTAGAACTAAATTTCAAAAGTGTGGAGAAGATGAATTATACGAAGTTTATTATGAATATACCACCAATTTTGCACATGGCATTTGGGGTGCGGTTAGAGAATCTTCTATGTTAATTTGTGATAATCCGGCACATACATATCATTGTGTTCCAGATTATCATATAGAACAGAATTTACGTAGCGTACTTAGTGATTGTGAAATGGTTATGAAGAAGACTTTTGCTGTCATTGCAACTTATATAGAACTTCCAGAATTTTATTACATATAGCTGGATTTAAGAGGAATATTTATTTATGATTGAATTAAAATCTATAAAGCGAATAATGAATGAATATAAGATTTTGCTTGAAAAATATGAAGATAAAATTGAAAATTTTACTATTGCAGACTACAAAAAGCTAATAGGTGATGTAAAAATGTTCTGGTATCGAAATCACAAAAGTATAGAATACTTTATCTCTCATATTACGGAAGATGATAGAGTGGCTTTTCTTGCAGGAGCGGTTCGGTTAGATATTGGGAATAATGGACATTACGAATATGTTTTGGTGGGGAAGATTAGACTGGTCAATGAACCATTGTTAAAAATGGCGATATTCTATAATGGTAAAGAAGATGAAATTAATTTTGAGTATACAAATGAATATGTGAAGGAATGTATTCAAGATGTATTGCTTTTGCTTAGAAAGTATACAGATGACTTTTATATTTTGCCGATAGAATATATTACATTTAATGACGGAGATGAATATCATTCAGTTTTATCAAAAGCTTCTGAAAACATGATTCTTTCAATGTTTTCGACAAAATATGACGGGGTTAAGGACTTTTATGAAAATAATAAGACATTCGAAGACATTGAAAATAATTTATTGCCACAGATAAAAGAGCAAATAATATTTGATGGTCTGGAAGATGTTAAGATGCCATTAAGAGACAGGTGTACTAACTACTTAAAATCTAATGGTCATATTATGCCTATTATGAATAATTTAAATGAAGCGCAATTGTTTTATTTACTTGTAGTGCAGTTTTGTATGCAGGCGATAGAAATTGTAATGATTATGGATGTGCATCATATGATTCCATTTATTAGAAATGATGTTGTTTTTCAATATTTTACTATATTAGCGCAGTCTAATATAGTAAATGAATTTACAGAACAGAAATATTTGAATACATATATTCCGTATGTTGTACAGAAGGCTTTTGACTTTTCAGATAGGGAATACAATTTTGTAAAAGAGCACATGGGAAATGGAAAAATGATAGATGTAATTTTAAATTCATTTGAAAAAGAGAAATTTCCGCTACCAAGTGAGATTGTGAAGTGCGTTGAGAGTTATCTAAATTGTTGTGAGCATATCTAAAATTGTGCTGAGATGAGAATGGTAGATTACAATGTGGCATATGAGTGATATGAAAACTAATGGTACTACCCATTAGTACCACAAAACTTTTTCTTGCAGAAATATCGACTGGAGATTATAATTTCCATAGGTGGACAAGCAAGCCACCAGAACTACACACAATAATGAAAAAATGCAATGGTACTGGATTGGTACTAAAAATATGTGAAACGAAAAATAATGTGTGGAAAAGGTGCAAGTTATCAATACAAAATAGTATAGATAACCGCATTGGAATAACCAAAATCAAACAAAACTCTGCGAGTTTGAATAATTTTTTTAAAAAATAAAATATAGAAGGATTTATTTTTCAATAGTAAATGAGGAAGGCTCCAGGAGTTTTTAAGAGATCTTCTGGGGCCTTTTATTTATGTGTGATATACTGGAATATATTTATATGAAAATTTGATTCAAAGCCTTATCCAAGTAAGATATGAAAAATCAGATGCTAAACATATATTGCAGAAGGAGAACATTGAATGATAGATATATATACGGAGAGGAAAGATTCAAAAGACTGGATTTTTTACAATGACTTGTACTTCAACTTGAATACAGGCAATGAAGATATGTTACAAAAAGAAATTGATTTGATTCAACAAGTGGATGAAGCGAAGCTGACACCAGACAAGCATATAGAAACAAAATATGGCTTAGGTACGATCCGAAATTTGTCATCTGGCTGCAAGACATTGCTTAATATTGTAAAGCATCCTGATAAGGTGGTAAATGTTGAGGAATGTGGACCGAATGTTCTTAAAATAATTTTTACTATGGATAATATTAGGATTTATATGTCAAGACCAACGCTTTTTGATATTCTGGATGATGCCAAAATCAGATTTAATGATTCTGATATAGTTACCGGTAGCAGAGGATATAATGCCTGGTGGAGTAAGGAGTATGCAAGGAGAGAAGCAAATGATTTATAAGAATATAACATTTAAGGCAGCTCCATTTTCATATGATTTGACATTTGATGACAGGATTACTCTTGTTGGTGGAGATAGCGGTACAGGTAAAACAGTACTTTATGAAATGCTGGGAGATATAAGATTGACAGACGAATACAAGGCTATCAAGCTGTTTAATTATAAATCAGATGATTTTTTAGAAGCAATCAAACAGTGCAGAGATAGTTTTATTGTGATAGATAATGCAGATTGTTTGATTAATGATGATGTCAGGAGATTCATTAATTTTGAGTTGTCTAATCAGTATATGCTTTTTCTACGAAATTGTGACGGACTCAATGTATCTGATAAGAGCTTTAAGGTGCTGAAGTTTGATAATAACAGGATAACACTGGAAGAGGAGTTGTGATATGAGATATTTATGGACAGAGGATACCGGTGCAGGACTTCACTTCTGGAAATTAGTTAATTAGCTTTTTTGACAATGAACTTGTAGTTGAGAGTAAATGGAGCAATCAGGGTTTACTGGATGCATTAATAGACTTGAAGACTGAAGATGGAGATGAATACTTCGTTGCGTTTGATTATGTGGTTGATAATCAGGACATGCTGTCAAATGTAAAGTGGGGCAAATATATAATAGGTGATTTGTTTGAAGGATAGAGACAGCAAAGCTTCCTTATAAAGCAGATGAATTGCCAAAGAAGAAGCTTTCTAAAGCGTGAGAGACGCTTAAAGAGTTTTCTGAAAAACGAATATTTCAAAGTTAGTCTCAACGAAGTCTCACGAGATTTGAGACTGAGTGAGACTCTATTATATAGCAAAACGCGATAAAACCGGGATTTGCAGGTGAATTATAAAGTTGTAGTCTCAAGTCAGTCTCATTTTTGAAATCGTTTGTTGAGACTAACATGAGACTGAGGAGGTTCAAAATCATGGACATAAGTAAAAAAGATTGGAAGCTATTTCGAGAAAAATTATCAG
>ERZ1031467.195-NODE-195-length-17478-cov-9.682144_pt1 | contig 17478 bp, 2 predicted proteins | sample MGYA00517105_ERZ1031467 | MGnify/ENA primary metagenome ERZ1031467 (study PRJEB33719, sample SAMN04261155) | wastewater metagenome | biome: rural village; feature: human; material: feces | host: Homo sapiens | place: El Salvador | collected 2013-01-07 ...
AGATAACGAATGCCAGAACAGCTGCGACCTGAGTCGAAGGATCGCGGCGAAGCCGTCACCTCAGCCTTGAGCCCTAGTTACCAGTCAACACACTCCTCTTTTCTCCCTCCTTCCTTTGGAAGGAGGTGCCCCGAAGGGGCGGAGGTTGGCTCTCGAAGCGGTATTTTCACACACGGGGATACCAACCCCGCCTCGCTTCGCTCGTCTGCCCCTTCCAGAGGAAGGGGCGAGAATGATTCTTAATCGGGCATCGCCCCATATATATTCACGGCGAAGCCACCACCTTCATTCCTCATTCCTCATTCCTCATTCCTCATTCGAGCAATGCTTTCATCCACAATCAAAGGACGCCCCATGGGCTAACCTTGAACCCATTTTCATTTCTCTTTTTTAGAGATGAAATAAACATAAATATCGTGTTATAATAGAAAAACGATTTCATCTGATTCGTGATAAGGAGGACCCCTATGGCATTAAAAGAATTTGAATTCGGCTTTGGCAAGACCACCCAGAAAGTGTCCCTGCCAGAAGAGCACATCCTCGACGTCCTCGAAGGGGCCCCGACTCCGGCCTGCGACGTTAAAGCCGCTACTCTGGAATGTATGCGTCACCCGATCGGCAGCAAGCCGCTCACCGAAATCGTTTCCAAAGGCGACAAGGTCTGCATCGTCTGCGCTGACGTCACCCGCATCTGGAACCATTCCGATCAGTACGTCATCCACATCGTCAATGAACTGAACCGCGGCGGCATCCCGGATGATGACATCTGCATCCTCTTCGCACAGGGCACCCACCGTGAACAGACCCCGGAAGAAGACATCGCTGTCGTCGGTGAAGAGCTGACCCATCGCGTGAAGCTCTACCAGCACCATTGCAAGCAGATGGACGAGCTCGTCCATGTCGGCGATACCAAGAGAGGCACTCCGGTCTGGCTGAATAAGCACGCCGTCGAAGCAGATAAGATCATCGTCGTCGACGGCATCACCCCGCACCTCTTCGCAGGCTACGGCGGCGGCCGCAAGCTGATCCTCCCGGGCGTTGCCGGAGATGAGACCATCCAGATCAACCACTGCCACGCTCTCGCTGAAAAATTCGGTTCCGGCATCAATCCGAAGACCCGCTCCACCCTCCTCGATGACAACCCGGTATCTGACGACATGCAGGAAGCCTCCGACATGGTAAAACCAGCCTTCCTCGTTCACTCCGTCATCAATTCCGAAGGCCAGATCTGCCGCATGGTCGGCGGTGACCCCTACGAAGCATGGCTCGAAGGCACCAAGCTCGTCTACAAGACCCAGAAAGTCCCCTACACCGACAAAGCCGACATCGTCTTTGCCTGCGCCGGCGGCTATCCGAAAGACGTTTCCCTCTATCAGGGCAGCAAGTGCTACGATCCATCCGATGTCGTCACCAAGAAAGGCGGCGTCATCATCGCCATCATGGAAGCCTCTGACATCTATGAACCGGCCGCTTATCTCGACAGCTTCAAGTATGAAACCGAAGCCGATATGGAAAAGGCTCTCCGTGAACACTTCACCATCCCGTTCTTCGTCGCATTCAACCTCTTCTGCATGACCCACCAGTACACCATCATCCTAGTCACCAAGCCGGAGAACTTCGAAGCCATCCGGAAGACCAACCAGATCCCGGTCGCTACCGTCGAGGAAGCATGGGAGATCGCCAAGAAGAAAATGGAAGACGAAGGCAAGAAAGACTACACCATCACCGTCATGGCACACTGCGCTTCCATCGTTCCTTATAAAGACTAATAGAGATTCCTGTAAAAAGGCTATCGCTCATCAGGCGATAGCCTTTTTTGTTGTGTTGAAAATACGTTTTCCCCCGCTTCGTCATCCCGAGCGCAGCCGAGGGATCTTTCTTGCACGGCCGCCATATGCACGCATGCGCCCCACTCAAACGACGCCTTGGTGCTTCCCTTTATCGCCTTTCTCTCACTCACGTTTTACCGGTCTGCCAAAAGGATCCCTCCACTTTCGGCCCTCATGACACGCAAAAAAACGGATCGTCTCATATCGTTTTTCATACCGCTGCGTAGAGTTGTGCCTCTTCGAGGCACTCTATCCTGCGCCTTTGGCGCGGGCCGTTTGGCCTCACAGGAAGGCGCCTTAATGGGCAGGCTAGGCGCCTCTTTGGATTAGGCCAAACTCGGAAGTCCCTCTGCGGGACTTCCGTCTCCAAGGGCCTGCTCGTATCGTTGTTATGACTGGTAACCCATGACTTGAATACCACTTTCGGGCATCGCCTTTATAAAAAATCGACGCGAAGCGTCGCTCCGCCTAAGCCTTCCCCATCGGGGGAATGCTATTAAGTTAAGGAAATTGTTAGCACCGTAATGACTTGCTTCCCCCTTCGGGGGAAGTGCCGAAGGCAATAGGGGCATGCCAGCGGCCATCGAACAATGTTGGATATACCGTAGTGCTGCCCCCTCAGCCCTCCGGGCAGCTCCCCCGATGGGGAGCCAAGAACGTTCTGCCGCTTAACTTAATAGCCTTCCCCATCGGGGAAGGTGCGATACGAGAATGCCATCCTCTAAAAAGGCGGCACACCACCCTTGTGAACCTATCCGCTCCCCAAGTACCGTCATCCCGAGCGCAGCCGAGGGATCTTTCTTGCACTGCGGTTGGCATCCCACATGTCCCTGCAGGAAAACAACGCCTTCATCCTGCGTTTTTCTGGCTTCAAACATACTTCGCCATCGGTCTGCAAGGAAGATTTCTCGACTTCGCTCGAAATGACGATACGAGAGTATCGCTATCCGCACCACCACCCTGAACCCGCCAACCTGAACCATGAACCCAATACAAAAACGAGCCCCTCGAAATGAGAGGCTCGTTTTTAAATGCCAAACTCCTATTTCACGACTTCATATGCTTCCTTGTCATTCGGTGCGCCGAAGGCAAGAGACGGACTCTCCTTTTCCGTTTCTTCTTCCTTCTCCCGTCCATCACGGCCAAGCGTGCGGTCCTCATAGAGGCTCGCATTCATGACGCTTTCCGCTGTCGCCGGGAAACGCTCGCCGTTCACGGTGAGGCCGCCCTTGACGCTAGTCATGACATGATCGGTCGCAATATCATAGCCGCTGAGCGAAAGATTTCCGAAATGCTCCGCCTGGCTGCTGCCCGGATTCTTCTGGATCGTCACACGGATCTTATCTGTCGCGAGGACACTGTCTCCGCCGATCGCGGTATTCGAAAGACCGAGAGGCTCCCTGCCGGTGAGTTCCAGATGCTCGACTGCGCTGTCCTTCACAAGAGTGCCGCCCGCAGACGTAGAGTGAATGCCTGCGTAGTGCGCCTGACTCTGTCCATCCTTGCCGTGGATGGTGACATGCTGCGCGCCCGTTCCTGCCAGATCATCGATACCGATGTTGTCCGCAGAGATCGTGAGATCTGCCGCATTGCCTTCGCCATTTTTCAGCGTGTCGATCTCCACCTTCTTCGCAGAGAGTGTGACCTTTCCGCCCGCAGACGAGAGCAACGCGCTGCCCTTTCCGCTGGCATCGAAATCATGCGGCTTCGCCTCTCCGGTGACAAAACTGCCTGCCGCGCCGCTGCCGGTGGTCGACCCTGCCGGCACGCTCGTATCCACGCCATCCAGCTTTCCGACCAGCGAACGATCCGTGATGCGGATGTCTTCTCCCGCATGCATCGTGATGTCTGCGGCAGAGATCTTCGCATCCGTTCCTTTCACGGAAATGCTGCCGCCTGCGTCCGCAGTGAGCGTGCCGCCTACCTCTGCCTCATGAAGAACCATATCGCCGCCGCTGGTGAGCTCTGCGTGTTCCTTCACATCCAGCGTGCCGATCGTCACGTCTTTCTTTGCAGTGACTTTCGCATCGCCTGTCTTAGCCGTGAGCGTTCCTGCGTTTACACTGCCGCCGGACGAAATAGCAAGCGTGCCTGCTTCTGCTTCGTTGAGCGTGACATCTTGATCTGCCTCGACGGTCGCGCTCTTCTTCGCTCTGAGTTTCTTGATCTGGAGCACGCCATGGGCGGTGATCGTTGCCTTTCCTTCTTTCGAGATCAAGGTGCCGTCCGTGAGGGAGGGCTCTAGGGAGGACTTTGCGATATCGGTATAGGTGAGGTCGCCGCGGGCGGTATAGGTACCATTCTCGATGGTTCCTTCATTCGTGATGTCCATCGTTCCCGCTTTCGCGGTGTACGTTCCGGAAGACAGCTTGCCGCTGTTTGTGACGGTCATCGCTCCCGTTTCTGCGATATAGCTGCCATTGGTGATCGTGCCCGCGTTGGTGATGTCTGCGGTTCCGCCGCTAAAGTTGCCGCCGGAAATGATGCCATCTTTTGCGGTGTGGACGCGGAGGGCATTTTTAGCCTTGTAGCTGCCATCCGAGATGTCTCCGCGGCTGGTGAGGGTGAGATCTCCGGCTTCGATGTCGATCTGATCCGAGGCGGCTTTGCCAAAGAGGGTGATGTCGGCATTGCCTGCGGCCTTCGCCGTGATGACGCCCGGCGTTTCGCTACCGTCTTTGGCTTTTGCGCCCGTCACTTTCATGCCGAGGGATTTCTTATCACCTGCGCCACGGATATCATTGGCGTTTTCGATGGTGATATTCTTCCCTTCGATATTCGTATATGTGGTGCCGGTTTCGTCGCCGCTCGTATCGTGGCCGTCTTCGGCGAGAAGGCTGTTTTTGCCCACATCGAGATGGACGTCGCCTTCGGATGCGTAGACGGTGTTGATGACGAGGTCGCCGTCAGTCTTCTTCAAAGTGACGCCGTCTTTCGCACGGGCGGTGAGGACGCCAGAACCGGTGACGGTCACATCAGAAATCTTTCCAGCACCGGACTCGATGACGGTCTGGTCCGAAGAACCGATGGTGACACCATTGACATCGCCTTTGGCTTTGAGACGGACTTCACCGGCTGCGGTAAGCGAGCTTCCGGCATTCACAGCCCCCGCGGACTGCAGGTAGATCGCGCCCTTGTCCGCTTTTGCGGTCAGGATGCCGCCTGCATTGGCTTCGATCGAATGGATGGAGCTGACGGTGACAGTGTTGCCTTTGACTTTGAAGTCGCCGCGTTCTGCTGCTGCGAGAGCGAGGAGTTCCTGTGCAGTCAGGTTATTCAGGTTTCCGGCAGACAGATCAATCTCCTGTCCGTTTTCCTTATGTCCGATGCCACTTGCGTTCTCGCCGGTCTTGCCGCCGCTTGCGGTCAGGGTGACATTCTTTCCGGAAACGTGCGGCGTTTCCTTCATCGAGGTCTGGGTGTCGGAGATGCCTTCTTTGATACCGCCCGGGCTGAAGGTGACGAGCAGATCCTGTGCGGACTTCGCAGAACCGACGAGGATGCTTGCTTTTTCGTCTTTCGTGAGGTAGGTATCGTCTGTAAGGCTCTCTTTCGTGAGCGATGCCTTCCCGTAGATCGCCTTTTTCGAATTATCAATGGATTCACGGTAGGCATCGACGCCTTCCTTCGTCCAAGTGCCGACGCTGTCTTTCAGCGCGTCATAGCGTGCCTGTTTGTCTGCGATATACTTATCGATGTCGGTGACGCCATTTTTCTCAAGCGCTGCTTTCGCGGTCTCGTCCAGTGTGTACTTGCCGTCCTTGACGTAGGCTGCCAGGGACTGGTATTCATTGTACTTGCTCATGACCTTCGCCTTGAGGAGGCTCTTCTGCTTTTCGACGGTTGCGTCACTGCCTTCGAGAACGGCTGCATTCGCCCAAGCGAGAAGCTTTGTCTTCGCGCTTTCGTCCGTCACATCACCGAAGTTGTTGTCGATGAAGCTGCCTTCGGTGGTCAGGATGACATCGCCATCCTTCGAGGTGACGCTGTCGAGATAGAGATCGCCGTCCTTGTTCGTGATGACAATATCTCCATCCGCGCTGGCTTTGAGGCCGTATTCCTCGCCGCTCCCCTGCTTCGTCTGGATATTGAAAGTGCCGTCCTTGCCGGTGATCGCACCGGTTTCTGCTGTCAGTTTGACACGGCTGCCCTTCACCATCGTGTCCTTCTTCTGGGTCAGGCTGCCCTCGGAGGTGAGGGAGACGGTCTTCGCCGCTTCGATCGCGCCGACCGCCACATCAGATGCCGAAGAGTTCAGATAGAAGTTTCCATTCTTCGCACTGCCGGATACCTCTTCGGCACTAGTCAGGATCGCCTGGTCCTTACTACCCACATCGTTGGTGGCTTTGAGATCCAGAGCTTTCGTCTGCAGGAAGCCTTTCGATGTCGATGTGATGGAGTCCCCCTTGATGGCTGTTGTGCCGCCTACATTGGAAATCGTCCCGGCGATCGAAACATTGCCTGCCCCGCCGTTCTGATTGATCTTGATGTTACCGCCATTTTCATCGCCGCCAAAGCCGATGCCGATGGCATTGCTTGCTCCAGTTTCGTACTGCTTGATATGGGTCTCGTAGTCGCGGATGACCATTTTCATGTCATACTTCTTGGTCAGGCCGATCGTATACCAGCGGCGCTTGGTCTTGATGGAGTAGTCAATGACATCCGATTTATTGAGGACATCCCACTCCTTCATCTGGCCATTGCCGATGGTATTGGTGGATCCGGAGATGAAGGTACCATTGATAAGCGCCTTCTCTTCGCCAGTGACCGTATTCGTGAGCTTCGCCCCCATCGCGATCAGCTCGTCTCTAGTCGGCGTCTTGTTTTCGATGCCCCACCAGTCGAATTTATCGCCATGGTATTCATAGGTATTCGTCGTGCTCTTGTCCGTCCCGGTCTGGAAGACATAGTGCTGATCGGCAGATGGCTTGTACGTACCATCGAAGGTGTTTTCCGTCCCCGAAGTCCAGCTACCATTCTGGTACTGCTGCACCAGCATATGGACGTTGCCATCCTTGCGGGTGTAGGTGGTCTTGCGAGAAGGCGTCCCTTTCTTCGGATCGAGGTCCGTGATTTCGATGACGCCTTCCACGCCTTCCCCGGTGCTGAGGCCTTTCAGCTCCAGATCCAGCTTCGATTTGTTGTCGATGGTCATGCTGCCGTAGCCGTCCAGGGCTTCGATGCGCGCTTTCGAGGTGTCTTCCGTCGTATTGATGATGGTGCCGACGATGGAGACCTTGCCGCCGTGGACTTCCGTCTGCCCGAGGACGAGGCGGCCCGTCTCTACGTCATAGGTCAGGTTCTCTGCCATGTTGCCGGTCGCATTTGCCACATAGATGGTATGGTCTTTTCCGATGGTCTTCGCATCTTCCTCTGTGATGGGAATCAGCTTCCCATCGGGTCCCTTGTAGCAGAAGGTCGGCGTCTCAGGGATGTCCAGCGACCAGTTTGCGATACCGCTCTGGATCTTCGCATTGATATTCACATAGCGCGCGGAGATGAAGATGTTGCCATTGGCAAGGATGCCGCTGCCCAGCGCTTCATTCTTCTTGAAGCCGCCATGATCTTTATCTTCGACGAAGGGATCCCCGCCGATGTTGGCGATACGGTTGCTGTAGGACTGGATGAAATCACCGTTCTTCGCAGTCAGTTCGACGCTGCCTGCGACGATGCTGCCGTCATTATAGACGTCGCCGTAGTCGCTTACGACCGTCACTTTGCCGCGGGGGTTGTAGATGGTCTTGCCCTTGCCGAGCTGCAGGTTCGCTGCTGTGTAGACGGGAGCTTTTTCTCCTTCTCCGACGTCTTTCGTATAGGTATTCGGATTAAAGGTATTGGAAATCGTGACACTTGGGTCTTCCGTCTGGCGACGGCCTTTCAGCGTGAGATTTCCCAGTTGCTCCGTCCCCTTCATGGCATTGCCGTTCAGGTAGAAGGCACCGCCCTGCCCGATCTGTCCATTGGACTCTTTGCCCATGACTTTGATATCCCCGAGGATGAGATTGTTCGGCGATTCATTCTTCACTTCGACTTTGGCATCCCCATGCGCCGTCAGCGTGCCGCTGCCGGTGATGGCATCGCCCTCGAGGTAAATATCGCCGAGCTGCGAAACCGTATCCCCGATGGTCACGTCGCGGGTCATGTGCGGGTACGCGATGATATGGAGCAGCGTCTCGCCATTCCACTTGCCACCTTCGACTTCACTGCCATCTGCGCGATAGAACTTCCCGTCCCTTTCCGTACCGCCCTGCGCTTTGAAATCTTCCGTCGCTTTGACCTGTTTGGTGAGGTTATCAATGTCCTCCTTGATGGTCTTGTCGGACTTCGCATAGGCGGTCTGCAGAGCGCCCAGTGCATCCCAATCCTTCTGAATCTGGTTTTTGTCCATAGCCTTCGGATCGTAGCCCGCGGTCGTCACCGCCGTTTCATACGTTGCCTTGGCCTTTGCTTCTTCCTCCTGCGCTTTTGTCAGTACACCAGCTGCCGTATCATAGGCTGCCTTGGTGGTCTGATAGTCCTTGACTTCCTGGATATCTTTGTTGGCTGTATCATTGACATACGCATAGATCTCTTCCTGCGTCGGATTATTTCCGATCTTGGCTTTCAGGGCTGTTTCGGCAACGGTGAATTTTGTTTCAGCATCATTTTTGGAATTTGTCGCACTCTCCACCCCGGTCTGTGCGTCAACATACGCCTTATGCGTCGTCTGCATCGCCGTCATCTTATCTTGCTTCTCTTTCGCCGCAGCCTGATCTTTCTGAATGGCCTCCAGCACAGCGTCCTTGGAAGCGGTCATGCCGTCCAGCATGGTCTTCGTTTCGTCATACTCCGTCTGCGTGCCGGGGTCGATCTCAATGAAAGTCCCGTCCGCCGCGCGATAGCCCAGCCCCTGCTCGATCATCTTGCTTTCGACGAAAGAAATCTCTGCCTCATACGATGCCTTCGCCGCCGGATCGCTGATGTGATCTGCGAGTTCTTTCTTGAGCTCAGCAAGGCGCTTCGAGAGCGTTTCCGCCGACACCTTCTGCTTGCTCAGAATGAAAGCGATATCACCCTGTGTCGTGACACTGGTCTTCCATGTTCCGTCTTCGTCTTTCCCGCTGATGGTGATGGACTTATTTCTATGGATGCCCGTCTCGGCTTTGCCATCCAGCGCTGCCGTAGCCTTGGTCGTCACTTCGGATTTCCCGATGGAACCACCTTCAGTGCCGAAGACTTCACCCACCTTGTTCACCCAGTCCTTCACTTCACCCGAACCGGTGGCTTTCGCCTCGCCCGCTGTCGACTGGAGATAGATGTCCCGGTCAGCAAGCAGCGTACCATTCATCGAAAGAGCTGCGTCCGAGGAAATTTTCGCGAAGGGATCCTTCTTCGAGGAAATCGGGATCGCGGTCGCATTCAGGATATCGCTCTTCGCCTTGACATTCAGCTGACCGATTGTTCCCGCGGAGTCTCTACCAGAGGCGACGCGGATGTCGCCCTTCGCGGTTTCTGCCTTGCCGCCAAAGGCGGTCTTCGTCTTTCCATCATAGGTCACATCATTCGACGTACCGGCGTAACCTGCCGCGCCAAAGACATCGACCATCGTGGTGCCCGTGAGTTCGGCATCATTTTTGCTGCCGACACCGATCGAGCCGCCGCGATAGGTCTTCTCATACGTCTTGTCTTCGGTATTGGTCAGGTTTTCATTCTTGTGCTCTTTCTTGATTTCTTCCGTATCGCCCGCGAGGAGACTTGCGCCCTTTGCCACGCTGGTCGTAGTTTCCGCTGTCACGTGGTGCGCATTCTTCACGTGAGCCGCACCGACCGCAGAGCCGGTCGCGATGACGTCCTGATCTTTCGAAGTGACATGGCTCGCGGCGTCGATGGCAATGGCGTTCTTATCGAAAAGCGTCTTGCCTGCCGCTTTTTCCGCTTCCGTCAGCGCAGACGCATTCGCATGGATCGCCACCTCCCCGAGGTCGACGGCGGTCGTATGCCGGATGGTCGTTTCATTCACAATACCGGCACCCGTCGCGAGAGCTGCGCCACCGCTCGTCGCCGTCTGTGCTTTCTCCGTCTGGTTTTCCGCGAGAATGCGGGTTTCATCCGTGGTCTGGATGCTTGTGCCATTTCCTACTGCAACGCGCGTATCGGACGTTTCGCTAAAGCGTGTCTCGCCACCCGTGCCGCTGTAGTAGCCCGCCGCGACGGTGGTCATTTCCATCTTCGTCGCGCTCTGGTGTACGGCGGAAATGTCGGCGGTCTTGCCTTTGAGCGCTGCCTTCTCGCCGATGGATACATCGGTATGCTGATCCAGGTTCACACGGACATCAGCGACGGCACCGGATACGACACCACCGCCGCCGGCAATGGCATGGGCATTGATGTTCTTCCCATCCGTCGGCTTCGCCATTTCCGCTTTGAGCGTGAGTGCTTCGCCCGCGGTGAGCGCCGCGCCATCCCCGACAGACACATGCGCACTGTCATCCGAGGAGGCCATTGCCACCGTGATCCCCACGCCTGCGAGCCCGACAGCTGCCGAGGTCGAGAGCGCAGAAATCTTCGGTGTATTCTTTGCCGTGACAGAGAGGTCTCTCCCGGCTCTCAGTTTTTCTTTCTTACCTACGAAGGCTTTCGCATCCGTATCTGAGGAGAGGCGAACGCCTGTCCCATCACCGGCAAATACACCGGCTGCGGCTCCGATGGCGGTCGCATCGAGGTTCGTATCTGCATTGGCAGAGATCGTGATGTCTTTCTGGGCGGTCACGCCTTCGCCTGCGGTGTTTTCCTTCGATTCATCTCCCACACCGGCGGTGGACGAACCGGAGGTATTCGCTACGATGACAGAGCCGTTCACCGCACCGAGTGCCACCGATGCCCCTGCCACATTGGCTTCGAGCGTGCGGTCATTGTCCGAGGTGACGGTGACATTGTTCGCCTGGATACCGCGGGAAGCGCCGATCAGCGCGGATACATCGCTTCTGTCATTCCAGGTAGCGACCGTTCCCTGTCCGGAGACGCCGCCCGAAACCGATGCGCCCGTGATGATCTGATCCATCTTGTGCGCGGCTTTCGATTTGACTGCCAGATCTTTGCCGGCTGCGATCTTCGCATCGCTGTCAATGAGCGCCTTGGTCTGCGTATCCGTATTCACGACGCTGACCGAAGCCCCGGCACTGGCGAACGCACTGCCGGTGATGCTGCTCATGTAGTTCTTCATGTTCAGGGTGTCTGCGGCATCGACAGATACATTGCCATCTGCGGTGATGGTGGTACCCTTGCCAATCTTGGCGAGCGTCCCCTTTTCTTCAGTGGTCGGCGCCTGGCTTTCGTAAGTCGTATCGAGTTTCTTCTTGACATCGGAAAGCGCTCCGGTCTTGCCATCATACGCTTTCATCGCGTCTCCGGTCTGGGACTGGTTCACCTGTCCATTGACCCAGGTCGTGAGATCTTCGTCCTGTCCTTTTGCGTTCTTGCCGGTGAGGATGTTGTCCTTATCATCAAAGGACGCGCTGCCGATGCTGTAGACGGAAATGCTGCCGGAGAGACCGACCGCACCGATCGAAGCGGCATACGCCTGGGAGTTCAGTGTCACTTCATCTTTGGCAGAGGCAGACACATCGCCCTTGGTGTCGATGGTGTTGCTGTCACCGATGTAGGCATTGGTCTGTGTCTTGATGTTTGCCACATCGACCGCTGCACCGCCGGATGCGCCGCCGCTTGCCGCTGCGCCGCCTACGGCACTGGTCATCTTGAGGTTGTGATCCGCTTTGACGGAGACATTTCCGCCATAACGGCCACCGGCTTTATTCGCCTGGTTGATCTGTACGCCGGTATCGGTATACGCCTTCGTGCTGGCGGACAGGTTCATCACATTGACCGCCCCTGCCAGTCCGGCATACGTACCGCCTGCCACCTGTACAGTGACATTATCAATATCTTCCGTGTTCTTTGCCGAGATAGCGACCTGTCCTTGGGAGTCCAGTTTCGCCTTCTGATCGGCATAGGCGGAGGTATTCTTCTTGAGATTCGTCACACCGACAGCGACGCCGGCGCCGCCGCCGGAGATGCCGATCGCTGCCCCGCCGTTGCCTCCATGCAGTTCGGTGGTGTCAGAGGCGGTGATGGAAATGCCATCGCCTGCTTCGTCTGCCGAGAGGGCAGAGCTCTTGCCGGTGTACGCTTTCGTTTCCGTATCGATGATATTTACGGCTGCATTGCCGGACACGCCGACCGTTCCGCCGACGCCCCCTGCGACGGTCGCATAGGTGAGATTGGTCGTATGGTCTGCGGAGATCTTCACCTGATTTCCGCCGGAAATCACAGCGCCGTCATCCGCATAGGCTTTCGTTACGGCATGGAGGGATACGGTCGCATTGGAAATGCCGATGCCGACGGTTCCGCCACCGCCGACGCTGCCTGCGGTTGCGCCCTGTGTGAAATTGGAATTGGCGAGAATCTTCGCGCCCTTTTCGACAGTAACGTTCGCATTCTTGCCGACATGTGCATCGGTTTCCTGGTTCACGAAGGTTTCCGATGCCGCTCCGGCAAGACCTGCCGTACCGCCCACGCCGAGACCGGCTGCACTGGTCACGCTGCTGCTGGTGTTTTCTGCTTTCACGGTGAGGCTGCTGCCTGTCACTTTCGCATCGTCACCCACGATCGCACTGGCTTTTTTGTTTACCACTTCGACCGCTGCGGTGAGACCGACACCGGTATTTCCGCTGGCAGCACCACTGCCTGCGATGGTGTTCAGTTTCGTTTCATCCTTGGCGGTGACAGAGACATCACCGGTGTCCGTCACTTCACTCTGCTGCCCGATATACGCTTTCGTATCGGTCGAGACGGAGTGTGCGCCAGCTGCCCCTGCCCCTGCGAAAGTACCGGCTCCGCCGGCGAGGGTCGCTGCGACAGAGGTCAGGTGTTCTTTCGAGTCCGCATTCACGGTGACGGAGGACGCATTTTTCAGGGACGCACCGTCGGCGATGCCTGCATAGGTGTGACCCTTGTAGGTCTGGACATCGACAGCCGCCCCGAGGCCGCTCCCTGCGGAGAGGGACACGCCGCCCGCAAGGCCGAAGAGCTTCGCAGCGCTGGTCGCTTCGACTTTGACTGCCTTCTTACCGGCATCATAGACACCTTTGCCCACGATGGCATCGGTGGTCTGGTTGATGACATTCACGGTGACCGAGCCGGAGCCGGCGAACTGCGAGGTGCCGCCCGCGAAACCGACGGCGACGGTCTTGGCGGTCTTGGCGGTCTGGTCGTTTTCGGAAGCGTCACCGTTGTAGGCATTGTCTGCTTTGACGGTGATGCCGTCTGCGGTGATGGTCTTTTCCTTCGCTTCATCGCCCGTGAGGCTGGCGCTGACTGCCGACTGGTTCACCATGACGCCGATGGATGCGCCGGCAGTGTTTCCGCCGATCGCTGCACTGCCCACGCCGATGGTCGCATTGCTGCCATTCTTGGCGAGGACGGAGAGCGCGCCGGTCTTCATTTCATTTTTATTGGAAATATGAGCGTCTGTATCGGTATGGATATAGTTACCGCTGGCAGAGAACGCACCGGCGAATTTACCGGAAGCTGCCCCGGCTGCCACGATGGACGTGATCTGGCTGGTCTCATCCGCGGTGACGGAGAGAGCGCCGCCGCTGTTCACTGTGGTATCTTCGAGCGAAGAGGTGGTTTTTCCTTCGATGAGGTTCGCCGCGATGGACGCGCCCACGGCCGCTCTGTTTCCGCCGCCGGATACCGCTACGGCACCTGTATAGGAATCAATCGTGCCTTGGTCTTTGGCAGAGATGGTCGTCGCCTTGCCTGCCTCTAGGCTGCCGCCTTTGACGTGCGCATCGGTGGTGTTGTCCACCCAGTTCAGGCTGATCTGGCCTGCGACGGCACTGCCTTTGGACGCGCCGCTGCCGCTGGCTGCGATGTTTGTGATCTTCGCTGCATTGTCTGCTTCGACAGTCAGCGAGGTATCGTCTTTTTCACTGCCTGTGAGGCTGAGGGTCGCATCTTCGGCATAGGCTTCATTCTTGTCCGTGATGGCATTGTACATGAAGCTGCCGGCGATCGCCTGGCTGTTCTGCGAAAGCCCGAGGGCGATCGCACCCGCACCCGTCGTGATCTGGCTGTCATTGCCCGAACGGATTGCGAGCGAATCCGCACTGACAGTGTTGCCCTTGGTGTAGGCTTTGGCGGTATCGGTGATGCGGTTCACGGAAACATTCGCCGCCGCGGCAAAGCCGCCTTTGGCAGCGCCGACATTCTCACCCATGGAGGCATCCTTATTTGCGACATCCGTCAGCGCGCTATCACCGCTATCGATAGATTTCTTATCTTTTTCCGATTTTCCCGCATTGAGGAGCGTCCCTGCGAGGTCCCCGATGGAGGACGTGCCAGAGCCCGAAGCCCCTTCCTGCGCGTGGAGACCGGAGCTGCCCGCGCCATTCACAGGGCTCGACTCCATCGTGATACCGCCCGCGGCGGACATGGCGTAGATCGCGCCGGTGTTCTTAGCGGTGACGGAGACGTCTTTCGTAGAAGTGACCGTCCCCTGGAGCGATGCTTCTGTCTGGCGGTCGATGTGGTTGTATGCGACGGTGGCGCCGATGCCTGCCTGTCCGGAGACAGCGATCGCACCGCCGATGTTGATGGTCTTGCTATTGTCCTCAGCGCTGACGCTGACGTCACCGTCTGCGTTGATGGTCGCTTTGCCGACCGTGGCTTTGGTGGTGTTTTCGAAACGGTTGACATTGACTGTCCCGTCAATGGCTACGGTCTGCCCCTTGCCGCCGGCACCTGCGATGGAAAGGTTCGAGCCTTTGTTTTCTGCTGTGACGCTGACATCCTTCGCCTTCGTGATAGTCACATTGTCTGCCACGGTCGCTTCGGCGGTATTCTTCTGATGCACGGTAAGCGCCGCGCCGCCCAATGCGGCTTTCCCGCCGCCGGAGAGCGGACTTCCCCCGATGTCTTCCCAGAAATCGAGGCTCCCCGGCTGGTCGCCGATCGGCGCTTTGATGTCACCGCTGAAATTCACAGTGTGAATGTCATTCTTCGCGCTGACGGCGAGGTCGCCATTGTCGATTTCTACTTTTGTATCCTTCTTCACCGTCGCTTTCGCGGTGTGGTTGTACTCCATGATATTCAGTGCCGCCGCGCCGGAGACCTTCTCGCCCGCGCCGCCCGTCTGTGTCCAGGAGTCCGTCAGATACGACAGCTCGAAGCCATTGTTCGGATCAAAAATGGTCTTAAGGTCATCTGCAAGATTCTCGCCGAAGCCTTCGAGATTCGACTGCCAGGGGCGCTTCGTCTCCGCGCTGACATCCACATTTCCTTTGGACTTGATATCGCCCGATAGCTCGGCTTCTGCCTTGTCATTCTGGTCGACATAGTTCACCGCCGCCGCGATGCCGGCGCTCTTGTCCGCACCCTGGCTGACACCTGCCTTCACCTTCGTCCGCGACAAGGTCTCCGCGTGTACATCGACTGCGCTCGCACCGCTTGCTCCATCATAGCCGCGCACTTCGCCCGCAAGGGATGCCTTTGCACTATTGTCGCTGAAGAGGAAAGCCGTCGCGGCATTGAGACCGAGGCCGCCGCCCGCGCTCGTCGCCGCGGTCTGGTCAGCCGCACTCGTTCCAGCGTCTGCCGCCTTCTTCTCCGTCGACTGATCGCCCCAGAGCTTCTTGATGCCCGCCATGAGCTGGTTGCCCTTGCCCTTGGTCGTCGCTACATCCACGATGTCGTGGATAGGATCCGAGCTGGTGCCATCATCGCTTTCGCTCTCGCTCGTGATGTGGAGCGTATCGGGGTCATACTTTCCATTTTCGTCCGATACCGTATTCTCCGCGCTGACACTGACCTTGCCATTTGCATAGACTTTGCCCTGCACATCGGCCGTTGCCTTCGTCTCGGACTGGATGACGCCGACCGCGAGGCCCAGCGTGCCGTCGCCGCTGCTGTTCTCGACCTCGACAGAGAGATTTCTCTCTGCCTTCGCCGATACGTCTACATTTTCTTTCGCCTTCAGCGTCGCATCTTTCGCTACAGTGACGGATGCATCTGTCTTCGCTTCCGCCCAGCCAAGGTCGATCGCGATCGGAAGATCTTCCGCGCTGCCCTGCCGCTGGAGATCGATGGCGTTACTGCCTTCCGCAGAAATCGCGAGATCCTTCTCTGCCGTGAGCACACTTTTCCCCTGGATTTCTACTTTCGAAGAAACGTCCGCGATGCCGACATTGATCCCGACGCCGAGAGCGCCGCCCGTCTCACTGCCGATCTCCGACTCTGCTTTGGAGGAAATCGCAAGATCCTTCGCCGCGGTGAGCTGCGAATCCTTGACCGTCACGCGAGAGTCTGCGCCCGTCTTCACGACAGACGCCAGACTTCCCACCTGTTCATCAAAGGTCGCATGGAGCAGTCCGAGGATGCCATCCTGTTCTGCGCCTGTCTTGTACGCATCCGCCGAGCCGACCTTGCCGCTGACTTTTGTCTCCGCGGAAATCGCTACATTCTGCCCTTGGATGGTGGTGGCATTCAAAATCTCGACAGAAGCATCCGCCTTACTGCCCATAAGATTTCCGCCATTCCGTTCTGCGCTGGCACTGATCGACGTGTCACCGCCTGCCGCGTCAATGTATGCCTTGTCAATGACGATCGCGCCCTTGGTCTCGAAGGCTTTCGCTTCCGACGGTACACCGACAGCCGCCAGTGCGACATCGCCCTTGCCGAGAGCAGTGGCGACCGTAGCCGACGGGGTATTGATCTTCACCAGCTGATTTCTATATGCCTCCGCTGCCTTCTTGTCAGCGTAAGTGTCCGCGTTATTCCTATGCGTGCGGATTTCGCCGCCCTTGACATTCACGCTACCCGCGCCGAGAACGACATCGCTCTGAGCATAGACTTTCCCCTGAAGCGTGATGTCACTGCCGCCGGCGACTGCTTTCGCCTGCGACGCAGCGGACTGCGCCAAATGCTTCTCCATCCCGCCATTGTACAGCGCTTCGCCATACGCCGCATTCGTCCCCAGCGTCAGCCGTCCCACGTTGAATACACCGTTCGTGCCGACAGCGATGCCGGCATCGGAGAAGAAATACACGTCCCCGCCGATCTTGTTATCCTTGATCGCGTTGACGACACCATCAATGTTGATGCGGTTCTTGACAAGGTTGATCTGGCGATCGACCTTGTCGAGCTGGAGATTCGCCACGTCCTTCTGTCCGATACCGAAATCCGTGAACTTGTTCAGGGCACTGCCCTTGTTGACCTGCTGGTTGTAGATGTCATACTGCATGCCGCCGTCTGCGAACTGAGTCTTATTCACCTTGCCATCGTGCGCCGGATCCGCCACTGTCACGTCCGCGTAAATGAAATTGCAAGCCGCGCCCCAGCCTGCGATAGCAAGGAGCAGTGCCGTCCCTGCGTGGGAAAGGATGTTCCCCCCCCGGCGCGTACTCTTCTTTCCCTGATGGGTCTTGACAAGCTCCGAAGCGACCACATAGCAGCCGCGCGCGGCATTCCATACGACTTTGTATATTTTATTCATAAGACGGTCCTCCTTTGGGTGAGAAGATCATGAAGATCGGTTGAAGGGTTTAAGGGTTCAGGGTTCAGGGTTCAGGGTTCAGGGTTCGGGGTTCGGGGTTGTGGTGGCGGCTTCGCC
>ERZ1031467.205-NODE-205-length-17223-cov-9.284483_pt1 | contig 17223 bp, 15 predicted proteins | sample MGYA00517105_ERZ1031467 | MGnify/ENA primary metagenome ERZ1031467 (study PRJEB33719, sample SAMN04261155) | wastewater metagenome | biome: rural village; feature: human; material: feces | host: Homo sapiens | place: El Salvador | collected 2013-01-07 ...
CTTAAAAGATGCCCCACTTCTTCTTGCGCTTCGGGGCCTCCGTCTGTTCAAAGCTGCTGTTGCGCTGTTCCAATACTTCCTCCCACGTGCTGCGGTCTCTCACCATCTGGTAGATAGTACCCCAATCGGGCAGACCGCCAATGTTGCGGTCGTCGATGAAGAGGTCAGCCTTTAGTTTGCGTGAGAAAGAGTCGTGCTCGCGGCTCTCCTCCGGGTAGTCGCGGTTCACGGCGTAGAACTCCACGCCGCGTTCCCTGCACCACTCAACAGCCTCGTCGAGCAGCCGTCCCTCGCGCACGCTCCACAATATCAGCTTGTGGCGGTCGCGTATCAGCATACGCAATGTCTCCGTAGCGAAGGGCAGCTCCCTGCCGATGGCAGGGTATTTGTGCTCAACGATAGTTCCGTCGAAATCAACTGCTATAACCATTGTTACTTACGCTTGATTGAATCGTCCTTCTTGTTGCCGTAGTTGCTGTCAGCATAGTTGCCGTAAGCGCCATACGAACTGTAGTTCAGACCGTTGTTGCCGCCATAGTTGCCACCGTACTTGCTGCCGTAGCTGCCGCTCTTGCCGTAGCGTCCGTACTTGCCGTACTTGCCGTAGCCGTAGTAGTAGCCGTACTTCTTCTTCGACATATCGATGCCGTTGATAACGATGCTTACCTGCGGCAACTTCTTCTGAGCGCTGAGCGAGTTGATGAACTCGAAGCTTGACTTCGGAGTATAGTCTGCACGACACATATAAACGGTGAGGTCAGCCACACGAGCAATCATCAGCGTATCTGTAACAAGACCCACAGGAGCGGTGTCCACGATGATGTAGTCGTACTCCTTGCGCAGAGTGGCGAAGATGTTGTCGAGCGACTCGCGCGACACAAGCTCTGCAGGGTTTGGCGGGATAGGACCGGCTGGCATGATGTCCAGGTTGCGGTTCACGCCAGAGTTCAGAATGTTGGCGCAGATATCCTCATGAGTCGGGTTGTCGTGTACAAGCAGGTTGGTGATACCGATGTTCTTGTCCTTCAGTTCGAAGAGATTGGTAAGACGCGGCTTGCGGATGTCAAGACCCATTACCAACACCTTCTTGCCCAGCAGCGCGAAGCTCACAGCCAGGTTAGCCGCTGTAAAGGTCTTACCCTCACCCGATGTGGTAGAGGTGAACATGATGACTTTCTGGTCCTCCTTCAGCATGAACTGGATGTTAGAACGTATAGAACGGAATACCTCCTCCATGACGTTGTTCTGGTTCTCGTGTACCACGATGTCAGCCTTCGTCTTCGCTGTCTCGCTTGCAATAGCCACGTCGCCGATGATAGGCAGAGTGGTGAGGCGAGCCACATCCTCGTGTCCTTCAATCTTGTAGCGGAAGAAGTTGATGAGGAACAGTACGATGGCCGGTATAGCCAAGCCGATAACCAGCGCGATGAGCAGGATGATCGACTTCTTCGGGCTGATCTGTCCGAACGATACGGGGTCGTCGATGAGCTTACCCTTGTCGGCTGTAGCGGCGAGCGAGATAGAGTTCTCCTCACGCTTCTGCAAGAGCATCAGGTAAAGACCCGACTTCACCTCCTGCTGTCTGCCGATCTGGTTGAGCACACGCTCCTGCTCAGGCGAAGAGTATATCATGCTCGAGTAGCGGTTGTACTCCTGCAGTATAGAGTTGCGCTGAATCTGTGCGTTGCGCTGCACCTGAGTCATCGCGCGGCGGATACTTGACGAGAGGTCGTCGAGCTGTGCCGTGAGTGGAGTGATGGTAGGGCTGTTCTCGTTGGCGCTGCGCAGCAAGCGGTTGCGCTCCATAACGATCTTGTTGTAGTCGTTGATGAGCGTAGAAGCGGCAGCGTCGTTCAGACCCACGTTCGACGGCAGCGTCTGATACTTGTTGCCCGGCTCGTTCATGTACTGCTGCAAGCTGCGGAGCAACTCTATCTGCATGTCCATGTCAGCCAGCTTCTGTGTGAACTGGTCGGTGTTGGTGAAACCAAGCGCACCGGTAGCCTCCGGATTCACAATCTTGTACTGGCGCTTTGTTGCCTCCAGACTGCCCTCGGTAGCACCCAGCTCGGTGTTGATCTTCTCAAGACGCGAGTTGATGAACTGTTCTGTGCGCATCGCTATCTCGTTCTTGTCCTCGTTAGCCTGCATGTTGTAGCTGAACACGAGCTGCTTCAGATAGTCGTTGGCACGCTGCGGCATCTCGTCGGTCAGTGTCAAGCTGGCGATAGAAGTGTTCTTCGAAAGCTGGTCGACGGTGAGCGCACCGCTATACTTGCCTGCAATCATCTTCGGCGGATAGATTGTCACGAGCTCATTACGGTCGTCGGGCATCGGCGAGAGCGTGTTGGCAGTGAATGTGATGATACCAACGCTTGTGATGATGCGAGCCGGCAGAACGTCGAATGTGCGGTTGATGGCGTAGGTCTTCGACGGTTTGTCGGGGTCTTCAGGCACGTAGGTATATGTGCCCGTCACATGCAGCTTGCCGTTCTCGTCCTTGTCGATGACGAGGCTGATAGGCATCTTCAGCGTCTCGATGTGGGCCGCATCGAGGTCTACGTTCACCGGCTGGTTCTTGTAGAGCAGGTGGTCCTTGATGTGTCCTTCGAGAGTGTAGACCGTGTAGAGCTTCAGCTGCTTCACAGCCTCTGTAGCGAGCGCTGTCGACTTCAGAATCTCCATCTCGTTGTCGATACCCTCACTGTTTGTCATTATACCCAATGTAGACGAGTTGGCGATCGTGCTTCTTCCACCTCTGCGTCCGCCGTTGTTGTCGTCGTCCTTGATGAGCAACTTGGCGTACGACTGGTACATAGGTGTCGTGTAGCGCAACATGATGGCAGCTGCGCTCAGACAGATGATTAATGAAAGTACGAACCACTGCCAGTTGAGGATCAGTGTCGTGTAGATGATCTTAAAGTCGAAGGAAGAACCCTCCTCGAGCTCTTGCTGTACGTTGTATAAACCTTGTTGGTTGTTGTTTCCTTCCATTTTTTTGTTTGCGTTGTATATTTAAAGCGTTTTATTATCCTTTATCTTCTTTTCGGCTATGTTTTTCCTTGTGCCTTTTCTGCGGTGCCTTCGCTTGGCGCCGCCTATCGCTTGTCCTCGGCGAGGCGCATCAGATACTTGCCGTATTCGTTCTTTATCATCGGCTGTGCCACCTCTGTGAGCTTCTCCTTAGTTATCCATCCCTTCTTGTATGCAATCTCCTCCAGACAAGCCACCTTCTGTCCCTGACGCTTCTCGATGACTTCGATGAATGTGCTTGCCTCAGAGAGCGAGTCGTGTGTGCCAGTGTCGAGCCATGCGAAACCGCGCTGCAGGGTCTGCACCTTCAGTTCGCCGCGCTTCAGATACTCCTGGTTCACGGTTGTTATCTCCAGTTCGCCTCGTGCGCTCGGCTTGATGTTCTTCGCAATCTCCACCACGCTGTTCGGGTAGAAGTAGAGGCCCACCACCGCATAGTTGCTCTTCGGGTGCTCGGGCTTCTCCTCGATGCTGAGGCAGTTGCCCTCGGCGTCAAACTCAGCCACGCCGTAGCGCTCGGGGTCGTTCACGTAGTAGCCGAAGACGGTCGACTTGCCGTCGCGCTCCACGTTCTGCACGCTCTCGCGCAGCAGCTGTGTGAAGCCGGCTCCGTAGAAGATGTTGTCGCCCAGCACGAGGCAAGCGCTGTCGTCGCCGATAAACTCTTCGCCGATGATGAACGCCTGAGCCAGACCGCCTGGATAAGGCTGCTCGGCGTATTCGAAGCGTACGCCGTAGTCACTGCCGTCGCCCAGAAGGCGCTTGAAAGCCGGCAGGTCGGTAGGGGTGGATATGATGAGGATATCCTTTATGTCAGCGAGCATGAGCACTGATATAGGATAGTATATCATTGGCTTATCGAAAATTGGTATGAGTTGCTTGCTAATACCTTTGGTGATGGGGTAGAGGCGTGTGCCCGAGCCACCTGCTAAAACGATACCTTTCATGATTCTTTGATGTTTTTATTGTTAGACAATATTCTTATAATTATATAAAGTGCACAAAGTTAATAATAATAACTTAGAAAATACACTTTTGAACGCTTAATTTTGAAACGTTAATCGGTAAAATAAGAAAAACGTTACAACACTTGGCAGTTATCCATTTTATTTGTAATTTTGCATAATATAGTTTAAGTTGGCATAATAAATGTAAAACCCGTTTGCGTGCCAATTTGATATCATAAACAAATAAAACATATATGGGATTTTTTTCAAAACTATTCGGAAAGAAAACAGATAACGATAAGACAGGTGGTATGGAAGACTACATGCAGCTTGTGCGTGTGTATTTCCAGGCTTCGATAGCCGCAAACGTAGGCATTGCCAACCTCGGCATGCTGCCCGATTTGCGCGTGTTCAAGACCACACTCCACGTTCCGACAGTGAATAACAAGCTCGGTGTGGGCGAGAAGAGCGCTTGCCGCAAGATGCTGCGCGAGATATACGGCGTAGACGATAACTTCTTCAAGGAGGTGGATGCCAGCATCCGCAAGAACTGTCGCAAGTTGCAGGATGTGCAGGTTTATCTCATTCAGTTCCAGAACTTCACTCAGGACATCATGATGCTCATGGGCAACCTCATGAAGTTCAAGCTCCGTCTGCCGTCGTTCTTCAAGAACGCGCTCTACAAGATGACGGAGAAGACCGTAGCCGGCCTCTTCACAAAGAACGACTACAGCGATCCGGCTGTGCTCAAGGCCGTAATGGCAATACGTCAGTACGACCAGCGTCTGGGCTTCTCTCAGAAGTGGATTACCGACTTCGTGTTCCAGGTGGTGATGCTTGCCAAGAAGGAACCGAAGGCAGGTGCCGACGCTGAGCAGAAGAAGTAATGTGAGGGTTGTGGCTGAAAATGCGTGAGACAGGTACAAAAACGTGTTCAGCCACAATAAAAACTTGCAATAGTTTTGTCACATTCGTAAAAATAATATAATTTTGTGGCGCAGAACCAATGCGCCGACAGTCATAAACGCTGTTATATGGAAGCTGAATCGAAAACGATAAACCAGTTTGCGACACGTGTCAGGCAAATGATTCTGCAGTACCAGAGTGTTGCGAAGCAGAACGAGGACTTGTGTCGTCAGGTGGCGGAGCAGCAGCAACGCATCGAGAAGCTCGAAGCCCATCTACAGCAGCAGCGCAACGACTACGAAAGTCTGAAATTGGCTCGAATGGTTGAAATCACCGACGGAGACATGCAGGCGGCGCAGAAGCGTCTTGCCAAACTCATACGCGACGTCGACAAGTGCATAACGCTCATCAACGAGAAGCAGGTGTAGACCATTCGCTGCAAGCTTTAAAACATTCACACGATGGCAGAACAATCTACAGAGAAGCTGCGCATAAGGCTTCACGTCTACGACACCGACATGCCGGTGAACATACGCCCGGAGGACGAACCGCTCTACCGCGACGCCGCCAGTCTGATTACGAAGACGATGAACACCTACGCACAGCGATATAAAGGACCCAAGAACGACAAGGAGATCCTTTATATGGCACTCATCGAGATAGCCCTGCGTTACGAGATGGAGAAGTCGCGTAACAACACGGAGCCGTATCAGGACCTCCTCACAAAGCTCACATCCGAGATTGAAGAGGTGCTGGGCGTCTGATGGTCTATGCTTAGATGACAAAGGATGTTTGAAGAGCAACTGCTATATATCTATATATAATAAGGTGTACAGCACACAACGCTTTCTTACCTTCTCTGCCACTCTGCACATCACAGATTGTATCTTTACCCATCGCAAACTGCGAACGAATAATTTAATTAAATAGTAACTAACAAAAAAATAATTGAACAATGTATACACTCATTGCAGCCTTAGTGGCACTCATCGTAGGTGGCATCGTAGGCTATTCTATTTTCCGTTATGTCATTAAGGGAAAATATAATGAAATGGTAGAAGCCGCCAACAAGGAGGCTGAAGTAGTGAAGGAGAAGAAACTCCTCGAAGTGAAGGAAAAGTTCCTCAACAAGAAGTCGGAGCTGGAGAAGGAGGTGCAGCAGCGCAACCAGAAGATTCAGCAGAGCGAGAACCGCCTGAAGCAGCGCGAGATTTCGCTCAACCAGCGTCAGGAGGAGCTCGGCCGCCGCAAGCAGGAGGTGGAGCAGTGCCAGCAGCGCATCGACAACGAGAAGAAACTCCTCGCCCTCAAGCAGGAGGAACTCGACAAGATGCAGACCAAGGAGCGCGAGAAGCTCGAAGAACTCTCTGGTCTGAGCGCAGAGGAGGCTAAGAATCGCCTCGTAGAGAGCCTTAAGGACGAGGCTCGCACCGACGCCGCTTCTTACATCAACGAGATCATGGACGAGGCGAAACTCAACGCCAACACACAGGCTAAGAAAATCGTCATCCAGACCATACAGCGCGTGGCTACAGAGACAGCCATCGAGAACTCTGTGTCGGTGTTCCACATCGACAATGACGAGGTGAAGGGCCGCATCATCGGTCGCGAGGGTCGCAACATCCGCGCTCTTGAGGCTGCTACCGGCGTCGAGATCGTTGTTGACGATACGCCCGAGGCAATCGTTATCTCAGCGTTCGACCCCGTTCGCCGCGAGGTATGCCGCCTTGCTCTCCACCAGCTCGTAGCCGACGGACGTATCCATCCGGCACGCATCGAAGAGGTAGTGGCAAAGGTGAAGAAGCAGCTCGACAACGAAATCATCGAGACCGGTAAGCGCACAGCCATCGACCTCGGTATCCACGGCTTGCACCCAGAGCTTATCCGCATCGTCGGCAAGATGAAGTATCGTTCTTCTTACGGTCAGAACCTCTTGCAGCACGCTCGCGAGACAGCCAACCTCTGCGCCGTAATGGCAGCCGAACTGGGTCTGAACCCGAAGAAGGCAAAGCGCGCTGGCTTGCTCCACGATATCGGCAAGGTGCCCGACGAGGAGAGCGAGTTGCCGCACGCACTCTACGGCGCAAAGATCGCTGAGAAGTATAAGGAGAAGCCCGATATCTGCAACGCCATCGGTGCTCACCACGACGAGATGGAGATGAACACGCTGCTCGCTCCGATCGTTCAGGTCTGCGACGCTATCTCTGGCGCACGCCCAGGCGCACGCCGTGAGATTGTAGAGGCTTACATCAAGCGTCTCAACGACCTTGAGGCTATCGCAATGTCTTACCCTGGCGTAACAAAGACTTACGCCATCCAGGCTGGTCGCGAGCTTCGCGTAATCGTTGGCGCCGACAAGATGGACGATAAGGAGACAGAGAAGCTCTCTGGCGAGATAGCTAACAAGATTCAGACCGAGATGACATATCCGGGACAGGTGAAGATCACCGTCATCCGCGAGACTCGTTCTGTAGCTTATGCTAAGTAACAAGTGTAAAAACTTAAAATTATCAATAGACTAATGTGCAAAGCCATGGCCCAGAAGTAGGCAATACGCCCTTTTTGGGGTATGGCTTTGTTCTTAAAAAAAACTACAAATTATGGGAGAAGTTAAAACAACGGCGCTGAAGCAACGCACCAAAAGTAACATGAAAGATCTCTTTTTCATCGTTCTCGGCATCCTGTCGTATTCCGTTGGATATACGGCGTTCATCCTGCCCGAGAAGGTAGTTATGGGCGGTGCGTCTGGTATTGCAGCACTTGTTTTCTATGCAACCGAAATTCCTACATGGATTTCGCTTGCCGTAATCAACTGTACGTTGTTGCTCATTGCCCTTAAGGAACTCAACCTGCAGTTCATCATCCGCACCGTCACCGGTGTGGGCGTCCTGCTTTTCTTCGTCGGCATACTACAGCCGTTCTTCGAGGCATACCCGATCATCACGGCGGGCGAGGACAAGTTCATGCACGTGCTCATAGGTGGTGCGATGGGTGGTGCCGGCTTGGGTCTGGTCTTCTCGCATAATGGTTCTACCGGTGGCACCGATATCATCACCGTACTGCTCAATAAGTACTTCAACATGAGCTTCGGTCGCGCCATGCAGTTCGTCGACTGCACCATCATCTGCTCCTCTTACCTGCTCTTCCGCAGCGTGGAGACCATCGTCTATGGTATCGCCTTCACGCTCGTAGCCACCATCGTTTGCGACTATGTCATCAATGGTGCGCGCCAGACGGTGCAGTTCCTTATCATCTCGAAGAAGTATCAGGAGATTGCCGACGCCATCAACACCGACGTGCGCCGCGGCGTAACGCTCATCGAGGGTAAGGGCTGGTACAGCAAGAACAATGTAGATGTGCTCATCGTTCTCACGCGCAAGTACGAGTCGCAGGAGGTGTTCGCCGTAATCAAGGCGATCGACCCCGATGCCGTCGTTTCGCAGACATTCTGCCAGGGCGTCTTCGGCGAGGGCTTCGATAAGATCAAGTAATGTTGAGGTGGTGAGATGTTGAGATGTTGATGTGTTGAGATGGTGACAATAGATAGTAGCGGAGGTCTCTGGCCTCCGCAGCAGTTGACGATACTTTCATTAGTTTTGTCGCTTGCTGCGGAGGCCGGAGACCTCCGCTACTGTTTTATTCGCACTTAGTTTTTCGTATTGCATTTCCAAAAACTACCAGCCTCGCAGAAACTTTTTCGTAAAAACGCTTGACTTCGCTTGCGCAACATTGTACCTTTGCGTCGATTTAACCAACATACATAAGCATAAAAACTCGGTACAATGGAAAACACAAACATCATCAACGCTGCCATCAAGGGCGGCAACATCCCGCGCAACTGGCTCTACTGCTTCAACTCCGGCTGTCAGCACCACGAGGAGTGCATCCGCTTTCGCTCCACCATAGCCCTCAGCGGTTCGCGCACATGGGGCAACGCTGTCTATCCAGCCGCGCTGCAAGCCGACGGTTCGTGCGAACACTTCAAGCAGCTCCGCATAGTGCGACAGGCATGGGGCTTCAATCTTCTCTTCAAGGACGTGAAGCTGCACGATGCGCCCACGCTGCGTTCGCTCATGAAGGAGTATCTCGGCGGCAACACCATGTACTACCGCTACCATCATGGCGAGCGTCTGCTCTCGCCAGAACAGCAGGCGTGGATAAAGCGTCTCTTCGCCAGCTACAGCTACAGCGACGTCGACTTCGACAACTCGTGCGAAGAGCTCGACTTCCTGTAGTTTTTTTTACTCTTTAACCGTTATTCTCGCTATCCGGTAAAACTGTTACCGGATAGCAAAACTATCATTACCTCATAGATGTTATCGCATGCCCGCGCTGCGGTAACGCTATAGCCACAAACAAGAACACACATAAAACCATGAAAAACGAAACAACAACCATCGACCTAAGCCCCATCGACCGCATGATCAGCTTTCTTACCATGCGCTACGCCTTCCGCTACAACACCGTCTTGAGCTGCACAGAGTATCGACTCGTGCGAAGGCGCTTGGGACGGGCACGACCATATCGGCGACCTCGCCCGCACCGTGCCCACCGACGCACCGCTCTGGCACAAGTGGTTCAAGACGTGGCTGCTCGCCATGGTGAGCCAATGGCAGAACCAGCCTTCGCGACTCTACGGCAACAGCGTTGCGCCGCTGCTCATCTCGCCGCAGGGCTACCACAAGAGTACGTTTTGCCGTCGCCTGCTGCCCGACGTCCTGAAGTGGGGCTACACCGACAGCCTCACCCTTTCCGACCGTCGCCAGGTGATGCTCGCCATGTCGCAGCAACTGCTCATCAACCTCGACGAGTTCAACCAGATCTCGCCACGTGTGCAGCAAGGCTTTCTGAAGAACGTTATCCAGCTGCCCTCGATAAAGGCGAAACGACCTTATGGCACGCACCTTGAGGAGCTGCCGCGCAAGGCGTCGTTCATAGCCACGAGCAACATGACCGACATCCTCTCCGATCCGTCTGGCAACCGTCGTTTCATCGGCATCGAACTCACGGCGCCCATCGACACAAGTCGTGTGCCCGACCACCATCAGCTCTTCGCCCAGGCGCTGCAGCTCCTGCGCAACGGTAGTCGCAGCTGGTTCGACAAGGCAGAGACCGAGCAGATAATGCTCTGGAACCGCCGCTACGAGATACAGGAACCCGCCGACCAATACTTCAGCCTCTGCTTCTCCGTCGCCGACGATCCGCTCGACCCTGCCGCCGAGTGGCTCTCCACCGCCGAAATCTTCGATGTCATAAAGCAGAAGGTCGGCTCCTCCCTACAAGTCAACACCCTCATCGCCTTCGGTCGCAAGCTCGCCAACATGCCAGGTATGCGCCGCCGCAAGTGCGAAACCTGCACGCGCTATCTTGTGAAGAGGGTAGGGCAGTAAGCTGGAAGATAGCCCGTTCAGGCTGGCAGATAGGCTGGCAGATAATCCCTTCTCAGCCATATCTCCCAGCCTTTACAATGTTGATAATGAGCGCCATACAGCAATCCTGGAAGATATGGCAGATTTTTTCACGTACTTGATATCTTGTTGATATTACTTACTATTTTCCAAATATCGACTTTAATATCATTTTACCGATCTTCCTCTTTATACCAGCTTTAGTAGTAGAAATACCAGTTTGGCAAGCTATTCAAATTACAGAATTTTGCCTCCCAAAAGTAAAAATTTCAAATGAATTATTTTTTTGTCTGAATAAGATTCTTTATCTTTGTAGTTAACAATTGGCAATTCTACTAAGAAAAAGTCTATTGGTTTAATCTAACCTCTAAACAATAACTTTGGAAGATAATACCAAACAGTCTCTAACGGCTGACGCTTCATTGTATAATGAGCAGCCTACCGACACAGGCTCATCGTGTCCAAGTGTAAGACTTACTTCTTGTACGCCCTCCATCTCAAAGAACAAAGGTGGGGTGTCGGTAGAGAATGTTATGTTGTTTCATATTTACAACTTTTCATAATATGAGTATATTAAAGCATAAAGACCTTCCAAAATGGCTGGATAAAATAATTTATAATGATTTTAAAGCCATCTTTGAGCCACATCCACAAGATGTGGTTTATAATCCGGATCAGCCGTATGAATTTGTAAAAATATATCTTGGTACATATTTTCCTCGAAGTTATGCGGAGTCATTTTGTGTGGTCAATAACCTTTTTGAGAATAGCAATTATCTCTATAGTATTTACACTTTAGAAGAAGTAAACATTCTTGATTTTTGTTGCGGAACAGGAGGGGAAATAATAGGTCTTATAGATATCCTCCAGTCAAAATTGCCGAACCTTAAGAGAATAAACATTGATGCTTTTGATGCCAATCCTGATGCTATCCGTTTTTTGTATCATTTGATGGAATCTGTAGTAACGTCAGGCAACATTGTGGTTGACATAAATTTAAATCCGCAAGGAATATTTGTTTCTTCTGAGCAAGAACTTAGCGATTTGGTAAATTTAACGAATGTCCAATATCATTTCATTGTTTCATTCAAAGCTCTTAATGAATTCATTCAACACGGTACGTTTAAAAATAAGAATACTTATTCGCTAATATCTTCTTATTTTCTACCATTACTTTCTGATGTTGGTGTGTTTATTCTTTCTGATGTAGCAACGAAGTTGAACAATAGTGAACTTTATTATCCCCAGATTCTAAATGATGGTATAAATTCAATCATTAATTCTGGTAAAAATGAGTTCAAGACTTTGTACCCATATTCATGCTATTTTAACGAAATGACATGCAATGGATGTTATATGCAAGATGTTTTTACGGTCAGCCACAGCAAGAAGATGAATGATGTTAGCAAGGTCGCTTATCGTATAATTTGCAGAAAGCGCTTTGCAGATGCTATTGTTGCTTCTGATTTCAACCAATCTTGTAGAAAGAACAATCCTTTGGCAGATAAAAACCTTCCATACAATTATTAAGAAATGGCATTAGATAATCTTACCCCCGACAAGTATCAGCAAATTATAATAAATATGTCTGCTGATAGAACCGCAATAGTGAAAGGTATTGCTGGTTCTGGTAAATCCTTGACTTTGCTAAAGAAGGCAAAACAAGTTTCTACATTTACAAGTTCCTATGCTATCATCGTTTACACAAAGTCACTAAAACAATTTTTTGTTGACGAGTTAGCAGAAATAGGACAAACCAAAGGGCATGTCTATTATTTTGAAGAATGGCAAAGCTCTCCAAAGCCTAATTTTAAGTACATGTTTATAGATGAATGTCAAGATTTTAACTCTGATGAAATAAATGACTTTTGTCAGCATGGCACTTATTGTTGGTTTTTTGGAGATTCTTTTCAGTCAATAATGGAGTTTCCTAAGCATTCCGTCCAATCTGTAGAGGATACGGCTAAACAATTAGGTGTACATCCACAAAATTTGTGCATAAATTGGAGATTAACTATTGAAAATGCAAAAGTTGGCGAACACATTAGACCAGAATCACGTTTGTCTTTTGCGTGTATTAAACATGGTCCAAAACCAAGATTGGTAAAATCCAATGCCCAACTTGATAAGATCATAGAATATATTTCAAATGGTAATCTAACTGACGTTGGTATTTTGGTATACTACAATGATCAGGTTAAGCAAATTCGTGATTATTTCCAATCAAGAGGCATTCCTGTTCAATGGAAAACCAAAGATGAAATGGAGATTGACTTTAAGTCAACAAGTCCCAAAATAATCACATGGCATTGTGCAAAAGGATTGCAATTCAATGATGTATTCATTCCATGCTGCGGTTTGGACGAATACAAACAGTATGTTCAATGGTCTCATGAACCTATGACGGAAAAGAAGTCTGCCCTTTATGTCGCAACAACTCGTCCTTTAGAGAATCTTTATTTGTTGTACACGAACAATTTAGCTCCTCTATTGCCAAATCCAAATTCACCTGTTTATTCAGGTAATGCTGGCAAGAATTATGGTCCATTTTAAATAATACATTATGAAATATTATATTCCTACATCAAATATAAACTTAGACAATATCCTTCAATCGGAGTGTATATTGCCTCCAACTCATTACAACCAGAGAATTTCTGGTTATAAGAGTTTTGAACAAATTGAACAACTACGTTCATTTAGTTCTATTATCTTGTTTGATTATCCAGTGCATTTTACAATTAATGATACCGGACGATACAATTTTCCCATTCTCATTGAAATAGAGGATGAATATCAAAGCAATGATTTTGATAAGCTTCAGGAAGGGGTGTATGTATGCAATCATGCAATCCAAATAACTCCTTCTAATTGTCGAGTGTACTTTTTTTCTAAACAAGCTTATGATTTGACACTTATAAATACAAAAAGTGACAAATCTATCAAGTTTTTCAGAGAATACACAATACTTCCTGACACATTTGGATTGAAGACAAAGCCTTTTCCTGAACTTAGCACTCTAAATTGTAATCCTTTGCCTTGTGAGGATAAATACATTGACAAGCAAAAAGGAGCTATGTTTGCTTACCTACTTGGGCAGAAACTTTCTCTATCTGCTGATTTGGCGTCATTGCTTAGATTAAATCAGGAAATCTATAATATTTTGACAAGCCTTATCGCAACACCTTCTCTCTCTTCAACTTTTGGTATTAAGTTTTCAAAACTTGTTGAGGATTACAAAAAAGTTGATAGTATTGAGAAGAAGAATCAAAAAGTGTTCGATGAAGAACTTGATAACGCCCTTGGTAAGAGATTCAAATTCTTAAAGGGGTGTTTTATTGGCGTTCTTAATAAATTGGGATTATGGGACACTTGCTTTGAGGCTCTTTGTAAGAAATGGAACTGTCATTTGCTTCCTAATGTTGATGCACTTGTTTCATCAAGTGATTACACGATGTTTAGGAATGAAATAGAAAAAAGAACAATAAGTAATATAGAAAAGCATCAGAGTAACATAAAGGAGTCTTTACAAGGAATCTCTGTCAATGGTTATAACATTGTGATAGAGAATATGAACCTTGTAAATAAGACCATTGAGCATATCATTGAAAATGATTTAACACCCGAGGCTTTGTCGGCGCATCGTATGGACGTTTATATGGGCATCATGCAGTCAATTGTCCCAATAATAAAGATAAGTATTGGTGAAGAAAATTGGAATGCCTCTATGGAGCGTAATTACATAAATAATCTTCACGCCCATATAGAAGATCCTGGTGTTCCCTTTGATATTAACAGCATAAATAATGAGGAACTAAAAGCTATCGTATGTTTTATCTTGCGTGGACATAGTTTTTCTGATCTGACAGCATTACTTAAACTGAATGCCATAGAAGATTATCGAGCAAGTTTAGTGCTGTGGGGAACTTTGTGCGGTTACTATGGCATGAATCGTGACTCGTTACAATTAGTACTGTCCGATGAAAATTACGAAGAAGTGTATAAAAAACTCTTCGGAAAAGAGCTGGGCAAGATAACAAATATTCAAGTGCATGTCAAATCACAACCAGCGACAAAGGAAGAAGAGTTTAATGTTGAGGACTTTAAATTCCTCCTTGAAAAATTCAAGTTCAATAAGGACTTAGACGAGTTTGTTAACACTGTTGTTAGCAGGAGTAGGACTGCTAAAATTGTGATTGCAGATGCCATTAATTATGTGTGCGACAACAAACCTTACAAGAGCTGTAAGACACAATGCAAATTAGCTAAGATGGCATATAATGCATACTTGTTGAAAGATGATAAGGTCAAGTTTACAGAATACATCAAGGAGAATCTGAAAACTGTTAAGGCGCAGAAAGAAACATTTAAACATTTCGGATTTGGAGAGAATAAAGACAAAAAGAGTACGAAATTAAAAACAAGGGCTGAGTCAGATTTGTTTCCTTCTATGGACAAACAAGATGCTGTAGGAAGCGAGGAAACAACTTCAACAAAAAAAATGGGAGAAATAAAAGTAAGTACATCTTACATGCCGGATGTCTCACATATAGAACTTTCCCCAAATGGTGGAACTGTAATTAAAAGATCTATTCTTCATGACGAAGATTTAGGTGCTTTCATAAGTAAGCTCGATTATCTAAGCGATTATCAGAAAGACAAAATTATGGCTGCTGCTAAAAGTGTTATACTCATGCATTCACCTGGTGGACGTTGTTCTCATGAAACTAACGCTGAAGATATAATATCTCACATAGGAAAATATTGTCTTGCAAAAAGTCAAAAGACTAGAGATTATTTTTGCTTACGAGGAGATACAAACAAAGACATAGAAGCTGTAAATAAAGTTTGTGAGGAGTTAAGCAATCGCTATGCAGACAAATAAGAACATCATTACAAATGATACTGGTGAACAAGTGGAGGCGACTACACTTGTCATTATTTCTGCCAGCCGTTAAACATATACCCCATCTTTTCTGCCAAGTGTTTTCCTACCACTTGGCAGAAATCAAATGATGGTAACACATTCCATTTAACCAATAAATATTTGCATAAAATGGCAACTTTACATAACTATAAATGTCATAAATGTGGCTTTAGGATTCTATCATCTAAAGATGGAGACAATAGTGTACTTTCAGGTCCTGGACATTTTTATAAATGTACAGAATGCAATCACGTCTTTACAAAGAACTGGATATATAAGGATATATACTTAAGTGCAAAGGAGTATCCTCTTGAGAAAGATAAATATTTGGCTGATATTTTGATGAAAAATGTTCCTAAAGAATTTCGAGAGAGCCTGAAAAATGATGTTTTGTGGTTTCAGAATGAAGTTGTTAAAGGTGAAGAATCAAAATATTTTGGAAAGAATTTAATTCATGATGCCGTTATATGGACAGAAGAAACTTTTTGGGACAAGTTGTTTAGATTTCTTCATAGAAGGAAGTATGCAAAGTTTATTAATTTTTCAGAGTTCATGGGTTTTACAAAGAGAGGTGAAATAAGAAAAATATTAGCATATAAAAATAGTGCAAACAATGTTAAATGCATCCTTTGTAACGGAAATGCAGAATTATGGAATCCATCTAAAGGCTGTCCTATATGTGGTAATGTTTTAGAAAAACAGGAGAATTATATGATTTTTGCAGATTAAAATGAACAATAAAGTAACAATTTTAACAGAGCAAGGTGATAATGTAGAAGCAACAGCTCCTGTCATAATTTCCGCCAGCCGCTCCACAGATATACCAGCCTTTTATGCCAAGTGGTTCTTCAACCGCTTGGCAAAAGGCTATTGCGCTTGGTATAATCCATTCAACCAGCAGAAAATGTATATCTCTTTTAGTAAATGTAAGGTCATCGTGTTTTGGACAAAGAATCCCAAGCCAATAATGCCCTATCTTCATATATTGGATGAAATGGGCATTCATTATTACTTCCAAGTGACACTGAATGACTATACAAAGGAAGGCTTTGAACCTAATGTACCTTCTGTAGAAGAGCGTATTGAAACATTCAAGAATTTGTCAGACACAATAGGCAGGGAAAAAGTCATTTGGAGATTTGATCCTTTGATCATCACTTCAACCATTGGGCCACGAGAATTGCTTACAAGAATATGGCATATCGGAAACAAACTGAAAGGCTACACTAATAAATTGGTTTTCAGTTTTGTTGACGTAAAAGCATACCGCAAGGTTCAGAATAATCTTGTTAAGGAAACTATTTTCTTCACAAAGGAAGATGTTGAGAATGCAGAAGCTAATTATGCCCAAAGAATAGAGATTGTACAAGGACTTAAGAAAATTCGAGAAACGTGGCATGACCAAGGCTGGGATGTTGAAATGGCTACATGTGCTGAAGATATTGATCTTGAATCTTACGGCATTGAGCATAATCGGTGTATTGATGGGGAACTGATGAAACGTATTTTTGCTGATGACGAAGAATTAGTTTACTATCTTCATACCCTAAAATGGCCAGAAAGGGATATGTTTGGAAATCTCCCACCTATTCCAAAGAAAGAAAAGAAAGTAAAGGATACTGGACAACGAAAAATTTGCGGTTGCATGGTGAGTAAAGATATTGGTATGTATAACACTTGCCGTCATTTCTGCGTATACTGTTATGCAAATACAAGTAAAGAGTGTGTATTAAGAAATGCTGAAAAGCATAACGAAAATAGTGAAAGTATCATAGACTGATTTATGCTCGAACACGAATTACAACAATACCCGGAAAAATTGTTTTGAAACCGTCAAAAAATGACGAGATTTATAGCGAAATCAACTGATTATAGCGAATTGTATCAAAACAACAACCAATGTCAAAATTTAGATTTATACGGCTATGGAGCATAAAACTATTGACAGATTTAGAGGTTGCCTTTATGGTCAAGCCATTGGCGATGCACTTGGATTGGGGAC
>ERZ1031467.218-NODE-218-length-16830-cov-13.622295_pt1 | contig 16830 bp, 5 predicted proteins | sample MGYA00517105_ERZ1031467 | MGnify/ENA primary metagenome ERZ1031467 (study PRJEB33719, sample SAMN04261155) | wastewater metagenome | biome: rural village; feature: human; material: feces | host: Homo sapiens | place: El Salvador | collected 2013-01-07 ...
ATAACCAGTAAACTTTCCTCATTCTTCTCTCAAACACTTTTTATATGCACTTTCGTGAATAAAAAGATACGAAAAATCCCTCAATGAGGGACGTTTTGGGCTTAAAACGTCCCTCATTGAGGGAAATATTCAGCAGATTTGTCCCTCTTAGAGGGATTTTTCATTGAAAGTAGTGGGAGATGTCAATATCGAAACATCTAAAATGTCAACATCGAAATATCAAATCTCAACATCTCACCACATCAACATCTCAACACCTCACCACCTATCATCACTTCACCACGAACTTCTTGTTCTTCGTGATGTAGACGCCGGGCTTCAGTCCGTCGAGCGACTCGCCACTCGAGCGCACCTTCTTGCCGGTGAGGTCGTAGATATCACCGGCGCCGGCAGGCAGGAAGTAGACATCCTCTATGGTTGTCGTACCGCCGCCGAAAGCCAGACTGAGCATCGCGCCGTTGTGTACGTCGGAATGGAAGAATCCGCGGTAGCGTGTTGTGGGCACGGGCACGTCGATGTAGTAGAACTTGTTGCCGCTGATGTAGTAGTAGCCCTCGTTAGCCGGCAGTTCCTCTACTTTGTACGCTCCGATGAATGACACTCCGCTCTCGGTTTCGTACGTCGGACGGTCCTTGCCCTCCGGCAGGTCTTCGAGAGTGCACATTCCGAGGTCGTAGAGCACCGTGGGCGAAGCCACGTTAGCGTAGGCAGCGTTGTTCACCGCTGTAGGCTTTATGATGTACGGCGTGTTAGCCTCCATCTTCTCTACATACTCGAAGGTGAGCGACGTCGGCGTCATGCCTGCGAGCTGCGCCACCTGCGTGCCTGCACCGAACACCTCTTCGGGGTTCTCCACGGCGCACGGCAAACAGATTGTGTTCCATGCTTCCTTGAGGAACGAGCGGTAGAGCTTCACGTTCGTGCCGTTCTCCAGACTCGCTGCGCTCACGTATTCAACGGGGCGCTGATAGTCTTTGCGCTCGTCGAGAATAACGTCTACGGGCGAGAGGTCGTGGAAGAGCACCTCCACCTCTGTCGGTCCTTCAACTGTCAGTTCATACGCATCAGCCGTCTCGGTCTGCACACCGTTGAGCTTATAGCCGTCCAGACGGTAGCCATCGTTGGGCTTGGCGTCGAGCGTGAGCTTCGTGCCGTACTCGTAGAGTCCGGATGCCACGTCCATCGTTCCGCCGTCGGCGTCGCACTTCACCGTCACCTTATACGTCTCAGCCTCGAACACAGCCGATATGTCGAGCGTGTTGCGTGCCTCCACGTGGTATTCGGCGTTGTTTGAGAGCACCTCGTCGGTGGCGTTGTCCTTCCAGCAAACGAACTTGTAGCCCTTGCTCGGCGTAGCCTTGAAGGTCATTCCGCCGCCGTAAGCCAGCTGTCCGCTGTTGGCTTCTGCCTTCTTCATGCCGCGCTTTGCAAAAGCGGCAGGCGTTTCTGTAGGAGCGTCCTTCACACACTCCACACTTCCCCATTCTGCAAGCGGCAGAACATGCACGTTGTAGTGGACCAGTCCGTCCTTAAAGAGCATCCATCTCACCATCTTGCCCTCAGCGCCCAGATAGTTCTCGGCGTCGGTGATGTTGTCGGTCTTCACCTGCAGCACGTAGTAGCCGTTCTCGCTCAGACCGCTTGTGTTGAGCTTGAACACGCGCTTCGTGGCTTCGTCCTTCGGCGCGATGGCGATGTCGCCGCTGTAGAGCTTGCCCTCGTGGCGCACCACGATGTCCTCGCGTGTGAAGGTCTCGGGCTTGATGTCCTTGTTGAACTCCACGGTAAGCTCCTCGATAGGCTTCTCCGCAATCTGGTCGTCGGCAGGCACCGTCGTGATGCTCTTCACGTCGAGTCGCAGCTCAGGTATCGGTTCAAACTCCACGATGTACTTGTTCGTGCCCTTGCCCGAAACGATGTCGGCAATATGCAGACGATAGTCGAGCTGCGGGTCGATGCCGTCCTTCATCGTGTAGTCGGTTGTCCAGAAGTTGGCAGCGTCGAGCTTTCGATTGTTCGTCTCGTCGGTTATGCTGAGAATCTTCGCGTACTTTCCCGCCGGATTAGCCACAGCCGTGTAGAACCAGTTGCGCGGCAGGTCGGTGGGCACCGTCACGCGGTAGTGCGTGTTGTCGATGCGCTCCATTCTGGTCTCCCCGCTCAGCGTCACGAGCTCCTCGTCGGTGCCGTTGGCGAAGTAGATATGGTCGGGCGCATCCTCCGCGTCGGGCTCGTCATTCGTGATCCATGCGCGGTACACCTTGTCTCCGATTGTGGCGTTCAGGCTGTGTATCAGTTCGTGTATGGTGACGCGGTCGAGCAGCGAGAGGTCGGGGTTGCCGTAGTCGGTCACGTGCGTAACACTCACGTCATACTCCGTGAAGTGGCCCATGAGCGACGCTGTGAGGTCCCATGTGGCGTACGAGGCAGTGCCGGCAGCTATAGTGCCGAACTGCGTAGCGATGTCGTCGTCGAGCGCCATCGTCTTCTCGCCTCCGTTAAGGCTCGAACTGATGATGTCGAAGTCGATGAGCAGTCCCTTCTCGTTCTCCACAATCTCAGGCTTCTTCGTAATCATACGCACGTTGTTGGCGTCGCCCTTGCCCTTGTTGTGTATGAGCACCGAGAACTCGGCTGGTATCACAGGCTCCACTATGTCGGGCGTGAGCGGGTTGTCGCCGTATACGTCGCGCTGCATGAAGTAAGTGAGGTCGAGCTCTGGCGACGGCTTCACCTGCAGGCTCACGGGGAAGAGCGAGCGGTTCTGCGTCGTGCTACCGTCCTTGAAGCTCAGCGTTCCGCCGAAACTATAGGTGGTGAGGTTCTCGGGCGCCGCATACTTGGTAGGAATGAAGAGTATGGTAGCCACGCCCTTCTTGCCTGCGCCCAGTCGCCATGCGCCGTCCTTCTCGCCCTCGAAGCCTTCTATCTTCTCTATGGCTATCTGCATCTCGCGCGATGTAGCCATGAAGCCGGTCTCCATGTTCGTAGCATTCACGTCGACGAGGATGTCCTCGATGGCGTTGCTCGATCCATTCTCAATAGTGAGCGTGCCGCGGAACGCCTGACGCGTGAGCACCAGCTTCTGCTTTATCTCGAGCTTCACTTGTGCGCAGGTGTTCTCCGACTGCGTCTCCATATACTGCAGCATGTCCTTGCGTGCACTTCCCATGAGGTCGGTCCATGTAGGTATGCCCAGATTGACAAGCTTCGTCACACAGTTTTGGCGTGTCTGCAGAATGTCTGCCACAACAGCCTCATCCATGTGGTTGTCGCTGATATAGCCGCGTCCGTCCTCCTTGCTCCATGTGTTGCGCAGACGCTCCACATAGTTGCGCAGCGAGAAGTCGGCTATGTTGGCACTCTTGTTCGGCATGAGCGATGTGAGGTACGGACCTACGCCCTGGCTCTTGTCGTCCACCGTGGTGTTGTCCGGAATGGTGTTCAGGTCGAACGTCCAAAGCGTGCCATCCACGCGCATCTTCTGCAGCTCGAGGTCGGCTTTGTGTATTGCCGACATCAGCTCTACGCCGAAGTCCTTCATGCTTATCGCTTCCGGCGCCTGGGTGAGCTGTCTGTTGTACTCCATGTATGTGTCGAAGTAGCTGTAGAACAGGAACTGCTTATAGCCCGACGACTCCATCAGAGCCGGTATCGGCTTGTCTTCGGCAGCAGCTGCCTTGCGCAGCGGCGCCTTGCTGAACTTATCAGCCATCTCCTTGCCCCAGTTTCCGAGACACTCTACCATGTCCGGTCCGTAGTTGGAAGCTATACCCTTCAGGCAGCTGAACAACGGAATCTTGTCGGCTACCTTTCCGCTGAGATAGTCCATAGCGCAGTCGCCTGCAAATTGCAGAGCCGATCCTTCAAGAGCGTTGGTTATGGCTGGCGCCACGCAAGTAGGCAAGTCGGGAAGCGGCACACACTCTATTGCTGTACAGAACAGCTTAAGCAGAGCCTTGGCGTCCGTTCTGCCGCCGCTCGCCGTTGCATAGTCGCCGAAATCGCCATAAGGTCCACCGCCCAGTCCGGGTTGTGTCTGAGGATAGATTACAGCGTGTCCGCCACCTGCTGGTGGTGGGTCTGAACATTCGGCGTTGTCCTGCACGAATCTGATGATAGAACCTATCCATGCGTACTTGGCGTTGTCGCCGCAGGGCCACTCGAACTTGGTGCCCATATCGCCGAAGCACTTCTTTGCTCTGCCCTCGGCGCGCTGCATCACCTTGCGCTTCACGTTGCGTGCGAAGTCGTCGCTGTTGAAGTCCTCCTCGTGCATCACGAGCACCGGTATGACGTAGCTCTGCTCGGGAGCGAGCGTGAAGCCCGTGTATTCTACCATCGGCATGAACACGAAACCGTCTGCCGTTGGCGGTGTGTACTGCACGTTCTGTGCGGCAATGAGTCCGCGGTTGCGCAGCACTACGTTGAAGAGTGCGCTCTTGCCGCGGTTGATGTCTGCAAGAATGATTGCGTCGGGGGCGTTCATCTCCACTACCGGCACAGGCACCTGCGTCTCGTACGTCAACTTGGTGGTGATGTCGTACTCGTCTTCTATCTCTGTCTCCTCCACCGTCCAGTCTACTCTGATTGCCTGGTAGCTGATAGTGGCAAGATGCTCGGTTGTTTCGCCCGGACTCACCAGCACGTTCTGGTCGTAAGTGTCGTGGCGGTCTGCCGTAACGTGCAGATGGTAATAGCCTTCGTTCAGATCGTTGAACGTAATGCTGCCGTCCGCGCCCGTCACATCCTGCATCACGAGTGCGCCGGTGTTATAGTCGGTGAGTCGCACGTTAGCGTTGCTTACGTACGGGTGCTCGCCGTCCTTGTTGCCGTATATGGTGTTCTCGTCGCGAACGCGGATGCGAAGGTTGCCCTTCTCCTCGCTCACCACCTTCACGTTGAAGCCAATCTGCTTGCCGTTGCCCTCGCTGCAGTTGATGGCGATGCTACCCTTCTGGTAGACATTCACGTCGTATTTGTCTGCGTTGAACTTAAGCATCACCGTAGCACTGTCGCCCGTTGCCAACGACGGCATTGTAGCAGGCGTAGCCAGACTGATGAAGTCGGAAAGCGCGGCAGGCAGCGATACGGTTATCTTGCCCGTCTCTGCTATGCCGGTATTGGTGAGCACGATGGGATATGTGCGCACCTTACCCTTGGTCACGGTGGTGTTGATGCTGTTGGTAGACACCACGAGATTCGGCGTATGCTTGCGTGTGTAGTTGTAGGTCACTACGCTGAGCGATGCGCCCTCGGCTGTTGTAATGTTGAACGTCAGGCGATCCCACTCCTTAGTTTTAGAGAGCGAAAGCGGCTTGATGGTGTAGCTTATCTCGGCTGTGCCACCGCCCGCAAGCTCTGTGTCGCCGCTGAACGTAACCTCATACTGCTCGTTCGGTTCGCAGGTTGCTGTCAGTTTTGTCTGCGGCAGACTGCTCATGTTCTTCACCTTGATAGTACCGCGAGCCACATCGCCTTCGTACATCTCGTGCTTGATGTACTCGGTTGTGGTGCGTGAGATGCCGTACACGGCGAAAGTGCCCTGCTGGGCGCTGATGTTCTCGCCAGGTGTGCAGACACCGTAGCCGTACTCGCCGCCCATACCTGCCTGAATGGTGTACTCTACCAAGTATTTGCCCTCGGCGTCGGTGGTGGCTTTCAGAGCTATACGCGAACCGGCATAGATGATATACGGTTCTACCTCAACGTTGGCTGCCGCAGCGCCGCCACGTGTTTTCACCGTGCCGCCCAGCACAACCTTCTCGCCAATGTTATACGTATTCTTCTCGGCTTTGACGTCGTAAGTGTAGGCTGTCGTTACGGTTGTCTCGGTATAGGCGCTGTTGTTGATGGTCTGCAACTCGGTTACGGTGCCGTTCGGGTTGATTTCTACCGTCACTCTGTACTTGCCGGGCACGCTCGGTGCGTCCAGCTCCACAACAGATGTGTAGGTAGCGCCCACCGCAATGTCGGCATCTGTCTGCGTCATAGTAGAGCTTGAGCCGATGCTTGTGCGTATCTGTGTGCCCTTCGGCATCTTGATGGCACCGATGTTCTTCACCGTTACCGTCACTTTCGCCTTGCTTCCAGCCTCAATCTCTGCGTCGCATGCAGGAGTCTGCATCTCTGCGTCGGGCAGAGTCTGGTCGGAGATGAGCATCCACACCGTACCTGGACTATAGCCTTCGCTGCTTGCGATGACAGAAATGGTGCGGTTGCCCTCGCTGGCCTCGTTGCTCAACGCCACGAACGGGGTTGTAACGCTCTCCTTTCCGGCTGGGATAGTCACGCTCTTTGCAAACTGCAGATCGTCGCCCTTCGCGCTCAGCGTAACCGTGAGCGGACTGGTCGTTGCGTCGTTGCGACTGATGGTGAGCGTAGCGCCTGTCGCGTCGCCTTCGAGGATAGTTGTCTTGTTCGAAGTGACGCTGAGCGTCGGTCCGTCGTTGTCGAGGATGGTTATGGTGTCGCTCACAACGGTCTGCTTGTCGCCTATCGCAGAGCAGCCGCAATCGGTGATGTATATAGCTGCGCTGAACTTCACCTTGCGTGTGCCGTCAACCTTCTGGTTGTCCTTCACGCCGATGGGGAACGTCACTTCCTCTGTGCCTTCAGGCATGGTTATCGGCGTTGTGTAGTAGAGTTCGCCGTTGCTGTCGTCGCTCAGCTTCAGCGTAATCTTGCTGTTCTTTGCCTCGGTGCGCTTGATGGTGGCGTGAATGGCGTTGTAGCCTGCCGCCTCGCTCACGGTTGTGGGCAGCAGAGTCATGCTTATCGCCGGCACGTCGTTGTCCTTCAGCACAAAGAGCGCTGTGCCCGCCAGATGATGGTCTGCCGACACGCTGAGCTGCAATGTCTCGTCGTTGGCTGCGATATTGTCGTCAATGATCGGAATATCAATCACGGCTTCTGTCGCTCCAGGCTCGAAGGTGTAGCTCTTTGGCAGGCGGAAACGCTTCGGTTTCTCCACACTGAAATAGACCGTGAGCGTATCGTTGCCGATACGGTAAGGCACGCTGACGGTTGCTTTCATCGTTTCGCCCTCGTTATACTCGGTTTTGTCGAGTTTCACTTCGAGGGGCAGCAGCTCGTCGTCCTTTATATTAAAGGATGTAGCTACATCCTGCGGGTATCCGTTGGCTTTGTTCACGGTTATGGTGACCTTAGAGTAGGTGTTCACCACGTTGTTGTCGGGACAAACCACGTCGAACGACGCTGCCGACTGACCTTTGCTGATGGTCACAGTAGCCGGAACCTTAGCGTGTTCAGGCAAAGACGAAGCAATGCTGAATGTCTCGTCCATACTACGGTCGCCGCTGCGCTTCAATGTGAGGCGCATCGACTCGCCTTCCTTCACGCTCTTGTCGGGAGCGGTAAGGAACAAGTGCTTCTCAAGCTCAGCAGTTCCGCCGCTTGCGGTATTGTTAGCTCGGTCGGCGTTGTACTCGCCGCAACCGCTGTTGGGCTCAACCACCACTTTCGCCGTCACTTCGCCTTCGAGACCGACGGTCTGCGAGAGGTTGAAGATGGCGCTGCGTGCGATGTAGCCGCCCTTGAGTAGCGTATTACTGAAGTAGGTATTGCCTATGTGCACCGCTTCTTCGGTTTCGTTGCTCACGAGATAGACGCGTTCGGTCCAGCCGCTGCGCGTATCGGCGTTGCCGATGTTGCTCACTTTCCAAGTTACAGTGACCGATTTGCCCGGCACAAGATTGCTTCCAGTGATGTTAACATCGGTAGTAGCAAGGTCGGGAGCGTTTTCTCGCTGCACCGTGTAGCTGCCGTTCACGTTAGAATCGCCCTGGATGTTGTCGCCTTTGCGGTTGGTGATGATAACATCCGACAAACTCACGGCGTACTCCGTGCCGGGGTCCAATCCTGTCGGCACAGCCATCGGGAAGTTGATGATTGTGCCTGCGTTGCCCGACAGAGGACGATTGCTCATATTCACGACAACCACTCTATATTTATGGTTGCCGAGATTTCTTACCGACACCGTGTGTTCGTTTATACGCGACTGGCTCAGCGTCGGCGCTGTTCTTGACGAGCGGTCGAATGGCAGCTGCAGGTCGAACTGCAGCGCCACCACCTCGTCTGTGTTCTCAAGGCTGATAGGTATCAGCACGTCCTTGCCCTGACCGCCTGTCAGCTTTCCTACCGACAGGTTGTTCTGAGCCGTTGCCGTGATGTACATCAGCAAGAACAGCATCATGGTTATGTATCTTCTGATCTTCATGTCTATTGATGTCTGTTAATAGCCTTTTTCTTTCCGTTCACAATATAGACGCCTTCGCGTGCAACGCCGTTCAGTTTGCGTCCGTCGAGGCTGTATACAGCTTCGCGGCTGTCGACGTCTGTGGTTATGGTGTCGATGTCTGTGGTCTGACCCTCAAACGCCACGCCTACCGGCTGTGCATCTATGTCTGCAGCCATCGCCTGCTCCACTCTTGCCTGCTTGGCGAGTCGCAACAGCTTGGTGCGTCCGCTGATGATGTCGCCCGTAGTGCTTATTATCACTATGCGAACGCCGTTTGCGGTGTTGTGTGTCACGAGCTGATAGCGCTGCTTGCTGAGAGTGAGCTTCACGTCGTTCGCCTTAACGCCGGCGAGTGTGATGTCGAGCGCAGCCACCTGGTCGGTTGCGTCGAGCCACAATGCGTCGTCTTCCACGCTGAGCACGTTAGCTGTAGAGGCTTCTTCACCCATGCTCTCCGTCCAGCGTCTTTGCGCAGCCATAAGACTCTTCTGGTCGGCGTTGTCGTTGCTGCCGATGAAGATGTTTATGGTTGCCACGACGTCCTGCACATTGATGCCGCCGCCCTCATAAGTGTCGGCTGCGGGATAGTTGAAGTTGCCGTTCTGCGCGCCCATGATGTAGTTGAGCGTCTGCTGCGCGTCGAGCACGTCTACCGATGCGTCGGCGTTCACGTCGCCCTTTGTCCACGTCAGCTTAGCACGCAGGCGGTTGTTCTGTGCCACGCCTTCATACGATCTAATGCAGAACTCCGTGCCGCTTGCGTAGTTGTACGTGCCGCTGAGATAGTAGCGGTAGGCTCCGTCGCTGTATATCATCTCGCCTACATAACTATTGTTGTCGGTAGTGTAGATGCGGAGCGCCGGATGACCCTCGAAGTTCTGGTTCTGATGGTCGTAAGCGATGAGCGTTCCGAGCTGTATGTCTGCCTGCTTGTCGCCCATAGCCCACTCCTGCAGCGTGAAGGTAGAGAGACTGTAGCCTTCGCGCTGGCTTTGCAGATTGAGCGAGGTGATGTGGGCTGGCAGAACGCCGCTAAGTTCTGTAAACAGATTGTAGCCAAGATTGAGCGTCTCCAATGCAGGCAGGAGTTTGCAGAACGCAGCCACATCGCCACTCAGACTGTTTCCGCTCAGATTGAGCGTGCGCAGACTCTTCATCTCCATTCCCTCTGTAGGCAGCGTGCCTCGGAGGTTGTTGTTCTGAAGATCGATAGCCAGTACGTGACCTTCTTCGTCGAATGTGACGCCCGGCCAACCGGTAGATGTTACGGCATTGCTGCCGATGCGCCATGTCTTGTTGGTCCATGCGCCGCCGTTGGTTGCCTGATAAAGCACTTTCAGAGCTTCGTAGTCGGCGGCGTCGATGTAGCGTTTGATGATAGAGATTGGGTCTGAAACCTTTATGTTGTTGCTCTCGTCAGACTCAGTCTCCTCGTTCCAAATATCAGTCTTCACGAAATAGCTTATTCCGTCTGTAGATGCGTCGGGACTCGTTACATTGAACGTTATGGTGTACTCCTCTCCTGGCTGCAACACGCCGTAATGAGCTTGCTGTCCAACCTGAACCGCTCCATTGGGTCTATTTTCGTAGAGCATATCTGTCCAAGCGCTGCTGCGTGTAGCGCCCTTACCGATGTTGCGCACAACAGCCTTAATCTGGAACGTAGTGTTTGCCTTCACCTCCGCCGGCACCGTCACCGACTCAACCGTAAGGTCTGAGCGTTTGCGTATGCTGAACGTGCGGTGTGCGCTTTCGACAGTCTCGTTGCACTCGCCATGCGCTGTAGCATACCACTCGTACGAGGCGCCTTCTACGGGCACGAACGCTGTTGAAGGCGAAGTAGTCTTCACTTCCTTCCACTCTGCTGCGTTCTCTGCCTCAGCATCGGTGCGGCGATAGCGGAACGTATAACCTACAGCAGCCTGACCGAGATTGCTGCAGCTGAGCGTAACCTGTCCGTATTCAAGGACGGCGTTGTCTGACGGCGAACTGAGCGCAAGACTCTTCAGCAACGGCTTCACATACACCTTATATATATATGTGTACATGGCAACACCATTAAGCTCTACGTTTACGTGATACGTAACGAGATCGGTCTTGCTGCCTTCGTTCGTGAGCGTCATGGCAGGCAGATTGCCGGTGCCGGTGAGCTGATAGCCGCGTATGGTGCAGCCCTCAGCCACACTTGCCGTCCACTTCACCTTCACTTTCTCGCTGCTGCTTATAGCGGTGAACGCTTCGGGCTGCGTACTTGTGCCCGAACAGATGGTCTGCTCTGAGAAACGGCCAATTTCGCCTATGTTTATTGCAGCTCCGTTGAGCGTTACCACCACGTTTTCGAGCGAGATATGGCGGAAGAAGTCTGTCACCTTCTGCATGTCCGCGCTGTTAGCGGCAGTGTTGAACTGCAGCGTAACGGGGTTCTGCGCTTCGTTCTTGAACGCCATCACGACGCCCGCCTTGCCCAGCTTCTCTGTCAGCGTGCTGAGCAGCGCCAGCGAGTCTGTCGACTGGAGATTGGCGTCGAACGCCTCCTTGCCTCCGGTCTTTACGTTGATGGTGCCGTCGGGCGTACACTGCGACAGCAGAGAGAGCATCTCGTGCATCGACTTGAACGCACGTGCGCTGTTCGCTGTGGGGTCGAGTCGGTAGTCGCCGCTCGCCGACCATGTGTTGGCAGGGTTGATGATTATCTGCTGTTCGGCTGTGACGGTCTTCACTATGCCACGCGCCGTGAGACGCACGGTGTATGTGCCGGCTGCGGCGTAGCTGTGCATAGGGTTGCGCTCGGTGCTTGTAACGCCGTCGCCGAAGTTCCATTCGAATGTCTTTGCGTTCTCGCTACTGAGATTGGTGAACTGGGCGCGGTTCATGTATGTCTCTACAGAGAACTTCGCCTGCAGATCGCCTTCCTCGGGCGTGCTCACTACGAGTCTGCCCGAACGGTGGGTGAAGTTGATGGCGGCGTCGGCGGTGGTTGTGCCAGCGATGTCGCTGAACCTCACCGTGTACACGCTGTCCTTCAGCGCTTCCTGCGCGCTCACCGGTATGCGCACCACCACTCCGTCGTGCTCCACAATCTGCGTTCCGCCCTCAAGGCTCACACTCAGCACGCTGTCCTCCTGCGCCGCCTGAACGGTGTAGGCTTCGGTGCGCAGCGTCTTCTGTATACCAGCCACATCCACCGTCAGATTCTTCGGCAGATGCAGCTTGAAGCTGAGCGTCTTCACGTTGCCCGTGTTCTGCATGTATATAGGCAGGAGCGTTGTCTCACCGCGATACATCGACGTAGTTGTGGCGTAGAGGCTGTGTCGCTGCTTAGTGTCGGTAGACGGTTCGCTGGGCGACGACGGCTTGAACTCGAAGTGAGCCACGAGATAAGCATCTCTTGTGCCCATATTGACATTCCACGTGTGCGAAGTTTCGAGAATTTTGGTTTCGCCTTCCAATGTCCAGCCCTTGAACTCATAGTCGCTTACGCTGTATACCGTCACGCTGTATGGGCTACCCTCAGACACCGAGAAACCGCTTGTCTTATTGAACCCTGTCAAACCTGCGGGGTCGCACCTGAAGTAGACCTTATGCTTCGGTTTCGTCTCGTTAGGCTCAGCCGGACTGCCCGGCGTAAAGCGGTAGTGGGCAGTGATGGTCTCGTCGTTCTCCGTAACGGTATAGCTTACCGTGCGATTTGTAGAGATAACCGTTCCGTCGCTTGTTGTCCAGTTGACGAACGTATAGTCGCTGTACGTAGACGCCGTGTAAGAGTAGGTTACGCCCACGACATACTCCTTCACCTCGCTCGTCTTTATCGACGACGGGTCGTAGGCTATGGTCAGACGGCTGGTCTTCTGATACTCATAATTGGCGGTGAGTGTCTCGGCGCTGTTCAGCTTGCGGTGGGTGAACGAGCTGCTTGTGCTCACCTCCTTGCCCTCAGCGTCGGTCCAGTTCTTGAAGCGCCAGTTGGCGTTTCGGGCTACCGCCTTCACGCTCACATTGGCGTTCACAGCATACAGTCCGCCTCCGCTCACGGTGGCAGCCTCTGCAGGCTGGGCTTTCACCGTCAGCTTGTAGCGTGCTCCCGGTTCGGGAGGACTGTCGGGGTTGAAGTCCTGTCCTCTCGCCACCATGCTTAGCAGCATGGCGAGGAGAGTCAGTATATATCTTGACTTGATCATAGTAGCTTTACTTTACTATTTTCTTATGATTCTGAATATAGATGCCCTTCTGAGCGGTGCTGTTCACGCGGCGTCCGTCGATAGTGTAGATAGCGTTGTCGGCGTCGGCGTCAGTAGCTACGGTGTTGATGCCCGTAGTGGGTGCCTCGAAGGTGAGAGTGAAGCGGTCGTCCAGGTATCCCTCAGCGGCGCTGAAGGTGTACGGCATCTCCACCTCCACGCCGTAGTCGAGCAGTTTGGCTCCCAGTTCGTCGCGGTCTATAGCGATGGTATATACGTCGTCGGCTGGCAGATACATACCCAATGCCACGCTACCGCCAAGATGAGCGCCCTCGTTCACAGCCAGCTGGTCGGCGCCGGCGATGGTGTATATCTGCGGAGTGCCCTCGTAAGCCATCATCTTCACAGCGTCGTTGTCGGCACAGAAGTCATCAGAAGCGTTGGCGTTCACTACGACACGTGTGCGGTCGGTGCGGTCGGCGCATGTCAGCGACACGTCTACCAGCTTGCGCTGCACCTGCTGACTGCGTGCTGCGCGGCGCATGGCCAAAGCCGAGTGGTCGATGGTCTTGTTGATCTGTCTGCCCGCCGGCTGGAACGTGATGGCGTCTACCAGTTCGGGCTTCTGAACGAAGAATGCCTGCAGCGGTGTGAGCACGAAATTGTCGTCGGCCACACTATAAGCGCTAAAGGTACGATTGCTTACGTTCCATGTTGTGATCGGAGCCGTGAAGTCCATGTGATAGATGTCGTAGAAGCAGGGGTAGGGATTGCCCACGAGGTTCCATCCTGCATTTGCACTCTCTACGGCAGCATACTGAACGAGCGGTGTGGTAACGGCTTCGCTGCAGAAAATGTCGTTGTGGGTCTCCTCGGTGGCGGGGAATCCTACATCAGCAGTGTTGTTTGTACGGAAGATGTAGCCTTGTCCCTTGCGCAGGATGCCGTCGGCAGCCACGTCTTTCCAGTTGCCCGTAGCTCCGTTTGTGGCGCGCGACTCAGAGTCGTAATAGCGCACAGCGATGCTGGTGCCCTCTGGCAGGATGATGTCGCTACGCTTCACGTCGTAGGGCATGCAGATATAATACCAATAGCCATAACCACTGGTTGAAGAAATACCAAAGTTGAATTGCGAAGCGGCGGACGTGATGGCCTCACAACGGCTGATGAGCGATGAGGACACTTCGGGGTCTCCAATAGAAAGATACTGTGAGTATTTACCAAACGCCTGCGCATTGTTTCCATTGACGATGAGCGATCCGCCCTTGCCGATGTATATATCCGGCGAGTTCGGGATGCGTGCATTACTGGTAAGCTCCAGCTTCTTGTAAAGGTTCACCTTGTCGGGCATGTTCGGATTCGGCTCCACCTTTGTGAACTTACTCCAGTAGTTATCGAGCTTGTAGCTCACCATTGCATATTCGGGAACGTAAAGCGTTACGCCTGAAGTTGAGTAGAACGGGTAATAACTGGTGTTGTTATAAACTGAAGGTGGTGCAGGCGCAGTTACATACACCTTTTTCAATGAAGAACTTGAGGTATAAAAGCATCTATTATCCAAATAAGAGACAGAAGAACCAATATGCAATTCTTCAAGAGCATTACAATCCGTAAATGCGTATTCATTAATCTTACTTATATTGTTACCCAATACTACTTTCTTTAAACCCGTACAGCTAATAAAACAACGATTTTCAATGGTTTCAACTGTTGTTAAATCAGCATCTGTCAGAGTATTGCATTCCCTATAAGCTTCAGACTTGAGTGTTTTAGCATTTGAGAAATTGAAATTTTCCAATTTTTTGCAATAATAGAACGCGCTGCTACCTACTGTAACAGGTGCCAAATCACTGACACTCCTCAACTCACTACAATAATTGAAAGCACCACTTCCTATCGTCTTTACGTTTTCGCCTCCTTTGACAACAGCAAGTACGCCACAGTTATTAAAACAAGAATTACTTATTTCTGTCAATCCGCTACCTAAGGTCACACTTGTAAGTCTGTCGTTATCGTTAAACGCATAGCCTCCAATATATTTAACATTTGCAGGTATTATAACCTCTGTTAAAAAATTTTTATAGAACGCATAAGAATAGATACTATCCAAACTTTCCGGCAACACAAACCGACCGACAAGAGGGCGTTCGTAAAAAGCTTTTTCACCAATAGTCTTAAGTTTGGTAGGGAATTCGATAAAGCGCAAAGAAGTCTTGGCAAATGCACTTGCAGGTATTGCTGTAATGTCGACATCTTTCATATCAATAGCCCAAAGACCAGTCATATTGCTGATAGTATTCCAGTCTGCTGCATTCATCTTACCGGTAAGACGCAGGAAACGCATATCGGGCAACGTGTTAACAAGCGACAACGCCTCTACACCAAGCGTGCCTGGAGCAGAGAGATTGATTGTCATATACTGACTATCCACGTTTTGAAAGCGGATATTGCCAATAGAAAGAACCTGAGTATAGCTATTGGAATTGTAATAAAAATGATAATGGGTTAATTGTAACACATGCTCACCTTCATCCAAGTCAAAAAAATGAGTCTGAGTTGTTAGGGTTTTATTGGCAGTATTAATACTCATATCCAGATTGCCATCCATATACACTTTTCGATAGTCGGAGCTGGAATAAGGGTCAAAAGTGAAATCGTACTTTATTGTAATACGTCCTTTGGCTCTAAACTTAATTGTAATAGAGGAAGATACCTCTTTATATATCTTACCTATTGTACTCGACGCCATCCCGTCAGCTACGGTCCACGGGTTCGCCTCGTCGTTAGTCACTTCCGTCACCTCGATATCATCAGAGGTGGTGATGAGCGCTCGCAGCTGCTCGTCTATGGCAGCCACGGCAAACTGCAGCCCTGACAATATCAAGACCGCAAGCATGAAAATTCTTTTCTTCATATTCTGTTCTGTTTTTTGATTTACTAATGGGTTTGGGTTTAGTTCTACTGTTGGTTGTTGCCAGACGGTGTCGGTTGAAGTTGCCCGACGGTGAAGAGCGGCGCTTACCAACCGTATTCGTACGCCGTCTCGTCGTCGTCATCGGTCTGAAAGCCGCTCTCCCAAAGGTTGCGCGACGGACTCTGCATTGGCGGCGGTGTCTGTCCTCCACCGCCGCCACCTCCGCCGCCGCTGGCATTGCCGCCACCGGGGATAGTAACACCACCACCCGGCGAAGCGGTGACGGGACTGATCGGACCCAACTCAATCGAGTGGATCACAGGGGTTTGATACTTCTTCTTTACTCTTTTCATTGTTATATATTGTTTCTTGTTATATTCTAATCTGGTTTTTGCGCGATATGCAGGTTCAGTTTTTGCGGCTATATGCTAATCAGCTCAGTGTCCTTATTGCATATTTCGAGGTCGTCGCCCTCCATGAGGTCGATGTGGTCGGTCAGCATATCCTCCACCATGTCGTACGACATACGCATGGTGTTGGGTACGCAGGCGCTGGCGTACATAGCCGAGAGCAGATCCTGCTCCTCCTTCATCGTGGTGGGCGGATCGAAGTCCATCGTTATGTACGACTGGGTAGCTTTGGTGTCGTGTTCTGGTTTAGCTGTCTTGTTCTGGTCGGTTGAGGTCTCAGTTGTTGGTTCTGTCTTTGTTTCGATGTTTCGTTCTGTCGTTGTCTTGATGTTCGCTGTCTTTGTCTTGTTGTTCACTGTCTTAGTTTCGTTGTTCGTTGTCTTAGTTTTAAAAGTGTTGGTTGAGGGACGGACATTGGTGCCAGTCTGAGTTAGTCCTGTTGTGTTGGTTATGTTTGTATCTTTGGTTGAGCTACCGTCGTTTGTTGTCATATCCATTCTCTTTTAGCGTGAATACTCTTTTAGGTTTAACAGGCTAACACTCCACCGCTCTGCGCATACATATAATATATGTGTAGCACCAGAACAATATTGTGTTAAGTTTCTGCTGCAAAGTAAGCTAAAAATCTGCTAAAAGAGTAGGATATTTCTTACAAAAAATAGCCATTTTCTATCAAAACGCCGATTTCTTGCAGATTTTCGCCCTATATTTGCCATTTTTGATAATTTGAAACTCTTTCCTGTTGCGTTCGCCGTCCGATCGGATTCCGTCCGCCGTCCGATCAGATTCCGTACGCCGTCCGATCAGACTCCGTACGGTGACGGTGGGATTTCACATCCGCTACGGATAAAAAGACTGCGCAGAAATAACAACGGATTCGGTGGGTACCTTCAAGGGGGTGCACTTGTCTCAAGTGCACCAACAAAGCAAGCAATGCACCAACCAAGCAAGCTGTGCACCAACCAAGCAAGCAATGCACCAACCAAATAACAACGGATTAAGCGGATTGTCTACTTGGGAGATTTAACAACGGATTAAACGGATTAAACGGATTCCTTCTGCTTGGGA
>ERZ1031467.220-NODE-220-length-16816-cov-7.206551_pt1 | contig 16816 bp, 22 predicted proteins | sample MGYA00517105_ERZ1031467 | MGnify/ENA primary metagenome ERZ1031467 (study PRJEB33719, sample SAMN04261155) | wastewater metagenome | biome: rural village; feature: human; material: feces | host: Homo sapiens | place: El Salvador | collected 2013-01-07 ...
GTCATCATCGCAAGAAGTTATTAATCATCCCCGGTGTCGGGAGTTCATCCTGACCAACGTGCGATAAATTACGCTAAAAATTCTATAGATAATAAAGATGTACCTAAATATGTACAGTTACAATGTAAAGAATTTTTAAAGATAGTAAATAATGAAACATCATACTATATCAATAAAGATGAGCTATCAAGAATGGAACGCCTTTTCAAAATTATAATCATGCCTACTGGTAAACAAACGGGCAAACCCGTTTTTGATAGCTTGGCGGGTTTTCAATGCTTGTTTTTTGTTGCGGTGTGGTGTACATATCATAAAGACGATAAAACAAAACGGCGTTATGAGAATGTTATCTTGGAGCTAGCCCGTAAAAATGGTAAAACGTTTTTAATAGCTTTATTGTTTATACTTGGTTTAATGACAGAGGTTAAGTTTTCGCGGTTGTTTAGTTGTGCCCCTGACGGGAGTTTGTCGCGTGAGGTATATCAGTTAATACAGCAATTTATAAGTATGAGTCCTAAAATACAAAAATGGAAGAAAAAAGATTTATTCAAAATCACACGGGATAAATTGACATGTCATGCTACACATAACGAATACGTACCATTGAATTATAGTACATCTCGTATGGACGGGCGTATGCCCTCTATATGGTTATGTGACGAAACGTCCGCATTACCTAGCTCGTATCCTATATCCGCCCTCAGACTTGGTTCATTGCCTGTAAAAAATAAATTAGGTATAATGATTAGTACTAAATATCCGAAAATAGATACTCCATTTGAGGATGAATTGGTATATTTTAGAAACATATTAGACGGCGTTGTTGAAGACGATTCAGCATTTAGCCTAATATATGAACCCGATAAAGACATTCAAAAAGAATGGGAAACAAATGACTTTGTGTTAAAACAAGCAAGCCCATTAGCTGTTGAAATACCTAGTATTTTTAATGAAATAAAGAAAATGCGTGAGCAAGCTATACAAGTACCATCTCAACGAGGACAATTCTTATGTAAAATGTGTAATATTATCGCAAGCGATATAGATACTGAATCTTTTATTGACCCTAATGACGTTGAGGCGTGTGAACTATCTGAACATATTGATTGGACTGGTAAAGATGTGTATGTAGGTCTAGACCTTGCCATGACTACTGATAATGTAGCTGTAAGCATGGTTGGACGTGATGAATACGGACATCTTATTTGTGAACCTATGGCGTTCATTCCTACAAGTAGGGTTACTATAAAGGAAAAGGAAGAACGTTGCAATTATACTAAATATATCGAAGAAAATAAATGTGTTGCGTGTGGTAATGACGTTGTAAATTACGGCGTAATTGAAGATTATATTATGCACATAGAAGAGAAATATGGGTGTAACGTGGAAGCCGTCGGATACGATAGATATAACGCATTGTCTACGGTATGCAAGTTAGAAGAAGCGGGTATTAATTGCATAGAAGTAAAACAGCATAGTAGCGTATTAGCTAGTCCTACAAAGTTGTTACGTGAAGAGATTTACACTCACAATTTCAGATTCTCAACAAACGAGCTTTTCAAAATCAACTTTTCAAACGCAAAAGTACAATATGATACTAATATGAATATGTATGTACATAAAAAGAAGTCTCGTGCTAAGGTTGACATGGTAATTTCAACCATAATTGCCGTTGCATTGTTAAATCAACGTGAATTATTAAATGATTCATGGGTTTGTTGCTAGGTGGTGATATATATTAGTAAAAAAATAAATATGATTGGTAAGAAGTTTGGTAGATTAACAGTATTGTCAGAATGTGTAAAACGAGCGAATAACGGGAAAATTAGATATAAATGCAAATGCGATTGTGGCAATACTGCAAATGTTATGGGTGAAAATTTAAGACGAGGAATTACAAAATCATGTGGTTGTCTATTGAAAGAAATAGTATCTAAACGCTCAACAACTCACGGCAAATGTAATACCAGAATTTACTCTATTTGGTTTCACATGAAAGCCCGCTGTTATAATATTAACGAACCTCGTTATAAAGATTACGGACAACGTGGTATTGCTATATGTGACGATTGGAAAGATGATTTTATGAGCTTCTACAATTGGGCTATGACTAATGGATATAATGACAATCTAACAATCGAAAGAATAGACGTAAACGGAAACTATACGCCTAATAATTGTAGGTGGATAACCCTTGAACAACAGCAAGAAAACAAACGCAATAGCGTAAAATTCACATATAACGGCGAAACACATTGTTTACGCAAATGGTGTAGTATTTTAAATATAAATTATAAGACTGTTCATAAGCGTATACATGTTCATAAATGGGACGTAGAAAAAGCATTGTTTACGCCAATTCGCAAATAGGCTTGACATATTTAAGTAAATTATGTTATACTATATATGAGTTAAAAAACAGACAAAAACTTTTAACATAAAGCCTCACACGGAGGACTGAACAATATAATATATGTCTTTTATCCACTCAGAAGCATGCGTGTTACTGGGTGGTTTTCTTTTTGAACATTTTTGAAATTAGTACTTGCATTGTTATAACAGATATGTTATAATTGTTACAACGAAAGGAGGTAAAACATATGACTAAGTTAACAAAGCGTCTCGCATTTAGATGTACAGACGATTTTTACAACGAAGTTAAAGAGATTGCAAGTGACAAAGGGTTAAGCTATACCGATTATATTACTTTTCTCATTATAGATGATATGGCTAACTATTACGACGAGAAAGGAGGTGAGTAGATGTTTAATATCTTTGGAAAAAAAGAAACGCGTTCAGATAATGAGGTAGTTGCTGATTTTGTTAGCGGTGTTATACCAACAAATAAAGTTATTACTAAGCAAGAGGCGTTATCATTACCTGTAGTTAGTAAGTCGGTTGACTGGATTGCTTCAGTAATTGCGGGCTTGCCTATTAAACTGTTACAACGAACTGAAAAAGGTTACATTGAAGTTTATGACGATTATCGCTTATCATTATTAAATGAGTTTAGTGGAAACTGCATGACGGCTAATGATTTGAAACATCAATTAATTTCTGACTTGCTTCTTGAAGGTAACTGTTATGCATATATTTCTAAACGTGGTAACAAAATTACAAAATTATCATACATACCTACATCTAAGGTGACCTATACCGAATCTGTAGATAGTATTGATAAAATTATCAATGCATGGGTAGATGGTAAGCAAGTACAAGACTATAATGTTTTCAGATTGGTAACAAATAGTAAAAACGGCTTCTCGGGTGTTGGATTTGTATCCGATTGTCAAAACCTATTAAATACTGTTTTATCTAGTTTAGATTATGAAAATAGTACAATTTCATCAGGCGTACGCCGAGGATTCTTAAAAAGTAAATCCAAACTTGATAACGATAAAATGAACCAATTGCGTCAAGCATGGCGAAAACTAACAAGCCCTAAACAGACTGATGTGTTAGTACTTAACGCGGGTTTAGAATTTGAGGACGCAAGTAGTACAGCAACGGAAAGTCAACTTTCACAAAACAAAGTAATTAATACTCAACAAATATTATCATACTTTGGTCTACCGACTAACTTTTTTGAAGGTGCGAATAGTGAAAGTTATTTGACTGCGGTTCGGATTGCGGTGCTTCCGCTCGTACGCCAATTTGTAACAGCATTAAATAATTACTTATTGTTGGAAAGCGAAAAAGGCACATATAAATTTGAAGTAGATACATCGGAGTTATTACGAATTAACGTAAATGAACGATACGCAATGTATCAAATCGCAATTGATAAAGGTATATTAACTACTGATGAAGTACGACAAATGGAAAATCTACCAGTATTGGATATGCCTTATCTTAAACTTGGACTCGGCGATGTATTATATAATATTAATAATGGTTCTATTTTCGTACCAAACACAGGTTCAATTGTAAATCCGAGTGAAAATAATCAAGAAATTGAAAAATAACACTTTACTTTGTTATAACAATATGGTATAATTAATTATGTTAGGAGGTGAAACATTGAAGGTCGAATTAAGAAACGGTACGATTCACTTAGAAGGTTATGTAAATGCAGTAGGAAGAGAAAGCCGTGAACTACGCGATATGCACGGGAAATTTATTGAAATTATCAAGCCTGAAGCATTTAAAAATAGCCTAGAAAAGCGTTCTGATGTTGGTTTAATGTTAAACCATAAACGAGATTTAACGCCGACTAAGTATGAATTGTATGAAGATAATATCGGGCTAAGAGCTTTTATCGATATTGACGACCCTGAAGTCGTTGAATTAGCGGAACACAATAAACTAACAGGCTTCTCCTTTGGTTTTGTGGCTAAGGCTGACGAATGGGATACAAGCGGAGAAATTAGAAAGCGTACTATTGATGAACTTGATTTACAAGAAGTATCTATCTTATCTATAACTCCCGCATATATTGGTACAAGCATTGAAATGCGTAACGATGAACTCAGGGAGGAACGCGTATTAATTGACGATGTTGAAACTGAGGATAATCGTGTAAACATGGATTATCTCGATACATATAAAAAACATTTAGAATTTTTAAAAGGAGACTATAAATAATATGAAATTTTTGATTGAAAAACGCAACGCCTTGGTAGATGAAATTAACGCTATTTTCACACAAGCAGAAACAGAACAACGAGCTTTGACTGAAGATGAACAAGCTACTTTCGATACAAAAACAGCAGAATTGAAAGCACTTGATAAAACTATCGAAGCTAAAAAAGAAGCTCGCTCTTTATCTATGATGGAAGATGAAACACCTAAAACACCTGAGGAAAAAGAAGAACAACGTTCTGTAGAGGAAACTGAACGCCGAGCATTTGAAACTTTGATTCGTGAAAATCGTACGGCGGGTAACGTTACTAAAACAGACAATGGTGCTGTAATTCCTACAACTATTGCAAATCAAATTATCGAACGTGTTAAACAATTGGCACCATTATACGCATTGGCTACTAAATTTAATGTTAAAGGTAAATTGACATTCCCAGTAGCGGGTGACGATTTTACTACTGCATACCATGATGAGTTTACCGCGTTGACTTCTCAAAAAACAGTATTCGATTCTGTAGAATTGGACGGTCACTTGGCGGGTGCATTATCTAAGGTATCTAATTCTTTGATTAATAACAGCCAATTTGATATTGTATCTTATGTTGTTAATAAAATTGCCGAATCCGTAGCACAATTCTTAGAAAACGAATTAATTAACGGTAAAACAAAAATTAACGGCGTACTTGATTTAACAGGCAACGCAAAAACAGTTAAAAAAGTTGAAACAGCGGACGACATTCCAACTGTAGACGAATTAATCGCATTGCAAGTTGAAATTCCTCAACAATATCAAAGCGGTTGCATGTGGTTGGTATCTAATAAAACATTAGTTGCCCTTCGCCAATTGAAAGATACTAATAACCGTTATTTGTTGCAAGATGATATTACAAACGGCTTCGGTTATACTTTACTTGGTAAACCTGTTATGGTATCCGATACTATGACAGATAAAAATGTTGTATATGGTGATTTTTCTGCAATGTATGTTAATGTACATGAAGGAGCATCCGTACAAGTATTGACTGAAAAATACGCGGACGAACATGCAACAGGTGTTTTAACTTGGTTAGAAGTTGACGCTCGTGTAATTGAACCTCAAAAAATGGTTGTTACTGCTAAGACTGGTACTGCTGAAGCATCTCAAAAAGCAAACACTAAAAAAGCTGTAGCAGAATAATAAATAAGTAATAATAAGGGGTGAGGCTTCGCCTCACCCTTATTTCTTATATATGAGGTGAAAGATGAAAACATCAGAATTGACATTAGATGTTATAAAACAATATCTACGTATTGACGGTAACGATGATGATATTTTATTAAATGCTTTTCTGAGTGCTTCCATACAATACTGTACATCCTATATGGGCTGTACATTAGAAGACTTAGAAAAATATGACGATGTAACCATTGTAATATTGGCTTTAATTTCTGATAGTTATGAGGTTCGTCAATTTACTACTTCTACTGTTACAACAAATCCGATTATGCAAGGTGTACTCGATTTACATTGCAGTAATTTCTTAGGTGATGTAGAATGAGATATGTAAAAGATTTACGCCTAGGTTCTATGTGTAAAAATCGCTTGGAGGTTTGGGGTAGTATTACAAGTGATACAAAGAACCGCCTAGGTCAATATCCTAAAGAAGATAAAAAACTATTTACAGTATGGGGTGCTATTCTACCTCAAACGGGCGGATTATTAAATGGGCGTCCCGCTGATACAACTTTATGTAGAACAACACATAAGATTGTCACACGTTACAACAAAAACATAACTTCCGCTAATTGGATTGTATATGATGGGGTACGATACGATATTTTATACATCTTAGACCCTTATTTGAATGGGGAGCGACTTGAGATTTACTGCGAAGTTGTAATTTAGTATTTACTTGTTATAACAATTATGATATAATATTGTTATAAGGAGGTGAATACATGTTATCGGTTATAGATGTTATACGGGGTTTAACCGAATTAATTTCTGAGAAGTACCCTAATTATCCTGTTTGTGATATGGATATAGATGAGAATTATCGACGTCCTAGCTATTTTATTGATGTGGAAGACGTGAATACATCGTGGGTCGCTACTGATTATATAAAAGAAAGTAGCAATATTCAAATTGTATTTTTTGCTGAGAATCGTTACGAAGGCTTTTTAGACTTGTTAGATATGAAAAACAACTTGACAGTACTATTTGATGAGCCTTTGTATATTAGTGACGAAACATCAGAATATTATGTATCGTTGCTAACTACAAATAGTGATTTGTACAAACAAGATAAAGTGTTAACTTTTAATGTACAAGCGGATTTAATACAAAAGGTTGAAAGGGTTGACAATAGCCCTTATATGGAACAATTAGAATGTAATATTGAAGGAGGTAAATAATGGCAATTAGAATCGGACTCCCTGACATTAATATTATTTTCACACAAAAGGCGGTAACTGCTGTACAGCGTTCTGAACGTGGCGTTTTGTGTGTAGTAATGTATGATGAAAAACAAGAAACAGGGATTAAAAAATTCATTTATAAACGCGGGGCGGATGTAGTAAAAACAGACTATTCAGAATCCAATTATACTGCACTTATGCGGGCGTTTGATGTTGCTGTAAACAAAGTATATGTTTTGCGTTGTAAAGCTGAAACTGAATTTTCTGATATTGTGAAAGAGCTTGATAAAATTAAATTTAATTATGTTTGCACAAACGTCAAAGCGTTACAGCAACAACTTGCAAATCAAGTAGTCCAATATAACCGAGATAATCAAGGTCATAAATGCGTTGCAGTAGTTGAAAACATCACACAAGCGGACAGCAAATATGTTATTCAATTAAAAGGTACAGGCGGAACACTTAAAGAAGGTAGCTCTGTTAGTGCTGAAGATTACGTTATCAGAATTGCTTCTACTTTGTGCAATTTACCAATGAACCGTAGTTTAACATATTATGTGTTTGAAGACTTAGCTTCTTGGGATGATAGTTATATCACAACTGAAAAGCCAATAGGTCAATGGATTTCTGACGGTTGGTTGACATTAATCAACGATGATGACGAAGTAAAATGTGGTCGTGCTGTAAATAGTTTAACAACATTTACTTCTACTGATACTGAACCAATGAGTCATATTATTATTGTAGAAGCTATGAACTTAATCATCGAAGATATTTATACAACATTTAAGGATTATTATGTTGGGAAGTACAAAAATACATTAAGTAACCAACGATTGTTCATTACATCTGTTAACGCTTACTTCCGTCAATTAATGCGTGAAGAAGTATTAGATGACTCCTATGATAATCATTGTTACGTTGATATTGAAAGTCAACGACTTGCATGGTTAGGTGTTGGTAAAACTGAAGCGGAAGATTGGAGCGACGCTAAGGTTCAACAAATGACATTCAGAACGTTTGTTTATCTCGGTGGTAACGTTAAAATTAGCGACGCCATGGAGGACTTATCTTTTACAATCGCGATGGAATAACTTGACATTAATCTCCGACAGCGGTACAATAATATTGTACCGCTATAAAAGGAGGTGAAATATACGAGTAAAAATAAAGACATAACCAGTCGGAAGTTTGGCAAGCTAACCGCCTTATATCGTCTACACAATATAAAAGGACGTACAAAATGGCTTTGTATTTGTGATTGTGGTAATTTAACAGAAGTTAAAACTGTAAAATTGACTACTGGACATACTAGGTCATGCGGTTGTTTACAGAAAGAAATTACATCAGAACATTTTACGAAACACGGACGAAGTAAAACAAGATTATATAAGATATGGCAAGGTATGAAAAAGCGTTGTTATAATGTAAACAACAAAACATATTCTTATTATGGTGGACGTGGAATCAAATTGTGCGAGGATTGGTGTAATGACTTTCAAACATTCTATGATTGGTCTATGGAAAATGGATATAATGAAAGCCTAACAATAGATAGGATTAATTATAATGGCAATTACGAGCCTAATAATTGTAGATGGACTGATTATAAAACACAAAACCGAAACAGCAGACATAATAAACAATTCACAATTAATGGTAAAACTCGTTGCCTTTCTGAATGGTGTGAGATTTTAAATCTTAATTATAAAACTGTACTGGCTCGTATTAACCAATATAATTGGACTATTGAACAGGCGTTAGAATTAATAGAAAGGGAATACATATAATGGTTAATGGTATGAATGCTAACAGCGTTATTCTTGGAACATTTGGACGCCTCTATATCAATAATGTTCGCGTTGCTAATATTAAAAGTTTTGAACTTAAAGCGTCCATGAACTACGAAGATATTTTAGTTAATGGTAATTTGATTACACAATCTAAATATACTGGGGCTACTTTAACTGGGACTATGGTAGTACATAAAGTTGATTCCTTTAATATCAACCTTGTTAAAGACGCTATCAAAACTGGTGTTATGCCTAGTATTAAATTCATGGGTGAATTATCAGATGTAAATATTGACGGTGATGAAGCAATTGAAGTATCTGACGTTATGTTCGATGAAGCTACACTACTAAGTTTTGTGAACGGTGAGGTACGCGAGGAGAGTACCGCGTTTAGAGCGGGAGATTTCAATTACTTATCTACAATTGATTAATTTTGTTATAACAATAGGGAGTATTTAATATGCTCCCTATTCATTTATACTATGTGTTTTTGATATTAGACATTTTGTTACAACAATGATATACTTTAATCAAGGTTAAGGAATAGTTACATAGGAGGTAACAAAAATGAAATATGTAATTTTAAAGAAAATCAATAACACATGGTACGCAACACGAAACAGATACACCGCAAAAGAATTGGAGCTTATCGTAGATAAACTTTATAATGACATTGTAGATTTTGAAACTATTGACGATGGTGAATGTCAAGGACTTGACGACGGAGTAATTATCGTTAAAGATGATGGACGCGAATTAAATAAAAACGGCGTATATTTGACTGATGATTTAAATAAAGAAACAACGCAAAATAATCATTATGGCTTATTAGCTGTGTTGTTATTATTGGTATGGTTAGTATGCGGTATCTATGGTATAATTCTCTTAGGTGCGGTTTGTGTACTTGTTAAATGGTATAACAAATATGTTAACACAAATGATGAAGAATTAAATGAAAATAATAAAACAATAGGAATGATGTAATATGTCAGTTGATACAAGTCAGTTAGATAAATGGATTAAAAATCTAGCTAGTATAAAAGATAAACAAATAGATAAAAAGTTACGGAAGATGTTTAATAAAGCAACATCAAAGTCATTAACCTATGTTAAGCGTGTAGCACGTGGCGAGGCTAAAAGTAGAAATAATGGGTTAAATGATAGAAGTTATTTAACAACTTATAAAAAAGGTAAACTCGTACATAGTGGTTCAAATTGGCGTATTCGTATATTCAATAAGAATGCTAAGGCTCACTTCTTGGAAAAGCCACGATTTCACCATAATAACAGTCGCAAGGGTATTAACGCATTGGAAAAGTCAACGAGTGAAGCCAATAAAATATGGGTTGAAAATTGCAACAATTTGGTGAATGATATTTTAAAGGAGTTGGGTAAATGATTACAATTGATAAACTAATTGCGAAGTACAATAATAATCAGAATGAATCCTTTGTTGTAACATTAGGTGAGGATGAATATCAATGTCGTAAAATGCCATTTCAAAAAATGCTAGAACTTGACGATGAATACGATGTCGAAACACAAAAAGGAGCATATGAACGCAACTTGGAAGCAATTTATTTGAGTTGTGATGTATTCCGTAAATTACTTGATAAAGTAGATGTTGAGGGTGACCCTCATAACATTATAAGTCAAGTATTATCCCCTATTGAGATTTTAACTTTTTACACTCAAATTCTTAACCAATATGTCGGTCAAACTACAAAGGATGTAGAAACTATAAAAAAGTAATTAAAGAAGGTGAAAGCGATGAACTATTTGTTTATAAGTATTACCTAGACCGCGGTCATACATTCGCGGAGATGGAATCATGGACTTATAATGAGTATGTAACCGCATTAGCCTTTATGTTAATGGAGGTTGATAAATGAGTAAAACGCTAGACATTATAATGTCGTTAAAAGATAACGTATCCCCTAACCTCGGAAAGATTAATAGTAATTTACAAACGACTAGCGGTAAATTAAACGCATGCGGTAAATCTGTTAGTAAATTAGGCGGTATGTTAAAGGGTGCATTGGTGACTGGTGCTATCGCTAAGTACGCATATGATAGTTTGAAGGCTTATGATGTTCAAGTCAAGGCTGAAAAGGGCGTTCAACGTGCATTGACCGCTACTGGGAAAACCGCAACGGAAGCGTCCGAGGGGTTAGAACGATATAAGAAATTTGCGAGCCAACAACAAAATATAACAGCCTTCGGGGATGAGGGTACTTTACAAGTTATTAGCGGTTTAATATCTCAGGGGTTCGGCGAGAAAAGTATTAAAGATATTGTTGCTATGTCGCAAGATATTGCCAGAAGTACTGGCGATGAACAAGAAAATGTAACGAAGGCGTTAAGTGCTTATGTTAAAACTGGTAAAGGTGCGACTAAACTCGCTAAGGCTTATAAATTAAACGCGGACTTGTTAGGTAAAGGAAAGACTGAATCCGAACGTATGTCCGAAGTATGGAAAGCGTTTTCACAATCAGACCATTTAGGGGCTAGTACCGAATATATGAAGTCGTTTACAGGTCAAGTGGAAGGACTAAAAGGTCGGTTCGCTGATTTGCAAGAACCAGTCGGTAATTTAATAAATACGCTACTCGGTGGTAACTCGCAAGGTTTACAAGGTTCCGCGGGTGCAGTAGCAACGTTGAGTGAGGCTGTAGAAGGTGCTACTACACACATACAGGAATTAAATGATAAAGCTGTAGAACTTGGTGGTGGTATTGGTGGCGTAGCGGGAGCCGTGTTTGAAGCCCATCCTATTGTATCTACATTTTTTAGTGTTGTTATTGGTAGTAAAGCAGTTGGAGCCGTAACAAGTTTAATCGAAACACTTAAACCCGTCGGGAGTGCTATTAGTGCAATTGGGACTTTTTGTGCGGGTGCTGTAGGTGGCGTCCTTGCATTGGCGGGAGCTATCGGTTCAGTTATTACAGCATTAACCATTTTAATCGGTAAACAATTAGAGTATTATCAAGGCTCGGATGAGTTTCGTGCTAGATTAAATCAAGACCAAATGGATGCGAATGGGGCGTTCGCTAGTGTTCCCGCAATGTATCAAGGCGGAAACAGTATCTTCGATAAACGGAACGCAACAGGCACCACTTATTTTGAAGGTGGTTGGACTCATGTTAACGAAAACGGCGGGGAAGTTATGAATTTACCAAACGGTACTCAAATTATTCCGCATGACATCTCACAAAAAATGGGTGGCGGTTATACTGTAAATTGTCCAGTTACTATTCAAGGTAACGTTATAGGCAACGAATCGTTCATTAATGAAATAGGGAACGCAATTTCTAGTCGTGTATCCTTGGCGATTTCTAATATGTAATAAAGTAATACGGGCTATGCTATAACGGTATAGCCCTATTGTTTTACTTATTTATTGTTTTATGGTATAATATTAATAGAAAGGAGATGAAATAATGGGATTTGATTTAAGCTCACTATTAAATTTATATCGAGCATACCTATCTTATACAGGTAAAAAGAATGTGCGGGCTGATATTACTTTATTATTAGAGGGTGGAGATAATGTTACATTCCCTGTTCCGCCTGATAATTTACCACGAATAACAACGCCTCAAAATAACGACACTTTCAATAGCGTTATTGGTGATGTTAGTATTATGGGTCTGTTAGGGCTTCGGTCTGTTGAGTTTGAGGATTTTTTATTACCATCTAACACATCAAATTATTCATGGGCTAGGGGCGACAATGGTAGCGACATAATTAACTTTATTAATGATAATAGACAGAAAGGTCAACCATTCAGAATTATCATTACCAAAGGTGACGTTACATACCTCAATATGGCGGTATTAATAGATGATTTTGATTACTATATGGATAATCAAGCGGACTACCATATGAACGCTAAGTTTACGGAATATAGAACTTTTAACCAACAAACGGGAGGTCTTGAAACATGATACGCGTTGAAGCTATTATTGACGACAATCCGTATATAATTAGTGCGTTTTGTGGTAACATTACAAAAAGCGATAATATAGACTCTTTGGGTGTACAATTATCTTTCGACTATCTAAACAACAAAGTAGTTGATAATAATACAGTATGGATTGACCTAGCCCTTGGAAATACAATAATGATGTACGACGATGATGAACTTTTATTTCAAGGTACTATTCAAAAAGCCTCGCGAAATGGGTTATCATCTTATCAATATGATGTATTTGATAATGCTTGGTATTTGAATAAGCAAGAAGCACGGATTCAATTCTCTGGCGTTGATGTAAAAACAGCAATTGAAACATTGTGTAAACAAGAAAGTATTCCATGCGAGGTTGCTTGTGATATTCCTACAAAGGTCACTAAAATATATAACGGTGACACAATATCTAAAATTATCGATGATTTGTTGAAACAGGCAACGGCGGAAACTGGTAAACGTTACAGACGCGAATACAACAACAGCAAATTGTATATAAATGCGTTTGATAATTTAAAAATGATTTGGGAGTCTGAACCGCTTGTATCTGATTTCTCACAAGAATTTAATTGTGATGGACTGGCTAACAAGGTTGTAATATTAAGCGGTAACGAAAAAAATACTACAGTTGTTGCAACAAAACAAGATAATGAGTCAATTAAAAAATATGGCTTATATGTGCATTATGAAAAAATTGACGATAAGAAAAAAGCTCAAGCGGATAACATCGCTACTAAAAAACTAAAATCTATGTCATCGCCTAAGAAAACTATTAAATGTACTTTACTTGGTGATAATTATGTACGTGCGGGACGTATTCTTAAATTCAATCAACCTAATATAGGAATGGTCGGTGAATATCTCGTCGTTAGCTGTGAACATTCCTATGATGGGATGAAGCATACTATGGAATGTGAACTTAAATTAAGTGAGGAGGTTAACAATGACGGTTAAAAAGGAGGTGAATAATATGATAGGTCAAAAGTTTGGACGCTTAACAGTTATTGATGAAACTAACCGCCGTCGGAAAGATGGACATAAAGTATATAAATGTAAATGTGACTGCGGGGTTATTAGTTATGTTGCTAGTAATTGCCTTGTTACGGGTAGGACAAAATCTTGTGGATGTTTAAATCACAAAAGATTTAATGTTAAACACGGAAAAAGCGATACTAAATTGTATCATGTTTTTAAATGTATGAAAGAACGATGTTATAAGAAATACAACTATAATTATAAATATTACGGCGGACGCGGTGTTAAAATCTGTGATGAGTGGTTCAACGATTTCATGAACTTTTATAACTGGGCTATTGCGAACGGTTATAATGATAACTTAACGATAGACCGTATTGATGTTAACGGTAATTATGAACCTAACAATTGCAGATGGGTTGACATGAAACATCAAAATAACAACAAAAGAAATAATGTATTATTAACGTATAATGGAAAGACTAAAACTATAACACAATGGTCGGATGAACTAAATATTTCTTATCATATTCTTTGGAAACGCCATAAAAGAGGATGGTCTGATAAAGAGTGTTTGTTAGGGAGGGACGTTTAATGTGGGAATATGACTTAGCGGGGATGCTACGTGAACGTGATAACCCTACAACAAAAATCGGGGCTTGTTTGGGGAAGGTAATATCAACTTCCCCTATGACGGTTAGTATTCAGAACGGTCAATACATTCTTAAAGGTGATATGTTATATGTTGCATATCACTTGTTACAACGGGCTAGCACATACAGTCAAATGTCACAATCGGGGACTATATCGGTTAGTTGCCCTCATGGCGGGGGTTCATATACATCATCGTCTACTGGCTCAATAACTTTGGACGCTGTAATTAAGGCGGGGGACTTAGTAATGGTAGTACCTGATGAGTCCGAACAACATTTCTTTATTGTTGATGTGGTTAGGAAGCTCGCGGGCTGTAACGGTCACGCTAATTAAATACTTTACATTGTTATAACACTATGGTATAATAAACATTGTAAAGGAGGTGAAACATCATTAAAAGTGTAAAATTTAATTATGATACTAACACGTTCAGTCCTGATGACTTCCCGTCAGAAGTCGAGCAAGTGAAACAATGGGTTGAGTTGCTTATCAAGGTTGAAAAAGATAAATACAAAATTTATGATAATAACTTTGGTATGGACTTTTCTGATATAGTCGGTTATCGCTTACCTAGGTCGGTACAAGTATCTGAAATTATTAGGCGTTTGAAACGTACTATTATCAACGGTTGCGACCATGTAACCGACGTAAAAGATTTTACTTTTGATAAAGGTACTTTTACATTTACACTTGTTACAGATTTAGGGGAGGATGTGATATTACATGTATGAGGATAAGACATTAAACGATATTCATAAATTAATGCTTGATAATATTGATAATGAATATCGAAAGAAGCAAGGGTATCCAACGTATGACCTCACTCGCGGGTTCGCCTACGGTGTGCATGATTGTTGGAACTTGGCTTATGATGTAGCAAAAAAATTAGATGTTGAAAATTTACAAGGCGATGAGCTAGATATTTTTATTTCTGAGCGTACTGGCTTAGATAGAAAGAACGCTGTTAAGGCTAAGGGATTACTAACTATTGTTACTGGTAACGGTAGTATTTTAAAAGGTGATTTATTCGCAACTGAAACGGGTATTCAATTTGTTGCAACAGAAAGTAAAGAAGTACATTCAGGTGATAAAGTACACGTCGAAGCCGTAGTCGGTGGTGAGGATGGCAATATTGAAATTGGCGAATTGACTGAAATGCCAATCACATTGCAAGGTATCGCAACAATCACAAACGAGGAAGCGTTTACTGGTGGTTACAACAAAGAAACGGATTCAGATTACAGAAATAGATATTATACAAAATTACGTACGCCTGTTAATGGTGTTAATGCTAATCAATATGTGTTATGGGCTGAAGATGTTGACGGTGTAGGAAAGGCACGTTGTATTCCTATTTGGAATGGTATCAATACCGTTAAAGTAGTCATCATCGGTAGCGATTTTAAACCCGCGAGCGATGATGTAGTAAATGCAGTACAAAATTATATTGACCCTAATCATAATGGAGATGGTGCGGGTGTAGCTACTATAGGGGCTGTTACAACAGTTACAAAGGCTACGCAAAAAGATGTATCTATCACAATTTATGGGCTAAAAGTTAGCGGGCAATTAGAGGAAACAAAAGAAGCTATCAAGGCAAATCTTGATAGATATATCAAAACAAGTGCTTTCAATACTGATTATATCTCATTGGCTAAAATTGGTCTTGTGATTGCAGAAACATCAAACGTAGAAGATTATACTGAGATTCGCATGAATGGGACACATACATCGTTGCAACTTGCGACAGATGAGTGCGGTGTACTAACCGAGGTAACATATGAATAAAATAGAAATGCTTAAAACGTTACCTAAATTATACAGAGCCGACAAATGGGTCAACGAGTTGTATGGTGTTACCGTTATGGATGATGTTACTACATTAACTAACACGAACTATGGTAATTTATTTTTTAAGTCCCTTGATGATTATGGCTGTACCGTATATGAACGGGACTTATTATTAGACCGTAAAGATACTTTGGAGGAACGTCGGAAAGCGATTCAAATGAAATGGCTTTCAAAACATAGATGTACATTATCATTGTTACAACAAATAGTAAAAAGTTATTTCGATGATAAATGTACGGTAACATATGACGGGAACGCTACGGTTACACATACAACAAAAGTTGGAGCTAGATATAATCCTAATGATTACTATTATCAAAAATTTATTAAAGATTATATAGAAGTATTCCCCGCTCATTTTCAATTAATTTGGGTTCACGACCATAATAGATGGATAGATTATTACAAGCCTCATAACTGGGGAATTGCGAAAGATGAATATTATGATTGGAGTACACCTAAAAGCCATAAATGGGCGGATGAAAAATATTCTATCCGATTCAAGTTATGGAACTATAATTTAACTAGAACATGGAATGATGTACACAAAAGCATGGTCTTGCTTGGGTACATATTTGATATATTCAGGATAAAGTTC